>Ga0209006_10000320_pt1 | contig 48716 bp, 44 predicted proteins | sample JacPin_JW_Ref_O2_FD_188567 | JGI IMG/M metagenome (GOLD analysis project Ga0209006, IMG submission 188567) | Forest soil microbial communities from Algoma, Ontario, Canada - Jack Pine, Ontario site 1_JW_Ref_O2 (SPAdes) (version 2) | ecosystem: Environmental > Terrestrial > Soil > Boreal...
GTCGGCCGGGACGTACCCTCGGATATCGCGGTTCTCAAGGTGAAGGCCGACGGCCTGACGCAGATCCCTTTCGGCGATTCGGCCATGATGGAAGTCGGCGACTTCGTCGTCGCCATCGGCAATCCCTTCGGACTGCAGCATACCGTGACCTCCGGAATCATCAGCGGGCTGTCGCGCTCCGGAATCAACCCGGACGGCTATGAGGATTTCATCCAGACGGATGCATCCATCAATCCCGGCAATTCCGGCGGCGCGCTCGTCAACCTGAAGGGCGAACTGATCGGTATCAACACGGCGATCCTGTCAAAGAGCGGCGGCAACATCGGCATCGGCTTCGCGATCCCGATCAACATGGTCAAGAACGTGACGGACCAGCTCTTGAAGTTCGGCGCGGTGAAGCGTGGCGTGCTGGGGATCAACATCTACACTCTCACGCCAGACATCGCCCGATCGTTAGGCCTTACAAAAGTTCGCGGCGCTCTGGTATCCGAGGTCGTCGGCGGCTCCGCCGCCGAAAAAGCCGGCATGCATACGGGAGACGTCATCACCGCGGTCAATGGCCAGAGCGTGAAGTCGAATGCCGAGCTCAGGAACGTAATCGGCCTATTACGTGTCGGCGACAAGGTCGACATCGGAATCGTACGCGACGGCAATCCGCAGCACGTGACCGCGATCATCGCCGCGATCCCAACCCCTCCCCCCGCCGCCGCAGCGCCCGTGCATGTCGCGGCGGCGACCGCCCCGCACGGCCTTGATGGCGCAACCATGACGGATGCGCCCGACGCCGGCGGCGCCCTCGTCACCGCCATAGATCCCGGCAGCCCCGCGGCACTTCAGGGTCTGCAGGAGAAGGACGTGATCGTTCGCGTCAATCGCGACCGCGTCACCAACCTCGAGCAATTGCGCGCGCGCACAAAAAGCACCGCGTCACTCGTCATTGAAGTGCGCCGCGGCAAGGCGAGTCTGCTAATTCCCCTGCGCTGACGGCGCGCATAGTTCGCGATGCCGTTGCGCGTGCGGCTCGCGGGCAAGCGCGCGCACTGCTGCATAGAAACGCGGCAGATCGCCGTCCTCCTGCGCAAGCAGGCGTTCAAATCCCGGCACGCAATCGAAATAGGTCGCAACCGACGCCAAATGCGCGTTGTTGAGGCCGGCCAAGATCCATTCCTCGTAGCCTGAGGATCTTCCCTGCCGGCGCTCCAGGTCGCGAATGTCCTGCGCGAGCGCTTCGAACTGCTCCCTCTTGCGTTCGCGCATCGCCTCCGCCGGGATCTTCGCTGCGTACAGCCGCGCAAGCTGGGCACGTCGATCGGTAAAGAGGGTGTTAAAGGCAAAGTCGCGAGAACGCTCGGCGCGGTATTCAATCAGCTCCTCTTTGCGCCCCGTGAATCCCAGCCAGCGCTCGAGCCCCGTCTCCTCCACGGTGACCGCAAAAGCCTCGTTGAACTCCGAATCATCCGCGACATAGATCAGCTGGTGCGCAAGCTCGTGGAAAATGATGGCGGCCAGCTCGCGGTCGCCATAGATGAGCATTGTGTTGAGCACCGGGTCGGCGAAACGCCCCAGAGTTGAATAGGCCGGAACCCCGTCGACCACGACATCGAAGCCGCGTTTGTGCAGGCGCGCTCCGAAGGCTTGGGCGTGCTTCTCGGCAAAGTAGCCGCGATACGCCACGCAACCTGCGATGGGGAAACACCAACGCACGGGCTCGACGGAAAATTCGGGCGTCGCGACCACATTCCAGACGACGAAGGTTCGCTTGAGATCAGCAAAGGAGCGGTAGCTCTTGTTGTCGGGAAGCCCAAGCTGCTGCGACGCGAAGTCGCGCGCATCCCGAACGGCAGCTAATCGCGAGCGCAGCGCCGCCGGCGTGCTCGCGTCGGACATCACAGCCTCGATCGGCCGCCGATCGTGCAGCACCTCCCACTGTCCGTGGGCGGCCTGCGCGATATACATCGTCCCGCACCCCGGCAAGAACGCAAGCGCAAGGCTTGCGAGCAGCACTCGCATGGAGCATATACCCCACATCGGGGGCATGGCCCTCGCCGTGCGGGTTTGGGCGAAACTCTCGGTTAACATTGCGCGCATGCAAGTCTACTTGGTCGGCGGTGCCATTCGCGATCAGCTCCTCGGCATCCCGCCGCGCGAGCGCGACTGGGTAGTTGTCGGTGCGCGCCCCGAGGATCTTGAGAAGCTCGGTTACCTTCCCGTAGGGCGCGATTTCCCCGTCTTTCTGCACCCGCAGACGAAAGAGGAATACGCGCTTGCCCGCCTGGAATCCAAAGTCGCGCCGGGCTATCGCGGCTTTCACACCCGCTTCTCACCCGATGTGACGCTGCAGGAGGATCTGCGCAGGCGCGATCTTACGATCAATGCCATCGCACAAAGTGCCAGCGGCGAACTTATCGACCCCTATGGCGGCGCCGAGGACCTGAAGAACGGTGTGCTACGCCACGTCTCGGAGGCCTTCGTCGAGGACCCGGTGCGGGTGCTGCGCGTGGCACGATTCGCCGCGCGCTTCGGCGATCGCGGATTCACGATTGCTCCTGAAACCCGCGCCCTGATGCAGGAGATGGTGCGCAGCGGTGAAATTGACGCGCTCGTACCGGAGCGGGTCTGGCAGGAGACCGAACGTGCGCTCGGCGAGACGCGACCCGAGCTGTTTTTTCTCGTGCTGCGTGACTGCGGTGCGCTGCAAGTGATCTTTCCCGAGATCGCAGCGCTTTTTGGCGTGCCGCAACCCGAGCGCTGGCATCCGGAAATCGACACGGGCCTACATGTGATGCTCGCCCTGCAGTGCGCCGTGCGGCTGGGCGCGCCGACTCCGGTGCGCTTTGCGGTGCTCATGCATGACCTTGGCAAGGCCGTAACACCGCGCGATCTTTGGCCCTCACACCATGGACACGAAGAGGCGGGAGTCGCGCTCATCGAAGCGCTGGCGGCGCGCCTGCGCGTCCCGAAAGAACATACGGAGCTTGCGGTTTTGACGGCGCGACACCACGGTCTTGTGCATCGCGCGCTGGAACTCAAACCCGCGACCATCCTGGGACTCTTGGAGAAGAGCGACGCTTGGCGGCGCCCCGAGCGCTTCCGCGCCCTGCTCCTGGCTTGTGAAGCCGACGCGCGCGGCCGGGCCGGACTCGAAGAGCGCGCCTACCCGCAAGCGGACCTGCTGCGCCAGGCGCAGGAGGCGACCGCCGCCGTGAGCCTTCTCGAAGAGGAGCGTCAGGGGCTCATCGGCACGGCCATCAAAGAGAAGTTGCGCGAGAAGCGGCTCGAGGTCCTGACGGCCATCGTGACTCGAAACCGAGAGCTCTCTAAAGCGAAGGCGACAGATCCTGGAGCGTGAAACCGCGCAGAACACTGCTCAATCCTCGCCCGAGCGCCATCACCTTGAAGGCCTCCCCCATCTCGGCCGGCAGCAGTAGCCGACCGGCTTCCCCGGTGCGCCGCGCCCGCGTGATGTCGTCCGCATCGGCAAGCAAGAGCTCTTCGATGCCGCTGCCAATCAAAAATCCCGCCTGCGTCGTAAATCCGCATAACTCCAGCCCCGCGGCCTCGCCAGCCTGAGCCACGCGCGTGAAGTCCACCCAGGATGAGATGTCCTGCACGCCGACTAGGATCAACGGATCATTGTGCGCGCGGTGTTTGAAATGGCAGCGCAAGGTGCCATCCGTTCGTTGCGGGTGATAGAACTGGGCACGCGGCAGACCGTAGTCGATCAGAAAAATGGCGCCCTGCTTGAGACACCGGCCCACTGCTGCGATCCACGGTTCAATGCGCCAGCAAACTTCCGAGCGATAGTCGTCGGCAAGCGCGAACTCGCGCACGAGGGGCTGCGCATAGCGCACGAGGAGCTCATCGGCAAAGCCTTCGCGTTCAATGAAACCCCCCTCCGCATCTACGGCAACACCGAGCGAGCGCAGCCGCGTGTCATGGACGACAAATCGCGCGCACGGCAGCGCATCGAGAACCTCGTTCGCGAGCACCACTCCGTGCATGGGCTCTTCGGGCAGATGCGTCAGCCACACGATGCGCTGGCGCAGTGTCTCGGGCAGCTGCTCCACTTGCTCGCGCTGCCGCGCGGCAAGGTCGGCGCTCACCTCCAATATCGCGTACTGGTCCGGCAGCACACCAAGGACCGCCAGCTCCTCCATCACCGTCGCGGCCATGACGCCGGTTCCCGCTCCAAACTCAAGTATTCCGCCTCCGGTGATGGCGAGCACTTCAGCGCATTGCCGGGCAAGGCACTGCCCAAATAGCTTCGACATTTCGGGCGCGGTGACGAAATCACCGCCTACGCCGAGCTTCACGGCTCCGGCGCTGTAGTACCCGAGGCCCGGCGCATACAGTGCAAGCTCCATGAAGGAATCGAAGGGCAGCCAGCCGCCAGCGTCGCCGATGCGCGTGCGAATGACCTCAGCGAGCGCGGAAGAGTGCTCCCGCTCGGGCTCCGAGAGCAGCGCAAGCATTGAGCGCTCGGTGGATGTGGTCATAATTGCAGGCTATGTCGGATAAGACCCAAACGCCGCTCGCCGGCCAGGCGGTGCTCGTGACGGGCGCCGCCCGACGCGTCGGTGCCGCCATTGCCCGCAAGCTCCACGGGGCGGGCGCCAATGTGCTCCTGCACTACAGGACATCGACCGGGGAGGCTGAATCCCTGGCGCGCGAGCTCAACGACGCACGGCCAAAGTCGGCGCGGACCCTCAAGGCCGATCTCCTTGATGTGAACCAGCTGGCACCGCTCGTCGATGCGGCTGTCGCGGCATTCGGACGCCTCGATATCCTCGTAAATAACGCCTCTACGTTTTATCCGACCCCAATGGGCACCATCAGCGCGCATGACTGGGACGATCTCATGGGCACGAACGTCAAGGCGCCGCTGTTTCTTTCGCAGGCGGCCGCTGTCGCGCTGCGCAAAAGCGCCGGGCTCATCATTAATCTTGTGGATATTCACGGCTCGCGGCCATTGAAGCAGTTTGCCGTGTATTGCACCGCCAAGGCCGCCCTCGCCATGCTCACCCGCTCACTCGCGCGCGAGCTTGCCCCCGAGGTACGGGTCAATGGCATTGCGCCGGGTCCCATCATGTGGCCCGAGGACGCGCCCGATGCAGAACTGAAAGCGAAAATCATCTCCCGGACTCTCCTGCAGCGCCAGGGCTCCGCTGACGACGTAGCGCGCACGGCATTGTTCCTAGCAGCCGACGCACCATACATTACGGGCCAGATCCTCGCGGTTGATGGAGGTCGCAGCGTTGGATGGTAGGGTCGTGCGCGACAGGTCTGAGTGGATGAGCGCCCTGATCAAAGTGCCGCCAAAGCTCGGCGATTGTCACCCCGGCGCCCGGATGCACCAGGTCCGGGGCAAGATCGGCGAGCGGCCCCAGCATGTAGGCGCGCACCAATAGATCCGGCCGCGGGACAATGAGGTCGGGCCGCCGGCATACGAGGTCCCCGTAGAGCAACACGTCAAGATCCATGGTCCGCGGCGCCCAGCGCGGCGCCTCCCGCGGCCGGCCACAGCGCGTTTCAATGGTGCGCAGGACGACGAGCAATTCATCGATGCCGAGCCCGGTCGTAAAGGCGGCCACGAGATTGATGAAGTCCGCCCCTTCGAAGCCCGCGGCCTGATTCTGATACCAGGGCGAGAAACGCACATCCGGAAAGGCTTTCGCAAGCTCGCACGTCGCCAACGCCATGTGCTCATGGGGCGCAACATTGCTGCCGGCGGCGACGAAGACCTGCGGCACGGGTGATCTTAGAGGCGGCGCGCCGGCAGTGGCGCGCGCGTACGCTCGATCGTGACTCCGACATCACGCGAGCCGCGGATGGCGCCGGGCTTGCTCAACGTGACCCGCACCCACTCGACGCCAAATTCGGCGAGGACGACACTGGCAATCCGCTCGACCAACGTCTCGACGAGATTGAACTTCGATTCCTGAACGAAGGCGATCAAGCGTTTGGCAACGGTCTTGTAGTTGAGTGTATCGGCCACGTCATCCCGGATCGCTGCCTGCCGGCAGTCAATCGACATCTCCAAATCGATGACGACCGTCTGCTTGACGCGCCGCTCCCAATCGATGAAGCCGATGATGCAATCGACCGCCAGACCGCGCAGAAAAATTCGATCGCTGCTGCGAAGATCACTCATAGCGCCTCAAGCGCATCGAGCGGCCATTGCGCGCGCGCCGCGATCTCGAGCCCCGCGTGCTGCCCAGCGGCGAGGCGGCGCATTCCCGCAACCGCAATCATCGCGGCATTGTCGGTGCAGAATTCGAAGCGCGGATAGAACACGCGGCCGCCGCGCGCGGCAACGGCCGCGCGCATGCGGTTGCGCAGGAGCTTGTTGGCGCCGACGCCTCCGGAGACGACAAGCGTGTCGAGTCCGGTCGCATCCAGCGCGCGCAGCGACTTTGCCACAAGAGTCTCAACGATGGCCTCCTGCACAGCGTAGGCGATATCCGCCGTGACGGCAGCCGTCATCTCGCGCCCGCGCACGGCGTGCAGAACCGCGGTCTTCAGACCCGAAAAACTGAACTCGAGCCCAGCTCGGTCGAGCATCGGCCGCGGAAACGTGAAGACTCCGGGCCTGCCGCGTTCGGCCAGCTGCGCAAGCTCCGGACCACCCGGATACGGCAGACCCAAGAGTTTCGCCGTCTTATCGAACGCCTCCCCGGCGGCGTCATCACGCGTCTGGCCGAGAATGGCGTAACTGCCGACCGCGCGTACCTCGATGAGCATGGTGTGCCCGCCAGACACGAGCAGCGCTACGTGCGGAAACGGCGGGGGTTCGGGCTCGAGAAGCGGCGCCAAGAGGTGTGCCTCGAGATGATGCACACCGAGGGCCGGAATCCGCCACCCATAGGCGAGACTGCGTCCCAGCGCCGCGCCTGTCAGCAGAGCACCGATCAGGCCCGGCCCGGCCGTGTACACCACGCCCGAAAGCTCTCCGGGATCGGTTGCTGCCAAGGCGAGCGCACTCTTCACGAGCGGCAATAAGCGGCGCACGTGGTCGCGCGAGGCGAGCTCCGGCACCACACCGCCGAAGATCCGGTGCAGTTCCACCTGACTGAACAGCTCATGCGCGAGAAGCCCCTGCGTGTCATCGTAGACCGCCGCCGCACTCTCATCACAGGACGACTCAATGGCGAGAACACGCATGGGACACAATCACTCGTTGCAAGACGCTTTTGCTTGCGGCTCTTGGGCTCATCTGTGCCGGCGACCCCAATATGGCACGAGCCTCATTGCAAGACGCTTTGCCTTTTGCGACTAGGCTCATTAGAATCGCCGCCCGAATGCGGCACAGGCCGTATTGAAATTTCAATTAAATCAATAGATTAGGATTTCGATGCCCAGCGTCCGTATCCGCGAGAATGAATATTTCGATGCCGCCCTGCGCCGTTTTAAGCGTGCTTGCGAGAAAGCCGGCATTCTCACCGAGCTGCGGCGGCGCGAATTTTACGAAAAGCCCACGCAAGAGCGGAAGAGAAAGAAAGCCGCCGCCATCAAGCGCCACATGAAGCGCATTTCCAGGGACGTCGTTCGCCCCGCCCGTTGATGACCTTCCCTCGACGACCATGTCGCTGAAGGAGCGTATCACCGAGGACATGAAGAGCGCGATGCGCGCAGCGCAGAAGGAGCGCCTCGGCACCGTGCGCATGATTCTCGCGGGCATCAAGCAGCGCGAGGTGGACGAGCGCGTCAGCTTGGACGACAGCCAGGTGCTCTCTGTGATCGACAAGATGGTCAAGCAGCGCAAGGAATCGATCGCGCAGTTTGAGGCCGGCGGACGTGCTGATCTCGTCGCCAAGGAACAGGCGGAGATTGCGCTCTTGCAAGAGTATCTGCCCGCGCAACTCACGAGTGCTGAAATCGACGCGCTCATCAGCGCGGCCATTGCCAAGACCGGCGCCGCCTCGATCAAAGACATGGGCAAGGTCATGGGCGCGTTGAAGAGCGAGCTTGCCGGCCGGGCCGACATGGGCGCGGTCAGCGCCCGGATCAAACAGAAGCTCGGATAGGCGGAACAACGCCCTCACGCGGTCCTTATGAGCCGCATCCCGCAAAGCTTCATCGACGAGCTCATTGCCCGCGCCGACATCGTGGAAATCATCGGCCTGCGCGTGCCGCTCAAAAAGGCGGGCCGCGAATACAAGGCCTGCTGTCCTTTCCACACCGAAAAGACACCGTCCTTCTGGGTGAGCCCCGATAAGCAGTTCTATCACTGCTTTGGCTGTGCCGCGCACGGCACGGCGCTCGGATTTCTGATGGCGTACGACCGCCTCACGTTTCCGGAAGCCATCGAGGAGCTCGCCGAACGCCTTGGGCTTGAAGTGCCGCATGAGGCCGCCGCCGCTGGCAGCGCGCCGCGGCGCGCAGATGATGATCTCTATGCGCTCATGGGGCGCGTTGTCAGCTATTACAGCGAAACGCTCACGCGCGATGCGCGCGCACGTCAATATTTGAGCGCGCGCGCTCTGGAGGCGCCCACCATTGCTCAATTCGCGATCGGCTATGCACGCGATTCCTGGAACGACGTCTTAAAGCGCTTCGGCGGCAGCGACGGCGCGCGCCAGCAGCTGTCCGACCTGGGCCTCATCATAGAGCGCGAGGGCGGTCAGATACGGGACGGCGAACGGCACTATGACCGTTTCCGCGATCGCATCATGTTTCCGATCCGCGATGCGCGCGGTCGCGCCATCGCCTTCGGCGGGCGGATCATTGATCAAGGCGAGCCCAAATACCTCAACTCTCCGGAGACCACTCTCTTTCACAAGGGCCGCGAGCTCTACGGTCTATACGAGGCGCGCCAAAGCCGCGTCGCCCTGAAACGCCTGCTCGTCGTCGAGGGCTACATGGACGTCGTACGCCTGCATCAGGCGGGCATTCCTTATGCTGTCGCAACCCTCGGCACGGCAACCACGGCGGAACATCTGAAGCGCATCTTTCGGCTCGTGAGCGAGGTCGTCTTCGCATTCGACGGCGACCGCGCCGGCCGCGCCGCCGCGTGGCGCGCCCTGCAGAACACGCTGCCCGAGGCGCGCGAGGGCCGTGAGATCCGTTTTCTTTTTCTGCCCGAGGGACATGACCCGGATACCTTGGTCGGTGCGGAGGGGCGCGAGGGCTTTGAAAGGCGCCTGGCCTCGGCATTGCCGCTCTCGGAGTACCTCGTGCGCGAGGTCAGTACGGACATCGATCTATCGCATGCGGACGGCCGCGCGCGCTTTGCCGAAGCGGCGCGTCCGCTGGTCGCCAAGCTTGCCCACGGCCTGTATCGGGAACTCGTGCTCGAGCGAATCGCTGCAACCATCAAGCTCTCCTCCGAGCGGCTGCAGGAGCTGTGGGGCCAGGCCGGGCGCGCCCCGCAGCCGGCGACGCCGCAGCGAGCTGCAGCGCGCGCGGGCATCAGCGCCGGACGCGGCAGTCTCGTGCGCCAGGCCATCGTGCAGCTCCTGCAATTTCCGGCGACTGCCGCGCGCGTCACTGCAAAGGAGCGTGCCGATCTTGATCGGCTGCACGAACCTGGCATCGAATTGCTGCGCGAGCTCATCGATGACTTGAAGCGCACGCCCGCGCAGATCTCTGCTCAAGTCATCGAGCGCTGGGCCGATAAGCCAGAGCGCGAGTCACTGGAGAAACTTCTGCAGAAGGAGGATGTCATTACCAATGTGGCCGCCGCCGGTGCAGAATTGCGCGCCGCGCTCGTCAAGCTGGCCGAACTCGCCGACTCCCAGCGCCTGCAGGAGCTTGAGCTTAAAAGCAGGGGTGCGACTCTCGATGAGTTAGAACTCAAGGAATTTCAGAGGCTTACGACTAACCGGCCCGCCGGGAAGGCATCTGGCTAACTGTCGCAGTTGGCAGGGCTGTTCCCGTCAAATACAATTGCGGGCTTTGCTTTGGCGCCCCTTGTACCGCCTCATCACGGCACACACATAGGGGAATACCGTTGAGTTCGTTTGATCGATCATGACACGCAAGCAAAAGACCCAAACTGCCAGCAAAAAACGCGCTCCCATCGAGCGCAAAGCCGTCAAAGCCGTCGCGCCGAAGAAGCCAGCGCCCATCCGCGAAAAGGAGCGCGCTAAAGCTGCAGCGCCCAAAAAGCCGGATGCGCATGCGCCGGTGGAGCGTGCCAAAGGCGCCGAAATCAAAGTCGATGCCAAGGCTGCCGCGGCAAAAGGCGCAGTTAAGGCGCCGGTTGAGAAGAAGATGCTCGGCATCGAGCGTCGCGTTCCGGTCATGCCCGAAGAGCGGCAGTCGCAGCTGAAGCTCCTGATTGCGCGCGGCAAGGAGCAAGGCTACCTGACCTACGCTCAGGTCAATGACCACCTGCCCTCAGAAATCGTCGATCCCGAGCAGATCGAGGATATCGTCAACACGATTAACGACATGGGTATTCCGGTGTACGAGAAGGCACCGGACACGGAGGCATTGCTCGCGGCGGAGCCTTCGGCTCCCGCGGATGAAGAGGCGATTGAAGAGGCGGCCGCCGCACTTGCGGCGCTTGACGCTGAGCTGGGCCGCACGACCGATCCGGTGCGCATGTACATGCGCGAGATGGGCACGGTTGAGCTCCTGACGCGCGAAGGCGAGATTCGCATCGCCAAGCGCATCGAGGAAGGCCTCGAGGCGGTACGCAGCGCTCTTTCCATGTATCCGGCGACGCACGATTTCCTGCTGCGCGCCTATGAACCGGTCAAGTTGGGCCAGGCGCGTCTGGTCGACGTCATCGTCGGCTTCATCGACCCCAATGCGCCGGACGTCATCGCGCAGCCGCAGAATCCGACCAAGCTCGAGATTGTCGAGGCGGAAACCGAGTCCGAGCGCGAAGAGGAAACCGAAGACGGCGACGACGCCGAGGAAGCGGTCGACACGGGTCCGGATCCGGAGGAAGCGGCGCGCCGCTTTGCCTCGATTGCGCGCCTGCAGGTGCACACGCTAAGCGCCATCAGCAAGCACGGCGCGCGCGAACCGAAGACTTTCAAGCTGCGCAAGAAGCTCGCGGCCGAATTCATGGAGCTCAAGCTCTCGCCGCGAATGTTTGATGCGCTGATCCTCAATCTGCGCGCACATGTCACTGAGGTGCGGCAGCTCGAGAAGGAGATCATGGTCATCTCCGTGCGCGATGCCGGCATGCCGCGCAAGGATTTCATCTCGACGTTCCCGAAGAACGAAACGAGCTCCCGCTGGCTCTTGAAGCACATGAAGGGCGGGAAGAAATATTCCGCGGCCCTCGGCAAGTTCAAAGACGAGATCGAGCGGCGGCAGAAGAAGCTGCAGGGCCTCGAGAGCCTGTATCACCTCACGGTCAACGACATCAAGGAGGTCAACCGCGAGGTATCGATCGGCGAGGCCAAGGCGCGCCGTGCCAAGAAGGAAATGGTCGAGGCCAATCTGCGCCTCGTGATTTCCATCGCGAAGAAGTACACGAACCGCGGCCTGCAGTTCCTCGATCTGATCCAGGAAGGCAACATCGGCCTTATGAAGGCGGTCGACAAGTTCGAGTACCGCCGCGGCTACAAATTCTCGACCTACGCGACCTGGTGGATCCGCCAGGCCATCACCCGTTCGATCGCCGACCAGGCGCGCACCATCCGTATCCCGGTGCATATGATCGAGACGATCAATAAGCTGAATCGCATTTCCCGGCAGATGCTGCAGGAAATGGGACGCGAGCCGACCCCTGAAGAGCTCGCCGTGCGCATGGAAATGCCTGAGGACAAGGTGCGCAAGGTCCTGAAGATCGCCAAGGAACCCATCTCGATGGAGACACCCATCGGCGATGATGAGGATTCGCACTTGGGAGACTTCATCGAGGACACATCCGTCTCCTCGCCCATTGATCAGGCGACGGTGGAGAGTCTGCGCGAGACCACTCATGCGGTGCTGGCGCAGCTCACGCCGCGCGAGGCGAAGGTGCTGCGCATGCGCTTCGGCATCGACATGAATACCGACCACACCCTTGAGGAAGTCGGCAAGCAGTTCGATGTCACACGCGAGCGCATCCGCCAGATCGAGGCAAAAGCCCTGCGCAAGCTGCGCCATCCAAGCCGCAGCGAACAGCTGCGTAGCTTCCTGATGGATGATTGACTCTTAGCCTACTGATCGGAGGGCGGCTAGCGGCGGTCCCCTGATGCCCGGTGCCGGCCTATCCTGATAGTCACGCTGAACTCCCGACGGTTTGATATTGAGCTTATCGAACCGGGCCGTGGCAATGCTGGTTCAGAAATCGCAGCACGTCATCGAGCCAAATCGAGGATCCGAAGTAGCCCAAGGTATGCCCCTCTTCAGAGGAGTCGCCATATGCGGGATAGATCTTTACCTCGTACGTTCGGCCGGCGTTCTTCATTGCCTTCGAGAGCGTATTGCTGGGGCTAATGTCGTAATCGTTCGCGGCTTGAAAAAAGAATATCGGCGTGCGGGAATTGCGAACCGCACGTAGCATGATTACCTGCAATTCAGGCGCCATCGACCAGCTCTGCGCACCGCCTGCTGAATCAATTGCTGCACAGTACCCCCCGCGCTCCGCCCCTAACACGGCCTCGACCCCGCCAAAAGAGTTTCCAGCCACGGCGATACGACCTGGTTGAACGAAGCTCTGTTTCCTCAGCCAAACCAGTGCAGACAACTGATCATTTAGGTGATCCGTCTCTAACAGGCGGACCATGGCGGCTGCACCGGCCGACATGCCGCCACTCTTCTTGGCCTCAGCGATCTGATCGCCTATGTAGGGGCCGGCCGAAGCACTCAGACCCTGGCCGCGTCGAAACGGGCCAAAGAACACCCATCCACGTCCAGCGAATACAGGTCCGAGGACATCAAACGCGTCCTTGCTCAGCATGCCCGGAGCGCTGCCGTGATTAAAGAGAATTGCGGGGAACGGGCCGGGACCTGGTGGCATATAGATTACGCCGTGAAGAACTTGGCCGTCGCTCGGAAACGAAACAACCTCGGCCGCCGAAGCACCTCCTGACGCCAGCCCAACCGCAATAGCGAAAGCAACGAACCTCAACGATCGCATCTGGTTTTAATCCTCGATCCGGCGCCACGCTGATAGCGAGCTTCCCTGATCTGCGTTCGCACTGCGAGCCCCAGCTGTTCCTATGGCGACGACGACAGCTCAAGCGCCTCGAGCCGCGGGCCCTCTACCCTTCCGATCCGCAGTGATGCGTCGTAGAGCACAACCGCGAAGGCGCTCAGTGCTATCAGGAGGGCAATTGCGGCCTTTACATGGCGCGATTCAAAGGTGCGCAGAGCCGACGCGAATCCAATGAGGCTGAGGAGTGCAGCCACGACGACGATTGCATCCACACTAGCGCGTTGCCAATAGCTGCCTCCCAAATGCAGCCACATCCCGAATTCATCGAAAGTCAAAGCCATGGCGATGCCGTAGCCCAGCGCGGCGAAGCGTAAGTTCCTGCCGCTCGGCATCGCGAATAGGAGATACGCGCTCACGCCGGCGAGCAGAAATATGCCGTAATTCAAATGATGGACGTGCGTGCCGCGCAGGAAGAAATACAGATTCGGCATTCGGTGCGACATGATCAGAAGCACCACCGTGCGCGCTACGATGAAAGTGATGATGAAACCGAACAAGGCCAGGCGCGCGCGCTGCGCCGAATCCGGGCCCGCGGCTTCGTCTTGTGCGCTCATGCTGGGGAAGACGACACTTGATCAGTCAAGGCGCGAGAAGGCGAGCTTCACGCCGAGCGCAAGGAACAATGCGCCCAGGCAGCGATTCACCCAAAGGCCGACGCGCGCCGTCACATCAAGACGCCGCGCGAGCGCGGAAGCGGACCACGCGACGAACACATTCCAAGCCGTGCCGTTGATGTTGAATATCACCCCGAGCAGAAGGAAAGCCTGGATCTTCGTCGTGCTGCCCGCATCGATGAACTGCGGCACGAAGGCAAGGAAGAAAAGCGCAACCTTGGGGTTCAATACATTAGTCAAGAATCCCTGCCAGAAGACCCGGCGCATTGAAGTCACTTCGCGTCGTGCACCGATGTCAGCCGTAAGGCCGCCGCGCTTGAGGAGGAGCGTTACGCCCAGATACACAAGATAAGCGGCGCCGATCCACTTCACTGCGGTGAACGCCGCCGCGGATGCGGCCAATAAGGCGGACAGCCCGAGCGCGGCGGCCCCCATGTGCACGCAGCAGCCCGCCCCTACGCCAAGTGCCGCCCTGACTCCTGCGGCAAATCCTCCCGCGGCGCTCCTCCCCAGGATGAATAGAAAGTCCGCACCGGGCGTGATGTTCAGAAGTAGTCCCGCTGCAATGAACAATGCGATGTCATGAGTGCCAAACATCAGTTGCGACCTCGTTACGACTGCAGCGATAGGAGGTGCGCCGTCAGCTCATCCGGCGCTGAAAAAAATGGCGAGTGGTCCGTGTCCAAGGACAACACCTGCTGACAGGGCATTGCGCTCACCATCCGACGCTGCTCGGACAATGAGACGGCTCGATCACGACGGCACTCGATGTAAATCCTGGGCACCCGCCCGTAATTGGCTGCGCTGATGCGGATCGGTGTTGTCAGGGGCGCGATCGCCTCCGGCGCGAGGAGCGACTGCGCGAGGATCACATCTTCCTCCGGACACTCTCCATAAAGTGCATCTTTGATCACCGCGTCCCTGAGAGTACTGCTCTTGCGATCCGCTGCGAGCACCATGTTGGGCGGTACGAGTGAACGCTCGTCCTTCAGCGCGGTCTGCGACACTGATTCACGATCCGCCAGCAGATAGGCAGCAAGGTATACGAGCGTACGCACTTTTTGCGGGCGCTCCTCCGCCGCCTGACTGATCACGGCACCCGCGCGGCTGTGGCCGACCAGGATGACGGGCTCATCTTCCTCATCCAAGTGCTCGCAGACGCTCTCCGTCCATCTTTGCAGCGTGATCTCTGCTACGGGCGTGCGGTCGCGACCGAGGCTAGGCAGATCCGGCGCCGTCGCGCTCTTGCCGGCTGCCCTCAAGCGCGCCAGCACCTTATGCCAGCACCAGCCTCCATGCCATGCGCCGTGAATTAATAGATATGAACTCACGCGAGCCGCGATTGCGCTCAAAGAGCCGAACGAGAGCGTGCACCAGCGGCCCTGCGTGACTTCGAAGTCCGGCGGCTAAGGAGTCTGCGTAGTCTTGATTTCAAGCCCTTCTTCGGATCAACGTCCTTGATCAACGAGGTGAAACGCCTGCGAGTTTCATGAAGCGCACCCTGTTCAACATCCCGGTACGCCTTGATGAGATCCTTGGCAAAGGCGGTCAACTGCACACCGCCACCGCCCACGCCGCCTACACTGGCACTCGCCACCGGCTCGGTGAACGAATGGTTTAGATCATCGAGAAGGAGCCAAGCGCGGCGGTAGCTCAAGCCAAGTTCGCGCGCCGCCTGCGAGAGCGACCCCACGCGATCGATGTGCTCAAGGAGCGCAACCTTGCCCGGGCCTATGGACGCCGTCGGGCCAAAATCGATGCGCAGGCGAATATCCATGCGGGGCTTCTCGATCATGCGCTATGTTACCGCGATCCCGATCTTGTGAAGAACAACCCGCGCCGCGCGCCCCGGCAGACCCCAGCTTTCGAGCCTGAAATGCCCGCTGCACTGTTGTCCGCGCCTTCGCGACGGCACGCCACGCGCTCGCACCTTGCGTTGCTTATTCCCTGCCGGATGCCTATCGTTAGGCACACATTGATATAACGTAGAGTCGTCTTATGCCGCGCTTCCTGCGTTCGCTCCTGGTCTGCTTGCTGGTGGTCGTTGCCATGCCGAACCGCGCGGCGGATGTGCCGCCTTCGGAGCTCGTGGTGTTTGGAGCGGCGTCACTTACAAATGTGCTGCAGGACATCGGTACTGCGTACACCGCACAGACGGGACAGCATGTAAGTTTCTCCTTCGCTGCAAGCTCAGTGCTGGCACGCCAGATCGAAGCGGGAACGCGCGCCGATGTGTTCGTGTCCGCGGACGAGGACTGGATGGACTATCTGCAGACTCGCAAGCTCATCGATCCTAAAACGCGCCACGACATCGTCATGAATCGCCTGGTGCTCATAGCGCCGGCCACGAGTGACATCAAGCTCAAGATCGCACCGCATTTCGCGCTCGCCGCCGCCCTCGGTAAGGAGCGCCTCGCAACCGGGGATCCCGGTTCCGTTCCGGTAGGGCGCTACGCGCGCGCCGCGCTCACAAATCTAGGCGTCTGGAGCGAGGTGTCCTCGCACATCGTGCCTGCCGAGGACGTGCGCTCTGCACTCGCGTTCGTGGCACGCGGCGAGACACCGCTCGGCATCGTCTACGAAACCGACGCACTGGTGGAAAAGCGCGTGCGCATCGTCGACACCTTTCCCGAGGATTCGCATGCGCCCATTACTTACCCGGTGGCACTGGTGGCGACTGCCAAAGCGGGCGCGGGCCGCTTCGTCGGCTACATGAAGGGCCCGGAAGGACGCGCCGTCTTTGCGCAATACGGGTTTCAAAACCTGCCTTGAGGCAGCGCCGTTCTGGCCTAGGCAAAGCTTGAGTTGCTGCTGACCTTCTTCGCTCACATCCCGGCGCCGCGAGACCCGCAGGCTGTAGTGGCAAGCGCCCTACGGGCTTCGATTCGCCGGCAAACGCGGCGATGCTAGACTCAAAAGGCAAGGGCGTAACGATTACAGAACAACACCAGAGGCAAAGACCATGAGCGGCACACGTGCGTTCATCCCTGCGACCCTCCTGACCTTCATCGCGACGCTGCTCCTCGGTAATGGAGCCGCGGCGGGGGACCGCTACGATGCAGCGGTCAACCATCCGGGCAGGGGCGCCGCCGACATCGAGCGCGACCCGAAAGACAAGCCTGCGCAGGTCCTGCGCCTGACGGGCATCGGTCCGGGAATGCGCGTCGTCGACGTACTTGGCGGCAACGGTTATTACAGCGAGCTCTTGAGCTATCTCGTCGGTCCCAAAGGCGAAGTGCTGCTGATCAACAACGCAGACTTTGACGGCTTCGACACCACCTGGCAGCAGCGCTTGGCTGACAACCGACTGCCGAACGTCACGCATCGGGTCGTGGACTTAAGCAGCATGCAGTTGGGTACCGCGACCTTCGATGCGGCGCTCCTCATCAAGGTTTACCACGATTTGTACTGGAAACGGCTGACCGACGGACCGCCCAAGACTGACGCGAAGCAAGTTCTCGATGAGATCGCAGCGGCCCTCAAGCCGGGCGGTGTACTTCTGATCGTGGATCATTCCGCAAAGGCCGGCACCGGATCGGCAGACGCCGACTCCCTGCACCGGATCGATGACGTTTATGCACGGCACGACATTGAATCGCACGGATTCAAGCTCGTAGCCCATGGTGATTTTCTGCGCGATCCGTCGGATGATCGCAGCAAGATCTCCTATCAGCCACCGGCGCTCGGAAAGACCGACCGGTTCGTCTACGTATTCCGCAAGGTACGCTAAAGCGCGCGCTTCCTCACTTGCAGGCGCGGTGGACGGCGGCGCTACGTCAGACTGAACGTTCGAAGATCAGTAAAGTCGACGTTGCAGATGCGTACAGTCGGCCGCCTGCATCGGTCAACTTCGCCTCTGAGAAAGCGGCGCGCCGTCCCATGCTCAAGACTCTGCCTTCCGCGCGTACCGGCCCCGTCTCCATCGTCATCGCCTTGTGGTATGCGACCTTGAGTTCGAGAGTGGTATAGGCCTGCGACTCGCTCAGGCGCGAATGGACTGCCGAACCGCAAGCCGAATCCAATAGTGTTGCGGCGTAGCCGCCGTGCACGACGCCGATCGGATTGTAGGCAGCCGCACTAGGAGTTCCTGCGAACACGGCTTTGCCCAGTTCGACTTCCACCAGCTGCAGATCAAGCGTGATCAGTATTCCCGGACGCCTGCCTGAGGCAATCAAAGCGCGCAATTGCGCAAGGCCGCTCAGGCCCGCGCCGACCTCGTCGACGAGTCCCGTGCGCGGCTTCGGTTTGTGCTGTCTTTCGTCGTCCATCTGATCGCCCGATCTTAATTCTCCAGGGAAAGTGCGCCGCAGAGTCGGACACCCCGTCCGTGCCTTGCGACGGTGTTGAACCATGCAGCCTTGAGCCCCATGGTAATGATATTCGACGCAATTTCGGTGCGCCGCGCAACCTACAATCGCCGCGATGACCATGTCAGCCTCTGCCACTGAAATCTATCGAACCACGCGTAAATCAGCCTGCGAAGAGCGTGCACTCGTGCTCGCCGCCGTGGGCATCCCGAGTTCGATCCGCATCGACGGTGGGGTATTTCTGCTCGAGGTCGAAGATGCACTGTCGCAGGGTGCCCTTACGGAACTTGCTCACTACGAAAGGGAAAGCCGTCCTGCCGCGCCACCACCCCCGCCGCCGCCACCGCATCCGCAGGCATGGGTCGGGTGTGTGGTGTACGTCGCTGTTCTCTTGGGTGTCGCGCATGCGATCGGCAACGGCGCGCTGCGGCTCGATGCCTTCGACCTGGGAGAGCTCAACGCGGCGCAGGTGCAGAGCGGTCAGTGGTGGCGCGCCTGGACCGCGCTCACCTTGCACCTGGACGTCGGACACCTGATCGCAAACCTCGGGGCAGGCGTGTGGTTCGGCTACCTCGCCGCTCGCGAGCTCGGCAGCGGCAACTCCTGGTTCTTGATTGTAAACGGCGCAGCGCTGGCAAATTGGATGGAGGCGCGGCTCGGACCCGCGACGCACCGCTCCGTCGGCGCTTCCACGGCCGTGTTCACGGCGCTCGGCATGCTCGCCGCGCACTCGTGGCGCACGCGCTATCACCTGCCGCAACGATGGGCGTTGCGCTGGGCACCGCTCGTCGCCGGCGTCGTGCTCTTAGGGTGGCTCGGCTCCGGCGGTGAGCAAAACGACCTCATACAGGTCGACCTCGTTGCGCACGCGACGGGATTTGTCGTTGGAGTGCTCATCGGTGCGGCCGCGGCGCTGCCGTCGATTGGGCGCGCGTTGCGGCGGGTGCCGCAATGGCTCGCGGGCTTGGCCGCGTTCGCATCCATTGCAATTCCCTGGACCTGCGCGCTCTTGAATTAAGCAGACAAGATCCCGCTACGATTCCCGTATTGGGATTAGTCGGATGTATCTGGGAAGCACGCATGCGGCTTTGGTCGTTGCACCCGAAGTACCTCGACCCGCAAGGTCTCGTCGCAGTATGGCGCGAGGCGTTATTGGCCAGGGCCGTGCTGCGCGGCAAGACTCGTGGCTACCGGTATCACCCGCAGCTCGAAAGGTTTCGCAATCTCGCCGCTCCCGTGTCCGCGATTAATGCCTATCTTGCAGCGGTCCATATCGAGGCCGCGAGGCGCGGATATCACTTCGATAAAGCTAAGATCGGGCCTGTCCGAAGGACGCAGCGCATCGCCGTGACCTCTGCACAGCTTGAGCACGAGTGGCGACACCTACTCGCAAAACTCAAAGCACGCAATCGCGTGCAGTACAGGAAATGTCGCGCGCTGCAGGCGCCGCAATGTCATCCCCTGCTCTATGTTCGATCCGGACGCATTGCATCCTGGGAGCGCCCGCCGTAACCATCGGCGGACTTGCGCGCGTCAGGCTGACGCGGGCTCCATGAGTTCAATTCGATTACCAAACGGATCGTGGACATAGATTCGGTAGTACCCTTCCAGGCGCTCGTCCTCGCGCACTTCGTACCCCAGGTGGCGCAACTCATCGGCAAGCTTGCGCAGCCCTTCGACCAACAGCGCCGGATGCGCCTTTCTCGCCGGGTTAAAATCGGCGTCGGCGCCGAGATGAATTTTGAGTTCGCCACGCTCAAACCAGCATCCGCCGCGCTGTGCCAGATACGGCGGTTTGCGAACCTCCGGAATCCCGAGGGCGCCCTGATAGAACTCGCGCGCCCGCTCTTCGCCACCCACCGGCATCGCAAGCTGTACGTGATCCAGACGTTTGACCAGTGCGGAGCTCATGCGCAATCAGCACCCAGCGTGTACGGTAAATGTGTGTGCCATGTAGTTGCTGCGCGAACGAAGCTATCAACAGTTCGAAGCGCGTAACGGGCGCATGTCAGCGTCCCGATCCCGTAGCCGCCTATTTCAAATAGCGATCGAACCATTCAAGCGTGCGCTTATTAAGATCAGCGAGATGCTCCGGATCATGTATTGCGTGACCCTCGCCCGGATAAATCACGGTGGCCGACGCAATACCGAGCGCCTTCATGGCATGTCCGAACTCCTCGGTTTGCGGCGCTGGGCACTCGATATCAGCGGCACCGACATAGCTGAATGTCGGAGTTCGCACCTGGCGAATAAACGTGATGGGTGATGATCTTGCGTACACGGCCGGGTCCTCGTATACCGAACCGCCGAAGTACGGGATCATCCATTCATCGATGCCATTCTCACCGTAATACGACTGCCAGTTGCTGATGCCGGCCCCGGCGACGGCGGCCTTGAAGCGGTTGGTCTGTGTCACGGCCCACATCGTCATGAAGCCGCCGTAGCTGTGACCCATGATGCCCATTTTTTCCGGGTCAATCGGTGCGGCGCCTACAGCCGCATCAAGGCCGGCAAGAATGTCGCGTAGGTCTCCATAACCAAAATCACGCACGTTGGCAGCCGCAAAGCTCTCCCCCTGGCCATAGCTGCCGCGCGGGTTGGGTAACAAAATGGCATAGCCATTTTCGAGCAGCAGCCGCGCCCTGCCGGGGCCGAGAAAAGCCGGCTGAAAAGCTGATGCGGGTCCGCCATGCACAATCGTGACCAGCGGCAGCTTGCCTGCGCGCTGTGCGGCCTCGGGCATTACGAGCCAACCTTGCACGCTGAATTCATCGCTCTTCCAACTGAGGCTTTGCACCTTGAATGGCGCCGTGAGCTGCGCATTGACATGTGTGAGGTCATGCCACTTGCCGCCGGCGCCTATTTCTATCTCCATCGGCTGATTGAAGCTCTGATGCACCAGCGCCATGACGCCCGCGGGGCATTCGCCCGCCAGTTGCTGCGTGTAGTCCCCCAAGAGCTCCTGTCCCTGCCATAAGATCTTGCCCGAACGAATTGTCTCAGTGCTGCCAAAGTCGACGAGTTCGCTCTGATCGGCAGCGATGACGACGGCCATGAGATGCCCATCGCAGCCCCAGTGGATGGCCGTCACCGAGGCGGGCGATTTCGGCGTTAGATTGGTCGCGGCTCCGCCCGCCAGCGACACGGTATAGATATCGCCGCCCGTTGAGCCGAAGTCGCTCATGATTCCAAGGATGAAGGCGACATGTTTGCCGTCGCGCGACACCGTCGGCGCGGCCAGCTGCTGTTGCGCAGACGTAGGCGCGTACAGGATCCGCGCCGCGCCACTCGAGCGCTCGAAGGCATACAGCTTCGCCACCCACCAATTGTTATCGCCGTCGCCCGGGGCAGCGGTGCCTACAAACCCGCGGCCATCGGGCATCCAGTCATATTCGTAAACAAATAGATCGGGTGGAGAAAACCAGTGCAGCTTTCCCTGCTCCAGTACTGCAATGCGCTGTTCGGGGGGCACCGCATCAAGGTCACCGAGGATCGGAGCACCCGCCTCGACGGCGCCGAGCTCCTTGGTCGCGCCCTCGGTTGCGAGCATCGCGAGCTCGCCGCCGGGGCCATAACGAAGTGCGTCAATTGTGCCGTTGAAGGCGAGTGCCAGCGCCAAAGAGCTGCCGTCCGCATTGACGGTGTAGATCGAGCGCGCATGACTGCCGGGAGTACGCAGGGCAAAGCTCACGCGACGGGAATCTGGCGTCCAGACTGGGGATGCGGGCCAGCACTCCCGGACCCGTCCGCAGGGAAGGCTGACTACGACACTGGTTTTGCCGTCGGTGCTGCGGATCACGAGATCGCGCACAACCGGGCTACCCCCGGACGGGGACGCATCACCTTCCACTGAGGCGACGTGGCGCCCGTCGGGCGAACTGTGCGCCTCCATGAATACATGCTGCGGTCTGTCCAGCGGCGCCGCGAGCGCGGAAGCGGCGCTCGTGATGAGCGTTGCGATCAGGATTTGCTGGAATAATTGCATTTGGCTTCCGGTTGGTTTGCGCCTAGATATTGAGAATGTCTTTGAGACGCCGCGGTAGCCTGCGCGATCAGCGTACTGCCCGGGCCCGCACAACAATTCTATACCAATTCATCGCAGCGTCACATGACGCGGCAATGATGCGCGAGCGAGCAGGCTGCGTTGACAGCGAAGGCGTCGTATGAGAATCATGATCGTGAGTGACGCGTGGTTTCCGCAAACGAACGGCGTCGTCAATACCTTGGCGCAAACGGCCGCAGCGCTCGGCCGCTTCGGACACGAGGTTAGGCTTGCGACGCCGCGGGACTTCGCAACCTTCGCCTGTCCGACCTACCCTGAAATCCGAATGGCCATCCTGCCGATGCGCAAACTCGCGCGCCACATTGCGGCATTTCGACCGCAGGCGTTGCACATTGCAACGGAGGGCTCGCTGGGATTTGCCGCGCGTCGCTGGTGCATGAGTCGCGGACTGCGCTTCACGACGTCTTACCACACGCAGTTTCCGCAGTATCTGCGCTCACGGCTGCCGATCCCGCTCGCAGCCTCTTATTCGATGCTGCACCGGTTTCATGCGGCCGCGCACAGCTGCATGGTCGCCACCCAAGGGGGGCACACCGAGCTCACAGCCCGCGGCTTCAATAACCTTGTGCGCTGGCGGCGCGGCGTCGATACGCAGCTGTTTCGGCCACGACACAAGGAATTTCTGCGTCTGCCACGACCGATCGCGGTTTATGTGGGGCGCATCGCGATCGAAAAAAATGTCTCTGCTTTCCTGCAGATGCGATGGAGCGGCACAAAGTTAGTGATTGGAGATGGGCCTGAGCGACAACGGCTGCAGGCGCAGTACCCGAATGCCGTTTATGCCGGATTTCGGTTCGGAGAGGATCTGGCAGACCACCTTGCTGCCGCCGATGTGCTCGTATTCCCGAGCGTCACTGATACCTTTGGACTCGTCAATCTCGAAGCCATGGCCTGCGGTGTTCCCGTGGCGGCATATCCGGTCACGGGCCCGATTGACGTCGTACAAGACGGCATCACGGGAGCTCTCGACACGGATCTGGCGCGCGCCGCCGAGAGGGCATTGCGGATTGATCCGCGCGCGTGCCGCGAGCGCGCTCTACAGTCGAGTTGGGACGGATGCACCCGCGAATTCGAGAGTAATCTCACCACGTGCCGCCCGAGTCCGGTTGCACGTCAAAAACGGTCGCCGGCCATCATCGACCGCGTCACGACGTAAGCCGCCGTTGAATTGCAGGCGACCGTGAGTTAGCCGGTTGAAGCAGCCCGGCTCTGCACCCAGCGAACGATGTCGGACGCGCCCATGGCGCCCGGCTGGCGGGTGACTTCCCGGCCACCTTTGAAGAGCACCAAAGTGGGGATGCTGCGGATGCCGAACTTGGTGGCGAGCTCCTGCTCCACCTCAGTGTTCACCTTAGCCAGACGCACCCGAGGCTCGAGCTGCTTCGCAGCTTCGGCGAACTGTGGCGCCATCATTTTGCACGGACCGCACCAAGGCGCCCAGAAATCCACGACGACTGGAATATCACTGCGGCCAATTTGCCGTTGAAAAGTTGCGCTCGTAAGCTCAATCGGCTCGCCGGTAAAGGAGCTCTCGTGGCATTGACCGCACTTGGGCTTGTCACCGAGGCGCGCCGTGGGGATGCGGTTGATCGCGTCGCAATGCGGACAGACGATATGTAGTACTTCGCTCATTTAAGAAACCGGCTCGCCCGTCCCACCGCCAATGACCAGTGCCAGCACCCGCGCTGCAGATTAAGCGGCGCGAAAATGCCTGAATTTCGACAATGGGGCTGCCTGGGAACGTTTCAAGACCTCGCTCAGCCGTGCCGGAAGCGCCCGCCGGTTCAGAAGCGCGACGCCCGTTTTAGCGAGCCGGCAGCTGAGCATTCACGAGCGGCCACGGAAGGCTCGCCATACCGCGAGCCCCCCTCGGCCCTACCGCGGGAGCAACCGCATTCGGCCCTCGATCAGAACGGCGGTCGCATCGCCCACTTGCCCGAATCCTTGTCCTTATAGAAGAAGGCTTTCGGGATATTGTTGTACATCGACATGCCGATGTTGGTCGATGAAACCTGCACTGTGAATGTACAACCGTAACCCTGCGGCGTTGGCGCGTCGCAGGCTTCCTTCTTGAAGAAGGTGATTTTGCCTGGTTCGGTCACGGTGATGCCGGGCGGGTGATTTATCGCGTACTCCATCGCGTCCTTCATTTGTGCTTCGGACGGCTCGGAGCCGGCCGCAGAACAGCTGGCAAGCCCGAGGGCTACAACAGAACCCAGGGCAAGACATCTCAATGACAGTTGCATGCTTATTCCCCGTTATTTTATGCAGCAGTAGCGGCACCGCAAGGAGGTGCCGCTACAAATCTTAACGCGGAAAGCAGTGGAACGCTCTCTCTTTCCTGACTTCGTGCCAGCCCCGAATCCGCACGGGCGATGGCAGTCGCCGTGCGGCGTTATGTATATCTGGCGCTTGGGGCGCGCGGGCAGTTGTCAGTGATTCCAGGCGGCAGTGAACATCGACTGAGCATTGCGCCGGTAGATCTTGTCGACGACCTCTCTGGGCAAATGCATGCCCTGGAACGATTTCGCAAAATCAGGCGAATGCAATCGATCAGACGTCGCCAGAAACCTCCAATCCTCAACCCAACCGGAATGCACATCGGCAAGTGCGTGCGCATCGGAATCCGCGGGGCCGTAGCTGTCATCACTGCCGTAAAGAATTCGATCCTGGTAGCGCATCAGAAAGTCGTGCACCTTCTTCGGGTTCTTCGCTGCCTGGAACTCCAGGTGCACCAAACGGGCGGCGACGTCGACATTGGCGTTGGGAAAGCGATCAAGGAAACTCGCAACCTTGTCGACGTCCCACTCGAGCGATGCCAAGTGAACGGCGTCAAAGTGCAGTGCCGGATGCGCGGTCAACATCCGATCGCGTGCCGCCAGTATTCCATCGTGCGTAGGCATCTCGGGACGGTCGTACATGTAGTACTGCGGATGCTCACGAAAGTAGTGCCGATCTGAACTCACGGTCATTTGATCATAGGGCAGCCAGCAGTTAAGGGGTTCAGCCTGGTGCCCAAGCAGCACGATATGATCGCGCTCGAGCCTTGCGATGATGGGTTCCAGGCGCCTGTCATCAGGCATGACATATCGACCAGCGGAGTCCTGCAGACTCATCCCGATGTTCTTCCAGATTTTGACGCCGACCGCGCCATCCTTCAGCGCAACGTCAATCTGATGCAGCGCGCCTTGCGCCCACTGTGGAGTATCAAAGTTCCGCACCGAGAAAGTTGCGGCGAAGGCGACGCGCCCGGGATAGCGCCGCTGCAAAGAAGCCGCGGCCTCTTCTTGCTCTGCGACCGAGGGAAAGTCCGGGTAGTCGACGTTGATCGTCAGGATACGGAAATTGTCGTGCACCGCCTGCGCCATGAACCGGTCCGCGGTGCCGTGAATATGCATATGCGCATCGATTTTCTCGACTTGCCGGAAATCTCCGCGTGAGTAATAGCGCTCAACCTTCGCCTCATCGGCGCTGCCAGCCCAGGCGCATCCGTACCAAGCAGCGAGTAACCCCAGGAGCGCGAGTGTTAGCGGACGCACCGGGTCATACCAGTCGAACTTCGACCCCGCGCTGCCGCAACTCATCGATCGCCTCCTCCGGTGCGGCACGATCGGTAATCAGCATGTGAATCTGCTCAACTTTGGCGATCAGCGAGATGTTGCGGCGTAGGAGTTTGGAAGAATCCGCCACCACCACGACATGCCGGGAAATACGAATCATCTTGGCGTTGAGTTCGGCTTCCTGAAGGTGTGGCGTCATGACGCCTATTTCGGGGTCCAAGCCATCGGCGCCGAGATACAGACGGTCCGCCTGCATATTGACAAGCGCCGCTTCGGCCATCGGGCCCGAGAGCGAATTGGATTCGCGCCGCAGGATTCCGCCTGGCACGATCAAACGCACGGATGGAACGTCCATGAGCAGCGCGGCCACGTTCAGTGCATTGGTGATGACGTTGATCGACTTCAGATCGGCTTTGCGAAGCGCGCGCGCAATTTCCGCGGTCGTCGTGCCGGAATCGAGAATGATCGTTTCCCCATCTTGAATGAGGGCCACCGCCGCGTGCGCAATTCGGACTTTTTCGGCGTGATGCTGCAGCTGTTTAATGCCCAGCGGCTCGTCTTCCTCCTCGCGTGGCAGCGCACCGCCATGCGTACGGATCAATGCGCCGGCTGATTCAAGCGCCGACAGATCCGCGCGGATGGTGACTTGAGATGTGCCGAAACGCGTGGCGAGCGCGTCGACGGTGACGCGCCCTTCCGCGCGCAGGAATTCGCAGATGCGCCTCCTGCGCTCCTCAATCAGTAGGCCGCCTTCGGACGTATTCAACATCAAATCGGTATCGCCTCGAGCACCAGGGAGCCGTCAAACGCTACCTGCACGCTGCTGTGGACCCCGGAGACTTCGCCAAGTTCGCGGGCGTTGAAGTAATCGCGCACACGATAGCGGCCGGCCGTGAGTCCGCGCAGTGGTACCGACCCGCTGAATTGGCGCGCGTAGAACGCGTAGTAGAAACTGCCACCCTTCTCGACCACATGAGCTTCGGGTCGGTCGAAGCCGATGTCGTACAGCTCGCCGCGATAGGTACCCAGCGGCAGCTGCCGCTCATTGGATAGTGAAATCCATTTGCGCCACAGAGTCTCCCTCTGCGGCGTCAGCAGGAAGGAATCCTTCGGCTTCGGATCGCGTGGCCAGGTGAATTTCGTCGAGATAATCGCGCCAATTCCGACCGTAGATGCGAAATCGCTGCCGCCATCGCTCAATTCAACGTGATCGCCTGCAAAGGCAGCGCTCGGACCCATCAATGCCTTCAGCGTCTTACCCTTATGCCGTACCTGCCAGGATGACTCGGGATCCGACGCGGGTGCCTGATTGAACGAGCGGAAGTTGAAGAATGAATACGAAGTCCCGCAGGGACACAGCTCGACGACCGCCTCGGGGTTGATCTTCGTGGCAGTTTGGTAAACCGCGAGGAAGAAGTCCTGCAGCTTCTCCACCGATTCCTCCGGCCGGGCATGCCGGTGCGCGGGATTGAAGCAAGGTGGCACTGCGTTCAGGTGCTGGCCATCGATTTTCAGTCCTTCATATCCCCACTCGCCGATGAACTTGCGCACCAGGTCCACGGTGTAGGCAACCGTCTTCTCATACGCGGGGCAGAGATAGAAGCTGTTCCACCACGAAACATTCTGCACCGCTCCTTCCTTATCGAGCAGCAGCATATCGGTGTGGTCGTGCAGCAGGTCTGAGCCGGGAGCCGCGGCTAGCGGCGCGAACCATAACCGTGACCTGAGCCCCTGCGAGCGCACGTTCTGGACCAGCTGCACCATGTCGGCGTCGCCGCGCGGATACTTTTCGCGATTAGCCTTCCAATCGCCGACGTTTGACTGCCAGCCGTCATCGATGACCGCCCAGCGCAGTCCCAAGTCAACGACTTTGGGCAGCGTGTCCTCGATCAACTGCACGGTACAGTCGCGCTCATAACCCCAGGCGCACCAGATCGGTTCGTAGGCGGCCGCGGGTGGACGGGGGGACTCAATGCCGCGTTCGGCCATCATGCGCCGGTACAATTCCAGCACCGTAAAGTAATCGCCCGCATGCGCGGCGACAAAGGTCTCGTGCGTGTTGAATTGCGCTCCCGGCGGCAACACACGATCGAGAGAATTTGTGAGAGCCAGGTCCACACCGCTGGCGCTGCAGCTGACGGGAAGCGAAACAAGTTCCGGAGTCAGCTCCAGATGACCAATGGCGATGCCAGCGTCTCTGCGCCACACGTCCACGATGGGAGTTCCGCCGCCGTAATCGGAGGCCGACATTCCCATGAAGTTCTCTTGCTTGAAGCCGGGCCGCACAGCCTGCACCCAGTCGCGCCGGTCGGCATGCGTGCTCCCGCAGTAGCTCCAGAACGGTGGCTCGCTGGCATCGCCGCGTTGGTGATACGCAGCTGCAGGCGGCAGATGAACCTCGGCGTTACTCCAGCTGGCAATGGCCACGGCGCGCGGCGCAAGATTGCGATACGACACGCGATAGATTGCAAAGCCCGGATAACGCTCGAAGAGCTCAACTTCCACCGTCTTTTCGATCTGCGAGTCGGAGACGCCGAGCATCCGCAGTCGGATGCCAGGACCAAAAGGCGCGTCGATGTTCTGCTTCGATTGTTCGTGCAACGTAAACCGATCGACCCGGGCGCCATCAGCGAGCAGCAGGCTGTCCGAAGGAGCCCACCGCGTCAGGACGATCTTCCGGCCGTTGCCCGCGGCCGGCAGATGCGAGAATCTCGAGCGCATCTTCGAGTCGAATTCGATGAGAACGCGACTATCGCTCAGGCGCGCGGCCGCGACGGAATCCCGCGGCATGAGTGCGCGCGCCCGGCCCGCCAGAAGCACACCACTCGAAGCAACGGTGGCGCCGGCGGTGAATTGCAGGAATCGACGTCTACTGGTGCGGTTTTTCTTCACGCGCGGTCCTGGCAACTTCTGAATGATCGAGTCTAGCGAATCCGCTCCGGCGTTCGGGAGCTAGGGCACGGCGCCTCTCGGCGCCAGAATCGTTCCGCCTTCGCCCCATGGCCTTCAGGCCTTCGCTAGTTCTGCTTGACAGATTCGAAGATATCCGAAATATTAAAAGAAATAAAATGAAAGTCGTACGTCGGTCAGGCTTTCATTTAATTACATATAACATAAGTTGGGGACACGACCATGCACCTGAACCTACGGCACGGGTACGCGGGCATTCTGTTTCTTGGGGTCATCGGCCTGAGCCTGCACAACGCGGCTACGGCCCAATCGGAAAGCGGCCCGCAGCCATCCACCGTTCCCGCCGAGCCTCCGCTGCAAACCGTGGTGGTGACGGGTCTGCGCGAAAGCCTAGGAAAGTCCCTGGAAATCAAGGAGAACGCCGACATCGTGCTCGATTCGATCAACGCGCTGGAGCTCGGCCGGTTTCCGGATGACGACGTCGCAGACTCTCTGCGCCACATCACCGGAGTATCCATCTCGCGCACCACCGGCGGCGAGGGCCAGTACATCGGGGTACGCGGCCTGGGCTCCCAATACAACGTCGTAACGTTGAACAACCGCATTCTGGCGACCGATGATGATGGGCGCGCACTCGCGTTCGACGTACTGCCGGCGGATGTCATCTCCGGAGCGGACGTCTTCAAATCTTCGCAGGCGTCGGCACTCGAAGGCAGCATCGGCGGTACCGTGAACATGCGCTCCGCACGGCCGTTCGATAATCCCGGTCTGCATTCCGCCGCGCGCGTTGAAGGTGATTACAACGACATGTCGGAATTCAAAGGCAAAAAGGCCTCGGTGTTCATCAGCGATACGAACGCGGCCGGAACGCTCGGACTTCTCATCGGCGGGGTGGTCTCCGACACCAAAACCCGCACCGATGCGCTCAATTACAACACCTACGACGGCTCGAACCCCGGCGTGTGGCCGCTCTCCGGGCCCAATAGCCAGCCCGTGGTCGCCGAGTGCTGCATTTCATTCGGCTCGATCGTCGATGAGAAGAAGCGCGGAGCTCTCTCGGGAACGCTCGAATGGCGGCCGAGCGACACGCTGCATGTGACCGTCGACGGCCTGTATACGCGCTTGAACGATCCGCAGGTCGGCTACGATCAAGCGTATTACCCGGATTTCAACTATGACCAAAATGGCAATCCCGAGTGGTCAAACGTCGTCGTCAAAAACGGATTTATCACCTCGTTCACGGCGAACACCTTTACGCCCGAAATCGTCAACAACACGATTGACCGTCAGGTCACGACTTATCTCGCCGGCGTGAACGCGAACTGGAAGCCGACTTCCAACCTCTCGTTTGATGCGGATCTCTACCAGTCGAAGGCGAATCGACCCGAGGGCGGCAATGATGCGTTCGTGACTTCCGGTCTAGAGTCCACAACACCCTACAATCAGAACACGATCAACTGGACCAACAACCCCGGCGGGCTGCCCAGCATTGCGGTGACCTTACCCAACGGCCAGAGCTATGCTTCCGCGCTCGCTTCAGGCGCACTGAACAACAATTACTGGACCGCCCATTACACGGGCCTTAATGGGTATTCCATCCAGGACAGAGTGACCGGCGCAACGCTCGACGGTACTTTGAAACTTGAGGACACGGGCCTCTTGAGCCAGTTACGCTTCGGTGTGGCCGAGACCTGGCGCCATAAATCGCGCGCTGATATCGATAATGACTGGACCGGCGGCTCGAGCCAGTACGACTTCTACACCACCCCCATCGGCGCCAATCCGATCACCTATGGCTCGCTGGGTGCAAACGTCATCTCCTTCATGAACTTTCCACACTACATGCAAGGCGCCGGCGGCAGTTTCCCGACCACCACCGCAGTCTTCAACGTTGCGAATCTTCTCAATGCGCTCAAATCGCTGAACGGCCAACCCAACCTGTACGTACCCGGAGCGCCGAACTACGATTTCAACGCGACTCTGCCGCAGTTCAATGCGGTGAACTCCTACGACGTCAGCGAAAACACCTCAGTTGCTTATTTCGAGACCGTCTTCTCCGGCCAGAACTGGGCCGGCAACGTGGGCTTGCGACTCGTGCACACCAGTACGACGGCCAGCACCGCGGTCAACGAAATCGAATCAGTCACCATCGCGAATACGGCCAATCCGACCGATCCTGCGTTCGTCGACTACAGCGCGCCTACGCCCACTACATCAAAAGGCTCGTACACGCTGCCGCTGCCGTCATTGAACTACGTGTACCGTTTCACGCCCGACCTACAGGTGCGATTCGGGGCGTCGGAGACCATGACGCGGCCGGAGCTTGACCAGCTCGCGCCGACCCGCACCGACAATTCGCTCAATCGTGTCTATCAGATCACTTATTCCGGCAATGCAGATTTAAAGCCGATCCGCGCGTACTCGGCGGATTTTTCGGTCGAATGGTACTACCAGCCCAAGTCCGCACTGACCATGGCGATCTTCACCAAGGACATCCGCGACTTCATCACGACGGGCACATTGAATAACGTCGATCTCGGCGTGCAAGGATTCTTCAACGGCAGCACGACACCGGTGCCGGTTCCCTACACGATTTTTCAGCCGATCAACGGCGACAAGGGCTATGTCAGCGGTCTGGAGTTCGGTTTCCAGCACATCCTTCCCAGCGGGTTCGGCGTGCATGGCCAGTACACGCGCACGTGGAGCAAGGCCTACGTGGCCGGGCAGTTTGTGGGCGCGCTCGAGGGCGTCTCGTCGAACAGCGCGTCCCTTGGCGTGCTCTATGAGATGGGTCGCATCAGCGCCAACGTGAACTGGGATTACGATGGTCCGTCGGTGGCAGAGACATTTACAGAGATTGAGGGCTTGTCGGCGTACCAGAGCAGCTTCTCCTGGGTCACCGCGCAGGTCTCGTTCGAAATGCTGAAGGACTTCAAGATCTACTTTGAAGGCAAAAATCTTTCCAACGCGATTGCGAGAACCTATCTCGGCAACCGCTCGGATGCCGTCTGGAGCTCCGGTACCACCGGCACCAGCAGCAGTGTCGGCCAGGGCTACACAGCCTACGGTCGCACCTACACCGTCGGCTTGAGCTACCACTTCTGACGTGAACGCAAAGAGCTGGCTGCGCTACGCGCTGCTGACCACGCTGATGTGGGGCGTATGGGGCGCCTTCACCTCGCTGCCGAGCGAACATGGCTTTCCCGACACTCTCACTTATGTGGTCTGGGCGCTCACCATGATCCCGCCCGCCATCTGGGCGCTGCGTCACGCTGCGACCGGGCTGCAGCGCGACGCGCGCTCCGTCATGCTTGGGCTTGCGATCGGTCTACTCGGAGCCGGCGGGCAGATGCTTCTGTTCCGGGCGGTGACCATCGGCCCGACCTACCTCATATTTCCCATCATCTCCCTCTCGCCAGTCGTCACCATCTTGTTGTCACTCGTGCTGCTGCGCGAGCGCACGGGCAGGCTCGGCTTGGCTGGCATCGCGTTGGCCGTCATCTCACTGCCGCTCTTCGACTATTCTCCGGGCGCGCACGTAGAGCATGTCGGCAGTTGGTTCATTCTTGCGCTCGCCGTCATGCTTGCCTGGGGCCTGCAGGCCTACTTCATAAAACTCGCCAATGCGACCATGAGCGCTGAGAGCATTTTTGTTTATATGATGCTGACGGGCCTGCTGTTCATTCCGGTGGCCTTCCTGCTGACGGACTTTTCCAAGCCTATCAATTTGGGTTTATCCGGCCCGTGGCTCGCCGCAGTGGTGCAGATTCTCAACGCGATCGGGGCGCTGCTCCTCGTCTACGCGTTCCGCTACGGAAAAGCGATCGTGGTTTCGCCCCTCATAAACGCGGGTGCGCCGCTCCTGACTGCGCTCATCGCATTGGCAATCGCCGGATCGCTCCCGGGGCCTTACAAACTGGCGGGCATTGCTCTGGCTTTAGCGGGCGCGCTGCTGTTATCGCTGCAACCGGAGTCACCAAATGCCGGCTGACGCGATATGAAGGCTCTGCTGGAACTGCTCAGGGCTCATAAGGCGGGGAGCGGATCGGGAATCTGCTCGGTCTGCTCCTCTCACCCACTGGTCATCGAAGCGGCCCTGCGTGAGGCAGGTCGCGATGGCCAGTATGTGCTGATCGAAGCGACCTCCAACCAGGTGAACCAATTCGGCGGCTACACGGGGATGAGACCGGCCGATTTCAAAGCGTACGTCGCGGGCATTGCCTCGCGCGCCTCACTGCCGATGGAACGCGTATTGCTGGGCGGCGATCATCTAGGACCCAACTCCTGGCGCGCCGAGCCTGCTGCCGTTGCCATGGAGCGTTCCGAACAACTGGTCGCGGAATATGTAGCGGCAGGATTTCGCAAAATCCATCTTGACTGCTCAATGAGCTGCGCCGATGACCCGCCCGCATTGAACGACTCCGCCATTGCCGCGCGCGCAGCGCGGTTGTGTCACGCGAGCGAAAGAGCCTGGCGCGCAAGCGGCGGAGAAGCCCCGGCCTATGTCATCGGCACCGAAGTGCCCACACCAGGCGGCGCTGCGGAAGAACTCGAGGCGCTCGCGGTCACAACGCCATCTGCAGTTACCGCTACACTCGAAGCCCATCGCAGTGCGTTTCTCGAGGGCGGCGTAAGTGACGCATGGCCCCGCGTCGCGGCCCTCGTCGTGCAGCCCGGCGTCGAGTTTGATCATCACAAGGTGATCGACTACGACCCCTCGAAGGCGCGCGAACTCTCAAAGCGCATTGAGCGTGAGCCCGCTCTTGTCTATGAAGCACACTCCACCGACTATCAGACCGCCGCGGCGCTGGCGGCGCTGGTGCGCGATCACTTCGCCATTCTGAAAGTGGGTCCCGGCGTCACATTTGCGCTGCGCGAAATGTTCTGGGCGCTCGTCGAAATAGAGCGCGAGCTCGAAGCCGCGCCACGCGAGTCGCTCAAAGAGGTGGTTCTCGCAGTGATGCAACGCGATCTTCGGCACTGGAAGGCCTACTACACCGACCAGGACTCACAGAGATTTGATCAGCAGTACAGTCTGAGCGATCGAATCCGCTATTACTGGAATGTTCCTGAGGTTGGCGCAGCGTGCGACGCGCTCATATCAAATCTGCAAGCACACCGCATTCCTCTCACTCTTCTCAGCCAATACCTGCCAGTCCAGTACACCGCGGTCCGAGAGGGATCACTCGCGAACGAACCCCGCGCGCTGCTGCTCGACGGCGTCGCCCAGGTCCTGCGGGCCTATGCGAAGGCCTGCCATCCGGCGGTCGCTGCAAAAAACTCCCGGAGGCTGGGATAGGACATGGATGCTTTCGGCTTGACTGCCATGCAGATCGACAATGCCGGCGCACACTGGACCGCCCGCGAGATCACGCAACAGCCGAGGATCTGGGCGCAGATCGAGACTCTGATCGCAGGCGAAGCCGCTCGGCTCGCCGCGTTCCTCAACCCGTTGCTCAAGGTTCCCGACCTTCGCATTGTGTTAACGGGTGCGGGAACGTCGGCTCACATTGGACAGTGTCTTGCGCCCACACTGGCAAGGACACTCGCCCGGCGAGTCGATGCAATCCCGACCACTGACCTCGTGGCAAGCCCACTGAGCTACTTGTCCCCCAATACACCGACGCTCGTTGTGTCCTTCGGGCGTTCAGGCAACAGTCCTGAGAGCGTCGCGGCCGTTGAGATTGCCGATCAGTGCTTGAGGCACTCCTATCACCTGATCTTCACGTGCGATGCCGCAGGCGCACTGTACAAACGCGCGCGCACGGCAGCCGACACTCAGGTGGTACTGCTTCCAGAGGCAAGTAACGACCGCAGCTTCGCAATGACGTCGAGCTTTACCGGAATGCTATTTGCAGCCGCTCTTGCATTTAACGCCGTGCCAAGCGGTGGCGAGCGCATGAAGGCGCTTGCGCGTGTGACGGAGAAAATTCTCCCTGATGCGCTGCCCATGCTGCGCAGCCTCGTAGACCGAAATTTCACGCGCTTGGTTTACCTGGGCAGTAAGGAATTCAAGGGTCTCGCACAGGAAGCTGCGCTTAAAATGCTCGAACTCACCGATGGCAAGGTGGTGGCGATCGCGAATTCTCCGCTGGGTTTTCGCCATGGACCCAAAACCATCCTGAATGGCAGCACAGTGGTAGTCGTATTCGTGTGCAACGATGACTACACGCGACAATACGATCTCGATCTAATCGACGAGCTGCGTCGCGATGCGGTAGCGGGGCAAGTCGTGGCCCTTTCCCTCCGGCCCGGCGTCGTACGCCATGCTGACGACGTCGTCCTGGAAACGGTGCCCGATTGGAAGGACGCCTCCGATCTTGATTTGTGTTTACCCTATGCCGTATTTGCGCAGTCTCTGGCCCTGCTGCGCTCAATTTCACTCGGGGTTCAACCTGACAATCCCAATGCAGCGGGCACGGTGAGTCGCGTCGTCAAGGGTGTCACGATCCATCCTTGGCGCGGCAGCGTGTGAGAACTTATCTTGGTGTTGATGGCGGCGGCAGCAAGACGGCCTTGCTGCTGATTGACGAATCCGGACGTGTGCTCGCGTCGCACGCCGAAGGCCCAGCCTACTATCTGGAAACCGGATTTGATGCGATGCGGGCTATGCTCGCGCGCGGCATCCGCGTGACGCTGGATAAGGCAGAGCTGCCGTCATCGAGTCTGGGGTTCGCCTTTGTCGGCCTGCCCGCGTACGGAGAAGACAGCCGATTAGTCGCTGCATTGGATGCCGCTGCGTCGCCAACGCTTGAGCCCGGGCAATATCGCTGCGGTAATGACGCCGTGTGCGGCTGGGCAGGGGCACTCGCGTGCCAGGACGGTATCAATCTCATCGCCGGTACGGGCTCCATCGCTTATGGCGAGTTCAATGGTCGAGTAGCGCGCGCCGGCGGCTGGGGGGAATTATTCAGTGATGAGGGCTCGGCATACTGGATTGCGCGCGAAGGATTAAATCTATTCTCGCGCATGAGTGATGGCCGTACACCGCGCGGCGCACTATACGACACCGTGCGCCGTCACTTTGATCTGCACTCTGACCTCGATCTATGCGCCGCCATCTACGATCAGGGTCAAATGCAAAGGAGCCATTTGGCCACCTTGTCGAGGCTCATTGCTGAAGCGGCCACGGCCGGAGATGCGCACGCATCGGCGTTATTCTCCAGGGCAGCCTTTGAGCTGGCGCAGATTGTCGATGCCGTGCATCGGCAGCTTGGGGTTCCGGATCACGCAACAGTGCCGGTTTCCTACTCGGGAGGCATGTTCCAGCAGCGCGATCTCCTCCTGGCACGCCTGCAGTCGAAGCTTGCAACGGACGGCCGACGATATCGAGTAGTGGCGCCACGTTTGCCCGCCGCAGCCGGAGCGGCGCTCTACGCAGCCAAATTGAGCGGTGCGCCACTCCTGGGCTCTGCCGTCAGTGCATTGGAAGCGCTGTTGGCCGAACAGAAACCTGCAGCAGCGAATTGATCAGCTAAGGAGTCCTACCCGGCGCAAACGTCTCCAGGACTTATTGCTGCAGAACATTGTGCTTGCGGAGAATGTCTTTCAATTGATCCTGGGGGAGCGCCTGAACAACCCAATAATTCGGGCCGACCATCGTCTTGGCAGCGATTAGCGCATTGTCCACTGCTTCTTCCGTCGCCTGCGTCACGGCGGCGAAGAGTGGATCCATCTCCCAGCTGATCAATCGTTGGATCGTAGCACTCCTCGGCGCATGCGGCCTGTCTGCATCCTCATCACTATTGCCATTGTCGGCGCCGACATTTGCGGTGGAGAATGCCAGGAAGATGTCACCTGACCCGTTCATCTCGATGGCCCCAGCCCTGCCCAGCCCCAACGGCACCCGCCTGGCCAAACGCTTCAACTGATCCGGTGTCAGCGGCGCATCGGTCGCGACGACGACGATAATGGATCCTACGTCACGCGTTTTTGGACCATCCGCTGCGCTTACCCTATCCGCGCCACATACCGGGGCGACCGTCCCGTCTGAATCCAGGGTCGGAGGAGTCAGCTGCTTTTGCACGCAGCGCCTTTGCTGGATTCTCATTTCGCGAGCTACGGGGATACCGGCAATTCTGAGCTGGGGTAGCCGTCCGTAGTTACACTGCACCAGCACTCCCACCGTAAAGCCTCCGTCGTGTGCATCCAGCTTGCGCGACGACGTTCCGGTGCCTCCTTTGAAGCCGTTGCAGATCATTCCTGTACCGCCGCCTACATTTCCCTCTTCGATCGAGCCGCCCTTGGCGGAGTTGAGCGCATCCAGCGCGTCCTGCGCGGTCACGTGTTGTCCCTTGATATCATTCAGAAGCCAGTCAGCCGTCTCAGCAACGACCGGATACCAGAAATCTCCCGGTTGATTTCGCTTAACCATCCAAGCGACCGCGGCGTCGCGTACGACGCCCACACTATTTGTGTTCGTGATCAGGATGGGCGTTTCCAAAACGCCACTTTCCTCAATCCAGTGCGTTCCAGTCATGTCGCCGTTGCCATTGCCGGAAAAAAAGCCTGCGAACACTCCTGCCTTGACGCTCTTACCGCGCGGCAGAATCGCGGTGACACCCGTTCGCACGGGCCCTTTGCCGACGACGAGTTTTCCTTCGCCGGAGATCAGCGTCTTGTATCCGACCTCGACACCCGCTACATCGGTAATCGCATTGAGTGGCCCGGGCGTGCCGTCGAAGGGAATTCCTATATCGCGCGCGCGCGGCTCTGCAATTCGACGTGCGCTTTCGCTCTGCGCGAATACGAGGCTGGAACCACCCAGTAGCAGCGCCAGTGCGAGCCCGGCCCATCCACGTATCGATTGCATCGCTCTAGTCCTTATGCACGTTCATCGGTCACGACAAAGATCCGCTTTCTTCCGCAGTGTTGCGCAGCTTGTTGGAATTCCTGAAAACTAGCTCTTATCCAGCCTATTCGCACGTCAAAAATCCCCAGTTCAACGTCGGCGAGAGTTTCCTCTCGAACCTCAATGGCCCTGCAAAACAGTGCCACCTTGACACATAACCGGCCACCACGACTGCTGTTATTTAAGTGATTCGCTATGGAGCACCCCGGCAATTTTTGCAATGGTATTCCAGTTACGAGTGGTGACCGAAACGCCGTAGAGCCGGTCCAGCGCACCGAGGTATCCGATGACCTTCATATGGCGTCGGTACATCCCGATCACGAATCGGTTTCGGCGCTCGAGGATCTTCATCAGCCACTGGCCACTGGATGGAAATTGCATGGGCGTTGACGGCGTCAAGCGAGGGCGCTGAGACAGCACGCTTACGAAACGGACAACGTCCGGTCGCACTGACTGTCCCAGATAAGGATTCTCCGACATTAAATTTACAATTTCTCGGCCCTGGCAAACCACAATCTCGGCGACAAACGGCAGTACGCGCGCCACTTCGGCACGTGCTTGGGCCTGGGTCATGGGGTTTCGAATCACCAGCGTGCCCGCCGCGCCAATATTGATACATCCGAGGTGCTTTAGTGCTTCGCCCAGCTTGGTCGGTCGGAAGATCCTGTGGCCCCCGACGTTAACCCCTCGCAGAAAAACAACGAGTGCCACTCAGTTCGCCTCAACGAGTCCGCCCGAGAAGTCGCATAAGATACGCGATTTCGATCCAATACCCGTTCGGTTTCCAGGAACGCTAGCTGGCGCGCGTACGTCAATCCGCTCAGCGTCGATTCAAGGGCAAAGTCGACCCGCGCGGCAGCCAGACGATTAACCCCCGGCAGGAGAAGGCGGCCAGCAGCGAGAGCTGCAAATCGCGGGGCCAGCGGAGAAAGTCCTTGCGCAGCGGGTTTGGCGCGTGAATACCTTCCGTACATATCTCTCGCTTCTGTCGGCGGACGAATTTGCTGGCTCCAACATCGCCCACTATGCCCAATGCGGATTTTCGCGCGCGTACCTTAATAGAGTACGCTGAGAGCGCCGGGAGCGAGCCGGTGTGGAGGAATTGGTATGAAACGAGCCGTTCGTGGCACGTCGCTCGTCGCGCTGTTGCTTCTCGTAGGCTGCGGCTTGTCTGGCTGCGGTCGCGGCCGCGACGCAAGCACAGGCGCCGTCAATACGAATGCCGGCAACAGTGAATCTGGAAGCAATGGAAGTCAGCCGGCACAGCTCAGATGCGGGGACACGACTTACCGCCTGAGTTCCGACAAGATTGACCGCCAGATCAACGAGGCGTGCGAGCGGCTGAAGAACTCCTATCAGGTGACGATGTCAAATAGTTCCGCGCGGGTGCGATTCACGTGCCAAGACAGCAAAGGACACGTCGTTTTGAGCATGCCGGTGCGCGATGAATCGCTCGAGGACTACAACCGGAGTTGCCAGCAATTCGTTGCCGCCGAAGCGGCGCTCCCGAATAGCACGACCGACAGGCAGCCTTATTTCAATGCACTCAGGAAATTCCAGGCCGAGACCAATCAGCTGACGCGGCACTCCGTCGACGCCGCAAATGCCATCTGGCGCGAGAATCGAGCCGATAAAGCAGCATTGAATCAGCTCGTCAAGGTGCGCGGCGGATCGATTGAGATCGCGAACTGACATACAGCGTAGCGGTGCCGAGGCTCAATTGGAAATCATGATGCGCTACTTGACCTCTGTATTATTTCCGCTCATGTTGCTGTGCGCGCCTTATTCGGCCATGGCTTCAGAAACCAGCACAGTAGATTTTGCCAACCCTATCTCTTGGTGCACTGGGGAACGCACATCCCATTACACCATTGACGATGCCGGTACCGGCGCAGGAATGCTCGGCATCGCAAGCCAATGGAAATGCCCAAACGATACCGGGCATGGCAGCATTGGCATATGTCAGCTTGATCAAACCTTAAAATGCAGGTCTGACATCCGGCTCTCGGACAAATCCGGTCATCCCATCGATATGTCCGGTTATGCGGTAAGCATGCAGGGCGTCACGGCGAAAGGCGCGTTTTTCCCATGGACGGATGCTAAAGCCGCCGCCGCTGTCGTGACCTCAATACAAGCTGCCGCTGTCCAGCAAGCATCCAAGAACAGTGCCGTCATGAAAGATATGGGCGGCGAAGAAAACTTCAAACAGCTGTTCATGGCCAACATGTGCCGTTATGCCTTGATCAAGGCTGGCGTGATTCAGCCGACGGCCAAAGAAATTGCCGAAGATGAACAGAACAAGAAAAGCGGCGCGAAGATATCCGTGGATACCTCACCGGAACGCCTGGCTAGCTGTAAAACAACGGTACAAAGATTCTGTGGTCGGACGGATTTGCCCGCCTCCGTCATGCAAATGGACAATTACCGGGTTCTATGTGGCGAAAGTCGGGCGAACTAATCGATCGTCGCGGAAAATCTTAAAGTCGCCCTCTTCTCTCCGGCTCCAGTTTACCCACAGGAGGCGTTTGCGAATGTTTGCTTCCAGACCGTCGATATACAGGCGAATATCAGCGGTCGGATCTCCCGCCGGAACCCACGGCCACGCCAGATTGCGCTGAGCATGTGATTCAGACACGTTGAGCCCGCCGCCATTCTGCGATGGTTAACCCAGCATTTTCGGGAACCGCGCCGGTTCGACGAGAATCAGGTTCTTCTGGAACGTCATCAACCTTCCTGGATTTTTCTGAAAACTGGGCCCGGTAGGATTCGAACCTACGACCAAGGGATTCACTTGCCCCGGCGTTTCCACCGGGAGTGGACTATCTCTTCACCCGCGCACACCGTGCGTGTGGGTGCGGGATGCTCTTGCCTGTTATTAAGGGCGCTACGAGCCCTCAGGTAGTCTCTGCACCTTCCGGCGGTGCCCCGCCGACTTGGCTCAGGATTGCCATGAGCTTCATGCATGCAAGAGGCTCGAAGGTTCCCCTGAATTCATCCCGTCCACTTCGCGCGTTTCCGCGCGAAGGCACCTTTTCGATGAGTCCCCTGCACTAACCGCTGTGCTACAGGCCCAACCCGCAAATTCTAACAGTCATGGTAGATCGAAGTGTCTCCGGCGCACGGATTCGGCAAAACCAGCCATTTTACCGCCGCCATGGGCCCGCCCCTCGGCCGATCCACAGCTTTCTTTCGCAGGAGCCACAGTGGGCTGTGCCGGTTTGGTCGGCTCGCGCCTTTGGCAACCGCTGCCTAGTGCGGCGACCGCAAGCAGCGCCATGCAGGTCGAGAGTATTTTCATCCGGACATCCCCCTTGCGAACCTGTGCGGCAACGTTAGCATGGCGGTCCCCCGAAGACCTAAGGACTCAAGCCCATGAAGCTCTACTACATGAAAGGCGCCTGCTCGCTCGCCTCCTATATCTCATTGAATGAGGCGGGCATCAAGTTCGAGCCCATCAAGGTTGACCACGGCACCCACAAGACGCCGGACGGAGAAGACTTCAACGCCATCAATACGAAGGGCTATGTCCCGGCGTTGCGTCTCGACAATGGAGAGCTCCTGACCGAAAACGTCGCCGTGCTGCAATACATCGCGGACCTCAATCCCGCCTCCAAACTGGCGCCGCCCGCCGGCACTCTGGAGCGCTACCGCCTTATGGAGTGGCTGTCCTACATCAACTCCGAAGTTCACAAGTCATTCGGCCCGCTCTTCTCCCCCGACCTCAGCGAAGACGTAAAGAAATTCGCTCGGAACAGCGTCACGAAGCGCGTGGACTGGCTGGAAAAGGCCCTGGGCTCGAAGACATTCCTCATGGGCGAGCAGTTCACCGTGGCCGACGCCTATCTCTACGTGGTTCTTGGCTGGTCGAGCCACGTCGGCTTCGACCTGGGTAAATGGCCAGCATTGAAGCGTCACAACGAGCGCGTCGGTTCGCGGCCGCATGTGATCGCCGCCTTAAAGGCGGAACACATTATTAAGTAGCGCGGCCGTACACTCTCGGGAAACTAGGGCTTCCTGGGCCGCACGCCGCGCGTCGGCGCAGCTTCGAGGGGATTCTCGGGCCAGTAGTGCTTGGGGTAGCGTCCGCGCAGATGCTTGCGCACGTCGGCGTACGAGCCCTGCCAGAAACCGGCGAGATCGCGAGTAATCTGCACGGGGCGCTGCGCCGGCGAGAGGAGTTTGAACGTCACGCGTACCGCGCCGGCGGCGATTTGGGGCGTTTGTGTGAGGCCAAATACCTCCTGCAGGCGTACCGCGACACTGGGTCCGCCCTCCTCCAGATAATCGATACGAATCTGCGATCCCGTCGGCACTGTCAAATGCGACGGCGCGAGTTCCTCCAACCTGCGTCGCTCCTCCCACGACAAGAGTGCGCGCAATGCCTCTGCAAGAGGCACGCGTGCCAGATGTTCACGGCGCGTGACGCCATCTAGGAAGGGCACAAGCCAGGTCTCGAGCGACATCAGGAGCGCTGCGTCGTCGACCGCCGGCCAGTGCCGCAAATCCTCGCGGCCGAGGCCGCGCACGAATTCCATCCGCGCCTGCAGATCGCGGGCATCGCGCTCCCAGGGCAGAGCCGCCAACCCAAGCTCGCGCACTCCGGTCAACATTGCAGTGCGCGCGGCCTCCGGCGGTACGGGATCGAGCGGCCGTTCCTCGAGCACGAGCGCGTCCAACTTGACGACGCGCCGTGCGATCACCGCCTGTTCGCGCGAATTCCATTCGATGGACGTGGCGCTCAGGATTCGGTCAGCAAAGTGTTCGCTCAGATCGGCTCTGGCCAGCGGCGCGGCAAGCAGGATGCGCGCATCGCGCTCGCGGTCATCCAGATCCACGGCAACGATGAATTCTTGCTTCGATACGCTGTCGGCCTGAGCAAAGAACGCACCGCGTCCATTGGCGAGGGTGAAGCGCGCCTCGGCACCAGCGCGCCGGCGGCCGATGCGATCGGGATAGGCAAAGGCGAGCAGTAAGCCGACGCGGGTCGTATCGACCGCGCCACCTGTATCTGCGCCCAGCTGCCGGGCAAGTTCGCGTGCCAGGCGTCGCGAGCGCTGCAGTGCCGCCGGGTCCGCGCGGGTGCTGTTGTCACCGAGCAGAATGTCAACGCGCGAGCGGATGTCGGTGTCGTGCCCACTAGCTGCGCCGCGCAGCAGATCCCGCTCCGACAACAACGCCGCAAGCATGGCGGCGAGCGGCACGCAGGCGAGCGCGCTTGCCCGCAGCAACATGTGTGCTAGACGCGGATGCACGCTCAAGGTAGCTACTTTTCTGCCGTGCGCCGTGATGCGTCCCACGGCGTCGATCGCATCGAGCTTGGCAAGCAAATCCTGCGCGCTCCCCAGCATGGCGGCCGGCGGCGGGTCGATCCATTTGAGATCGTTGGCAGCGCGCACTCCCCATAAGGCAAGATCCAATGCGAGAGGCGCAAGATCCGCCGTCAGGATCTCCGCTGGGGTGAACGGCGCGAGGCTCTTCTGCGCCTGCGCGCTCCATGCTCGATAGCACACGCCGCTCGCCACGCGTCCCGCTCTGCCTTGGCGCTGTTCGGCCGATGCGCGCGAGATGCGCTCGGTTTCAAGCCGGCTCATGCCCGTCACGGGATCGAAGATGAGGCGGCGCACGAGGCCCGAGTCCACGACGATGCGCACGCCTTCGATGGTGAGACTCGTCTCGGCGATGTTGGTCGCAAGGACGACCTTGCGCGTGCCCTGAGCACTTGGAGCCAGCGCTGCATCCTGATCCGCACTGCCCAGATCACCGAAGAGAGGTAATAGGCGCACGCCAGGCTCAAGGCCAGCCGCGCCGAGATATCCCAACACACGACGGATTTCGCGGGCGCCGGGAAGAAAAACTAGGATATCGCCGCTCTCCTCGGTCAGAGCTTTTTGCACGAGCTGCGCGACCTGGCGTTCGGACGGGCTCTGCGCCGCGTTGGGCGTGCCCGGCAATACAGGCGCACCGCGCCCGGCGTAGCGCGTCTCCACTGGAAACGCACGGCCCGCGGTCGCAACGATAGGTGCGTCGAGTAATGCGGCCACGCGCTCGACATCGAGCGTTGCCGACATCACCAGTATCTTGATCGTCGGGGACAGATGGGCGCGCGCATCCAGAAGGAGCGCCAGGCCCAGATCTGCCTGCAGGCTACGCTCGTGGAACTCATCAAAGATGACGAGGGCGGTATCTTCGAACGCCGGATCGTCCTGCAGCATCCGCGCGAGCACGCCTTCGGTCACGACCTCGATGCGCGTCGCGCGCGAGATACGCGAGTCAAGCCGCATGCGATATCCGACCGTCTCGCCGACATTCTCACCGAGAGTGAAAGCCATACGGCGCGCGACCGCACGTGTGGCAAGCCGCCGAGGCTCCAGCATCACGAGGCGCTTGCGCGCGGCCCACGCCTCTTCGGCAAGCGCGAGCGGAACGACCGTGCTTTTGCCCGCACCCGGAGGAGCTTGCAGCACGGCTACCCCATGCTGTGAGAGCGCCGCGCAAAGCTGCGGCAGCGCGGCATCGATCGGCAGGCCGGAGACGAAGCTCACCAGATCCGCACGCGCTCCGCCGGGGCGAGGTAGAGCCGATCGGTAGGCTGCACATCGAAAGCGGCGTACCAGGCGTCCATGTTGCGAACGACGCCGTTTACGCGGAAATGCGGTGGACTGTGGGGGTTGCTCACTACCAGCCTGCGCAGCAGCGCATCCCGATACAGGCTCTGATACACCTGTGCCTGACTCAGAAAAAAGCGCTGATCGCCGGTGAGTCCGTCAATCACCGGTGCCTGGCCACCGTGCAGCGACAGATGGTAAGCCGAATAGGAGACACTCAATCCTCCGAGGTCGCCGATGTTCTCACCCAATGTGAGGCGACCGTTCACGTGCAGGCCCGGCAGAGCTTCGAAGCCGTCGTACTGCGTGGCCAAACGATCCACGAGCTTCTTGAAGGCTACTTCGTCCTCGGGCTGCCACCAGGTGCGCAGCACGCCCCGCGCATCAGACTTCGCGCCCTGATCATCGAAGCCGTGTCCCATCTCATGCCCGATGACGCCGCCGATCGCCCCGTAGTTGACGGCCGCATCCGCGGCGGGGTCAAAAAAGGGTGGCTGCAGGATGGCCGCCGGGAATACGACTTCGTTAAAGGTCGAGTTGTAATAGGCATTCACCGTCTGCGGTGTCATCACCCACTCGTCGCGATCGGTGGGCAAATTGATGCGCAGCACTTTGCGGCGCCACTCAAACGCCGCCGCGCGCTCAGCATTGCCGAACGCGTCATTGGGCCTGATTTCCAGCGTCGCGTAATCGCGCCATTTGGCGGGATAGCCGATCTTCGGCCGAAATGTCGCGAGCTTCTGCAACGCGACTTTCTTTGTGCTCGCAGTCATCCAGGGCAGCTGACTGATGCGCTCGCCATAGGCCACCCGCAGGTTCTCGACGAGCGCGATCGCCTGTGCGCGTGCGGCGGGCGTAAAGTAGCGCGCGACGTAGATCTGTCCAACGGCCTCACCCAAATTCGCATTGACCGCGCTTACGGCCCGCTTCCACCGCTCGCGTTGCGCGTTCTGGCCATTCAAGATGCGCCCGTAGAAATCGAAATTCTCATCATCGATCGGCTTCGGCAGGACATCCGCAACCGTGGCCAGGTAGTGGTAACGCAGATAGCTCTGCCAACGCTCAACGGGAACCTCGTTGAATAGCGCGCCCGCGGCTGCGATCGCATCGACTTCGCGGACGACGTAGTCCTTTTGGCCATCGACGCCCGCAGCCCCCAGCAACTCCTGCCATGCGAAGCCCGGGTCCATATCATTGAGCTCGGAATGCGTTCGCAGGTTGTAGGTCAAATCGCGCTCGCGGCGCTTGGCCGCGGGCCAATGCGTGGCTGCGATCTGCGTCTCGAGCTGAACGATCGACGCCGCCTCCGAGGATGAGTCGGCGTCCCCCGCCAAAGCGAGCATGCGTTCAATATGCGCCTGGTACTTGGCGCGCACGTCGGCGTACACCCCTTCCGTCTTCAAATAATAGTCGCGATCGGGCAACCCGAGGCCGCTCTGACTGATCGACACGACGTAGCGGTCCGGATTCTTCTGATCGGCATCGATGCTAAGTTGCACCGGTGACAACAGCGCGAAATCTGCCCGGCCCATGAGCCCCAGAAGCTGCGCGCGCGTGCGCGCGGCGGCGATCGCGTTCAGCACGGGCTGCGCGGGTGCAAGGCCTGCGCGGTTGATCGCCTCGGTATCCATGTAGGCGCGATAGAAATCGCCGACCTTCTGCTCGATGCTGCCGGCGGGCGCGTCGGTGGGAAGTGCTTCGATGAGCGCACGGACTTTTTTCTGCGCATCTTCTTGCAGTGCCTCGGGTGAACCCCAGCTTGGTCGATCCGCAGGAATCTCGTGCGTATCCAACCAGTGCCCGTTCGCATAACGGAAGAAATCATCCCCCGGCCGCACCGTCAAATCGCGCGCGGACAGATCCAATCCAAACCCGCCGATCTGCGCCTGATGGGGCGCGGCACGCGCCTTCGCATCCGTCACAGGACGATTGGCATTGGCACACGCGGCAAGCGCAGCGAGCAGTGCAAAACCCAACAGCACGCCTCTCGCGATCATTCTCAAAACTCCTCACAAGGCGGATAAAACGGCATGCAAATCGTCCATCTCATGCAGCGCCGTTGGCATTTTCGCACCTTGCCCCGGCAAACCGGCTCAACGGCTGCGGGCGCGCCACATGGCGGCGGCAAACGCCACCCACCCGGCAACAAGCAATAGACCGCCAAGCGGCGTCAGGAACCCAACAACCTCGGGCGCCCCGAAGCTCAAAAGATAGAGGCTTCCACAGAACAGTACGATGCCGCTGAGGATAAGGCCCCCCGCCCAGCGCAAAAGTGCTGCATCCATTGCGCGCGCCGCAAGGCCTATCCCCAGGAGTCCCAGCGAATGAAAGAACTGATAGCGGTCGGCGCTCAGATAAACGCTCAACCGGTCGGGCGGCAATTCCCCACGCAACGCGTGGGCGCCGAAGGCGCCGAGCAGCGTTGCCAGTGCAAGAAGGACGCCGCTCGCGGTGAGAATGCGCGCGCCGTCGAGTCTCATCCGCGATTTTTCATGAGCGGCGTGATGAGATCGAGCGGCAGCGGAAACACGATCGTCGAGCTCTTCTCGTTGGATATGTCCGCCAGAGTCTGCAGATAGCGCAGCTGCATGGCGGCCGGCTCCTGCGAGAGCGAGTGCGCCGCCTGCACGAGCATCTGCGCTGCCTGGCTCTCGCCCTCGGCGTGAATGATCTTGGCGCGCCGCGTGCGCTCCGCTTCTGCCTGCTTGGCCATCGCACGGATCATGGTCTCATCAAGATCGACGTTCTTGATCTCGACCTTGGTCACCTTGATGCCCCAGGCTTCGGTGCTCTGGTCGAGGATGCGCTGGATGTCGGCGTTCAGCTTGTCGCGCTGCGCGAGCAGGTCGTCCATCTCATGCTGGCCCAGCACCGAGCGCAGGGTCGTTTGTGCAAGTTGGCTCGTGGCTTCAAAGACGTTGGCGACCTGAATGATGGCCTTGCCCGGATCGACGATGCGGAAGTAGACGACGGCATTGACCTTCACCGAGACGTTATCGCGCGAGATCACGTCCTGTTTAGGCACGTCCAGCACGATCACGCGCAGATCGACCTTGCGCATCTGCTGCACCATCGGCGCGACCAGGATGAGCCCTGGACCTTTGATCCCCGTGAAGCGGCCGAGTGTGAACATGACGCCGCGTTCGTACTCATTCAGCACTTTGACGGTGGTGAAGAACAACGCAGCGAGAAAGACGACGACGACAATACTGTATGGCATATATTTCCCCTTGCGTCTCAAATAGGCTCGACCCAGAGCCCGAGACCTTCGACCTTTACGATGCGTACCTGCTGCCCGACGGTGAGCGGCGTCGCCGTGTGTGCGTTCCACAGTTCCCCTGCGTAGCGCACCTGCCCTCTTTCATTGAAGTTCTCTACGGCCTCTGCGGTCTGACCCACCATGACCCGCTCACCCGTGACGACGGGCCGGCGCTGCGAGCGCGCACCGAGGAATGCAATCGCGAGGACCACGAGACCACCAACCGTGGCGATGCCGGCGATCAGCGGCAAACCGATAGCCATACCCGGAGTCTCCGCGTCGAACAGGATGATAGAGCCGACGACAAACGCGATGAGTCCGCCAAGTCCCAAAGAGCCAAATGCGGGCACGTGAAATTCGGCGATGATCATGCCCACGCCGAGCACGACGAGCGCCAGCCCCGCATAGTTCACCGACAAAATCTGCAGGGCGAACAGGGCGAGCATCAGCGCTATGACGCCGATCACGCCCGGAAACATGACGCCGGGATTGTAGCCCTCGAGCAGGAGCCCGTAGAGGCCGATCAGCAAAAGTCCGTAGGCGATCGTGGGATGGGTAATGACCGACAGCAGCTGGGTGCGCCAGTCCGGATCGATGCGCTCGACGGTGAGCCCTTGTGTCGCAAGCTTCACAGTTCGGTTGCCGATCAGCACCTCGCGCCCGTCGATCTGCGCCAGAAGGTCCGGTATGTCGCGCGCGACAAGATCGATGACATGCCTTTTCAACGCCTCGCTCGCCGGCAGGCTCGCGGCGCCGCGCACGGCGTCGTTGGTCCACTCCACATTGCGCCCGCGCAACTCCGCGAGGCTATGCAGGTACGCCGCGGCGTCGTTGACCATCTTGCGTTCCATCGGCGTGCCGGGCTCCGCAGCATGCGCATCTTTGACGGGGGCGCCGGTGGGCCCGCCGGCAGGAGCGGCAGGCGCCGGCGCTTCTTCGCCGCCGCCGATGGACACCGGTGTTGCCGCTCCCACGTTGGTTGCAGGCGCCATGGCAGCGATGTGGCTTGCGTACAGGATATAGGTGCCGGCGCTGGCTGCGCGCGCACCCGATGGCGCGACGTAGCTCACGACGGGAATGGGCGAGGCGAGAATTGCACGGATGATGTCGCGCATGGCGGTGTCAAGACCACCGGGCGTATCGATCTGCACGATGAGAAGTCGGCTGCCGTGCGCCTGTGCCGCTTCAAGGCCACGCACGAAATAGCGTGACGTGGCGGGGCCGATCGCGCCCTCGATCTTAAGAAGAGTCGCTTGCGCAGTTCCGGAAGACGCGCCGCTTTGGGAGGCAGCCGGGCCTGCAACGAGGACGAGCAGGCCAAGCGCGAGGGCCGTGACGGCGAGGGATGCGGAAGTGATGCCGCGCATGTCTGCGACCCTACTCCGGTTCGCTCGTTGAGGGTACTAACGCGTGTGCTGCGTGCGAAACGGCCGCGCGGGCTTGGG
>Ga0209006_10000321_pt1 | contig 48618 bp, 38 predicted proteins | sample JacPin_JW_Ref_O2_FD_188567 | JGI IMG/M metagenome (GOLD analysis project Ga0209006, IMG submission 188567) | Forest soil microbial communities from Algoma, Ontario, Canada - Jack Pine, Ontario site 1_JW_Ref_O2 (SPAdes) (version 2) | ecosystem: Environmental > Terrestrial > Soil > Boreal...
TGGCGCCCTGCCAGGGCCGGAATCGGTAGCCGAGCGTGTACATGTCGGAGTCCGAGCGGATGCCCGGGTAGCGGAACAGGTCCCAGGTACCGCCGATCGCATCGCGCGCCTCGAGAATCGCGAATGTCTTACCGGGACAGCGCTCGCGCAGCTGACATGCCGCGCCGACGCCGGAGAGGCCTGCACCGAGGATCAGCACATCGAGGTGCTCGGGTGTGCTCTGCGCGGGCATGCCGTCCGGTGCCATCTCCACGCACCCTAGCACCCCACTCGACAGGGTGTCAACAAAGCGGACGCCATGTTGAAGATAGGAGCACAGGGAGTATGCTTGCCCACATGAGCGCGACCCCAGTTGGCAATACGACTGCCCGCCCGGAGCCACCGCCCCGCCCCGGGCGCGGGCGGCGGGTGGCACGCGCCAGCGGCGAGGACCGCGAACGGGCGATCATGCAGACGGCCGAGCAACTGCTCCAGGAGCGCTCGCTGAGCGAGATCTCGGTGGACGATCTGGCGCGCGGCGCGGGCATCTCGCGCTCGGCCTTCTACTTCTACTTCCCCTCCAAGGATGCCGTCGTGCTGACGCTCGTCGATCGCATGGTGTCGGAGGCCGCAGCGGCGCGCGACGAGGTCTCCGAGCGACTGCTGGCGACCGACCCGCTCGCGGCGTGGCGCGAGAGCCTGCGCATCTTCTACGCGACGTTCGGCGCGCACCGCGCTGTGATCCGCGCGGCAAGCGAGCTGGGCTCCACGAACGCGGAAGCGCGGGTGGCGCACACGCAGATCCTCGAGGGGTGGGTGGCGGACGTTGCGGAGCGGATCCAGGCCGAGCGCGAGCGCGGGGCCGCGCCGCAAGGAGCGCCGGCGCGCGATCTCGCGGTGGCGCTCGTGCAGATGAACGAGCGCGTGCTGAGCGCGATCTTCATCGATGAGACGCCGGCGGTGCTCGAGGACAACGTGATGGAGGTGCTCGACCACATCTGGCTGACGTCCGTGTACGGGACGCCGCCTGCGCCGTAGCGCTGAGGACCTCCGCGCTGTGGCGCTTAGGGCCTTCGCGCCGGGGCGGGTCTCTCCTCAGCAGCGAGCCGCCAGACGTCGACGTCCCGGCCGAGCACGAGGTTCTCGATCGAGAGCGCGCGCCTCATCCCGAGCTTGATCGCCACCCGCTGCGAGCGGTGGTTCTCGGGGTGGATGATCGAGATCAGCTCGGCCAGGCCCAAGCGCACGAATGCGTCGTCGCGGGCGGCCACCGCCGCCTCCGTGGCCAGCCCACGCCCCCATGCTGTCCGATCCAGTCGCCAGCCGAGCTCCGGCCCCGGACCCGCGCCGGCCATGAACGACGGCACGCTCGCCAGGCCTGCGAAGCCGAGGAAGTGTCCCCGCGTATCTGGCTCGAGCGACTCGAGCGCCCACGGACCGTAGCCGTAGTGCTCCCAGTGCGAGACCATCGCGTCGAAGAAGGTGCAGACGCCGTGCTCGTCAAGCGGCCTGTTGAGGTAGCGCGCGACCTCCGGATTGCGGTTTATGCGCGCCATCGCCGGCTCATCTTCGGGCTGCCAGCCCCGCAGCAGGATCCGGTCTGTGCGCAGCTCCTGCACGGCTGCGCTATCGCGCATCAGCCTGAGCGCTCACGCAGCCCGTCCTACGTACTCGCGCAGGGCCGCCCGAGCGATCTCGCTCACCGACCGATGCTCCTCCTTGGCGCGGACCTTGAGCGCCTCTGCGAGATCAGGGTCTACGCGGATCTGTACCCGCGGGGAGACACCGGCGGCGCCAAGGGAAGGCCGACCAACCGTGACCTTGCTGGCCTTCGTCAGGTCATAGCCCTGCTCTGCCTCGTCAGCCAGAGCCTCGATTTCTGCCTCGGTGAGCTCCTCTCCAGACGCGGTTCTGTACAGCTCAGTCACGTCCTACCTCCTCGTATCGTCGTCTGTACTTGGCGCGCATGGGCATCGCGTGGATCACGAGTTGCTCGTCGCCTTCTAGCGGAATGGCCATGACCTCGAGCTCCTGTCCATGCTCGTCCTCCCCGAGATATACGACGCGCACTGACAGGGACACCGGACCGTCTGCGGGTGGAATCTCCTCGAATCTGACGCGATAGCTGACCATGACATGTCGGATGCTTTTCTTGGTGATCCGATGACGGGTGGCAGAGCGCGCGAAGCGCACCTCTGATCGCTCAAGTCTAGCATTTTTGTCTGACATAAGTAACTCCGTGGAACGATGGCTCACGCGCCCGGTCGAGAGCCGATGATCCGCATCGCTTGGGATGGCTCCCTCGGCCTGCGCCATCCCCGGCGTGTTCTTACGTCAAGCATCGATTTGGTAGACAGCCTGTCACGCACTGTCTATCCCCTCCCCCAGATCCGCGCGCCCTCGCGTGACGCCGGGCCGCTCTGCTCGTGGCTGAACGGCGCCGCGCGCTGGCAGCGATCGGCCTGCTCATCCTCGCCGCGGCGCTGGCGGCGGTGGGTTACGCCGCGGGGCTGTGGGGTGGCTCCGCGTCCAAGCGCTCGCCGCGCGCCCCACATCGCACCGTGGCAACGCGCGGCCCCGCATCGCCACGCTGCACGCCGCAAGCCCTAAATCGTTCTGCCGTACTCGCGGGTACCGGCCTGTCTGTGTCCCCACTGCCGGGCACGATGGTGGCCGAGCCCTCCACGCAGATCAGTCTGCTCGGTGCGCCCGCCGGCGAGATCTCTGACGTCCGCGTCGTCGGCTCGCGCACCGGTACGCACGCCGGCCGCCTGATCCCCTATTCACAGGGTGACGGCGACAGCTTCGTGGTACAGCGGCCGTTCGCCGCGGGCGAGCAGGTGAGCGTGCGCGGCACGGTGCGAGGGGCGGGTGCAAGCAAGTCCTTCCAGTACTCCTTCACCGTCGCACACGAGGACCCGCTGCCTGACATCACCGCCGCGTACAAGCCCAGCGTGCATCCTGTCGGCCTCCAACACTTCGATAGCGCTCCCGACCTGCCCGCGCCGACCGTGCACGTGAGCACCCCCGCCGGTCCTGGCTCCGAGCCCGGTGACATCCTCGCCGCCGTGTACGCCTCGGCCAATGGTCCTGGCGGACCGATGATCTTCGAAGCTGACGGCCAGCTCGTGTGGTTCAAGCCGCTGCCCGCGAAGATCTCCGCCACTAACCTCCAGCTGCAGAGCTACGACGGTCAACCGGGGCTCAGTTGGTGGCAGGGGAAGCTGCTGCCGCAGGGTTTCGGCGAGGGCGAGGAGATCATCGACGACAGCGCCTATCGGCAGGTCGCCGTCGTGCGCGCCGGCAACGGGCTGTACGCCGACCTGCACGACTTCCAGATCGATGCCGACGACACCGCGCTGCTAACCGCATATGACCCCGTCCACTGCGACCTCGCCGCCCTCGGCGGTCCGGCCAACGGCGCCGTCACCGACGGCGTCTTCCAGGAAATCGATCTGAAGACGGGGCTCGTGCGCCGCGAATGGCACGCCCTCGACCACGTCGCCATCTCCGCCACCTACGCCAAGCTGGAAGCCGCCAAGGCCAGGACGGCCTTTCCGTTCGACTTCTTCCACGTCAACAGCCTGCAGCAGCTCCCCGGCGGCGAGACGCTCGTCTCTGCACGCAACACGTGGACGATCTATGCGGTGAACAGCGCCACCGGGCAGGTGCTCACCCGCATCGGCGGCAAGCACAGCACCGTCGTCATGGGGCCGGGTACGAGGACCGCCTGGCAGCACGACGCGCACATGTTGGCGGACGGCGAGCTCACGGTGTTCGACAACGGCTCCGAACCGAAGGTGCAGCCGCAGTCACGCGGGATCGTTGAGCGGCTGGACACGGCCACGGACACGGCCACGCTCCTCATGCAGTACACACATGCACCGCCCGTGTCCGCCGGCACCCAGGGCAACGTGCAGACGCTGCCCGACGGGAACGTGATGATCGGCTGGGGAGTTGAGCCCTACCTCGACGAATACTCCGGCGCCGGGAAGCTCCTGTTCGGCGCGAGCGTGGCCGCGCCCTCCCAGTCCTACCGCGCCTTTCGCGAGAGCTGGAGCGCACAGCCCGCGTCGAGTCCTTCGCTCGCCGTCGAGCAGACCCGCACCGGCTCGCACGTCGCCTATGCGAGCTGGAACGGCGCCACGGACGTGGCGCGCTGGCGCGTGCTCGCCGGCCGCTACAGGCAGGGGCTCGCCCCTGTGGCGAGCGCTGCCCGCAGCGGCTTCGAGACAGCTATCCCCGTGCCCGGCTCGCAGCCGTGGCTGTGGCTCGAGCTGCAGGCGCTCGGCTCGGGCGGGAATGTACTCGGCTCCTCCGCTGCGATCCGCGGCTGACAGCCCCGGCCTCAGTGCCTCGATGCGGTGTCAGCGGCGCTGCGCGCGACATTACGAACGCGAGCCCCGCGATCAGGCTGAGCATGGCGATCACGTTGATGACGAGTGCGAGTGTGAGTGACATCGGCGTCGTCCTTTGACATTTGGGGTGGACGGGTTGAGCCATCACTGTTCCCCATCTGTGCAAGACGACGCCGAGAAAAAGCTGAGAACAGACTCAGGTTTCTCGACTCGTTGAGCGGGTAGGTCTCCGCACCCGAGCTGTGCGCATCTTCGCTGCGCGCGTTGCGCTGATCCTCCAGCCTGCGTAGGTCGGGCACCAGGTCCCGCTGGTGCTCGAGCGCCATGGCGCGTGCAATGTGATTTCCGAACATGAGTCCACTCTCGCGCAACTCCCAGATGAACCCAACACATTTAGCCACACGTGAGAGCCGGCAAATATGTGAAAGCTCAGGCGGCCGCCGACGCGGCGTCCACGAGCGCGTCACCGTCACACGTGCGTAGGTACAGCACGTGGCGCCGCACTCGTCTGCGGTTCACCAGGCCCGCCTCGGCAAGCACGGTCAGCTGTTGGGATATGCCGCCGCTGGTGACCCCGAGCAAGCCGGCGAGCTCTGTGGTGGAGCGCGGACAGTCCAGCGCGATCAGCACCGCCGCGCGGTTTCGCCCCAGCAGCCGCGCCAGTGCATCCGGCGCCACGTCGCGCTGTGACTCCCACAGCATCCCGATGCCGCGCGCCGGGTAGATCAGCGTCGGCTGCCACGGCGGCGCGGTCACGATCAGAACCTTCGGCCACGCGAACACACTGGGAATCAGCAGCAGACCACGGTCGTCGAGATCCAGGCGACCGGTGCCGGACTTCCCGAATCCGTCGCATTCCTTGTCGATGCGCAGCACGCCGTCATCCCAGCTCACCGTCTCGTCGAGGTCCGCGAACAGCGCCCGCGTGCCACCATCAGCGATCTGGCGCGCGCGGTAGAGCACGTCGTGCTCCAGCAGCGCATGTATGCGCTCCCAGTCCTCGGCGATCGCGCTCTCCCAGTAGCGACGCATGAGCTCCGCAAGGCCCTCGACCGCGACGCGCGGCGCGGTCACGAACTGCTCGAGCACCTGCGGGATCACGCTGTCCTCGTAGGCCACGCGCACCTCTTGGCGGATCTGCTCGGGAGGCGTGGACACCATGCTCTCCAGCTCCTCCTCGAAGCGCGTCAGCGGACTCTCGGGCAGCGGATGGATGAAGTCAGGGTTGTAGGTATCCGAGCCCTGCAGCGCACGAATCGGCGACAGGTCGAGGTGAGCGGTCCGCGGCCGCGCGCGCTCGACCCACGGCAGGTGCAACGCCCCGCGGCTGGGGTCATCGAGCACCGCCGTGCTCGCCACCAGCTCGATCGTCGGCGAGATCGCGAAGCGAACGCGCATCAGGGCCTCGGTGTCGAAGACGATCTCCAGCATGTCTCGAGCTTCCCCCAGTAGTCGCCTCACGTCGAGAGATTCAGCTCACGCTAAATATATGCACTCTGTGCCGGGTGATCGCGCGGCGTGCGAGGATTCAGGCGTGATCAAGCACATCGTCATCTTCAAGTGGCGCGAGGGCGTGACGGAGGCCGACGTCTCCGCGGTACTTGACGACCTACACGCGCTCCCCGGCGCCATAGATGCGCTCGAGGATTACCTCGCCGCGCCTGACCTGGGCCTGACCGAGGGCACCGGCGACCTCGCGATCGTCGCCACCGTCGCCAGTCCTGAGGCGCTCAGGAGCTACCTCGATCATCCCCGGCACGTCGAGATCGTCACACGACTGCGCGCGATGGCCGAGAGCCGCACCGCCGTGCAGGTCGCAGCTGACTGACGGCCGCGCTCAGCAGCACCCGTCCTCCCCCTGTTCGCGGATCTCCGCCGCCGCTGCACAGTCGATCACCTGGCTCGTCGTCGCCTGCTGCAACAGCAGGTAGAGCGTCTCGCGCTGCTCCGCATCCAGCGCGCCCAGAACCTCGTCCTCCGCGGCCGCCAGCGCCGCCTCCGCGTGCGCCAAGCGCTCGGCCCCATCGTCGGTCAGCTCGACGATGTGCCGGCGACGGTCCTCGCTCGAGCGCCTGCGCAGGATCAGGCCTGCGCTCTCCAGTTCGTTGAGCAGGCCGATCAGGTTGGTGCGGTCGGTGCGCAGGGCGCTCGCCAGCGCCTGCTGGGTGGGGCTGCCATGGTCGCGCAGCACGGTCAGCGCCACGAGGTGGCGCGGACGCAGACCCAGGGGCGCAAGCGCCGACTCGTTGCGCACGCGACTCAGGCGCGCCAGGTGGTCCAGGAGCGCCGAGGAGCGGTGCTGGGGAGAGGTGCTTGTCGTGGAAGCCACACACCAAGTCTAAGCCCCATAGCGACGCGTAACGCAACTATGTTGTCTGCTACAACTCATTTTGTCTTGGCAATCGATTTGTAAAGGACGACATAATGGCCCATCTGCTCCACATCGACTCGAGCATCCAGGGCGAGCGTTCCGTCAGCCGCTCGCTCACCGCTCGTGCCGCCGCGAACTGGCGCGCCGCAAACCCCGGCGGCACGGTCACCTATCGCGACATCGGCGCCGAGCCGATTCCCCACCTGAACGCGGCATCGGGCCTCGCGCGCATGGTGGCGCCGGACGAGCACACCCCCGAGCAGGCGGCGTCGTGGGAGCTGACGAAGGAGCTCGTCGGCGAGATCCTCCAGGCCGACACGATCCTCTTCGGGCTACCGCTCTACAACTTCGGTCCGCCGAGCACCGTGAAGTCGTGGCTCGATCACCTGATCGCCCCCGGTCTCTCCTTCGACCAGAGCACGCAGACAGGCATGCTCGGCGGCCGCGATCTGATCGTGCTGGCCTCCCGCGGCGGCGGCTATGCGCCCGGCACACCACGCGAGGGCTGGGACCACGCCGAACCGTGGCTGCCGCACGCCCTCGCGATGACGGGCCTCGAACCCCGCTTCATCACCGCGGAACTCACCCTCGCGGAGGTCAACCCGCAGATGGCCGCGCTGCGCCCGATGGCAGCCGAGAGCCTCGCCGCCGCGCAGCGCGCGATCGACGACCTGTGGGCGCCCGTGGCTGCGTGAGCCACCCGCGCACGACGTGAATGGACGCGGCGGGTCCTTGCCCCGGGGCCCGCCGCGCAGCGAAAGCCCGGATGACACTAAGGTTGGGGCATCGCGTACACGCCCCCGCAAGAGATTCTCGACCGCTACGCCTCTGTGCTCGTCGACTTCGCCCTCGGCGGCGGCGAGGGCGTGCAGCCGGGCGAGGTCGTCCGCGTCGTCGCGCCGGAGAGCGCCAAGCCGCTCTACGCCGCCCTGAATCGCGCGGTGTGGCGCGCCGGAGGACACGTGATCAGCGGTTACACGACCGATGACGATCACGACGTCAACCTCTCACGCGACTTCTACGAGCTCGCAAGCGATGCGCAGCTCGAGCACTTCCCCAGCTCATACATGCGAGGGCTGGTCAATCAGATCGATCATCAGGTCAGCGTGATCGCGCCAAGCGATCCCCGCTCTCTCTACACGGTGGACCCGGCCCGCATCATGCGACGCGGCGAGTCGATGCGCCAGCTGCTCGACTGGCGCAACGAGAAGGAGAACGCGGGGCGTTTCAGCTGGACGCTCGGGCTCTACGGCACGCCTGGCATGGCTGCCGAAGCCGGCATGAACGTCGAGGATTACTGGGAGCAGATCGTGCACGCCTGCTTCCTCGACAGCGAGGACCCGCTCGCACGCTGGCGGGAGGTCGGACAGCGCATCGAGGACACCCGCAACTGGCTGGACTCACTCGAGATCGAGCGAGTGCACGTCGAGGGCGAGGACGCAGACCTGTGGATCAGCGTCGGCGAGCAGCGACGCTGGCTCGGTGGGCGCGGTCGCAACATCCCGAGCTTCGAGCTGTTCACGAGCCCCGACTGGCGCGGCACCAGCGGCTGGATCTACTGCAACCAGCCCCTCTATCGATACGGGAACCTTGTCAAGGGCATCCGCCTCGAGTTCACCGACGGGCGCGTCACCGCCGCCAGCGCAGAGGAGAACGAGCGCGTGCTCACCGAGATGATCGCCACCGAGGGCGCGGACCGCGTCGGCGAGTTCTCGCTCACCGACCGGCGCTTCTCGCGCATCACTCGCTTCATGGCGCAGACCCTTTACGACGAGAACGTGGGTGGAGACTTCGGCAACACCCACATCGCGCTCGGGCGCTCCTACCAGGACGCCTACGACGGCGACCCCGAGCCCGTCAGCCAGGATGAGTGGCAGCGCCTCGGCTTCAACGACTCCAGCGTCCACACCGACATCGTCTCCACCACCGACCGCCTCGTCACAGCCACGCTGCGTGGAGGCGAGCAGCGCGTCATCTACCGCGGCGGCGAGTTTCAGATCGACTAGGTGAGGGCGTGCGTCGTGCAGGCAAGCGACCGATCGCGCGGAGCTTCGTGCTGGCGCTCCTCGCAATCGCCGTCGCCGGCGCGGCTCTCGGCGCCACGCTGAACGCCGATCCGACTCGCGGGCGGCAAGCGGGCGCCTCCTCGGATCAGTGCGGGAGTGCCAGCGCGAGCACGATCGCCAGCGTAGACGACGCGGTCGCCCAGGGCATCTATGAAGGCGAGCTGCGCGGCAGAGAGGTGAGCGCGGATATCGCGCACGTCACCGGCTCGCAGGCCTTGCTGAGCGCGCTGGAAGCCGGCGACTCGGCCGCCGTCCACTCGGCGGTGCACGCCATCGTCTACACCCCGCACTGGCACATCGTGCGGCTGCGCGTGGCGGATGCCAGGCACGTCCTCGCCGACGTCGGCGGACCTGACGTGATCGCGCCTGTCTCCGGCGTGCTCAGCCGCAATGGCAAGGTGCTCGGTCGCTACGTGATGTCCGTGCAGGATGACCTCGGCTATCAGAAGCTCGTCACCAGGCTGATCGGCATCCCGATCGACCTCTACCGCAACGGCTCGTTCCTGATGGGTACGCTCGAGCCCGCTCCTCCCAGGCTGAACGAAAGCGCGTCGGTCAGCGTGAGCGGCGCCTCCTACCGCGTCCAGCTCCGAACCGCCAAGGCGTTTCCAAGCGGCACGCTGCAGATCGCGCTGTTCATCCCGGATCCGGCGCCCACCGTCACCGCTGCCAGCTGCGCGGCCGTGAGACTCGCGGCGTGGGGCGCGGTCGCGACCAACATCGCAGCGCAGCTGCAGCCCTTGCAGAATCATTACCAGGACCTCGTGGACGTGCTGCACGGCACCACCGGCGGTCCCGCGTACGTCGTCTCGGGCTCCAAGCGGATCGCCGGCGGATCGGTGCCCAAGCAGATCCCGAGCCACGGGACCGTGAGGTTCGACGGGCGCTCGTGGGCGGTCTTCTCCTGGGAACCGCTCGAGCACGTCCGGGTCTACTTCCTGACGCCGCCGTCCTGAGCGTGAGGCCGGCGCTCAGCGCGCGAGCGCGTGACGCGCGACGTCGTCCTCGAGGCTCGCCTCGCTTTCATACGGGCCGATGTGCTCGTAGGCGAGCTTGCCGGTGCTCGCGATGAAGAGTGTCGTAGGAGTGCCCTCCATCGGAGCGATCGCGTCGAGCGCCGCCGATGATGTCTGGTAGCTGGGATAGCTGATGGGGTGCTTGGCAAGGAACGCAGCGGCATCGGACGCGGTGTCTTCGGTATCTGCGCCGAGGAACGCAACCTGACGTCCGTAGAGCGTGGAGACCGCGGCCAGGACGGGGAACTCCGCGCGACACGGTGGGCACCAGGATGCCCAGACGTTCAGCACCACCGGGTAGCCGCGCAGGCCGCGCAGCCGCTGCTGTAGATCGCCGAACCCACCGAGCAGCCGGCTCGCCTGGTCGTGCAGCGCCCCCAGCGCCGCAGGTGAGCCCGACAGGACACGCTTGGCGTCCGTCGCGCTGGGCGTGGAGACCTTCGCCAGCGAGCTCGCCGGGACCTCCCTGCCCATCAGCCAGTAGAGATCCTCGAGCGCCTGCGTGGGTGTCCACGGCAGGTCCGGATGCGAGAGGTTGTGCAGACCGACGTTGCTCAGCAGCTTGCGCAGCGACGCCTCCAGACGACCGCCCACGTCGGCCATGCCTTCGTTCACGATCCGCTCGTGCCCGGCGGGGTCGAGGAAGATCAGGTTGTCCGAGTGTTCGACGTTGAACGTCTCGGGCTCGTGCGTGTACCAGTCGTTCGCCGGCGGATTGGCTTCCGGCACCCGCTTGTAGTAGACGCCGAAGTACTTCCAGAAGCTGTGGATCTCGGCCGGGGTGCCGGTCAGCAGTTGGAAGTCCAAGCCCGTGAGGCGACGATATGCGCGCAGCCGCGCAGGCGAGTCGTGCCACGGATCGACGGTCACCTCCGCGACCACCACCTGCCCGCTCAGGCCGTCCGCGCGAATCTGCGAGCTCAGCTGCATCAGAGCGCCGGTGGTGATCGGGCAGACTTCGTTGCAGGCAGTGTCGTCCGGCGCCAGGATCACCCACTTGCCGCGCCAGTCCTCCACCGAGAACGGCCTGCCCTGTTCATCGATCAGGTGCAGGTTGGGAACCGTCCGCAGCTGCTGAAGCGCCGTCCCTACCGCCAGCGGCGCGGGCACGGCCGTGGCGCCACCGGCCTGCGCGCCTCGCTTCGCCGTGAGGATCGTCACCGCGATCAGCATGATCGCTGCCGTCAACGCGCCGAGCATCACGAATCGGCGTAGTCGCTTGGACATCATCGGTTACGCAGATTACGCGGCCGAACGCCTGCCAAGCGCAGACACGGTCAGCCTGTGCACCTGCGCGCCTCTGGTCGGCTCAGCTGAGGCTCTGGATGATCGAGATCAGCTCCGCTGGAGCGTAGCCCTGCGCTCGCGCGAAGCCGACGAGCTCGCGGGCACGCGCCACTACCGCGCCGCGTTGCGGGGTGCCGCTCACGCGCACGCCCAGGCCGCGGCGAAACTCCAGCAGCCCCTCCTCGCGCAGCGCGCGCAGCGCGCGCAGGACCGTGTTCGTGTTCACACCCATCACCGCGGCGAGATCGCGGGCGGGCGGCAGACGCTCCCCAGGCTTGGCCTCGCCGTCGGCGATCGCGCGACGAATCTGCGCCGCGACCTGGTCGTGCAGCGGCGTGCGATCCATGTGGTCGATGCTCTCGAGCATTGTGCTATTCATATTAGCATCATTGCTATCACGATCGAGGGAGTGCCCGCGTGCCGCTGACCGTCCCGCCACCCCAGGCATCGCCGTCCAGTGCGCTGGAGATCGACGACGGCGTGATCGAGGAGGCACGCCGCCGCCGGCGTCGCCGCCATCTGACGGCGATCGCGCTCGGCGGCGCGGGCGCCGTCGCGCTCGCGGCCTCGGCGCTGTTGATCGGCGGCGGGCGCGGCTCGGGCGTGGAAGGGCGCTCATCCTCGGCCCAACCGCTGAAGCTGACGCTCGTCCATGGGCGCGCATACATTGGCGGCCGGCAAGCGCTGATGGGCGTCGTACCTTCGCTGCAGGCCGGCAACGTGGGCGTATGCGTGAAAGTCGTGAGTGATGGCGGCTGCAACGGCCCGCTTCCCAGCGTCGCCTATCCCGTGTATGGCGGCCCAGGCGGGGTTGACGGCGAGGAAAAGGTGGGTAGAGCCGGCGAGATTGACGCGATCTTCGTGGCGCGTGGCGTCGCCGCGATGCGTGTCGCGCACCTGGGCACATTCAAGGCCGAAGCCGCGCCGGGGCTTCCGCCCGGCGCGAGACAGATCGTCTTCTACCGCCCGCCCGGCTCACCGGGTACGGTGATCTCACCCGGAACTCTCTCTGGGGCGCTCCAGAGCTCTGAGCTGGCCAAGCGAGGTCCGGACCTGACAGAGACGCTGCTCAACGCCGAGGGCCAGGCGATCCCTGTCGGCATCTCGCCGGTGTTCACCCTGCCCAACAGCTACTGGGAAGGGACGCAGCCATCTCCCGCAGACGGCCGCTGCGCAATGAGCTCATCGCTCGCCGGCGTCCGCACCGCCTGGGGACAGGTCGCCACGGTGATCGCACCCGACCCCGCGATCACCGTGCCCGGCTGGCTCACCTGCCTGCACACCTGGTACACACTCGACGGCTCCAGCTATGAGACGGCGATCCTGCTCAACGCAAAGTCACCGGGAAGCCCACCGGCGATGCTGTGGGGAGCCGTCCCACTTGCGGGACACCCCGGGACCGTGCGGATCCCGGCGGTGGAACGCGAGATCCATTTCCGCCTGCCCCAGTACCCCGGCAGAGAGCTGATCAGCCGGGAAGTCTTGACACCGCCGACGGTCGCCCGCCGCGTTGGTCGGGCGTGGGTCCTCGTGCGCGAAGGCAGGAGCCTCGCGCAGCGAATCGCCCTCCTGGATTCGCTGCGGGTGACCAGGATGGAGATCTCGCAGCGCCAGCCCCGACCGTAGCGGCCGCCACGCCGCAGCTATGCGGCCGGGCCGCACGCGAACAGGCTGAGCGTCGAGACGATGTGTGAGCCGGCTCGCGATCCGCCACCGGTGCCGTCCGCGGCAATCGAGCGCGATGGCACGCGCGAGCAGTGTCGTTCGACCCAAGCAGGCGCGGAGAGCGCTCGCTGGGCGGCTGACAGCGGCAGGACACGCGAGGTATCGATCAACACGTAGCGCAGCTGGCCCGAGCCGATCAGCGACTCGAGCTGCCGGCTGGTGGGCGTCGGATCGACACCGCTGAAGCCACCGACCGTGATCGCCGGCAGCCCGCTGGCGAGTGCGATCGGGTCGGCGGTTTTCGCATCGGTGGCGGCCACCAGGAAGCGAGCGCCGCCCCGATGTGCAAGCAGATAGCCGCTCAGCAGGGTCAGGCTCCGCGCGAGCGTCGGCGTGCTCAGCGCGTCGGAGTGAGCGACCGCGACAGCCCGCTCGCGCTGGCCGGTCCTCGGCCCAGCCAGAGGGTCATAGCCCGTGTGAGCGCGAGTGACGGTCGCGATCGAGTACGCGGCCGGTCCCGCCAGCACAGCGATCGTCGCAGCACCAGCCGCGAGCGTCGTGACAGAGCGCCGAGGCAGGCTGCGTGGCGCTGAGGCGAGGACGGCCGCTCCCGCAAGCACCCCGCATACGAGGACAAGCCAGCGCAGCCACGGCAGGAAGCCGCCTGAGTGCGCAAGCACGAGGAAGCTGGTGAGCGCGGTGAGGATCACCGCGCTCACCAGCCCGACGGCGGCCGGCGACGAGCGCCGCGCCGCCCGCCAGAGGGTGACGAGCGCCGCCGCCGCAAGCGTCGCCACGGCCGGCGCGAGCAGCGAGGTGTAGTACGCGTGACGCGCGCCTGCGGAGACGCTCAGCACCACGCAGCACACGAGCGCCCAGCCGCCCCACATCGCATAGGCGCCGAAGACGAAGCTCGTGCGGCGCAAACGCCACGTGCTCACCAGGCCGAGGACGAGACCGAGCAGCGCCAGCGGAAGCAGCCACGCGATCTGCCCTGCCACATGCGCGTTGAACAGATAGAGGACATTGCCGCCGAGATCGCGGTCGAATGCACCCGGGTTGCCTGTGACCCGCTGGACGCCGTCGCCTTCGAGAATCAGCTGGAACCACGAGTTGTTCCTCGAGTCGCCCACGTACGGACGGTCACTCGCCGGCACCAGCGTCATCGCGACGAACCACGCCAGGCTGACGAGCAGCATCAGTGCGCCGGCAAGCGTGAGCTCGACCAGCCGCCGGCGTGTCCGACGCCGGCCGCTCAGGAGAAACGCGAGCACGAACCCGGGAAGCACGAGGTATGCCTCGAGCATCTTGGTGTTGAATGCGAGGCCCACACAGCTCGCGCACAGCAGCAGCTCGCGCAGGCGCCCCGACTGTGCCGCCACGGTCAGCGACCATGCCGCGCATACCAGCAGGAGCAGCAGGAGCGCGTCCGGGGTGTTGTAGCGCCCGACGAGCACCGCTACCGGGGTGAGCGCCATCATCAGCGCGGCGAGGATCGCGATCTCGCGTCCGAGCGCACGACGCACAGCGTCATACAGGACGATCACCGTCGCACTCCCGTAGAGCGCGTTAGCGATCATCACGCTGAAGCTGCCAAAGCCGAGCACGCGGCCAAAGAGACCAGCTAGCCAGTCAGACAGCGGACCCTTGTCGAGACTGACGTAGCCGCCGAGGTCCGCGGCGTTCATCAGCAGCGCGTTCCAGCTGTGGCTGGCCGCAAACGCACCCTCGGCGTAGTAGGTGTTGCCGTAGCCGCTGCGGGTCACGTCGGTCAGCATCAAGGCGACCGCCAGCGCGAGGATCGCGATCAGCGCCGGGCGGGAGGAGACGGGAGCGCTTTGAGGCATGTGCGCATCTTGGCTCATGGGTTCTCGCGGACCGGCCGATGCTCTAGGAGAAGGACGGCACCTCCCACCGATCCGACCTCGTAAGAGGGCGGCTCCGCGGCGTCACCTGACCTGTAGACGGGTCAGCGCGAAGCAGAGCACAGGTTGGACTGCCACCTTCACATCCGCCCGCAGCGCCGGCGCGCTGAGAAGCGATCGCCGCCCAGGCGTCCTACGGGAAGCGAACAGTTGCCGCGAGGCACTGTCAGGAGACCAGAGAGCTAGGGCTTATGTCGAATCGAATCGCTCGCACACCCACGTGCGTCGTCACGCTGTTCACGCTCCTAGCGCTTGCCGGCAGCTCATGCGCATGTGCCGTAGCACGCAATTCCGATCACAGCACCCCGCCGGTGACGGCTGCCACCGTCCCGCCCTGCGAGAACGCGGGCATGACACCTGACGCCGCGAACATCGCGGCCGTGGAGCAGGCGACGATGTGCTTGGTCAACCAGGCTCGCACTCAACACGACATGACAGCCCTCTTGCCCAACACCGATTTGCAGGAGACCGCTGAGGCCCACAACAACGACATGATCGCCGACCGGTACTTCGCGCAGAGCAGCCCGTCCGGCATGACGCTGCTGTCACGTGTCCGGCTGACCGGCTACCTCGCCAACGATCCCTCCAGCTGTCTCGTCGGACAGGACATTGCCTGGGGTACCGGCTATCTGGCGACGCCTTCGGCGATCGTGTCCTCGTGGACAAGCTCACCTGCGGTTCTCGCGAACATCCTGCAGGCCTATACGGACACCGGCGTAGCGATCAGCGCACAGGTCCCAGCATCCCTGAGCGGCGGCCAGCCCGGAGCCACCTACACCCAAGACTTTGGTGCAGGCGCCCCGGCTGCCGCGTCCGAGCGGGCGTCTGGACGCGCTCGCCGCTAGTGTTTTTTCGCTGCCCTGACCTTGAGCGTAGATGTCGCGCTCGTGCTCCCGGCGATGTCGACGTTCTCGCTCGTGTACACCGCCTTCACCGGATACCCGGTCGTCGATGCCGGCAGTTTCACAGCGTAAACATACGTGTTGGTCGCGCTTTTACCCAGTGTCTGGGAATCGACGAGTTCGCCGTTTACGTAGAACGCAACGGTCCCCGAAGTCAGGTGATACCCAGCCTCGGCGGCGCTCACCTTCGCCGTGAGCCTCACGGTTTTGCCGCTCTTTACCGTCTTGCTCTTCGGGGTCAGCGAGACGCTCGTCGCGATCGGTTCGATCGCGATCGACTTCGTCACTGGAGCGGCCGCTTCGTATTCGGCGTCGCCGGACTGCGAAGCGGTCACCGTGCATGAGCCGACACCCGTGACCGTGACCTCTCCGACGGCGGTCACCGTGCAGGCCCCGGAGCCGGAGAACGTGACCGCCAGACCAGAGGACGCGGATGCGCTCAGTTTGAACGACGCCGCCCCGTAGGAGACGCTGGCAGGCGGGTTGAACGTGATCGTCTCGGCGCCCTTGGCGATCGTGAACGACTGTTCCACTTCCGAGGCCGGCTCGTAGTCTTCGTCGCCGGCCTGTTTCGCCTTCACGGTGCACGCCCCGACGCCGGTGATGTGCACCTTGCCGGACGCGATCGTGCATTCGCCGAGCGCCGAGTAGGACACCGCGAGGCCTGAGGAGGCCGTCGCTTCCGGTGCGAAGTCGGCTTCGCCGTAGGTCTTGTTGGCGATCGCCGGGAACGTGATGGCCTGGCTCGCCCCGTCGATGCGGAAGGTGTCCTGCACCTGCGCGGCGGCCTTGTAGTCGGCGTTACCGGCCTGGTTGGCGTCGATCGTGCAGCTGCCGCTGCCGGTGATGTGAACCGTGTCTTCGGAGACGGTGCATTCCCCGGACTGACGTTTGAAGCTCACCGGTTCGCCGGAGGTAGAGGTGGCGCTGATCGTGAAGTCCGGTTCGCCGTAGGTGTGTTCGGCGACCGAGAAGTCGATCGTCTGCGCGGCCTTTTCGATCGTGAGCTTGTGGCTCACCGGCGGCGCTTCCGCGTACTGGCTGTCGCCGGACTGCAGCGCGGTGACCGTGCACGAGCCAGCGCCGGTCAGCACGAGAGCGTCGTCTTCGATCGTGCAGTCTTCGCTCGCTTCGAACGTGACCGGGAGGCCGGAGCTGGCGGTCGCGACCGGCGTGAACGGTTCCTCTCCGTAGGTCTGGGTGCCGGGGCTGGCGAACGTGATCGTCTGGCTGCCCGCTTGGACCGTGAACGTCCGTTGGACCGGAGTGGCCGGTTCCCAGAGGGCGCTTCCTTCCTGGTGTGCGGTAACCGTGCAACTGCCGGCTTCGATCAGGTGAACCAGGCCGGCTTCGGTGATCGAGCAGACGCCGCTCGCCGTGTAAGTGACCTGCAGGCCGGAGGATGCCGTCGCGTCGGGGTTGAAGTCCGAGGAGCCGTAGGCGTGCGTGCCCGGGTTGGCGAACGTGATCGTCTGTGTTCCACCCCCGATGCTGAACGAACGCGTCACCGAGCTGGCGGCGTCGTAGTCGCTGTCTCCTTCCTGCGACGCCGTCACTTCGCAGGTGCCGACCCCTTCGGTCACGACCGTCGCACCCGAGATCGAGCAGGGCCCGGCGGCCGTGTAGGAAACCGGTAGGCCGGAGCTGGCGCTGGCTTCCAGCGCGACCGGTTCGCCGCCGTAGCTCTGGTCCGGGACGGACGGGAACGTGATCGTCTGGCTGGCGGCGTCGATGCTGAACGTCTCACTCACCGCGGGCGCGGCTTCATAATCCGCGTTGCCGGCCTGGGAGGCGACGATCGTGCAGGTTCCTGTGCCGGTGATGTGCACGGTCGAGCCGCTGAGCGTGCATTCCCCCGCCTGCCGTTTGAAGCTCACCGGTTCGCCGGAGGTCGCGGTCGCACTGATCGTGAAGTCCGCTTCGCCGTAGTGGTGTTCTGCGACGGCGAATTCGATGCTCTGGCTTGCCTTGCCGACGGTGAAGGTCTGGCTGACCCTGGCCGGCGGGAGGTAGTCGCTGCCGCCCACGCCGTGCGCGGTGACCGTGCATTCGCCGGGCGCGCCAACCTGCACCAAGCCTTCGCCGTTAATCGAGCATGCGCCCGACGCGGTGTAGGTCACGGGCAGGCCGGAGGTGGCGCTCGCTCCGGGCGTGAACGCCGGCTCGCCGTAGGTCTGCCCACCCGGGTTCGCGAACACGATCGCCGAGGGCACGGCCAGGACCTTGAACTCGACCGAAACGCTCGGGGCTTCGCGATAGACCGAGTTGCCGGCCTGGGACGCGGTGATTGAGCACACGCCCGCGGCCGTGAGGTGCACGTCCGTTCCTTCGGAGTTGACCGTGCAAGCGCCTGAGGCTTCATAGCTCACAGGCAGGCCCGTCGGCACTCCGTTCGTCACGAGATCTTCGCTGTAGGCGTTCTCCGAGACGGCTTCCGCGGAGGTGCCCTTGAGGGCAAAGTCGCTGGACCCGTATTCGCGGTTGGGAAGTTGGGCGAAAGCGATCACCTGATCTGCCTTCGCAACCCTGAAGGACCGTGTGACGCTCGTCGCCGCGGCCCAGACGCCGGCTTCGCCAGGCTGTTCGGCCTTCAGCGTGCAGGTCCCTTCTGCCACCAGCGTGACGGTGTCGCCGTGCGAGCCGCCCGTAGTGCACACCGATTCCGTGGTCGAGGTCAAGGTCACCGGGAGCCCAGAGGAGGCCGTCGGCGAGAGCGTCAGCGGGGAATGGACGAGCGTCGTCGGCTTCGGTTCGGCGAACGTGATCGTCTGCGCCGCGCCCGCGTTCGTGACCGTGAAGCTCTCTTTCGTGGCTTTCAGTTCCGCCCATTCGGGGCTACCGACGTTCCCGGACGCGCTCAGCGTGCACGTGCCTTCGGCGAGCGGGGTCACCGTCACCAACGCGGTGCCTTTGACCGGTTCCGTGGTCGAGCCGACCGTGCAGATCGTCGCCGTAGTGGAGGTGATCGTGCCCGGGCTGAAGCCGGAGTTGGTCGTGGCGCTGACTTCGGTCGCTTTCGAGCTGGAGACGTTGCCACCGCTCGGGCTCCAAGTGAGCACCTGTGTGCCACCGGTGATCGTCAGCGTCAACGTGTCCGTCGCTTCGGTGTAGCTCGCGTTGCCGGCCTGCTTGGCTTCGATCTTGCAGGTGCCCGCGTGCTGTGCTTTGAGGACGAACGTAGCGCTGTACGTACACGGCGCGACCGGGCTTGTGATCGATCCGCCGCCGGAGGCCACGGCCGCTTCGCTCAATTTGTAGGTGAAGGAGGTCGAGCTCGGCACCGATGTGATTTCGAAGGTGCCGTTGTATTTCGTTTCGGCGACGCCTTCGATCGTGATCGATCCGCCTGGAGTCAGCGTCGTAGCCGGTTCGGTGGTGAGTTTGATCGTCGCGAGCCCTTCATTGTCGACCGCACCTGTGTTGGGCAGGCCGACAGTGCCGCCGATACCGTTGGCCGTCCCGGATTTCACTTTGTACGTGAACGAGGTCGTCGTCGGTACTGAGAGGATTTCGACGGTCTTGTTGTTGTATTCCGCTTCACTGGTGCTTTTGACGCCGGCGATGTTGACCTTCTGGCCAACTTCGAATTTCGTCGTCGGAGCCGCAGTCACGCGCGCCGTTGCGGTGGTACCGGACACAGTCGTCGAGGCGACACCCGTGACGGTCACCGCTTTCGAGGTTTTTTCTTCGGCTTCTTTGGTTTTCGTGACGCAGTACGTGAAGCTGTTGGTCGTCGGCGTCGTCTTAACTTCCGTCGAGGCCGTGTTGTAGGCGGTGACTTTGGAGCCTTCGATCTTCACGAGGTCGCCCGGCTGGAAGCCATCGACCGAGCTTTTCGAGCTTTTGAACGTGACGGTCGCGGTGCCGGCCGTGGGCGATTTGCAGTTCGCTTCTTCGGTCGTGGAGTCCGTGATCTTTTCCCATTCGCTGCCGGATTTTTCGCCGCCGAGCGTCGCCGTCGAGGCCGCCGCGATCGTGCCGAGCGATGTCGCACCGGTGACCACGGAGCTCGTCGTGGGTTCACCAGAGGTCCACGTCACTGGGTCCGTAACGCCCCCGGCAAGTTCGGTCAAGCTGAAGGTCGTTTTGATTTTGACTTTTTCGCTTTTTTCTTCGCCCAGCTTCGGTTCTGTTTCCAGCGAGTCGCTGAAGGCGCCCGTCTGCGTTCCCTTGTTGGGGATTTCGACCGTGATCGGGAGGATCACGGGGGCGATGTTCTGGTTGCCATCCTGCTCCGCATCGATCGTGCAGGAGGGAGCGTCCACAGGTTTGAACTCCGCCTGAGGCGTTTTGCCGTTTTCGACCTCGCTGCAGTGGGTTTCGCCTGCGGTCACATAGAAGTAGACGCAGTCGGCATCGTTCTGTTCGGTGCACGGCAGGCCGGAGGAAGCGGTCGCCGAGGCTTCGAAGTTGACACCGACCGTCTCACCGGACGTCCAGGTGCCGGTCGGCGTGATCGTCTGCGTCTCGCGGGCGATGTCGAACGTCTGCGAGACCGACGGTGCCGCCAGCAGACTCGAGCCGTTGCCGGGCTGAGAAGCGGTGATGGTGCAGACCCCCGCGCCCGTGATCGTGACTTCGGCACCGGAGACCGTGCACGTCCCGCTGGCCGTGAAGCTCACCGGTTCGCTGGAGCTGGAGCTGGCGCTCACCGTGAACGGGCCTTCGCCGTAGGTCTTCCCGGACAGCGCGCCGAAGGTGATCGCCTGCGTCGCGCCGACCAACAGGTTGCCCGTCGCTTCGCTTCCCGAGTAGTCGTAAACCGAAGCGCCGGCATAGCTCGCGCTCACCACGCCGCTGCTGACGCCTGCGGCGTAGCCGGAGGCGTCGACCCCGCTCAGAGTCGCCACGCCTGCTTCGTTGGTGGTCGCCGTGCCCACGGTCTTGCCGCCGAGGCTGAAGACGACCGGTTCGCCAAACAGGCCTGAGTGAGTGCCCGTGGCGGTGAGCTTGGCCATCAGCGTCGCCGTGCCGGTCGAGGTGTTGCCTTCGCCGCTCACGCTCACGGCGGTTGCGAGCGTGCTGGGCGTGCAGTCGGCGAAGTGGTAGGAGGTGATCTGCGTCGCCCACGCGTTGTCTTCGCTTTCAGGGTCGGTCGGCGAGCCGACGTCGACCTGCCCCGCGAACCAGAACTCACAGCCGTTGGGGTCCACCGACATCGCGTTCTGCGGCCCGAACGAATCGTCCTTGATTTCTTCTTCGGGTTCTTCGCCTGTCTGGTAGCCGTGACCTTCGTCGACGACGGTCTCCGGCAGCGTTTCGATTTTGGCCGTGCCTTCCGCCATTCCTTCGACCTTTTCCTGCCCGGCGATGTACAGCGACGGGAAGACGCTCGCATCGGTGCCGCTGTAGCCGACCGTCATGTCGCCTTCCTTGTCCACGCCAATTGCGGGCAGCCAACGGCTCAAGGCCGTCGGTTCGGGCGCGTAATCCTGCGTCTGCTCGGGCGCCGAGGTCTTCGGCGCGCCGGTCGAGCTTTCGAGCGCGAGCTGCTCCCAGCGGACGCGGTCGGGACCCTCCGTCGAGGCTTCTTTGCTTTTTTCGGTGAGGATCGCCGACGTGGCCTTGCCTAGCCACAGTGATTCTTTTCCGCCGAAGTTGGTGTATTGAGGCTTGGGCATGACGACGTCAAACTCGGTGTTCAAGGGGTTTGCGTACGCCGTCGGGCCAGCCGTGGGAATCGTGTATTCCACTTCGCCTTTGCCCGCGATGGAGTTCGGGATCGCGTAGATGGGCGTCGTCACCTGATAGTCGACCTGTTCGGATTTGCTCTTGCCGATCCAGTCTTCAGATGGGTTTTCCCAGTTGACGTGCCACTGCCAGACGTCCAGCAGACCATCGGACTTCTTGAGGAACGTACCCGGCAGATCGGAGGAGGAAAGGAAGTACTCGTTGCGTTTCGACGTTTCCGAGCTGTCCGGCGGAGTGCCGGTCTGAGGCTCGATGTTCGCCGGCACAGGACCTTCGGCATCTTCGTTGGAGAACGTGGTTTCCGTGCGTTTGCCGGAGAAGTTGTCCCCCGCTTTCACGCCTTCGCCCTGCGTCGTGACGATTTCCAGCGGTGCCCCCGACTCGAGGTCCGCACGGTTGAACGCCCACACCTGCGTACCCACGAATTCCTCTTCTTTGTTGTAGCCCGCAGGGCATTTGGATGCGGTGGTCGAGTTGCAGTAGATCTCCTCGGACATGTACACACCGTTGGTCCACATGCCGACGGCTCCGCCGGAGATCGTCTCCGCGCCCTCCGTGAACAGCGGCACCGAGTAGTAGTGCCATTCTCCGGCCACCGGGTCGCCGGTCGCCGACACGCCGATGCACTCGAAGTCGCCGCCGATTTCGAAGGCGTTCTGCTCGGCCGTGACCATCACGATCCAGCGATCGGACTGGGGGTCATACAGGATGTGCGGTTCGGTGTAGCCTTCGTTGCTGGCTTTTTCGCAAGGCGCACCGATGCCAGATCCGGTGAAGAATTCGTCGTCTTCTTCGCCGCTCACGAGCGCGCTGCTGGCCTTGTCGAAGTACCCGACCGCGAAGCCCACGGACTCGCCGTAGTACTTCGGGCCGGCCGCGCCTTCGGTGTCGGCAGACAGGTCGAAGCCGAGGTTGAGAGGATCGCTTTCGACCTCGTTGTCTTCGAGACCCGAGAACGCTTGGGCTTCGACGGGCGCTGTGATCGATTTGCCGGCGTCGAACTTGACGGCGTCGGACTTGCCCGACTCTGAGGTGCTGCCGGCCGGTCCCGCTTTGGCTGACACGGCCGCCCTGACGGCTGCGGCCCGCGACTTGGCGTTCTTCCCCTTCAGGTGGCGCTTGGGCTTGTGGATGTGTGTGCGCTTGGTGTGCGCGGTGATGTCCGTTAGCTGGACCATCTCCGCGGGCAGAGCACCCCCGTGGGCGAGCTTGCGGGCAGCCGCACCGCCGGCCGAGACGCGGACGGCACGACGGATCGAGGCGCTCGCTGCATGTGCGCTCGGCTTGGTGGCGGCGAAGACAGCACCGGCTCCCACAATGCCGATCAGCAGAGCTGCGGCGATACATGCCTTGAGGAAGCGCGACGTCCCGTGTCCCATGTCATTCTCCATTCGCAAACCGGTCGTTACGGCCCGTATGCGACGGTGGCTCCCTCAAGACGCCGACGCTTGATAGCGCCGCACAGTACCCGACCTTGTGCTCAAGCGTGAGACAAGCTTAAGCGGCGTCTTTGTACAGAGCGGCGCAAAAGATCCGCCCGATTGCGTGAGAAACGCTCGCGACTCGGCTCAGTCATCCTCGGGCAGGCGCCACCCGATTGGGGCCGCGAGCCCCAGAGAGGCCTCCGGACCCCAGCTGCCCTTCGCGTAGGAGAGCGGCTCGGGGTGATCTTCCAAGAGGGGCGCCGCGCATTCCCACAGCCGCTCGACTTCGTCGGCGCGCGCGAACAGCAGCTGGTCGCCGAGCATCACGTCGTGCAGCAGTCGCTCGTACGCTTCCAGGCCGTGCACGTCGAGCGCCCGCTCGACGTCGAGCGACAGCGGCGCGCGCGTGATCTGCAGCGTCGGGCCGGGGAGCTTCACGCGCACCTCGATCGTTATCTGGGGATCGTCGGTGAGCTCGAAGACGATTTCGTCGGGACGCTCGTGCTCGTGCGCCTCGTCGAAGAGACGCTGCTTGGGCTGGTGCAGAGCGATCGAGATGACGCGGCGCGTCGCGGCCATCTGCTTGCCCGTTCGCAGCAGAAACGGGACTCCCCGCCAGCGGTCGTTCTCGATCTGCGCGCGCAGCGCCACGAACGTCTCGGTGGATGAGTCCTCGGCGACGCCCTTCTCGTCCCGATAGCCCTCGAACTGACCGAACACGGTCTGCCCGGGATCGAACGGTCGCAGGTCTCCAAAGACGGCCGCCTTGGCGTCGCGCAGCGCGTCGGCGTCGAGGCTCACGGGTGGCTCCATCGCGACGAAGCCCAGCAGCTGGCTGAGGTGGGTGACGACCATGTCGCGGAACGCGCCCGTCTCCTCATAGAAGGAGGCCCGTCCTTCCAGATCGAGCTTCTCGGGTATGTCGATCTGAACCGACGCGATATACCCGCGGTGCCAGATCGGCTCGAACAGACCATTGGCGAAGCGCAGCGCGAGGATGTCCTGCGCCGCCTCCTTGCCCAGGAAGTGATCGATGCGAAAGATCTGCTGCTCCTGTGCGTAGCGGTGCAGCATGGCGTTCAGCTGGATCGCGGACGCGAGGTCTGAGCCGAACGGCTTCTCCATGACGATCCGCGCGCGATCGTCGAGCAGACCGGCGTCGCCGAGCATCGAGACCATCGGCTGCATCGCGGACGGCGGCACGGCCATGTAGAGGAGCGTGCGAGAGCTCTCCCCCAGCTCTTTGCGCGCGTCTGCGACCGCCGCCGCGAGCTCGCGTCCATCCTCGGCCGAGGAGAGGACGAACGACAGCGACGCGGCAAATGCGTCCCAGTCCGCACCGCCCGGATCCGCGTCTGCGTGAGCTTCCAGCGCCGCCCGCACCTCCGCGGCGAATCCGCCGTCAGGCGCGTGTCGCCCAGAGCCGATGATGCGGTACTCCTTGGGCATCAGCCCGGCTCGCGTCAGCTGGAACAGGCCGGGCAGGAGTTTGCGCCGCGCGAGGTCGCCGCGCGCTCCGAAGATCACGAGCACGTGCGGGTCGGGTCGGGAAGCAGCGGCCACGCTGTGTGGAGGATATCGCCGCCTCCACGGCCAGCGCGGGCTGATCGAACCGATCGGGCGACCGGGCCCAATCGGCGGCTGCCGGCTCGCTTCAGGGCCGAGTCGATAGGTTGCGGGAACATGGCGACACCTATTCCCAGAGCACCCGGCGGCTTCCCCACTGCAACCGGCGTGCGCACGCACAGCTGCGGAGAGCTGCGTAGCGAGCACGTCGGCCAGCAGGTGGCGCTGGCGGGTTGGCTGCACAACAAGCGCGACCTCGGCGGGGTCGCGTTCGTGGATATCCGCGACCACTACGGCATCACCCAGCTCGTAGCCCGCGAGGGCCTGGAGCCCGATATCGCGAGGCAGCCCAAGGAGACGGTGCTGCGGGTCACGGGCGAGGTGCTCGCTCGCTCGCCGGAGACGGTCAACGCGGAGCTGGCGACCGGCGAGATCGAGCTCGCGGTCCAGAGCGTAGAGATCCTCGGGCCGGCCGACCCGCTGCCGTTCAACGTCTTCCCCGAGGAGGACGCACCCGAGGAGACGCGGCTGCGCTACCGCTTCCTGGACCTGCGCCGCTCGCGTATGCACCACAACATCGAGCTGCGCTCGCGCGTCATTTCGAGCATCCGCAGGCGCATGACCGACGAGGGCTTCCTGGACCTGCAGACACCTACGCTGACCGCCTCGAGCCCCGAGGGTGCACGCGACTATCTGGTCCCCTCGCGCGTTCACCCGGGGAAGTTCTATGCGCTGCCGCAGGCGCCCCAGCAGTTCAAGCAGCTGCTGATGACCTCGGGCTTCGACCGTTACTTCCAGATCGCGCCCTGCTACCGCGACGAGGACGCGCGCGCGGACCGCTCGCCGGGGGAGTTCTGGCAGCTCGACCTGGAGATGAGCTTCGCCACCCAGGAGGACGTGTTCACGGTCGTCGAGCGCGTTCTGGGCGGCCTGTTCACGGAGTTTCGCCCGGACAGGCCGACGACCGAGGTGCCCTTCCCTCGTCTGACCCACGCCGAGGCGATGGAACGCTACGGCACCGACAAGCCCGACCTTCGCAACCCGCTGGAGCTGCGCGACGTTACCTCCGTGCTGGCCACAGCGGGAGTGCGCGCGTTCGAGGGCGCCCACGCGGTCGGCCTGCGCGTCTCACCGAAGGAGAGCTTCTCGCGCGCGCAGATGGAACGCTACGACGGCTATGCAAAGGAGCTGGGAGCTCCCGGTCTTGCGTGGTTCCTGGTGGAGGAGGCCGGATCGCTGCGCGGCCCGCTGGCTAGGCACCTGGACGAGGACGCCTCGCGCGCGCTGCTCGCGACGCTTGAGGGCCGGCCGGGCGACGCGCTGCTGGTGATCGCCGACAAGCAGACCGGCCGCGCGCAGCGGCTGCTCGGCACGATCCGCGACCGCCTCGGCCGTGAGCTGGATCTCTTGGAGGACGCTTACCGCTTCTGCTGGATCGTCGACTTCCCCCTGTATGAGCGCAACGAGGATACCGGCCGGATCGAGTTCAGCCACAACCCGTTCTCGATGCCCCAGGGCGGTTTGGAGGCGCTGGAAACGCTCGATCCGCTCGAGGTCAAGGGCTGGCAGTACGACGTCGTCTGCAACGGCACCGAGCTTTCCTCCGGGGCCGTGCGAAACCACCGTCTGGACATCATGTACCGCGCCTTTGAGATCGCCGGCTACGGGCGCGAGGAGGTGGACGAGCGCTTCGGCGCGCTCGGCCGCGCCTTTCGCTTGGGCGCGCCGCCGCACGCGGGGATCGCGCCGGGGATCGACCGGATCGTGATGCTGCTCGCAGATGAGCCCAACATCCGCGAAGTGATCGCCTTCCCGATGAACCAGCGCGCGGAAGACCTGCTGATGGGCGCGCCCGCGCCGGCGACTGCGGAGCAGCTGCGCGAGCTGCACTTGAAAGTGGTCCTCCCCCCCAAGGGATGAGCGCGGGAGCGAGTTTGCCCGAGAGCACTCAGACCAATGCCGCTGACGTGATCGTCGTGGGCGCCGGCCTCGCGGGGCTCGTGGCCACGGCGGAGCTGACCGACGCGGGACACCGGGTCCTGCTCGTCGACCAGGAGCCGGAGGCTTCGCTGGGAGGCCAGGCGTTCTGGTCCTTCGGCGGGCTCTTCCTGGTGGACAGCCCAGAGCAGCGGCGGCTTGGCATCCGCGACTCTCGCGAGCTCGCCTGGCAGGACTGGCTGGGCGCCGCCGGCTTCGATCGCCCCGAGGACGAGTGGCCGCGCCGCTGGGCTGAGGCGTATGTCGACTTCGCGGCCGGCGAGAAGCGCTCGTGGCTTCACGCCCAGGGGATGCGCTTCGTTCCGAACGTGGGCTGGGCGGAGCGCGGCGGCTACCTGGCGACGGGCCACGGCAACTCGGTCCCTCGCTTCCATGTCACCTGGGGCACTGGGCCCGGCGTGCTCGAGCCGTTCGTGCGCCGCGTGGGCGAGGCCCGGGCGCGCGGCCTGGTCGATCTGCGCTTCCGCCATCGCGTCGATCGGCTGGTCACAGACGGCGGCACGGTCACGGGAGTCTCGGGTCACGTACTGGAGCCCAGCGCGGTCGCGCGCGGCCGGAAGAGCTCACGCGTGGAGGTCGACGACTTCGAGCTGCACGCGCAGGCGGTGATCGTCACCTCCGGAGGGATCGGCGCCAACCACGAGCTCGTTCGCGCGAACTGGCCCAAGCGCCTCGGCGAGGCGCCCAAGCAGATGATCAGCGGCGTCCCCGACCACGTCGACGGTCGCATGATCGCGATCAGCGAGGAGGCGGGCGCCAATGTGATCAACCCGGACCGCATGTGGCACTACACGGAGGGGATCCGCAACTGGGACCCGATCTGGACGCTGCACGGCATCCGCATCCTCCCCGGCCCGTCGTCGGTCTGGCTCGACGCCACTGGAAAACGATTGCCGGTGCCGTTGTTCCCCGGCTTCGACACACTGGGCACGCTCGAGTACATCATGCAAACCGGCCACGAGCACACGTGGTTCGTGCTCACGCAGAAGATCATCGAGAAGGAGTTCGCGCTGTCGGGCTCCGAGCAGAACCCCGACCTGACGAGCAAGGACGTGCGCGAGGTGCTCAAGGCGCGCGTGGGCAAGGGCGCACCGGCGCCGGTGGAGGCGTTCAAGCGCCACGGCGCGGACTTCGTCGTAGAGCACGACCTCGCATCGCTCGTGCGCGGCATGAACGCAATCACCGAGCGGCCGCTGCTGGATCTGGCGGACGTGGAGCGCGAGATCGTCGCGCGCGACCGCGAGATCGCCAACCCCTACACGAAGGACCTTCAGATCACGGCGATCCGCGGCGCACGGCGTTATCTGGCAGACCGGATCACGCGCGTGGCGGCACTCCATCGAATCCTCGACCCGGCGGCGGGGCCGCTGATCGCGGTGCGCCTGAACATCCTCACGCGCAAGACGCTGGGCGGACTGCAGACCGATCTCTCCAGCCGTGTGCTGCAGAGCTCAGGTGAGCCGCTTCCGGGGCTGTATGCCGCGGGCGAGGTCGCCGGTTTCGGCGGTGGCGGGGTGCATGGCTACCGCTCCCTGGAGGGCACGTTCCTCGGCGGCTGCATCTTCTCCGGGCGCAGCGCTGGAAGGGCCGCCGCGGCTGAGGTTCGCTGAGGCGTCGACGTTCCGCAAGTCAGACGCGCGTCGATCGGGTGGGTTTAGGTGCCGGTGAGCAGATCGAAGAAGGCGCGCGGGGAGAACACGGGGATCTCCCCCTCGAGGGCGAGAAGGTCTTTGTCACCCGACACGAGAGCCGCGCGATGGGCCGCGGCGAGGACGATCAGATAGTCATCGTCCGGATCACGGGAGCGCACCGGCGGCTCGGTGTTCGGATCGGGGACCACGCTCGCGCTGCCGGCTACCCAGCGCACTAGGCCAGCCGCGTCTGACTCGCTGATGTAGGGCCGCAGCTTGGGATAGGCGAGCGCTCGCTGAAGCTCGCCCAGCAGCGCCTGAGATGCAATGAGCTCGAACTCGCCCCCGGCGAGCGACCGCAGGACATCTGCCGGGGCGCCCCGTGGGGAGATCGCACCGGAGATGACCACGTTGGGGTCGAGGACCGCCCGCACCGTCAGCGACGCGGAGGTCTCGTCTGATGCTGCGCCTCCGCGGCAAGCGCAGTAGCGTCGCGCTCGGAGAGGTTGTTGCGCTCCCAAAGGCGCTCGAGTAGGTCGAGCCCCAGGTCGCGACGCAGTGAATCCTCGATTACCTGGCTGTCGCCGCGGCCTGTGCGGGCCGCGCGCATCTTCACCGCCTTCATCACCGACTCGTCGATTGTCAGCGTGGTGCGAACCTTCGACATCGTCATCGCACCCTAGCATCTCGATGCGAAGACATCAAGATGCGCATGTGATACATCTGCAGCAGATGCGATCGCCTCGACCGCCTCAGCTGGCAAGGTCTCGAACACCGCCCCTAGTGCTCTGCCCTACTAAGCGCAAGAACCCCCGCCGGCGCGCCTCGGCAGCGAGCTAGTAGGCGATCTGCGCGTGGAGCTCACGCACGGGAGCACACACGCCGTGGAGAACCAGCTCCACGTGACGGCGCCAGTTGGCGGCGCCGGGCTGGTAGTACATCGTGGAGGTGATCCCGCACATCATCATGCCGAAATCCTCGACGGTGAAGTCCTCGCGGATCACGCCGGCGGCAGCGGCGCGGGAGATGATCCTGTCGAGAACCTCTGAGAGGGCTGCCTTGTCCTGCTCGATGCCCTCCCACTCCAGCTCGTTGGCGCCCATCATCGCAAGCTGAAATCCGGAGTCTCCCTCGACCGCTTCGGAGGAGGTGAAGATGACGCTTTCGATCGCGGCCCGCGGATCGAGGATCTCCTCGGCGACCTTTGCGATCTCGGCGAACTCCTGGAAGCGTTCGCGGACCATCGCGGTAAGCAGCGCCTCCTTGGTGGGGAAGTGGCGGTAGACGGTGCCGATGCCGACGCTGGCGTGCGCGGCGATCTCGTCCATCTGCACGTGCGGTCCCTCACGGGCGAACAGCTCGCGGCCGGCGGCCATGATCCGCTCGCGGTTGCGGCGAGCATCTGCCCGAAGTGTGCGCTGGTCGGCTGTGATCGGATCCACAAACGGAATCTTAGCTCCGTATCGTGCTATAAACAAGTGGAACCGTAATTCCGCTTCCGGATCGCCCCCGGCCGCTCGACTCGTGGGAGGACCAGCATGACCACCACCAAGATTGACGATCGCGGCGCAGCGACGATCACCTCGCGCGCCCCCAGGAAAGCCGCCGACCTGAGCTCCAAACGCGGCAAGGACCTCGCGCTGGTGCTGCTGGCGATGACGCAGTTCGTGGTCGTGATCGACGCGTCGATCGTGAACGTGGCGCTCCCTTCGATCGGAGCGCATCTGCACTTCTCCCGCGACGACCTGTCGTGGGTGGTGAACGCGTACACGCTTACGTTCGGCGGGTTCCTCTTGCTCGGCGGGCGAATGGCGGACCTGCTGGGACGCAGGCGCATGTTCATGGTCGGCTTGGTCGTGTTCTCGCTGGCCTCGCTGGCCGGCGGCTTCGCGCAGTCGGAGGCGTGGCTGATCGCGGCACGGGCGATCCAGGGCCTCGGCGCGGCGATCGTCTCCCCGGCGGCGCTGTCGATCATCACGACGACGTTCGCGGAAGGCGCCGAGCGCAACCGCGCACTGGGCATCTGGGGTGCGGTGGCGGGCGCAGGTGGCGCCGCAGGCGTCCTCCTGGGCGGCATCCTCACGAGCGGGCTGAGCTGGCGCTGGGTTCTGTTCGTGAACGTCCCGATCGGGATCGCGGCGGCCGCGCTGGCGCCCCGGCTGCTGCTGGAGAGCCACGCGGAAGACGGCACTGAAGGCTTTGACATCCCGGGCGCGGTGACCGTCACGGCGGGTCTGGCGCTGCTTGTCTACACGGTGGTCGACGCGGTGAACGTCGGCTGGGGCTCGACGGGCACCCTGCTGAGATTCGCCGGCTCGGCGATCCTGCTCGCGGCGTTCGTCGCGATCGAGCGACGCCAGCGCCACCCCCTGCTGCCGTTTTCGATCTTCCGCCTGCGGACGCTGCGGGGCGCGGACATCGTGGGGCTGCTGATCGGGATGTCGCTGTTCTCGATGTTCTTCTTCATCTCGCTGTACCTGCAGGACGTGCTGCACTTCTCACCGATCAAAGCGGGTGTCTCCTACCTGCCGCTGGCGGTGGGAATCATCATCTCCGCCGGCGTCGGCTCGCAGCTGGTAACGCGCATCGGCTTCAAGCCGGTTCTGATCGGCGGTCTGCTGTTGATCGCGGCAGGCCTCCTGTGGTTCTCCCGCGTCCCAGCTCCAGGTGGCTCTTTCAGCGCGGACGTGCTGGGGCCCTCGCTGCTTGCCGCCTTTGGCCTCGGGTTCTCGTTCGTCTCGGTGACGATCGGCGCCGTGACGGGAACGAAGCCGCACGAGGCTGGCCTCGCGTCGGGTCTGATCAACACCTCCCAGCAGGTGGGCGGCGCGCTCGGCCTGGCGATCCTCGCGACGGTCGCCAACAGCCGTACTCAGAGCCTGCTGGGCTCTGGCGTGCACAGCTCATCGGTCGCTTTGACGAAAGGATTCGACCGGGCGTTCCTCGTCGGAGCGGGCTTTGCGATCGTGGGCGCGATCCTCGCCACCGTCCTGATCTCCTCGCGCGACAGCCGCGAGCAGGCGGCGGCGGCGCGCGCGGGCGAGCCCGAGGCGATCGCGGCGTGACGCGTTCAAGCAGCCACGGTCGACGCTGATACGCGGGCGCCGCTGCTCTTGTCGCTGACCAGCAGCGAGAGCGCGGCGCCGACGCCGACCGACATGCCGGCGTGCAGGCCGCCCATGCGGCGACCTCTTCTTCTTGGCGCTACTTCCGTCGCACTTTGACAGTGCCCGCGCCGATCGTCTTGCCGGCGGACGTCGCCGTCACGGCCACCTCGAGCTTGCCGAACTTCTTGAGCAGCGCGCGCCCCGTCGCATTGAGCTTCAGCGTCAGCGTCTCGGTGGAGCCCGCCGCGAGCGTCGCGCCCCCCGTAGAGACCCGTACCTGCTTGGTCTTGACGTGCGCCGCCGTCGCGCTGGCGCTGATCGCGACGATGCTCTTTCCCTTGAGGTGCTCCTTGATCATCGCCTTCAGGCTCACCGGCGCACAGGCGGCGGTACCCGACGGGCAGGAGAGCACCACCGTGATCTTGGCGTGGCCGCCGGAGATCGACACTACCCGAGCGGTGGGCGGAGGGGGCGGCGGTGGCGAAGTCACGCCCCCGGTCGTAGATGTTGTCCCGCCTGGGCTCGTGGAAGTCCCGCCCCCGCCGGTTGTGCCTTCGTTCGATTCGGTCCCCAGGCCGAATATGTACGCCGCGCCCGCTTCGTGGGGTTCTGCGCCGCCGGTGGCGAGGCGTCGCGGCGCGCCGGCGAGGATCGTGTTCCCGGAGATCGCGACCGATTCGCCGAGGCTGTCGAGCGTGCTCGCGTCGCTTGCCGTCAGCTCCTGGGCCTGGGCTTGCGAGCCTGCCCAGCCGCCGCTGGGTTCGGTGAACACGTATGCCGCTCCCTGATCGGTTGCGCTCACCTGGTGTTTGCGCGCGCCGGCGAGGACCGTGGCGCCGGACACCGCGACCGAACCGCCCAGCTCGTCCGGCGAGGAGCCGTCTGAGGCAGTCAGCTCTGCATTCTGGGTTTTGCTGATCCACCCGCCCGCAGGCTTCACGAACACATACGCCGCGCCCTGGGCGGGCTGCGCGCCAACCTGATGGTTGGGCGCACCGGCAACGATCGTGTTGCCCGAAACCGCGACCGACGTGCCAAGCGCGTCGTTGCCGGGGTTGGGATCGCTGGCGCTCAACTCGGCGTTATCGTTGGCGCTCGTCCATTCGCCCGCCGGCTTTTCGAACACGTACGCCGCGCCCGCGTCGCCGTGGCCCCCGACCGCCTGTTCCGGATCGCCGGCCACGATCGTACTGCCGGAAACCGCGACCGACATGCCGAGATGAGTGTCCTCGCTGGTCGGGTTGGCGGTCAGCTCAGCAGTCTGGTGCATGCTTTTCCACCCGCCCGACGGCATCGTGTACTCATACGCCACCCCCTGGCCTGGATACGGGGGATAGCCGGGTTCGTGTTCATCGGCCACCGTCGGCGCCCACGGCGCACCAACGACAACCGTGCTGCCCGAGATCCCCACCGACCAGCCCAACGCGTCGCCCGGACAGGCGTCGCTGGCCGTCAACGTCGCGGTCGCACTCGTCATGTTCGACCAACCACCTTCGGGCATCGAGTACACGTACGCCTGCCCCGAATCCGTGCCGCCTTCTTTGGTATCGCAAGGGTTCGACGCACTCGGCGGGCCAGGCGCACCCGCGACGATCGTCGTCCCCGATTCCGAGATCCCCACCGACCAACCGAGACCATTGGCGTTGCCATCCGGCGCAGTCAACTTGGCGACCTGCGCCCAACCGCCGGCGCCCAGCTCGAACACATACACGGCACCGGGATACGGGTCGGTGTTGGGCTGCTCGGGTTGTGGGAACTTCTGGTGGGGCGCCCCCACGACCGCCGTGCCTCCCGCAACCGCAACCGAATAACCGAGAAATTCTTCCGTGGCGGCAGCCGAAGCAGACAGCTCCGCCTGCTGGACATACGGATCCACCCGCACCGGATACCCCGCGCCACGATCGTCCACCCGCACCAACACACGTCCACCGCCTACTTCAAGCCAGGCAGGCAACGCACGACCACCAGCACCTGTCGCATGCACCCCTGAGTAACGCAGACCACCGGGCAGCAGCACGGCGCCATGAGCGAGCTTCGCACCGGCGGGAACCGCCAACGACAACGTCAACGTCCCCGCCCCCGCGGGACGCCGGGCGATATCAAACCCCTGCTCCAACCCCAGAGGCCCGTTCGCCCACCACTCGTCCACCGAACCACGCTCATAGCTCACCCGATTGGCACTCGCCACCGGCGCGACCACGGCGAGTGGCTGCAGCGCCTCACCACGCCCGAATCCCTTCAGAGCGATCGCGAAGCGCGTGGAGCCCGTCGTGATCGAGACCCCTGAGCGCCCGAATTGCGCCGAGAGATGCTGCGCCTGATTGTGCGCCACCAACCCACTGATCCGATACGCAGCCTGATCGTGTCCCAGCGCAGCCGAAACCGGCCCTTGTGCCGCCAACGGCAAACTCAACAGCCCCTCCCGCGACCAGCCACGCGAACGCGCGCCAGACACAGCAGATCCCCAATGCCCGGCCACACCGACATAGAGCACTCCCGCGAAGGCCAGACATGCCAGCGCAACGACAACCAGCGCGCGCCGAGGCACCATGACCCTCCCGGCAACCGCGGACCCTCCACCCGTAGCCACATCAACCGAGGGTTGCAACCGGCTCGTCAAAGCAATCACTGCGGCCTCCTGCTCGTATGTGTGCTCGGCTCGTCAACATCCGCCCGGGCGCGGTATCGGTGCACTATTTCTTGGGCGCCTCGAACTTGAATTTCGCCTTGGACGACGGTGCGCTCGTGCCGTTTTCGGTAGTCACGCTCACGGCCACCGTCGCCGCCGCCTCCGCGGGCGTTTCCACCGTGATCGACGTACCCGTGGAGGAATCGATCGTCGCGTCGGCGGAGCCGAACTTGACCGCTGTGACACCTGTGAAGTTGCTGCCCGTGATCGTCACTTTGGTGCCGCCCGCTGTGGTGCCCTTCTTTGGCGAGAGCTTCCTGATCGTTGGCAGTGGCGCTTCGAATACGTACGCTGCGCCTGCTTCGTGGGGTTTTGCGCCGGCGCCGGCGAGGTGCCGGGGGGCGCCGGCGAGGATCGTGTTCCCCGAGATCGCGATCGATTCGCCGAAGCTGTCGGACGTTCTCCCGTCGCTTGCCGCCAGTTCCTGGACCTGGGTCAGCGAGCCCGACCAGCCTCCGACGGGTTCGGTGAACACATATGCCGCTCCCTGATCGGCGTATTCGCTCACCTGGTGTTTGCGTGCGCCGGCTACAACCGTGGCACCAGACACCGCGACCGAATAGCCCAACTCGTCCGGTTCCGAGCCGTCCGTGGCTGTCAGCTCAGCACTCTGGGTTTTACTGGCCCACCCACCCACGGGCATCACGAACACATACGCCGCGCCCTGGCTGTTGTTCGAACCAACCTTGTGAAAGGGCGCACCGGCGACGATCGTGTTCCCGGAGACCGCGACCGACTCGCCGAGATGGTCATTGCCGGGATTGGGATCGCTGGCGCTCAGCTCAGCGGTCTGGTGCGTGCTCGTCCATTCGCCCGCCGGCTTCACGAACACATACGCCGCACCGGCATCGCCGTGACCCCCGACCGCCTGTTCCGGATCGCCAACGACGACCGTTTCACCGGAGACCGCGACCGACCAGCCCAGATGAACATCCTCGCTGCTCGGGTTGTTGGCAGTCAGCTCAGCCGTCTGGGTCATGCTTTTCCACCCACCCGACGGCATCGTGTACTCATACGCCTCCCCCTGCTCCGGGACGGGGGGATAGCCCGGTTCGTTTTCATCGGCCACAGTCGGCCCCCACGGCGCACCAACGACGATCGTGCTCCCCGAGATCCCCACAGACCAGCCCAACGCATCGCCCACGCACGCATCGCTCGCTGTCAACGTCGCGGTCGCGCTGCTCATGCTTTTCCAGCCACCAGCAGGCATCGAGTACACATACGCCTGACCCTTGTCCAGGTTGCCTTCAGTGCTGTCACACGGGTTCGACGCACTCGGAGGACCAGGCGCACCCGCCACGATCGTCGTCCCCGATTCCGAGATCCCCACCGACCAGCCGAGCCCATTGGCCGGCCCGTCCGGCGCCGTCAACTCGGCAGCCTGCTTCCACTTGCTGCCGTGCAGCTTGAACACATACACGGCACCCGGATTCGGGTCAGTGCTCGGGGAATAGGGCTGGGGAAACCTCTGATGCGGAGCCCCCACAACCGCCGTATCACCCGCAACCGCAACCGAATACCCGAGAAATTCTTCCGAGGCGGCGTGCTTGACGACAAGCTGCGCCCGTTCGATGAAGGGATCGACCCGCACCGGGTAGCGTGCTCCGCGATCAGCGACCCGCAACTGCAGGCGTCCGCCGTGCATTTCGAGCCACGTCGGCAGAACACGCCCGCCAGCGTCGACCGCATGCACCCCGGCGTAACGCAAGCCACCAGGCAGCAACACGACGCCGTGGTCGAGCCGCGCACCAGCAGGCACCGCCAACGACAGCGTCAACGCGCCCGACCCCGTCGGACGCCCGGCGATATCAAACCCCTGCTCCAACCCCAACGGCCCATTCGCCCACCACTCCCGCACAGAATCATGTGCGTAGCTCACGCCGCTGGCACCCGCGACCGGCGCGACCGCGGGAAGTGCCCGCAACGCGTCACCGCGACCAAACGCCCGCAATCCGATATCGAAACGTGCCGAGCCCGCGGTAATCGCGACCCCCGAACGCCCAAACCGCGCCACCAGCCGTTGCGCTGGATTACGCGCCACCAATCCATCGAGACGGTACGCCGCCTGATCGAGCCCCAGGGCAGCCGAAACCGGACCCCTGGCGGCCAGCGGCAAACTCAACAAACCCGCCTGCGACTCGATACGCGAACGCGTACCGGGCGCGGCGGGCTGACCTCCCGAGCCCAAGCCTTGATGTAGAAGCGCGACGAGCATCAGGCATAGGAACGCCGTCGCGAGCACGACACGGCTCGACCGCCCGGCCCTCGGTGTGCTCGCGGGCCGCGCACCCACACCAACATCGAGCGACGGCTGCAGGCGTCTGGTGGAAGTGATCATCGCGGCCCCCCTGCTGTAAGTGATCACCCGGCGCGTCCACCGGGTGCGAAATGCTCTGAGCCTCTCGCGCACCGACCGATTGCGAATTAGCTCGGAAAGAGCAGCTACCTTGTACCGGAATGTACGCGTCTGTGCTCAGACGCCTCTACGCATATCTACGCATGCACACCGATTCACGCTGAGGATCCGGGTGGTGTGTTCATCTGAGGATGTTCGACGCCAACAGCGGCCCAGGCGGTCATGGCGGCCTGCGAGAGCGAAGAAGCGCCCAGCTTGGCGTAGACATGTTGGAGGTGCTTGTCGACGGTGCGGCGTGCGATGCCCATCTCGACTGCTGCTTGCGCCGGGGAGTGGCCAAGCGCAACGCAGCGCAGAGTGTCGGCCTGACGTGTGGTGAGGCCGAGCCCGCGTAGCGCTGCGACGCTCAGCTGTCCCGTTCCGCCTTCGAGCAGCAGCACGTCGCGCCGGTCCTGGCGGCGGCTCGGCAGCAGACGCACGAGCACGTTGCCGCGGCCGCCGCGAAGGACGAATGGTTCGCCTGCCGGACGCGGACCGCGGTGCTCTGAGATCCACTTCCGAACCTCCTCCGGTAGCCCACGGACCCCGCCATGGGAATCACCGAGCAACCTCTGCGCGCCATCGGTGGCGAACTCCACCCGTCCGTAGGAGTCGACTACGACGAAGTGGCGCCCAAGCGTGTCGAGACCGTCCTCGAGCGCGGCCAGCATCGCCGCGCGGGCGCCCGAGAGCTCGGCGTTGCGGTAAGCCTGAATCAGATGGGGGCGAGCGAGGGCCAGCAACTGCACCTCACGGTCTGAGTAGTCCTTGTGCTCACGCGTTAGCGCGATACCCACGAGCAGCTGCGGGCGAGAGGGCAGAGAGAACGCGACCTGCCTCTCGATCCCCATGTGCCGGTAGAACTCTTTATAGAGGGTGGTTGCGTGGAAGGTACGCTGGTCGATCATGTCGGAGATCCGATATGGACGGCCGTCGCCGGTTCGCTGGGTGCGGCTGATCAGGGGATTTTCATGTGCGTGCGCAGTGAAGATCGGCAGCAGGCTTGCCTCGTACTCGTCGTACTCGGGGAGCATCACCGCAAATGTCTCATCGGGGGTGATCTCGTTGTAGGCCACCCAGTCGGACGGCACCACGCGGTTGAGCACGTCGAGCACGCCCGAGCGGAACTGTGTGAGGTCTTCGAAGCTGTAAGCCTCCCCTACGAGCTCCAAGAGCAGCTGCGTATCCGTGAGGTCCTGACCGCGCATGAGTCGCTGGAAGTATGTCCGATGCACGGGTAACTGCAGCTAGTCAGGCAATGCCGTTCAGCTCGTTCAGATCCTCCTCGGAAAGGGTCAGCCCAGCCCCGGTGACGTTTTCGTGCAGGTGCGCAACGGATGAGGTGCCGGGGATCAGCAGGATGTTGGGCGAGCGCTGCAGCAGCCAGGCGAGCGCGACTGACATGGGCGTGGCCTCCAGGCGTGCGGCGACCGCCTCGAGGGCGCTCGATTGCAGCGGGCTGAAGCCACCGAGCGGGAAGTACGGCACGTAGGCGATCCCCTGCGCGTCGAGCGAGTCGATCAGCTCGTCGTCGACGCGGTGGGCGACGTTGTAGAAGTTCTGGACGCAGACGACGGGCGCGATCGTCTGCGCCTCGGCTATCTGCTCGGCGGAGACGGTGCTGATGCCGAGGTGCTTGATCAGCCCGTCCTGCTGCATCTGCGCGAGCGCGCTGAACTGCTCCTCCACGGAGCCGGGCTCCGGGCCGTCGAAGCCGCCGAGGCGGAGGTTGACGGCGTCGAGTGCGTCGAGGCCGAGGTTACGCAGGTTGTCGTGGACCGCCGAGCGCAGCTCCTCGGGCGATCGCGCGTGCGGCCAGCCACCCTCGGCGTCGCGCCGTGCCCCCACCTTGGTGACGATGCGAAGCTGCTCGGGGTACGGGTGCAGCGCCTCCTTGATGATCTCGTTGGTTATGTGCGGGCCGTAGAAGTCGCTGGTGTCGATGTGCGTGATGCCCATCTCCACGACCTCGCGCAGCACTGCCACGGCTTCGTTGCGGTCCTTGGGCGGGCCGAAGACACGCGGGCCTGCGAGCTGCATGGCGCCGTAGCCCATGCGCGTGACTGTCAGATCCTCGGCCATCGTGAACTCGCCGCCGGGAAGTGTTGCTGCTGGCATGACTGCTCCTCTGTTCGTTCTCGTCAGGTGCACATTGTGTGTCCGGTGCTCGCCGACCAACAGGGGTCGCTGTGTCCCCGGACAAGCTATCCCTGGATAGGAGTGCGTGCGCGCTGCATACTGGGGTGATGGATCGGGACGGGCTTGCGGATTTCCTCAGGCGTCGGCGTGCGGCGTTGCAGCCCGACGATGTGGGTCTTCACGCCGGTGCACGCCGGCGCACGGGCGGCCTGCGCCGCGAGGAGGTTGCGGGCCTGGCGCACATGTCGACGGACTTCTACGCGCGCCTGGAGCAGCGACGCGGCTCGCGCCCGTCGGAGCAGACGACGGCGGCGCTTGCGCGCGCTCTGCACCTGACGCAGGACGAGCGCGACCATCTGTTCGAGCTGGCCGGCCACACCGCCCCTCCGCGCGCGTTTCGCAGCGATCATGCGAGCCCGGGCCTGCTGCGCGTGCTCGAGCGGCTGGACACGCCCGCTCAGATCGTGTCGGACCTGGGCGTGACCCTTCGCCAGAACCGGCTGGCGGAGTCGCTCGCGGGAGTGCAAACCCACTACACAGGCTTGCGGCGAAGCATGATCTACCGGTGGTTCACCGAGCCCGACCAGCGTGCCATCCATCCGCTGGAGGACCATCCGAAGCATTCGCGTATCCACGTGGCGTCGCTGCGAGCGGTGCACGGCCGCTCCGCCGACGACCTCGAGGCGCGCGAGCTGGTCGACCGCCTGCTGGCGGAGAGTGAGGAGTTCGGAACGCTTTGGGAGCGCCACGAAGTTGCGAGCAGGACGGGCACGATGAAGCGCTTCCTGCATCCTTTGGTGGGGCCGCTGACGCTCGACTGCCAGGTCCTCACGGCGGAGAACGTGACGGAACGCCTGATCGTGTTTACGGCGAGCCCCGGCTCGGAGGACGCCGACCGGCTGGCGCTGCTGTCGGTAGTCGGCTCGCAGGCGTTCCCCGCGGACGGCAACGTGGGTGTGAGCGACAAGTAGCTTGTAGGGAGAGTGCCCGCGGCAAGCGGGGACCGCAACGCTTCACGCCTGCGCATCGCTTTCACATAAGTCACTGAATATTTACATGATGGGGCGATTCAAACTATTGACACCCATGGTCGGCTTAGGTAGAGTCGCGGCTCCGGACGGATGGCGACAGCTTTAGCTTCGGGCAGAGGATCTGCTGATGAGATCGCTCGCGGCGGGCGCCACCGTAACTCCATACTGGCCGCCGACCTTGGGGGGTACTGGCATGGCGCATGGCGTTGGGCATCGTTGGCACGGCTGGCGGCCGGCGGGTGCGACGCGAGCGTCTGAGCTGACGCACCCCGAATCGGCGGGCGGTTGATCAGCTCAACCCAAAGGAGCAATCGTGACGACGACCGCGCAGACGGACTCCGACTTCGCATTCAAAGGTGTTTTGCACCCCGCCGCCGAGCCCGCCGACGAACTGGGCCCGCTGGCGCAGCTCATCGGAGATGACGGCAAAGGCGACTGGCACGGTCACGGCTTCAACACGATCTGGCGGCCTCACCCGCTCGCGGAAGGCGGCCAGGATCGCTTCCTCGAGCTGAACCTGACTACGGAGAAGCTCGCCTTCGAGGCGATCAACGGGAAGATCCCCAACCGCGGCCTGGAGATGGCGAACATCAACATGTTCGGCCTCACCTACATGCAGCAGATCAAAGGCGATGACCCGGTGGAAGGCCTGCACATAGAGCCGGGCATCTGGGTGAACATCCCGCCGACGACGAATCCGGCGGAGCCGGCGACGGTGGCACGGATGGCCTCGATTCCGCACGGCACGACGATCCTCGCGCAGGGGACAGAGCTGACGGTTAGCTCCGGTCCGGAGATAAAGCCGAACAACATCATCCCGTTCCCGATCGGGTCGACGTCACCGCCCAACTCCGACTTCGCTACGGCTGAGGCGACCTTCACAGAGCTCAACCTCGAGATCCCCACCGAGTTTCGTCAGGTGTCTGCGGGAGTCACGCGGGCGATGGTGGAAAATCCGAACAGCGTCCTGCAGAGCGCGATCGCCGGCCAGAACATCACGAGCACGACGGTCCTGATCATCTCAACGGCGCATGCGCCTGTCGCGGGCGGAGGGACTGCCAACACCGCGTTCCTCGAAGCGGCCTCTGCTCCCCCGGGTGGTAACGCGAAGGCTGTTGAAGTGAGCGCGATCTTCTGGATCGAGACCGTCGCGGAGGCAGGCAAGCCGGACAAACTGCAACTGCAATACACGCAGCTGGTGCAGCTCGACTTCAACGGCTTGCGCTGGCCTCACGTGTCGGTGGCGACGCTGCACAAATTGGATTGATCGCCGGTGGCCGTCGGAGCGCCGCGCGCTGTCGGCTAGATTGATCGAGGCTCTGCGTCCCGGCCCACGGCACCGTGGTCGGGTCGCGACGCCCTCGATCAAGGAGGCGGGATGGCACGTGTACTGATCACCGGCTCAAGCGAGGGGTTGGGCCTGATGGCGGGCCGGCTGCTCGCCGACGGCGGCCATGCCGTCACCCTCCACGCCCGCAACGAGGCACGTGCCGAGGACGCGAGGGCGGCGCTGCCGGCGGCCGAGGACGTGGTGATTGGCGAGCTTGCGGCAATCGACGGTATGCGCGACCTCGCAGCGCAGGCAAACGCCCTCGGCCGCTACGACGCTGTCATCCACAACGCCGGCGTCGGCTACCGCGAGCAACGCGCGGACACGACGGACGGACTCGAGCATCTCTTCGCGATCAACGTGCTTGCTCCATATCTGCTGACGGCGCTGATCACGCCTCCGGCACGGCTCGTCTTTCTCAGCTCGGGGATGCACCTCGGAGGCGAAGTGCGCTTGGACGACCTGCAGTGGACCGAGCGCTCGTGGAACGGCGCGCAGGCATACTCGGACAGCAAGCTGCTCGATGTGATGCTCGCCTTCGCGGTCGCCCGCCGGTGGCCGCAGGCGCTGTCCAATGCCGTGCACCCGGGTTGGGTCGCGACGAAGATGGGCGGAGCCGGAGCCCCTGACGACCTGTCGCTCGCGCCGAAGACGCAGGTGTGGCTTGCGGTCAGCGATAACCCGGCGGCGCTTGTGAGCGGCGAGTACTTCTACCATCAACAGCGCGTTGAGACGAATCCCGCTGCGCGGTCGTCCGAGATCCAGGACGAGCTGCTCGAGCGCTGCGCCGCGCTGACCGGAACAGCGCTGCCGTCCGGGCCATCGTAGCGGTGCGGCTCTGTCAGCTCCCCGCGCAGCTGTCGGGTTCGGCTCCACGCGTCCGCTCTCTGCGTGTCGAGCGAGAGGCCCTGCCGGATCGGAGTACCGGCAGGGCCTCCCAGCGTTGTGGCGCCGATCAGGCGGAGGCGGCGGTCACCTGGGCGAAGTAGTGCCCTTGATCGAGGTCGGCGATCAGCCCGGGCTGCGTTGGCTCCCACCCCAGCAGCTCGCGCGTGAATGCGCTGGAGGCGGGGGCGTCGAGACCGAGGAACGCACCGATCCATCCGAAGTGCTCGCCGGCGTCCTCGGCGGCGACTGACACGACCGGCACGTCCAGGTGCCGGCCGATGGCCTCGGCGATCTCGCGGGTGGGCACGCCCTCCTCCGCTGCGGCGTGCAGCGTCGTGCCTGCGGGGGCATCCAGCGCGAGGCGGAAGAGGCGGGCGGAGTCGAGCCGGTGCACAGCGGGCCAGCGGCTGGCGCCGTCGCCGATGTAGCCAGAGGCGCCTTTCTCGCGGGCGGTCGCGACGAGGGTCGCGATGAAGCCGTTGTCGCCGTCGCCGTGATTGGTGGGTGGGAGGCGCATGACCGACGAGCGCACGCCTTGCGCTGCGAAGGAGAGGGTCAGCTCGGCGGTGGCGTGGCGAACGGAGGGACCGCCGCCCATGGCGGCTGCGGCACTGTCAGATCCGTGCCCGTCCTGCTCGGTGGCGAGGCGCCCCGGCGACACGCCTAGCAGCCCTGAGGCGAGGACGAACGGCCGATCTGAGCCGGCGAGCACCTCACCGAAGGCCTCGACTGCGCGCCGATCGGCATCGGCGGCGCCCTGGAAGTCTCCGGAGAACGCGAGCTCGTGCTTGAACGCGAGATGGATCACGCCGTCGGATGCGGCGGCCGCCTCGCGGAGGGTGTCGAGGTCGTCGAGCGTGCCGCGACGAGCCTCGACGCCAGCGGCGGTGAGCGCCTCGGCTGAGGCGTCCGAGCGGGCGAGCCCGATGACCTGATGACCGGCGCCGAGCAGCTCGGGAACGACCGCGGAGCCGATCCAGCCAGACGCGCCTGTGACGAAGATACGCATGTGAGAACCTCCAGATTGTCAACCGCCCTGTGCGCATCGCGCGCACCCGGACGGCCTGATGTCAGTTACTGCCATCAACATAGCAGGCGATGTCAGCGGCTGTCGTCGGTAGCATTGACACATGGGTCGCTGGGAGCCAGACGCGCGTGGTCGCCTCATGAAGGCGGCATTGGAGCTCTATGGAGAGCGCGGGTTCGAACAGACCACGGTGGCGCAGATCGCCGAGCGGGCGGGCCTCACCGAGCGCACGTTCTTCAGGCACTTCGCGGACAAGCGTGAGGTTCTGTTCGCGGGGGCGGACGTGCTGCAGGAGCGCATGGTCAGCGCCGCGGCCGACGCGCCCGCCGGCACGACTCCAATCGAGGCTGCGGCGGCAGGGATCGAGGCGGCGGGGACGCTCATCCAGGAAGGTGGCGGGCTCCCACGGCAGCGCCAGTCGATCATCGCTGCGAGCGTGGAGCTGCAGGAGCGGGAGCTGATCAAGCTGGCGTCGCTGGCGGCAAGGCTCGCCGAGGTCTTGCGCGGTCGCGGTGTCAGCGAGCCCGAAGCGAGCCTGGCGGCGGAGGCGGCCCTGGCCGCGTTCAAGATCGGATTCGATCGGTGGGTGAGCTCGGATGGCGGCCGAGACCTGCCGCAGGTGATTCGAGACTCACTCGACGCGCTGAAAGCTGTGAGCGCGGGTCAGGCCTAGGCGTCGCGAAGCGGCTCCTCTCACCGCTCTATCGTGGCGGGTCGATGACCGAGACAGCAAAACGCGCAATCGCCAGCTCGCAGCCGATCTCCCTGGGCGCAAGCGGAGTCCGTGCAGCGGACGTGATCGCGGTCGCGAGAGAGCGTGCACCTGCTGATCTCTCGAGCGAGGCGCGGGCGGCGATGCAGGCGAGCGCCGCGATCGTCGCCGAGCACGCGGCGGGCATGGAGGCGGCGTATGGCATATCGACCGGCTTCGGGTCGCTTGCCTCGGTGAGCATCGCTCCCGCGCAGCGCGAGGACCTGCAGCGTGCGCTCGTGCGCTCACACGCCGCCGGCATGGGCCCGGCTGTCGAGACCGAGGTCGTGCGCGCGATGATGTTCCTGCGCGCCCGGACGCTGGCGATGGGCTACTCCGGTGCACGCCCGCTCGTGGCCGAGACGATCCTCGCCTTCCTCAACGCCGGGCTCACACCGGTGGTGCCCGAGCACGGGTCGGTCGGCGCCAGCGGCGACCTCGCGCCACTGGCCCATTGCGCGCTCGCCTATATCGGCGAGGGCGAGGTGTACCACGACCAGGACCGAGAGGCACTTGCGGCCGGAGAGACGATGCGCGCCGCCGGGATCGAGCCGGTAACGCTGATGGCCAAGGAGGGTCTGGCGCTCATAAACGGCACCGACGGGATGCTCGCGATGCTAGTGCTCGCCCTTGCAGATCTGCGGGCGCTGCTGCGGGTTGCGGACATCACCGCGGCGATGTCAACGGAGGCGCTGCTGGGTACCGATCGCGCGTTTGCGGAGGATCTGCTGGCGCTACGCCCCCAGCCCGGGCAGGCTGTGAGCGCCGCCAACCTCAGACGACTGCTGGCCGACTCGCCGATGGTCGCCAGCCACCGCGAGAACGACCCGCGCGTGCAGGACGCCTACTCGCTGCGATGCGCCCCGCAGGTCAACGGCGCGGCCCGCGACACCGTCACCCATGCCGAGGGCGTCGCTGCGCACGAGCTCCGCTCGGCGATCGACAACCCGATGGTCCTGCCCGATGGGCGTGTCGAGTCGTGCGGCAACTTCCATGGGGCGCCGCTCGCGTTCGTGTGCGACTTCCTGGCGATCGCCGTCGCGGAGGTCGGGGCGATCGCCGAGCGCCGCACCGATCGCCTGCTCGACTCGGCCCGCTCACACGGCCTGCCGCCCTTCCTGGCGCACGAGCCCGGTGTTGACTCCGGCCTGATGATCGCTCAGTACACGCAAGCGGCGATGGTGGCGGAGAACCGTCGCCGCGCGGCGCCGTCTAGTGTCGGCTCGCTGCCGACGAGCGCGATGCAGGAGGACCACGTCTCGATGGGCTGGGGTGCCGCGCGCAAGCTCCGCCAGAGCGTCGACGCGCTGCGCCGAATCCTCGCCGTCGAGCTGATCACCGCGGGCGCCGGCCTGGACCTGCGCGCGCCGCTGCGTCCAGGTGCCGGGACACGCGCCGCGCTGGCGGAGCTGCGCGAGCTCGTGCCGGCGCCGGGAGCCGACCGCTTTCTCGCGCCTGAGCTGGCTTGCGCGGAGGCGGTGATCGCGAACGGGGGACTGCTGGACGGGGTGGCGCGCGCGATCGGCGAGCTGGCGTGAGCGCGGTGCCCGGCGCACGTCCCGTTCGCGCGGCCCGCGGTAGGGAGCTGTCGTGTCTGGGCTGGCCACAGGAGGCTGCGCTGCGGATGCTCATGAACAACCTCGACCCTGAGGTCGCGGAGGCGCCGGACGAGCTCGTCGTGTACGGCGGCACCGGTCGTGCGGCACGGAGCTGGGCGGCGTTCGACGCGATCGTGCGCACGCTGCAGACGCTGAAGGACGACGAGACTCTGCTCGTGCAGTCGGGCAAGCCGGTGGGCGTCTTCCGCACCCACGAGTGGGCGCCGCGCGTGCTGCTGGCCAACTCGAACCTCGTTCCGGACTGGGCCAACTGGGACGAGTTCCGGCGTCTGGAGGAGCTCGGCCTGACGATGTACGGGCAGATGACCGCCGGCTCGTGGATCTACATCGGCACGCAGGGCATCCTCCAGGGCACCTATGAGTGCTTCGCGGAGATCGCCCGACGCAACCACGGTGGCTCGCTCGCGGGCACGATCACGCTGACGGCAGGCCTCGGCGGCATGGGTGGGGCGCAGCCGCTGGCGGTGACCCTCAACGACGGAGTTGCGCTGTGTGTGGAGGTCGACGCGGAGCGCATCGCGCGTCGCGTGCAGACGGGCTACCTGGACGAGGTGGCCGACGATCTCGAGGACGCTTGGCGGCGCTGCGAGCAGGCAAAGACGGAACGACGAGCGCTGAGCGTCGGCCTGTGTGCGAACGCCGCGGAGGTGCTGCCGATCCTGCTGGCCCGCGGATTCCCGGCGGACATCGTGACCGACCAGACGAGCGCCCACGATCCTTTGCACGGTTATGTGCCGGACCTCCTCACCCAGGAGCAGGCGCAGGCGATGCGTGCCGAGACCCCGCAGTCCTACATCACCCGCTCGCGCCGAGCGATGGCTGCACACTGCGCGGCGATGGTCGGCTTCAAGGACGCCGGGGCTGAGGTCTTCGACTACGGCAACAGCCTGCGCGCGGAAGCCCTGCTCGGCGGCTATGAGCGCGCGTTCGAGTACCCGGGCTTCGTGCCGGCCTACGTGCGTCCGCTGTTCTGTGAGGGCAAGGGACCGTTCCGCTGGGTGGCGCTGTCGGGCGATCCCGCGGACATCGCGGCCACGGACCGTGCGGTGCTGGAGGAGTTCCCGGCCGACGAGCGCTTGGCCCGCTGGATCTCCGCCGCGGGCAAGCGCGTCGCCTTCCAGGGCCTGCCCGCGCGCATCTGCTGGCTCGGCTACGGCGAGCGCGCTCGGCTCGGCCTGCGCATCAACAGGATGGTCGCCTCCGGCGAGCTCTCCGCGCCGATCGTGATCGGTCGCGACCACCTCGACTCCGGGTCGGTCGCCTCTCCCTACCGCGAGACGGAGGGCATGGCCGACGGCTCGGATGCGATCGCCGACTGGCCGCTGCTGAACGCGCTCGTCAACACATCCTGCGGAGCCAGCTGGGTCTCGATCCATCACGGTGGCGGCGTCGGCATCGGACGCTCGATCCACGCCGGCATGGTGTGCGTGGCCGACGGCACGCCGCTGGCTGCGCAGAAGCTCGAGCGGGTGCTCACCGCCGACCCCGGCATGGGCGTCATCCGCCACGTCGACGCGGGGTACGAGTCTGCCGCAGAGATCGCCTCCGAACGTGGTGTGCGTATACCTATGAGCGAGTCCTCGTGACGCGCCTGGCGATCCTCAGCGTCGGGCACCCGACCCTGCGCAGCCCCGCGCGCGAGGTCTCCGAACAGGAGCTGCAGACCCCTGAGACGCAACGCTTCATCGACGATCTGATCGAGACGATGCGCGACGCCGGCGGCGCCGGGCTGGCCGCAAACCAGGTGGACGACCTGCGCCGCATCGCCGTGATCGAGGTCGATCAGAACGCGCGCTATCCATACAAGCCGCCGATCCCGCTGACGGTGATCGTCAACCCGCGCCTGGAGCCGGTGGAGGAGGAGACGGTCGACATCAACGAGGGGTGCCTATCGGTGCCCGACCTGCGCGGTGAGGCCGAGCGTTACGTGAGTATCCGCGTGAGCTATCTCGATCGGGACGGCGCGGCGCACGAGGAGCTGTATCGCGGCCTGACCGCTGGTACCTTCCAGCACGAGATCGACCACCTCGACGGTGTCCTCTTCCTCGACCGGGTGCGCGACCCGCGCACGTTCACCACGTGGGAGCAGTTCGAGCGCTTCCATCGTGACGCGTTCGTGGATCGCGCTCGCGCGCTCGTCGCGCGCGTCGGATCGTGAGCGACTCGCGCACCGAGGCGCAGGGGAGCCAGCGCTACTGGTGCGAGCTGGCCTGGCTCGGGCCGGAGTCGGCCGAGGTGACCGTGCCGGGGGTCCTGCTCACCGTCAGCGCCGGGCGCGTCGCGGAGCTCACCAGGTGCGCGTCGCCGCCCGCGGATGCGGTGCGACTGAACGGCCTCACGATCCCCGGCATGGCCAACGCTCACTCCCACGCCTTCCAGCGCGCTCTGCGCGGGCGTACGCAGACGGGGACGGGCACGTTCTGGACCTGGCGCGAGCAGATGTACGAGCTGGCCGGCGCGATCGACCCGGACGGCTATCGGGAGCTGGCACGCGCCACCTTCGCGGAGATGGCGCTGGCGGGCATCACGCTGGTCGGCGAGTTCCACTACCTCCATCACGGCCCGCGCGGCGTCCCGTATGCGAACCCCAACGAGATGGGCGAGGTGATCCTGCAGGCGGCGGCTGCGGCCGGCGTGCGCGTGAGCCTGCTCGACACCTGCTATCTGCAGGGCGGCATCGGCGAGCCGCTGTCAAGCGTCCAGCTGCGCTTTGCCGACAGGGACGCGCAAGCGTGGCGCGAGCGGGTTGCCGCGCTCGCCCCCGGCCCCAAAGCACAGCTGGGGGCTGCCATCCACAGCGTCCGGGCGGTCGACCCCGCCGGCGCCCGCGAGGTCGCAGCGTGGGCCGCCGAGCACGACGCGCCGCTGCACGCGCACGTCTCCGAGCAGCCGGCGGAGAACGAGCAGTGCAAGGCCGCCTACGGAGCGACGCCGACGGCGATGCTCAGCGAGCAGGCGGCGCTGTCGCCGCGCTTCACCGCTGTGCATGCGACTCACCTGAGCGCAACGGACATCGAGCTGCTCGCGGGCAGCGGCGCCACGTGCTGCCTGTGCCCCACCACCGAGCGCGACCTCGCCGACGGCATCGGTGACGCCAGCGCGCTGCGCATGGCCGGCGCGAGGCTGGCGCTCGGCAGCGACTCCCACGCGGTGATCGACCATTTCGAGGAGGCGCGCGCGATGGAGCTCGACGAGCGCCTGGCGAGCCTCCAACGGGGCCGGCACTCCCCCGCCGCACTGCTCGGCGCCGCGACCGCGGGCGGCTACACCTGTCTGGGCTGGCCCGATGGCGGACGCCTGAGGCCGGGAGCGCTCGCGGACTTCACGACCGTAGGGCTCGACGGTGTGCGCCTGGCGGGCACCTCCGCAGAGGATGCGCTGGCGGCGGTCGTGTTCGCGGCCGGCGCGGACGACGTGCGCCACGTGGTCGTGGGTGGTCGGGAGATCGTGCGCGACGGTCGTCATCTGAGTATCGACGTGGCGGCAGAGCTGGGGCGAGCGATCGCGACGGTGAGATCGACATGAGCACGCTCGTGATCGACAACATCGGGCTGCTCATCACCAACGAGCGAGAGCTCGGCGACGGTCTGCTTGGCGCGCGCCGCGATGTGTCGCTGGTGCTCGACGAGCGCGACGGTGTGCTCGCGATCGAGCCTCCCGGCGCGATCGCCGACGAGCGCGTCGACGCCGACGGGCGCTGTGTGATTCCCGGCTTCGTCGATAGCCACACGCATCTCGTGTTCGCGGGAGATCGCGCCGAGGA
>Ga0209006_10000322_pt1 | contig 48520 bp, 59 predicted proteins | sample JacPin_JW_Ref_O2_FD_188567 | JGI IMG/M metagenome (GOLD analysis project Ga0209006, IMG submission 188567) | Forest soil microbial communities from Algoma, Ontario, Canada - Jack Pine, Ontario site 1_JW_Ref_O2 (SPAdes) (version 2) | ecosystem: Environmental > Terrestrial > Soil > Boreal...
GCGTGATTAATGGTTAGATTTTGCACTTGCGCGATTTGGACGTTGCAGTCAAGCGCAAAGCAGTTGATTTTTGCGGGGCAGAAAGGGGAGCGCAAGTGAGCGTGCTGTCGAAAGAAGAAACGGATGACCTGCGTGAAGATAATCTGTTCAAAATGTACTGGACTCGCAGGCTCAGGGAAGACCTTTTAGATACGATTGATGCTCTTCGCAAGCAACTTGTTGAACTTGGGAGAAATACATGAACTTGGGTGCATTTCTTATCGGAGTTTTTGTGGGGCTAGTTTTATCGTGCGGCCTAGCGTTAGTTATTCTCGCCCTGATTGGAGCGGGGCAGAAAGGGGAAAAGGGAAAATGAGCACACTACAAAATCTTCCGCGTTGTCCAAGCTGTAAGAGTGCATGGATAGTTAGGCAGACTCGCGGTACCTTGCCAGAGGACTGGCACTGTGAACATTGCGGGCATAACTTCGATGAGCCATTGAAGGAAATTACAGAGCCTCCAACCAGCGAGCCGCCACAGTTTCCATCAAAGGGGACTCTGGAAGCCGATATTCACGAATTGCGAGGTCACTCTTTCGTCAGTTACAGCCTGCGAGAGAAGGTGCTGCGCGTATGCAAAGTAGCAGAAGAATCGAGCCACGCAGCGTCATCCCATACAGTGGCAAAGGCGCGATTAGAAGAAGCAAAGTGGTGGGCGGATTACCACAACGGTTCTTGGGCTGGAAAGGGATGTGAACAATGTAAGCGAATCGCTGCGCTGGAGGCTGCCTTATCTGGCGCGGAGCAGGGAGGGCACAAGTGATAATTTTAATCGTACCTTTTCTACTTCTCGCATTCTTCGCCTACCTGGATTATCGCAGGGACGTGAAGAGTATGGAGATGCGTAAATCGCGGCGCACCGGGACACAGCAGGCGGGCGAGCGGTGAGATTCGACCCTGCCAAGATTAAAGAGTACGAAGGCGCTACTAGAGACGGCCCGCGAGAAGTGGATATTATACTTAGTGCTGACCTTAGAGCCTTACATCTCGGATGCGTAGAGAGGGAGGTGCGCTTTCATGCCATCAGAAAATGGACATTCGACTTTGCAATCAGAAAGGTGCATCTCGCTTGCGAAATTGAAGGAGCAGTCTGGACAATGGGAAGGCATACCCGAGGAAGTGGTTTCGTTGCAGATTGCGTTAAATACAATAATGCAACTGCGCTGGGATGGACTGTGTTTCGTTTCCCGACGCAAGCTATCCTGGTGGGAGAGGCTCGTGAGATTCTTTTACTTTGGAAGAAGAACGCGCTTGACAATCAGGTAAAGACTGTATCAAGATAGCCGCGACTAGAGAGCAACACGCGGCTCACCAGGCGTTCTGGTGCACCCAATCGATTGAAAGCTAACGCACGCCTATGCATCTTAGCTTACGGGTCATCTGGACATATTGGGCCTTCGCAATGCTCTTCCTTACCTCCGCACTCGCATTATTCTCCTGGACGTGTGAAAGAGATGATAGCAAGAGGTGAATTACGAGAATCGAACGGGGTATTTCGCAAGACTTTAAGACATGCAGATAGGTTGACTTGGGCACCGCGCATAAGCGGGCTTTACGGCCCCACGGTGATGCAGAGCGTATGAGCGAAACACAGACAAATCTCTCTGGTATCAATGAAAATAGCCTACGCAACCTCATTCCCTATAAGCCCGGACAATCTGGCAATCCTTCAGGACGCCCCAAGAAGAAGCCTCTCACTGAAGCACTGGAAGCTGAGTTAACTCCTGAGGTTTGTAAGCGCATAGCTCAGAAGTTCGTATTGGCTGCCGAGATAGGTAGTGTTCCTCACTTCGAGCAGGTAATCAATCGCGTAGAAGGTAAAGCAGACTCAGGAGACGGTGAAGGGTCAGGCAATGTCTCTATTACCATCCGACTCGACGTACCGCGCCCAACAGTACTGGGGCAGACGGTATCTCTCAAAGCGCAAGATGACAACGCCGGTTGATGCAGCAATACTCGCGGAGATTGGTCTGCTATACCTGCGGAATAAGAATCTTGAGTCGCAGCTCGCCAGCGCAAAGCATTATGTCGAGAAGGCGGAAAAGACCGCTTATCCTAATGGTTGCCAAGTTGCGGTCCCGCCGTATTGGGATAGGACAATAGAGGCAACGACTGAGACATGCCATCGACCACTGCCTTGCATAGTTCACGATGCCAGTTGAAGTAAGCACGGAGGAAATACGAGTAAGCAGCGTTTACCAGCCGTGGCCGAAGCAAGCAGTCTTCCACAGCAGCCCGGCACGTTTCCGTTTATTTGGTGGAGCGCAGGGACCTGGGAAATCATTGGCCTTACTATGGGAAGCGATACTCCACTGTTTGCAATATCCTGGCTCGAACGCGCTCTTGCTGAGGCGCACATGTCCAGAATTAGACAGCACGCTAATCGACCATTTCCAGAAGCACGTACTGGGCAAGATACCTGACACTGCAGCATGGAGGGGAACATTTGGAGGTCGTAAGTCGTTCAATCAGACGGCAAGATTACACCGCTTTCCTAATGGCAGTGTATTACGTTTTGGGTATTGTGAACGTTTTTCACATGTCTACAATTACGATGGAGCCGAGTACGTATTCATTGGATTTGATGAGCTTACACAATTTCCTTTTCGCATCTGGGAACATCTTCGCCTCAGGAACCGCTGCCCTGTCCCCGGCGCACGTCCATGTATGGCAGGAGCAACCAATCCTGGCGGTGAAAACTCCGAATGGGTAAAAGCCCTGTGGATAGACCGCAAGCCATTCATGGGCATGGAAGCGTACCAGTATGACCCAGGGGACTATGAGTTCATTCCGGCTTCCGTGTGGGACAACCCTATCTTTGCAAACGATGCTGAGTACCTCAAGAACCTCCAGCAGATGTCGCCCGCGTTGCGAGCCCAGAGACTTGAGGGAAGGTGGGATAAATTTGAAGGACAGTTCTTTTCTAACTTTCATCCTCTGCGTCATGTGTGGGACACTCGAAATAACCCGTTCAGAATCCCCGTATGGTGGCCCAAATGGATTGGAATTGACTGGGGCTTCGCGCATCACAGCTCTATCGGCTGGTACACGACAGGCAATGTTACGATGGGCAAAGAGGTTCGCAAGGTCAATCTCAAATATCGTGAGCTTGTCACCAAGGAAAAGACAGCAGAGCAGCTTGCCGAGATGATAGCCACGATGACGGAAGGCGAAGTGATTAGCTCTATCTACCTGAGCCCAGACGCTTTCGCTCGCAAGGATAACTTCCGCACAGTAGCCATTCAGATGTCAGAAGCCCTACAGAAGCATGGTTTACCCTTCTGCGCTGCTGCGGATAACGACCGAGTAGGAGGCTGGAACCTGATGTACCAGCTAATCGAGATGGACGACTTCATGGTGTTCGATACCTGCCCTTATACGATTAACGCTATTCCCGCGGTGATGCGCGACCCTGAGCACCTTGAGGACGTGAAGAAGTCGGAGTCTATTGCCGATGACATCTGCGACGAGACGCGGTACGCACTGAAGAGCTATTTGCAGCCGCGTAATATCCCTGCCGAGATTGTGTACCAGGAGAAGCTGGCAGCGATTGCTGACCCGACAAGCAAGGTGTTCTTCGCGTATCGCCATTTAATGGAGCAACAAGCTGATGGCCCTGTGAAGATGAACTCTAAGCCAAGATGGGCGGTGAATCAGTGACGGTACAGAACCTTAGAGACTTCCTACGCATCCTGTTCCGCTCTACGGCAACACGCCTGCGCGAAGAACGCATTGCAGACCTTGAGCAGCAGCGGGATTACTTCAAGGGACGGGCAGAGCGGCTAGAGCTAATGATGATGAGGCCAGGACTTCTGAGTACTCCGTCTAGACCTGAGCCAGACGCACAGACTTTTCGACCTTCCAGGCCCAGCCTTGCGCAGTTGCAGCAAGAACTAACCGAACGTGAAACTCAACAGGAAAAGGAGAACTAGCTATGGCAGCGATAATTGCAAACGTATCAGGGGTGAACACGGAACGCATCGTGCTGACCTCGAATAGCTCGCTACAGATTATCGGGGGCTATGACGGACAGTTGCTGAACCTGATTATCCAGCAGGACGGCACAGGCTCGCGCACGCTGTCTTACACGAACGTGCCGAACGGTACGACCGTGAACTCGACGGCAGGCAACAGCACGAGCCAGTTGCTTACCTACAACATCATCAGCGGAAATTGGGGCTTCTACGCAGTATCAGTACCAGCAGGCGGCTAAGGAAGTGGAGCACGTGTTGTTTATACTGGATGCGTGCCAAGCTACCCCAGTTCCCACTCTTCTCAGCGATAAAGCATCGAAGAATGTCGTGGATAATATAGCACAAAGGAGAATCGCATGTCACACGTTGAGATTGAAAGGCGAGTCAGCAAGGCTGCATATTCAGGGAAGGAACGGCGTTTGCCACCTAAGCCCGCGGTAGAAGCGAAGTGGTCAGGATTGGAGCGGCGCATGAAGGTTGGTGTCTCACCGACAGGCAAAGAGCGTCGAGTGGCAAAGGCTGCCGCACCTCCAGTTCCAGCAGGGCTGCATTCCCAAGCTGTGTACAGCGGACCGGAACGGCGCAGAGCGGCTGGCGTTGGTCCAAACGGCGTAGAACGACGCAAGGTGCTCTAATGGCGTATCAGGCCAAGAGTGGCAAGAGATACGAGAACCACGAGATAGGCCGCTCCGCCGACCGCTCTGGTGGTAGTCCGATGCCCCAAGCTAAAGCCATGCCGCAAGGCGAGGAACAGCCTGGACAGGGCAATATGGAGCAGCCTATCGAGGAAGTGGTTGGCGCTCACGGGCCAGCCGATGAGATGGAGATTCACTCGAAGCATCGGGATGGTCACGTGCACAAGGCCAAGCACCACGACGCACATTCGGCTCATCACCACGTCGATACCGCGATGCCTCAACAGCAAGAGGAGCAAGGCGGTGGAGATATTGGCGGGATGTCGGAGCACAAGGGCTTTCAGGCTGTCTAACCTTGCAACGAGAGGGACGCTTGAGACAGGGGGTAAGAGCGTAGTGGACTCCTCCGAAGTGAAACGTGAAGATGGCATCTTGCAAGGTGCCCCCGAACACAACCCGATGGAATGCCGCGGCGACAATGGCGGAAAATGTTGCGCCGATGACCCATGCTGGAGTTGTATCCAGTGGGCCTTCGACACGCTAGAGGATATACAACGTGCCTTGGCTACCCGGTGACGCCAGCGCCAAGACTCACAAAGCCGACACGCCCAAGAAGAAACGACAGTGGGCGCACGTTGCTGACTCTGCCCTGTCTCGCACTGGCGATGAAGGGTTGGCAGTCCGCGAAGCTAACAGCGTCATAGACAAAGCCAAGAAACGGGCCAAGAGTGGATACTAGCCAACATACCGACAAGCAGCAATTAGCGCCGGGTATCGCTGCGCCTTATGAAGTATTCGAGGAGCAGCCCGTAAAGCTGGTTGACACGCAGATTGCGATTATCAAAGCGCAGGTGCAAAAGGTCGGCCAGAAGGACTTACCAGCATGGCGCGAGGAGATAATCAGCGCGTGGGAGATGCGGCTATTTGATAGAGGCTTTCAGAACCTGCTCTACTCAAAGACACAGGGCTGGACGCTTCCCGCGCTAGGCTCAGGCTACCATCCGAACGATGCAGGCAGCCGGGCGATGTTCAACGCCAATATATTCTCTTCGTACAAGGAAATGATTGTCTCGGCGTTATCGAGGCAATTCCCACCGACACGCTTTGAGCCAAACGACGAGCAGAACGATATAGACATCACCGCGGCAGAAGCAGCTTCTGACTTGCAGGACTCGGTAGAAATTAACATCGGCGGTCGGTCGTTGCTTCAGGACATAGACAGGCTGCTTTGCACCGATGGCCGCACAGTACTGGAGACGAACTATGTCAAAGACGCCCAAAAATACGGGTACGAAACAGACAGCACAGGAGTCGTCCCAGAGGATGAAGGAATTGGGGGAGAAGCTGGTGGAAGTGTTCAACCGGGAATGGGAGCCGAGGGTGGAGCAGGACAAGAGAATCCAATCTCTGATAATCAGGCTACACCGGAAACGGACGGGATGCAGCAAGGCGAAGCCATGCAAGGAATGCCTAGCAGCGAGGACGCGACCGTTCCGAGTGCCAGAACGCCGCGGGGCCGTGAAACCGTCGTAGCGCATGGCTCGCTAGAATCCAAACTCCCCATGAAGGCGAACTGTCTGGGCGACTGCGATTACGCCCAGATAAGCAAAGAAGTTCCTATCTCGATTGCTAAAGCGGAGTTCCCCGATAAGGCTAGCCAAATCTCCACATCAAGCGCCGGGCCGGGCGGGGATAATATCGCGCGGCTCGCGCGGGTCAATGTTAAGTTAGGCGTTGAGAACAACTTCCAGACTTCAGACTCCGTGGCTTACGACGTTACGAGACAAGTAACCTGGTTCCGGCCTTCGATATTCTACGACCCTGACATCACCGAACCTATGCGTGACGACCTGCTCAAGATGTTCCCGAACGGCTGCCGTGTGGTCTACATGGGCGAGACGTTCTGCGAAGCGCGTAATATCTCTATGGATGACCACTTGACGCTGATACACGCAAGGTCGGGCGATGGAATGCACCGGGCTAGCTTGCTCAAGTGGCTGCTACCGATTCAGAAGGTGCTGAACAATCTGCTAGACCTTGCGAATGATTATCTGGTGCGCGGCGTTCCGATGACCTGGTTCCCAGCAGAGGCGTTCAGTAAAGAAGGCATCAAGGCGCAGACTAGAGTGCCGGGAGGATTTGACTTCTATGTGCAAGACCCCGGTAAATTCCCGAACGGAGTCAGAGAAGCAATCTTCGTCGAAGAGACTCTCCCCTTCCCAGAACAGCTTGTCGCCATCATCCAATGGTTATCTGGAGACCTTGCTCAATTACTCACCGGATGTTTCCCTGCTCTATTCGGGGGCGACACCGGAAGCAATGACACAATGGGAGGAATCGAAATCCAGCGCGACCAGGCTTTGGGTAGACTCGGGCCAGTCTGGGGACGTATCAAAGAAGGACTCTCTAGCGTAATGCGGCAAGCGGTGATGTGTCTTTCAAAGTCTGGGCAGGACGTAATCAAGACAGTAGGCAAGGATGCCGTGCGCGTCGAAACTGCCGACCTCAAGGGCAACGTGTATTGTTTCCCTGAGACGGATGAGAACTTCCCGCTAACCTCCGCACAAACCGCCCAGAAGATTGAAGCCGCAATCCAATTAGCTATTACCAATCCTATGTTCTTGCAGATTGTAGATGACCCAGGGAACCTGGAACTGGTCAAGAACACGATAGGAGTTAGTTCTCTGATTATTCCGCAACTGGCTTCCCGCGACAAACAACTAGGCGAGATAGAGATACTTCTCAAGGGCCAGCCTCTCCCTAATCCTAAACTCGATGAAGCGATGCAGAAGGTAGCGGAGATGGGGCCGCCCCCGCCGACACCGGAAGGCCAGCAGGTAGCACAGCAGATGCAACAGGCTATTGCGCAGATTCCGCCCGATACATCGAGCGTTCCTGTAAATCCCTGGGATGACCATGACATTGAGTCGATGACCTGCTTGGGAAAGATGCGTTCCCCGGAAGGCCGGGCGATGCAGAACGGGACGCAGGAAGAGCAGATGGGATTCCAGAATCTTGTGCTGCATTACAACGAGCACGAAGCATTGCGACAGAAGAACCAGCCTCAGCAACAGAAGCCGCCGAGCGTGAGCATCAACCTCAAGGATTTGCCACCGAAGGGCGCAGCGCAAGCGGCAGCGAAAGCAGGAATAGTAGAAGGCCCAGAGGACTTTGAAGCTCAGGACGTGCAGCAGGCTGCGGAGAAGCATCCGCAAGTGCCTATTCCGGTCGTACCGCAACAGTCGGAGAAAGTACAATGAAGCCAATCGAACTTAGCATCGAGCTTGAACTTATCAGACATGCACTTCCCGAAAATATAGAAATGCAGGATTTAAGCCCGCAAGGACATCAGGTTTATGCATTACCGTTGTACGGACAAGACGGTAGGCCAACCCCTGACCAATATGTTTCCTACTTAAAAGAAATTAAAAAAGGACAAGGGGAAAAATATTGGTTTTATGGTCTAGAGTTTTCAATGTCTGGATCCCCGGAAGCTTTAAGGAAGAAGTTTTCTGACGCTGTACTAGCTTTTCAGGAGAAGATAAATGGCAGCAGGTGATGCAGCACTCATGGATGTTGGGGCCGTAGAAGCCCCGGTAGTCGATACACCCGAAGTTGATTCTGGCGCAGTCGAGCAGGTTGACCAACCGGAACAGCAGCAACAAACTGACGGAGCGCAACAACCGCAGCCTTCCTTTGAAAAAGACGGAAAGCCTTCGCAGGCTGCGCTCAAGTCAGCATTCCAGAAGCTGCGAGAGATAGACCCTAAGCTGGCCGAGCATATCCGCGGGCAGTACCACTTGGAAGGTTCTATCCGCAGCATGTTTCCCGGTGGAGTGCAAGAGGCCCGCGCATTAAAAGAAACATTCGACACGCTCGGCGGTGAAGAGGGCATTACCACTCTCCGCACTGAGGCGCAGGAATATGCCGACGAACTGGCGATGGTATCGGAAGGCAATCCGAAGGTCGTAGATAATATCTTCGCAAGCTCACCGGAAGGCGCAGCGAAACTTACAGAGTATTCCTTCAGTAAGCTGCGCAATGTTAACCCGGAACGCTACGCCGCTATTTCGATGTCGGGATTCTCTGACGTTCTCAGGCAGAACGGATTCCCTGATGGCGTGAACACGATGGCCGCTGCTATCGGCGCACTCGTTGAGGACATCGCCAACGGCAAGCAGGAACGCGCACACGACCAAGCAAGCAATCTATCAGCATGGTTTAAGAAGTTCCAGCAGATGGGAGCAAAACCTGCTGGACAGCAGGACGTTGACCCGCGGCAGAAGGAACTCGACACCCGCGAGCAGACTATCAAGCAGCAAGAGGAAGCCAACTTCCGTACGGGTTTCAATACGAAGCTGAACTCGGAACTTGTCATCCCTTCCTTTAAGAAAATGATGGGGGAGTTCTTCAAAGGCAAGAATCTGACCACCGAGCAGAAACAGCGCATTGAGAAGAACTTCTACACCGACTTGGCCGAGGAAGTTGCGAAGGATGAAGCGTTCAAGTCTAAGCGCGACATCGTGCTGAAGCGCAAGGACGAGAAGGCGCTGATGAATCTGTACCGTCCGCGTCTTGAGGAACTTGCGCCGAAGGTATTCAAGTCGGTTACAGCAGGGCTAGGCTGGCGGCGTGCGCCGAATGCAACGGACAATCTAGGAAATGGGAATGGCAACGCTAATCCCGCCATGCTAGGCGCCAAGCCCCGTAGCGAGGACATCAACTGGGATAAAGACAAGTCTCGCGCCCGCTTCATGCGCGGAGAAGCCACCTTGCGAAATGGCAAGGAAGTGAAATGGGACTGGAACGCCGTAAAATGATTTTCCGACACAACCGCGACGCAGGTCCACGCCTGCGATACCAAAAAGCGCAAGCGGAAGTGTCTTCAAAAGCGCGAATCATTAGAGACGCGCTGAAACAGGAGAAGTAGAGCGGGCGGCTGGAAACCGCCTGAGCCATTGCCCTGAATCTACAGGAGGATTCCGGCGAATGAGAACGAGTATGAGAGCACCACATGGCCTCACCAGTTGCAGAAGCAGCGGTAGAGGGAATCGAGCTAGAAGCATACATGAAGCAGATTCCCGACCTCATCGGGAAGTTCAAGACGCTGTACAACAAAATCAAAGGGGCGGTTAAGACTTATCCGACTGCCTACATCACAGCAGCACCCGGCAATATCGGAGCGACGACAGGCGTGGCGCAACGACCTGCCTTCCGCGTTCCGATGCGCATTCAGTCCGGCTCTCCCATCCAACAGAATACAGGTGACGGTGACTCACTAGGGCGCGGAACCGGCTCGCAGTGGGTATCGGGCGACATTCAGCCTGTATTCGTGGTGGGCGGCTGCGAAATTACCTACCTTGCACGCCGTGCAACTGACGGTGGCAAGCGTGCAATTACCACAGTCCGCTCTCAGGAGCTAAAGAACGCTCTTGAAGTATTCATTCACGGACTGGAAACATTGTTCAACCGCGACGGTTCGGGAACGCTCGACCAGATTCCCACGACTGCCACGGTAAACAACTCAACCGGAACGGGCGTGCAATACAGCTCGATTACGGGCATGAACAATGCGAATCAGTTCACCGACCAGCAGGTTGTGCAAGTATTCTCGGCGGTAGGCGGCACAAACCGCGGCTCGTTCACTATCAGCTATGTGGACGGCGTGGCGAATGCCATCTACAGCTCGCAAGCACTGCCTACCGGCACAACTACCGGCGACTTCCTGATGATTGCAGGAACCACCGGAGCCACCAATTCAAGCATCGCGGGAATTCAGACTTACCAGGTCAACGGAAACTCAGGGACAGTGCTCGGTATCACACGCGCTAACTTCCCTGGCCGCTTGTCCACTCCCACGATTAACTTGGCAGGCGGCGCTTTGACTCCCGTCGTTCCGTTCCGTGCGCAGGTGTTAGTTGACCGCGCATTAGGGCCGGACACCGAGGAAGCAGAGTCCATGATTTGGTACACAGGGCCGGGCCAGCAAATCCAAATCAACAACCTGTACCAGAACGTGGTCATCGCCAATGCTCAGGAGATTAAGGGCGATGAGCAGCTTGACATGGTTAAGAAGTACATGCCGCAAACTTTCGGGGGCCGTGAACTGCTTATCGGCTACAACGCTTCACCCGGAAGAGTTGACGGACTGTGCCTCTCGACTTGGGGGCTGACAGAGTTGATTGAACCGTCACTGTACGATTTTGGCAACGGCGTAACCACGATGCCGGTGCCCGACCCGTCAGGAAATGGCTGGCTTACCAGCAACATCTTCTATCATCACGCATCTTTGAATCTTTTCAATTCTAATATGCGTGCTGGAGTGTATGTACAAAACGCGGCCGAACCTGTAATATGATGATATAGTATCCCTAGCGGCTGGCTACAATCAGGCTGTCCGCTAGGAGATGCTATGCCACTTAAAGACCGCGATGCTTACAATGCATATCGAAGAGAGAAGTACAAAAACGACCCAGAGTTCAAGAAGAAAATACTTGCCCACACAACAGCGTGGTACGCTAAAAACAAAAAACGTCAGAATGCGTACCGCGCTGCTTGGGCAAAGAAAAACCGCAACGAGAACATCGAATACTTCAGGAATTATGAATTTGAACGGGAACTCAAGAAGTATGGAGTTAATCGAGAGTGGTATGATGCAAAGCTCGCAGAGCAAAATGGAGTCTGTGCGATTTGCCTTCAGCCCGAAAAGTCCGTTGATTTCAAGTACGGAAGGGTTCGGAGACTGGCAATCGACCATGGACACAAAAGCGGTAAGGCTCGTGGACTACTTTGCGGGAGATGCAATAAGTTTTTGTTCCCATTTGAAGAAGTTGAAAATTGGGCCGAGCGAGCTTTGCAGTATTTGAAGTCGTATGAATAAACAGGAGGCATTGTGTAGGGAGAGGCACATCCCGTTGTTTCTCCCTGCATGATGTATCAGGAGAAAACATGAAACAGGCAACAGTAGAAACGCTAGCAGGCGCAGGATGCGAAACACCAGCGTTCAAGATGGAGGAATTCCCTCTTGAAGCATTGAATGATTTCGTCATCGTGCAGCGCAGGCAGTCGGCGGCAGTTATCAAAGAGGGGCAGCTTTATCTGAAGGATGAAACACTCTTTACCGCTCCGGGCGAGGCAAAGAAAAGCAATATAGGGAAAGTAATCGCAGTAGGAGAGGGGCGCATCATCGGAGGCAATTTGGTTCCTTTGAGTTTGAAAGTTGGGGACGAAGTTGTCATCACGAAGTACGGCGGTACAGATTTTGAACTAGATGGCGAGGAGTTTGTGCTGTTGAGAGTTGGTGAAGTGTACGCTCGAAGGAAAAATGCTGACTATTCCGCGACATGAACGATTAACCTGCCCTCCTGAATTTCAGGAGCTAATCACCGAGCGATTTGGACTCAATCGCTTCGATGAACCGAACTTCAAGATTGTGTGGGGGCAGACGGAGACAACGACAGTCGCAGGAATGGGAGTGTATGAACCGAGATTGCTTTGCAGTGGTGTAGCCTGCTGGAACATTCTTAGGTGGAAAGCACCGGAAGCGTTCGGGACGCCGGAGTCTTGGTATGCGGAGAACGCCGACCCGGACAACCCAGGATTTTCTATCCTCGGCCCTTACCCGGAGAAGGGAGCTTATGAAGTTCTCACTCCACTCGTTGAACAAAAAATAGTCGATGGAAAGTTGTCCGTGAAGTCTCTTCCTCTTGAGCACGTAATCATCGACACTATGATTCCTTTGATTGAAATGGCTCAACATCTATCTAAATTTGAACTCATGGCGCTCAAAGCAGAAGAGGAGAGAAAAGAAAACGAGCGCATGGTGAACGAAATAGCCGACCGCTTAGAGAGCGACCTACCTGCTTTCTATGGCCCGGTTTCCTATGAAGGCCAACGCAATCGGACGGCTCTGATTACCCGCAAGATGGAAGATGTAGAAAGAGTGTGGAGAAGCATTCCCGACAAGGTGCTCAGGAACCCGAGGCGCGGACTGTTTCAGAAGAACTAAATTCAGGAGGAACTAAATGGCCGTAAACGCGACAATATCGAACGACAGCGACAACGCAGTAAGAATGAGCAAAGCGTTAGAGAAGCAGATGTCCGACCCTCCGCGCATGGTAGGCGACATGAACGCAGGAAGGGAAATAAAGTACTGGGTTTACATATTCAATCTTAGCGCCATCGAGCAACGCATCCAGAGGCCGTGGGCGCACGGCGGATGCGTAGTTATCCCGGCACGAGAGGAAGGCAAGGAGTACAGCGAGCCTTACGCAATTCCTGATGTGATTCAGGAAAAGAGATTCATCTCCGGGGCTAGCGAATTCTCAACTGTTGGCCGGGACGGTAAGTTCTACGCCCAAGACGTTCTGAACCCAGACGACCCGATGGGAGATTGGAAGTCAGTGCGGCCAATCAATCAAGGACAGACGACCAACATAGGAACGAACCTGTACAACTTCGGATGCTTCTGGACGCTCTCCAATCCACCGGAGCCGAAGGCGCTGGCAAAAGCGAAAGAGCGCATGGAGGCTTTCTACAATCAGAAGCTGCAAGAGGCCGAAACACTGTATGCGGCGCAGCAAGACCCGAAATACAACGGCGACCGCGTAGGCCTCGTTCATCACACCGCGGCTGACTACTTCAAGATTGAAACTGTGTGGCATCGGAAGTTCACGGCTACTCAGGATTGCCCCGGATGTGGAGGGACAATCAAGCAGGGCATCGTGCTCTGCCCGCATTGCAAAGCGGTGCTGGACGAGAAGCAGGCTAGGAAACTTTACCCGGAGATGTTTGCGGGGAAGGCCTAAAATCTTCATGGGAAGGATTGCATTCAACGAACTCCCTCCTGAGGGTTTGCGTGCGGTTCTTCCCATGATGCTTACATATGCCCGTTAATCCAGTCCAGGCTTATCCGGTAGTCGAACAAGTTATGAATCGCGCGCGCGCGTACATCAACGACGCCTATCAGGGCGGAGCTGGACGCATTCTCACCGACACCGCTCCTTTCACTATCGAATACCTAAACGGCGCTTTGGAATATCTTCAGGACGAACTGCGCGACTACGATTCCATAACATTAGTGCGCGACAACTACATCATGACGCCGATTACTCCGGTCGTGAATGTTGACCCCAGCGTTCAGATTAACGTGAGCTTCACGGGATTCTTCGATGGAACTATTCAGCATGCGCTGCCTACTCTTCCTTCAGATATGCTTGTGCCTCTTCAGCTATGGGAAAGGCAAAATGGTTCGGGCCTTCCGTTCACGTTGATGTTCCAGCCCCAAAACGGACTCTGTTCAGACTATCAAGGACAGATGCTCTATAACTGGGAGTGGCGGAATGACGCAATCTGGATGCTCGGCTCAACCAGCATCGAAGACTTAAGACTTCGCTATCAGGCGCAGCTATTGCCTTTGTCTCCCTCCAGCACGCAAAACCCATTCTCAGAAGTAAGCATTGTGATTCAAGCCTCTACGGAAGCTATGGCGCACCTAGTAGCCTACCGTTACGCACGCGCCCGCGGTGCGCAGATGGCCCAACTCTTCAAGGCGGATGCCGATGACGCCTTGCGCAGCATCATGAATCGGTACGTAAAGCAAGACCAGGGAATCCGCCACGAGCGGCAGCCGTATAACCGTGATTCTGATGGGTGGAAGATTCCGGGGATGATGTGAACAGAAGCCTTCGAGGAGAGGGCGCAACCTTAACGCTGACCGAGGAGGTCACCTAACATGGCGTACACAGCTACCAAGACTCTGAATCTAGCACTTTTCCAGTTTCCGCAGGGAGTGGACAACACCGAACACACCGTTATTCTGCGCGGTAACGTAGTCGAGAACGACACAGCGACGGAATACGTTCCGGGCGGAGTGGGCAGCACCTCTTTTCAAGTGACGGCATTTTCCGCAGTCGGCCTTGTCACTTACTCGTCGCTAAAAGGAATCCAACTCGTCAACGGACAAACTGTGGTGATTTACAACACCGCCTCGAACACCAATGACGGAACATTCACGGTATCAAACGTCGTCGCCTCTAGCACCAGCGCCGGCACGTTCACCGCAGTTCCGCTCGTAGGAAAGACTCTTTCAGGAACAGGTCAGACCGGGCAGACTGCGCAAGGCGTAGGACAGTTGCACTTCGGAGTTCAGGCGCTTATCCCGCAGACATTCACCGTTACCGCTGTTTCCAATACGGGCGGGCAGGTGACTTACACTTACACGACACTGGTAGGACCGCAGCTTCAGGCCAGCCAGTTCGTAACCATTGCCGGATGCACCAACGCCGCCAATAACGGGACGTTTTCTATCAACTCAATTACGCAGACTTCCTCGACGGCAGGCTCTTTCATCGTAACCAACTCTGCGGGCGTGACGACCGATTCAGGGACTGGTTCTGGTAACTTTCAGGCTGGACTTCAGACCTTTGCCAGAAACGGGCTACCCGTTGTGCAGATGACTTTCTTCTCCATCAAGGGCTACACCTACGTTTGGAATCCGACCAACTCCACCGTTCAGATTTTCTTGACCGGAACAAGCTCAGGGTCAGTACAAAACGAGGCCGGGTTAGGACCAACTGTAGCTTTTGACAACACGATTCGATTTGAGGCCATTTACATTCGAGGCTAATGCCTAACACGCAATTTGAACCTGACTCAACGCTGACTACCTTTGGTGGACTCGTAACAGAGTTGAACCCTGCCGACTTGCCCGCAGGCTCTTCGCCTCTGTGTTGCGATTGCGATTTCACCATCGGTTCGGTAAAGACACGCCTGGGCCTATCGAGCGTCTATATGCCCGTCGATACAGGACAGAACTTCAATTACGTAAAGTCCTATGAGACGGGGGATGGAAGCGTGCTTACGCTGGCGCTCGATACTGCCGGGAATATGTGGTACGAAGCAGTTGCGGGGATGGATGAAGGCTCCGACCCTGGCGTGCTGACGCCGTTCTTTTCAGGAATCGACCCGAACTCTTTTGCTAAATCCGTTACCTACGATGACCGGGAATTCATTGCTATATCGGACTTGCAGGAAGGCACGGACATTCCGCGTCAGTTCAGTGTCAATGACAATGGAATCGGTTTCAACTTCGACAGGATTTCGCAAGTAGGGCCGGGCGCGGGATGTCAGATAACCTCGACTACGCTAAGTTATCCAGTCAATCCCATCTTCCAGATTGCTCCGCAGACTTTGGGTGATGGAAGCAGCAACTATTACATGCTGTGGTCTGCCGGGCCGACGTTGAACACGCCGGGAAACGTCATCACATTTTACGGGCTTACCGGAACGACCTGGGGTGGAGCGCAGGTTGACCCTCCGGCGAGTAACCAGCTTCAGCCTGGGGATAACGTCGTCATTACGGGCCTTCAGACTATCAGCGGATTCAATCCGAATAATGGCGCAGGGGGAAACCCGGTTTATTACACGGTGACAAGCATTGGGACGGCGAGGACTTCAGGCGGCACGATTCATCCGATATTCACGATTCAAGTAAACCAGATTGGATTCTTTTCTGGGCATCCGCAAGCAGGCTCGACTTACCAGCCCACGCTAGCAACGGTCGTGGCATCGACACCCGTGCCGAACCTTCAAGAAGGCCAGCAGTTGACTATCTCAGGAGCTAGTCCTTCGACCTGGGACGGAACATTCACTGTCCTGTTCACGCTGAACGCCGCGCAGATGTCGATTACAAACACGGAGTTGTTGAGTAATGAAGCGACTTATGCCTTTACGCTAATCAGCGGCGTTACTCCTGCAGTCGGGCAAATGGTAACGGTAACAGGAACATCCAATGGCAACGGAATATTTAATGTCACCAGCGCAATTATCACCGCAGCTACATCTTCGACGTTCAGCGTGGCGATTGTTTCACCGAACATTGCATCGGCCCCGGAAACAGCTTTTGCGATTATTAACGGAACCAAGTTCCAATTTGACCCTTTGCAGATTATTGCCACATCGACCACGGGTTCTCTTGTCGTAGCAGGACTGTTGGGCGCGGGAGTTCGCGGAGCTGTTGTACTTTTTCTTACCACCAACGGCTACCTGACCGCACCTTCTCCCCAGACTATTTTTACGCTGAGCGGTTCGGCCAACTCCATCATCGCATCTCAGATTCCCATTGGCCCGGATAACGTCGTGGCACGAGTAATTGCTTTTACCGGAGCAGGGGGAGCAACGCTAGCCGGAGGCGGTGGGTACTACTACTGGATTCCAGAGGATGTAAGTGTCATCAGCAACAATCAAACAGTGAACTACACCAAAACAATCATCAACGACAATACATCCACTTCGGCCACGTTCACCTTCACGGACGCTGTTCTATTAGGTGCGTTAAGCATCAGTTTTCAAGGCACAAACAACTTCGCGCAGATAGAGCTGGGAAGTTGTCTAGGAACAATCGCCTACGCCAATCGTCTGTTCGTTTGGGGAGAGAACAACAAAATCCAGAACCTGATAAACATGACCTTTGACGGCGGAGCAGGTAAGGTTCTGCCTGTTCCGACCGACCCTAGTACAATCGTTTCCACTTATCCTCTCGGTTGGACACCCGATAGCGTATACGGAGCGGGGATTGTCGGCGGCGGCATTACCTCAGTCGTGGATTCTCCGGTGTTCGGAGATGCTTACCAGATTCAGACTATTTCCGGTGGGCTAGTGATTCAAGGGATGATTGAGCAGCCTGCCTTTGAAGATTCCTTCACGGCGCAGACGATTAAATTCAGCGGCACAGGAACGCATCATCATACCCGCCCCACCATCAGCATAACGAATTCCCGTGGTGGCGCACCAATCATCCAGACAAACACGCAATATAGCATTAGATTTACTGCGCAACTAACTGCTGGGTCTAACTCTGATTCTGGGCTGAACGTAGATTTATACAGCCCTTCTTTCGGTAAGACCTATGGGATTTTCGGCTGCACCCCTACCGCGGCAATGCAAACCTTTGAAGCCGACTTGCTAGATACTCCGCTCGCGACCGTTCCTACCGATTTGATTTTAAGAGTTTACGCCATCAGCCATGAGCCTTTCATGGGAGTAAATTTCTATTTCGTTCCTACTTACCTAATCGACCGCATAGAGATTTATCCAACCCAGCAGCCCGTGCTCAACACGCAGTTGCGCGGCTCTTACGTAGACAATTTTGAAGCCTTCGACGGCGTGACCGGAAACCTTGGAGTCGGCACGCAAAACCAGCAGCCCGTTAGTGCCGCTTTCACTCTGTTTGACAATCTATACGTAGTTCGGACTCGTTCATTCTGCTCGACTTCGGACAATGGCATTACTGAACCTGACGGTTGGACGATTAAAGAGATTGCGGGCATCGGGACGCCTTCTATAAATGGTGTGGATTATTCGACCGACAAAGACAGTGAAAGTTGGGCGCTGATTGCAGGACAGGCAGGACTCTATCTCTTTGACGGAGGGAAGCCGCAGAAACTTTCCCCTGAAATAGATACTCTTTGGAATGCCATCAACTGGAAATACGGCTACACCCTGTGGGTCAAGAACGACATCATCAACCGCAGAATATGCATCGGCGTTCCTCTTGCGACGCCTAACCAGTGGATGCCGAACTTCCCCGTAAACGCGAATCCTACATCACCTAACGTAGTTCTGATGCTGTCCTACAGAGAACTCATGTCTAGCGGTGCGTTGACCAGCGAAGGCCCGATACGGCAGAGCTTCATGGGAGAACTTAGGACTTTTCAGCTAGGCCGCAAGTGGAGCGCGTGGTCGATTCAGGCTTCTTATGCGGATTTCATTACTCGAGCCGATACAACCCAGCCTTTGTTCTACTGCAACAACCAGTTTCGCGGGAAGATTTACCAGCAACTCACCGGAAACTACCTTGATGACGGAGCTTTGATGCCCTGGGACTACATCACCAGCCCGATGCCAAAAACGCAAGAGGCGCAAGCTCTGGGAATGGGCAATCAGATGCTTGACGCCGACATGATTACCGCCTTGCTCACAGGGAACGGAAATGCACAGGTCAATATTTATCCCGACACGATTACTTCGCCGTATGCGCTCACTCTGGGCACGTATCCTCTCTCGCCTTCGCCAGCTTACGGGGACACGGAAATACCAGTCCTCCAAACTGGGGCGCGATTCTTCTTAGAGGTAACTAACGGAGGAACAACGCAAGCGCCTGCTAATTTTGAACTTTCTCGCGTGGTGATGACTATGAAGAAAGCAGCGTGGGCTGCATATCGAGGAAGCAATTAGATGCTCGACGGTGGAAGCTACCTGAGCGAGATACGGGAAGAGAAGCCCAGAACTGCATTGCTTCTTGAGAAAATCATCAACGGCGTTAATCAATTAGGAATATCAGTAGGGGCAGACCCGACTGGTCACACGTCTCCCCCAGACCCTCCTCAATCTATTCAGGTTTCGGCAGGAAGCGACCACGTACACGTCACGCTTACCGATAGCGCACAGAGAAGTCGAGCACTTAACTATTTCCTGGAGTGGAGTGCAAACGACCCTGCGTTTATGAAGCCCAACGTGGAGCATTTAGGAGCGAGTCGAGGACGGGTTATGGCTTTGCCTGCAAAGGACGGTAGCGGGGACGTAATCAGTTATTACTTCCGCGGATATTCGGCTTATCTCGGTTCTGAAGTGGCGTCCGACAAGATTTACAACGGGCCGAACCTGAATCCTACGCCTGTGACGCTCACAGGAGCTTCGACGCTGAATCTGTTGACCTCGACAGGAGCAGGAACAGCCCCAACGAGCGGAGAAGTGGGCGGTCAGGGCTTTGGGACAGACCAATTCGCATGAGAATACGAGAATTCACGTTAAAAGATATTCCTGACATGCGCAGAATCCATGCGGAGTCAGGACTTCCGCAGAACTGCTTGCCGGACTTTGAGAGTCCGCTATTTGTGGTGAAGAAAGTAGCGGAAAACGGCTCAGGGCCAGCTATCGGCGGTTTTTTAAAACTAAATGGAGAAATATTTCTTTTGCTCGACCACAGCAAGGGAACGCCTGAGTCAAGATGGGAAGCACTGGAAGAACTGACCGGAGAAGGTCTGCATGAAGCCTATAAAGTGGGACTGGACCATGTTACTGCTTGGTTGCCACCAGAAGTAGAAAAACAATTTGGCAAAAGATTAGAATCTTTAGGATTCCAAAGAAGTCCCTGGAATTCGTATACGGCAATTTTAAGATAGAGGAGGTCCGATGGAGAGCGCGGACCGCAGTTTACAGCAGCAGGCCGAAAACGCAGGGAATACAGCATCAACTACAGGCGGAAACTACGGTGCCGCGGCATCTGGTATCGGTGCTTCGTTAATCCCGCAGCTTCAGCGCGAAGCAACAGGCAATGTCGGCCTAACTCCTACACAGGCGAATAATGAGCTAGTAGCAGGAGAACAAGGAGCGGGCGGCGCTAATGCAGGCGTGGCAGGGGCTGCGGGGCTAAACGCGGCACGCACGCGCAACTCCGGGGCGCTATCAGGAGTTCTAGACCAAGCATCGCGTCAGAAGGGCCAGCAGATGTCGCAGAACGCACTCGGTGTGCAACGGCAATCTACCGACCTAGCCCAGCAGAATAAGGAACGAGCACAATCTGCACTAACCGGGCTTTATGGAACAGACGTGGGCGCACAGATGCACGCAATGGGATTAGAAGCACCTGACATCAACGCTGGCGTAAACGCAGGTAATTCCGGGTGGTTTCAGGACGCCACTCAACTGATAAATTCATTTGCAGGAAACGCTAAGGCAGCAGCGCAAGTGGCGAGCGGATAATGGCAACTGACCCGGTAACAGGACAACCTATTTCTGACGAAGAACTGCGTAATCGTAGGAATGCGATGGGGCCAGCTCCCCCAACGATACCTGCTAGTCGCATCGCAGAAAGCGCGGCTCAGCCTCCTCGTCCTTCGATTCCTTCGCCCAACGCGATACCGCCAGCACCACCCGTTCATACCATGCCCGCGGTAACAGTTCCCGTGTCCGCAACTCCGCCACCGGTAGGCGCACCGGCGTCACCGCCTAAGCCGCCTCAAACTGCGTGGCAGAAAATAGGACACGGGATAAATCGTGCTGCAAACATCGCTGGGGACGTTCTGGCTCCGAACATCACGGCGCTAATACCAGGTTCTGACCTCAACAAGAACCTAATGGAGAATAGGGCAGCAAATTTAGCCGCAAAGGGTGCAAGAACAGGGTTAGAGAACGCGCAGGCCGAAGGAATCACCGAGGGTAATAAGGAAACCGATTGGACTCCGCTCGGCGCAGACCAGCCCATAAAAGTACCGTTCAAGTCCGTTGCCCAATTACAGGCAGCCGAGGAGCGAGCAAAAGCACAGCAAAACGTAGCAACCACGCGAGGTGATACGGCAGAAACTGTTGCGGGAATTAACACAGGTAGTAAGGAAAAGATAAACACGGCAACGAATCAGTCTCGCGAAAATATAGCTACGACCAATCAAGCGGCAGCAGACTCACGAGCGGAAGCACAGCGAGATAATCAGTTCAAGATTGCCCAGATGCGCGACAGTCTGGAGAACATCATCCACGGTCGCCACGATGAGACGCAAAAGCAAATAGCTACTCAGGAATTTGGCACACCGGATAAAGATTTAGGACCAGCCCCAGCAGGAAAGCAGGAAGGCGCACGTGGAACGATGGGGGACGGAACTCCCGTGATGGTTAAGAATGGACGGCTCGTACAGCCCGGACAGGCAGGGGCAAAAACTACTGGAGGCCCAGGCGGCAAGCTCGGAGCGCAGAATCAGAACAGGGCTGAATTCGCCAAGACGGTCATCGACCAGATTCCGAACATAACCAGCGAGGTTGACGCTCTTGCAGCGAAGATTGGCCCCGGAGCAGGACGCTGGAACGATTTCTGGGTCAAGAAAGTTGGAGCGAACGACCCGGATTATGCTGCGCTAGACCAGGACTTGGGATTATTCGCATCAGCGGTCGCTGTGACGCACTTCGGAGCGCGTGGTGGTGGGCAGCACTTCATCGAAGCATTGAAGAAAGATTTCGGACAAGCGCAATCGCCAGAAGATTTGAAGGCCCGCATAAAGTCTGCGGATAAGTGGCTGACGGGCTACGCCCACATGGGCCAACAGAAATGAGCAGCGCAGCAATAACCTGGGAAGACGAAAAGAAAGCGCCCCTCCCTGAGATTAAATGGGAAGACGAGAAACCGACGCCCGCAAAACCGTCAGGCCCGGCACCAACTACCGCGAATAATTCGATAGAAAACGCGGTGAAAGAAACAAATGCAATGCCTGCCTGGAAACGTCTTGGCTCTGGATTGTGGGACGCTACAAAGGGATTGGTCGGAGGTCTAACTTCGGTAATTCCTGACGCTGGCTCCGCAATGGTTAGCGGCGCACGTATGGCGGGGGATGATGCTATTCGTAAGGCACAGGGGCGCAGCGTACCGTATCGAACCGTCGCTGGACTTGGAGAAGGCTTGGGAATAAATGCTCCGGGCATGGAAGATGCAGCAAGTCGCGGAGATATGGCTGGAATCATAGGGCAATCAATACCCCCGGCAGCCGCAGCTACTTCATCTCATTGGATACCACCGATTGCCGACAAAATTGGGGGGATTCCCGATGCTCTTGGTGAAGCGACTAGGATGCAAGAGACTGGCAAATTAAAACCTTCAGTTAGAGCACTCAGTCGTGCGGCTGGCGCAGGAGTTGGAGGAATGGCGGCAGGTGGCCCAGGCGCTGTTGCCGGAACACTTCTAGGCCCTAGCCTAGCGGATATGCTTCTGCCTGAGCATCCTAATCCATACGGAGAGTTTTCCAAACTGTCATCGAAGTTCCCAAAATCATCTATTCCTTCTGCAATGGGGATACCCAACGCGCTAGAAACTTCCGCAGCGCGGCCAGCAGGTCGCATGGTTCTAACTCCCGGTGAATTTAACACTCGTGACGTATTGGGAGATTTAGCCAAGAAGAACGCCAGCCGTCGAGGAATGGACTTCGCAGGCGGTATGACTCCAATGGAAGGAAGGAAAGTACCGAGATTCCCGACTGCGACACAGGAAGCGGAGTATCCGAGGCCGCGGGAGATAACCAAGTTCCCGAAGAAGGATGACGACGAATGAGTTACAACCCGAGCTTATCTAACTGCGGCGACAAGAAGAAAGCAATCAGCATGATTAAGAGAATAGTCGTAGTAGTCTCCTTTCTGCTTGCCATGTTATGCCCATCTGCGGCTTTCGGGCAACAGCCCGTTTTCCGTCTGCAAGGAACAGTACAGACTCCTCTTGGCGCTGCGGTAGCCGGAGCGAATGTCGCCATCTGCTCGCAGCCAGCTACGTTGACTTCTCAGCCCTGCACTCCGCTTGCGACTCTGTACAACGCTCCTAGCACAAACACGACATCTCTAACCGGAGCTTCTTATGCGGTGCAACAGATTACCTTCGCGCTAGCCATAGTTCCTTCTGATGTTGTGGCAGGCTCTTACATTTCCATCACGGGAGCAAGCCCGTCTGGATATAACGGAGTATGGCTCGTAGCTTCCGTCTCAGGTCTGAACGTGACGATTGCCAGCGTGTTCTCTAATCCCGGCAGCTACATAACAGGGGGAACGGTAACAACGAGCGCCCTGCCCAACCCCGTACAGACGAACGGCAACGGGTATTTTTACGCATACGTGGCATCAAATCCGTACACCGTTCAAGTCTATTCTTCTACCATTCAGACGCTGGTTTACGCAGACCAGTACCCGTTAGGCGGAGGTGGTGGAGGTGGCGGGACTCCGGGTGGCGTTGATACCAACGTGCAAGTTAACGGCTCTGGAGTTTTCATCGGACCTTCAGGTCTTATTTATACTTACGGTGCGACTCCTCCAGTTTTTTCAATACCGGGAAACCTGCAAGTCAAAAGCGGACAGCCGTGGTACGACGTAACAGCGTGGGGAGCGAAGGGCGACGGCGTTACGGATGACACGGCTGCAATCACTGCAGCCTACACCCAAGCAGCTTCGGACTTGCACGCTGCTGGTTTTGGTGGTGGCGGTACTGTCTATTTCCCGCATTCATCGGGATGCTACAAGTTTTCTACACTCACGATTCCGAGCGGGTCAGCGAATGGTGGATGGATAGTCTCGTTATTTGACAATGGAATTTGCGGCAGCACGATTTATCCCGGCAATTATACGTCTTTCATCGGACGTTCCGGTAGCTTCCAAGGGCTAGGAGGAGCTTTCGGATACGCCAATTACACTACCTGGACCAATCTAGTGGACCAATCGGCTCCACTGGTGGATTTGTTTGGTGTAGGAACTGTATACTTTGAAGGCATAAATATTGAATGTTACTCTTCTACAGAATGCGTTCACATGCACGACAACTCCGGTACTGGCACCGTTGAAGTTACACTTAACAAATCACTCATAAATAATAACGTCTCATCCGGGTACGATGTTGTGGCAGACTCCTCCAGTTCCAGTCAGGTATCGGGATTTGGTTTCCGCGCTGAATATACTTCGTTCAATGGGCCTCATACATTATCGTTCACTAATTTTGGCGAGGTCATCATCGAACACTCATTTATAGGCAGCGGTACTATCACCGCCATGAACATAGGCATTCCATCCAATGGAGATTTTGTATTTAACGACATCTTGTCCGAGGGTCTTACTAACAATGATTTTTTTGTTGCCAGTGGTTCGTATGTGAATGATTTTACCTTCCGCGATGTCAAAATAGCAGACCAGACAGGAACGGTATACCTATTCAACAATCAGACTACTGGTGGACCTACGGGGCCAGTTCATTTCGATATGAATGTGACGCATGAGATAGGTAGTGGTCTGATGGACCCTGCTGGGTCTTATCCTTACGTGTTCTGCGAGGGTGCTCCTGCTAGCGGTAATGTCGGATGCCCACCTTGGACAGACACCCTCCAGCAACTTTCCCCTTCCTCTCCACCACCAAACCCTGGAGCTTCTCAAGATAGGCAGTGGTGGGATACTAGCGATAACTGGAGATGTATCACGCATGGCGGAACGGCCTGTGGCATCATCGTAGGTAGCGCAGTTGCGGCTAGCTTTGCTAATGCTTCATGGTCTACCTCTACTGGCCTTTGCACTGATACCAGTTCCCCGCCAAAAATAGTAACGGCAGGCTGCTCTCCCGGCGTAGCGAATCTAACGCCAGTACCAAGAGTGATAGTAAACGGTGCGAATAGCGGTACGTTGCTGACAACCACGGCAGGCCAATGCCCCGGAGGTTCAGGAAGCTCTGCCAGCTACCTCTACGCAGCCTCAGACTTCTCCTGCATCGTGACACGCGGAGCATCAACGGCAATGACGGACACGTTGCCGCAAGCAGGGAGCGCGGGATTTGCAAGCAATTTCTACCTCAGTATCTCAAATACGGGGACAGCTTTAGACACTATCACCACGACCATTAGTACTTTCACCTGCGTTGATAATTCACCTTACTGCTCCGGTTCAACGCTCAAGATTCCCGCAGGAAAGCTCGCTACAATCTGGTCGCCCGACAACGCCAACTGGAACGTAGCAATGGGCGGAGCCATCGGCACGCAAGACTATAGCCCGAACTCCTACGCAATAGGCGGTGGAACGGCTAACGTGCAGACGGTTACTCTTCCCGTGGCTCCGACCGCTTATATGCAAGGGATGCGCGTCTGCTGGTTGCCTTCAAATGCCAATACTAGTGCTGCAACTCTAAACGTAAATGGCCTAGGAGCTTTCCAGATTGAAAAGCAAACAATCGGCGGTGTCACTCTCATAACTTCGGGAGATTTGAGTACTACGGTGCAAGCATGCGCCGATTATATCGGCACCCACTTTCAACTTGAAAATCCACAATCTGTTTACAGTGGTTCAGCATCTTCCATCTTCCTTAATTTCGGTGTTCCAGCTGGCGGGAGCGTGGCAGTTGTAGCAAACCAGCAATTGGCTGCCCAAATCTCTACCGTGGCCCAGATTTCATTCGGTCATATCGCCTGGGATATTACCACGCTTGATGCTACAGGTGGCGACCTATACGACATCGGAGTTTACACCGCAAACGGAGTTTTGGTCTGCGACATTGGCCCTACGGCCATGACTTCAACGGGAGTTCAGACGGCGGCGTGTGTTCAGGGTTCCGTACTGCTGCCCGCAGGGAATTATTACATCTGCACGACAGGCAATGCAGGAACCGCGAAGTTTGGCATCATGAACAACTCATCAAGCACCAGCGTTATTTCAATCACAGCGAATATTGGAACGACCAGCGGTGGGCAATTGCTTTCTTCGTTTATCGGTGTCTCACCGTCCCCTGCTCTAACAAGCGTTCCTTGGGCAGCTTTGTATCCATAAATTAGGAGGCTCGATGCACAAAAGACACTTAATCCTGCTCACCTTTCTGCTGCTGGTAGGCGGATGGCGTGCGCAGGGGCAGAACATCACGGCGGCAGGCTCAAGCTGCACGACGGCAGGGGCTTGCGCAGTAATTCAACTCAGCACCACAAATACCGGAAGCGTGACGTTCACTATCTCTGGAACCTTTTCGGCTACGCTACAATTTGAAGTCCTTGCAGACGGCACGGAAGCTAACAAATCCTCGGTGAACTGCGTTCCGCCTAACTCTACCACTGCGGTTACGAGCACGACGGCAGCAGGGACGTGGACGTGCAACGTACCGGGAGCGCAAGTCTTCAGGGTGCGCTGCTCGGCTTACACTAGCGGCACGGCAGTGGTGGCACTGAACGCATCGAATGCTATCGACACGGCGCTATTGGGTAGCGGTGGGGGCGGAGGCGGCAGCGGAACAGTAACCAGCGTGACCTTCACCGGAGATGGCGCCGTTCTGAGCGCAACGCCATCCTCGGCAGTTACGACCAGTGGCACGCTAACCGCTACGCTTGCCAATCAAACAGCCAATACGGTCCTGGGGGCGTTAACGGCCACAACGCCCTCAGACCTAGCGCTCCCATCATGCAGCGCGACCACTAGTGCCTTAATTTGGACATCTGGCACCGGGTTTGGCTGCCACACGATAACTCCGGGGACAGGCACCGTTACAAGCGTGACTTTTACTGGTGACGGAATCATCGACAGTTCGACGCCCTCAACGGCAGTTACCACCTCAGGAACTGTGGCCGCTACTCCTCTAACGCAAACTGCAAACACCGTGTTAGCTGGCCCTGCATCGGGTTCTGCTGCGAACCCCGCTTTCCGGGCGCTAGTATCCTTGGATGTTCCAGATAACGCGGCGAATACGAGCGGTACGGCAGCCAATGTTACCGGCATAGTGGCGGCTGCCAACGGTGGTACCGGAGTTGCAAATACAGCTACGCAGACGCTGGGAACCTCGAATATAAATTACGCAACGCAGGCCACTGGATTTGATTATGTGACGACAACGACCGGAGCGCACGCAGCGGCCACGGCTGCTCAGGCTGCGACGCTCATTCAAGGACTGACAGGATGCAACACGGCTAACTTTGTGTTCACTCCGCAGGCAAGCGATTGCGTGGCCCAGAGTGGAAGTGGACTCTCGGGAATGACGGCTGGGCAGGTAGCAATCGCCGCCACCGCGAGCACAGTTACATCTTCCAAGGCAATCGTGGGTACAGATACAGGCTTGGCGAGCGCCGCAACGATTTCGACCACAGCGGGCACCATCACTTGCTCCACGGCAAACGGCGGAGTCACTACGACCGGATGTCCTGCATCTCTGCCTGCGGTGACGAACACAACGGCAGTTACAGTCAGCAATCCGACCGCAGCGACAGACACGATTTTGATGGCGCTCTCCCTGCCCGCTGGATACTTGAACGTGGTAGGGCAGCCATTTATTGTTCATGGTTCGGGAGTACTCACGACAACGACGGCAAGCGTTCCGCAGGTAACGATTACTCCGAAGCTCTGCTCTGTAGCCGGATGTGCTACAGGAACTGTCACGCCACTGGCCGCTATTCAGTCAGCAGCATTGAATAGCGTAGCGATTTCTAATGCTACTTGGGCCATTGATTTGACTATGACTGTTGTGGCGAACGGGTCAAGCTGCAACCTGATTGTGAAAGGTTCTCCGGGCCTCATAATTGAGGCAGGAGCCAGCGTAGCCACTGCCGATAGCGTCTATGCAGACGCCAACACTGCCGTTTCATCCCCCAATCAGAATTGCGCGAATGCCCTATTTCTGGATTTCTTCGTGCAGCAATCGACTACAGGCGCGTCCAACTCTTATAAGCAGCTTGAGGCTGTGATTGCTCCACCGTCAGGCGTAGGGGGAAGCAGTGGTAGCGGAATAACCAGCGCGACGATGGGCGGTAGCAGTTCCGCCATTGTTTGGTCAACTTCACAGCAAATTAGAAATATTTACGGGGGACCACAGGCCACCAATACCACGGTAGCCATTGACGAAGTTCCGCAGGGACGCGCGAAAACTATCATAGGAATTCAATGGGCGCTGAGCGCAGCGCAGGCTAGCGCGACTACTAACCTGACATTCACCTTCGTGGATGCTACGGCCAGCACTAGCGCAGTCTGTCAAGTTACTACCAATGTTACTACCACAACCACTTGTTCCTCGGTAGTCTCTCTTTCCGTTGCTCAAGGCGATTTATGCTACGTGGAATTTGCCCTAGGTGGTGGCACGGGCACATCAGCCGCTTTAGGGTGGGAGATTACCTACCAATGAGAATAGCTCTCTTAATTACAGCTTTATTTGTGGCGGCGCTTCCCGCACACGCGCAATCCTGCGTGAGTCTATCGCTGATGGGAGCAGTGTTTCCAGACCCGATGCCCCTTACCAATCCCATCACTAAAATACAGTTCCCCGTGCAGATAATAAATAATTGCTCGCAGACTGTTTACTACGGGAAAAGCACCTGGGCAGGATTGGAAAGTGCAGACGATACGTGGTGGTCTGCGAACGGTTGCACGACGCTTCTTCCCGCTGCGGTATGCTACGGCTACACCGGAGCGGCGGCAGACCCCGATGACCCGATGATTTGCCAGCCGCCCAACGCACCGAGTGAAAATTGGTGTGTTGATACGCTGACAACTATTTGGTGCTTTTCTAAACCGTGTCCGGGGAGTGCTGGCCCGACTGCCACGCTGACATTTCAGTGGACGGTGGACAATCCCAAGGTAGAAGGGGACGTGGAACCAGCCTCGCTGACCTTCACCGGGCCAGTAGGGGTGCGCACACCAGACCAGACCATCACGGGCAGCAACTCGGAAACTTGTGGGGCTGACTGCACGGGACTCGTCACCTTCGGGCAGGTGACTGTACCGCCCAACGTCTACATCGACGTGGACAATTGCTCCGGCCAGTCCGTCCCGCAGAGTCAAACCTGCACAGTCACGGTGTACGCCATCCCTGTTGTTGCAACACAAACATCGCCGGGGCCAATCAACATACCGAACAATCTGGGCAACAACGGACGCAGCAAGGTGTATACGACCATAAACTAATGAAACGACTTCTTATTATTCTTTTGTGGGCCTTTCCTGTCTTCGCGCAGAACACCATTCCCATCATCATCATGCCCGCCGAGGGTCCGTGGACCGCGCAGACTCTCGTAGGCGAGCGCCTGAACGCGCCGGTGACCTTCGGTGTGGGCATCCCGGATGCATGGAATATCGACTGCCCCGGCACGCAACTCCATCCTGAGAACGAGCAAGCGCCGACTAAGCTCATCCTGAAGTACGCAGGTACGCAGGTGACCTCGCAATTCCGCTGCATGGCCCACTGGCCGTCCGGCAACGCGGAATGGGTGCAGGTGGACTCGCAGCTGCCGTGCTTCAGCGAAGTGGGAAACGGGTCGTGCGCGGCGACATCTTCTCTCGCGGGAAACCTAAATTACGACCTGAACCTGACCATCTCGACTGTGTCGTCTGGTGGCGGGAACGTACTGTGCTCGCCGACCTGCACCACGAGTTTCACTCCGATGGCCGTAGACTCCAATCCAGGGTCACCGAATACAGGAACAATCACAGTCACGACCGGGGCAGCCACATTCGTAATCCAGAAAGCCAACTTCGACGGCTACCACGACGCAGCAATCGGCGCACTCCATGAAATAGCAGGGAACAACCACGGCCCCTACGATGGCTTCACGCTCTACGGACCATCCGACTCGCTCATCCCGCCGACCGCATCCAGCCCCACCATCGCGGGAGTGTCCTGTGGTCCCGGCCCGGTGCCCACGAATTACACGGGCGCGGCCTGCACCACGCCCTATTCGTCGCAGAACGATTCTGCCTCTACCGCTATTATCGAGGAAAACGGACCCCTGCGAGCGGCCATCACAGCCAATTTCGATTTCAAGAACTCATCCGGGCATGCCTACTTTCACGGGCGCGTGCGCATGTTTTTCTGGCGCAACCGCACGGACTCCAAGACGGAAATAATCAACGAGAACGCCTACGTGCCGGTGGTCACTGGAGTCACTGGAGTGGGCTGCTATCCCAACGGCATCGCATCGTCATCCTGCTCGCCGACTGACCAGTGGAATGTGGCCTACAAGGAATTCAACCAAGAGGAAATGCGCGAGACCGATAACCTGTCAGGCGCCACGCGCGATTTCCAATTCGCAGACGATGCCACCGGCACCACGGTCTCGGCTACCACAGGAACCATGTCCTCGGCGCAATCGGCGTATCTATTTCAAGGCTACTCCAACGATGGCGAGTGGTTTGATTGGCCGGGTGGGACTCTTTGCGGAAGCGGCGTTACCGGGGCATCGTCGGTCGGCAACAGTTGTGTGGTCTCCTACATTTCGCGTTCCGGCTCCTCAAACAACTGGCAGTACGCGCTCCTCGGCTATCAAGACACTGGGCCGACCGGCGCAGGCATCAAGCAAGGCGCGTCCACCGTATATCCCGTAGGATGGTCGGATTTCGATGACGGCGCAAATGGAATCGAGACCGGCGTGTATCAGCTCGCGATGTACTGGCCGAAGTCGCTCGAATATCAGCCGGGGAACACATCAGCGGGATGTGGGGGCGTGTCGCCTTTCTGCGGCAACAATAACGAAATCCGCATAGGCATCTGGCCGAACCAGCAACTGTGGAACACATCCGGTACACCATACGTGACAAATCCCAGCTACGTTACGACGCAAGCGTCCGGGCCGTGCAAGGGGTCGTTTCCGTGTCAGGCGCAAATATCCTACGTCATCGGCTGGCCGCAGACGCAGATTCACGACATCTACTGGAACTTCCACACGGGTACGCAATCGGCGGCGACGGCGCAGGCCAATTTTCTATATTTCCAGCATCGGCTCCTCGCCAAGCCTCAGTCCTCCACATATTGGAACTCCGTGGTCGATGCGACCTATTCCATTCCCGCGCTGTGGTATCCCATGCCAGACCCGGTGACCGAGGACACTTTCTACAAAGGCGCAGGCAGTACGGTATGCCCGAATGCCATCGGCTCGTGTTTGGGAGACGTGGGCGGCACTGGATTCGCCTACACCGGCAGCACGAACAAAATGACCATCTGGAGGTATTTTGGGTGGATAGCCGGAGGCGGCTCACAGGGCAACCAGTTCGAGCAGCGCAATTCCTTCGACCTGCAATGGCTGCAACGCGGGTGCGCCGTTAGTGGGAGCGTGTGCGGGGCGGCGAGCACACTAGGCTCTCTCGCAGGACGCTTCATTTGGGTTGACCACTTTGACCGCATGCAGACCGAGAAGACCTTGCCGCGGTCGAATACGGTGAATAAGTCTGGACCCAACGCGGGATTCCGGTCGATGTGCACGAGCGACCCGGAATGTAACAGCGCGGGACTGCAATTTTTCCTCTACGGCGACCCTCGCAGCGCATCATTGCCATCTAATTGGAACGGCGGCATGCAGAACTTCGGTGATGACGACGATGGTGGGGACCACAACGTGATGTGGGGGCAATATCTCCACTACTTCCTGACCGGCGACGAGACCATCCGCGAGCAGTTAATGGAAGGATTCAAGGACCGCTTGCAGAATCCGTTCGTATCGTGGTTCAACGTGCAAGCCAACGCGCCGGGGAACACGTCTCCGGGGCATGGTCACGTGGGAGCAATACGCGCAGAGGGTCACATGTACTCTACTGCTGCGCGTGCGATGGACTTCGAGAATTCTATCAGCGACCCAGACGCCGACACATTAGCCACAATCACCGGAGGAAATTTCACCTCGCCGGGGCAGGTGGCTAACAATGCCTGCACGTCGGTTGCGTACGGCTCTACCTCCAATACCTGCGCTACTGTGCTCGAAGGATTGCTACAGGACCTCGCGGTGTATCAAGTGCTGCCGCTAGTGAACGCTGGTTATCCTACGGGATTCACCGACTGGCTAACCACTAAGGCCGATTGCTTGACCAACACACCTCCGACAAACGGTTGCTCGCAGGGGCAATCGCCCACTCGCGGATTCCCGATTACGTTGGCTTCGGGGGAGAACTGTAACTATGCGGCGTGGAAGGCCAGCACAGTTTCGACACCATCAAATTATTCCGTATCGCCCTACAACATCGCTGCCATCGTGGACTCCAATAATAACTTGGAACTGGTGCAAACCGCTGGTACTGCTGGAATGGGTACGCATCCTACCTGGTGCACCACGCCTATAAACTGCACGACAAACGACAATACGGTCGTGTGGCAGATGATTGGTCCCACCATCCCCCCGTGCAATACGGCTAGTGGAGGCGTCGGTGGGGGCGTAGGCTTCCGTCACCTTAGCGGATTCATGAACGGCGTGCATGTGAACGGCATATACGATGTCTGGACTGAGATGCGCAAGATTATGGGCCTAAACTGGCATCTCATTGTCGGCCAACTCTCTGGAATGCCGCTCACGTCGGCGTCCTATAACACTGGGTGCGGAGTCCCTGGGAATCAGGGCTACCTGTGGGACGGCTGCACCACACTCAACAATGCCACGGTGAGCGAAAAGGGCCTACTAGATAATATTTACGGCGACTGGCTCCAGATGGCACAGGAGAGCTGCGTCAACACGAATCCGCTGGGCGTGTACACCGCACGCGCGGGATGCAACTACGACCAATCTTTGGACTATATAAATTCCGCTCCCGGCTGCTTCGGCGGACAGAACTGCCTGCGCGTTTACCCAACCGGAGCATCGGCATGCGTCGTCGGCTGCGGCGGCGCGACCATGTTCCCTGCGATTGGCGGAGCGGGCCTGGTGACCAATGGCATCACCGACATCACCGGGGACAGCCATAATAACTATCAGTTCCCGTTCGAGAGTCAGGCCGCGAACAACGGTATTATCGGTCAGGAACTTGGCTCGCACGAAATGAAAATGATTGAGCAGTTTATCCTGGCGAACAACAGCACGCGCACGGCTGGTTATGTCATCAAGGCTTCTCTGCCACAGTTGCTCGCGGTGCCCGGAGGACTAACGCTCACGAGCGGGACGAATTGTACCGCGCACACGACGTATATCGTAATCGGACCTACGACCACAGGGACATGCACTATCACATGGGCTACGCCACCGGGACTGTCCTCGGTAAATGGAGTGAGTTACCGACTGAAATATTATCCGTGTCAGACTGGCGCGCTCACGATATACGGCAATGGGAGCGAATGCCCCACTGCGGGAAAGACCCTCGTGCCCACGCTGGGCTTTCGCTCGGACTGTGTGGTCAGCTCAGGATGTAACTCGCAACTGGCTATCGGAGGAACGCAGCCTGCTACTACGGTGAACTCTCTGAATAGCTATGTGCCTACGCCTGCAAATATCGGCTCCTTCGTGCTCAGTCCGGCTAGCAATGCCAACTGGAACAATGGCATGGACCTACCGGACTGTGGAAACGGGACGCCGACTACAGGTTCCGGCGCTTATCCCGCATGGGTACCTATTCAGGCCGCGCCGTTCGTACCTGGATGCAATTCGGCGGTACCTTCGGGAACCAGTTACACATTTGTAGGGCAGCCGAATACAACTTACACTTTCGCCAATTATGCGTTTCAGAATTCAGCGGCATCGCTAACGCCTGCCTCGCAAGCGTTCTTTTCCGCGGCGGTGGGTACATCCAGCGGAGACAGTCCCCGCTCTTTAACTCTGACAGCAGGTCCAAGCAATCTCACCTCGCTGGTTATTTCAACCACGGGAGATTTCTCACAGACGAACACCTGCTCCGGCACGTTGACGGCGGGAGCAAATTGCACTATCAGCGTGACTTTCACGGCAACCGCTACGGGAACACGTACTGGCACGGTGGTAGCGACTTACACAGGTGGCTCGCTGAGTTCCACTCTCTCAGGATTCGGTTTGGCGGCAGGTGGTGTGATTATTATTCCGCCTAACCCTTGCGTGCTTTCACTGCCAGCTACAGCGAATGGGACTTGCACTTTTCAATCTCAGACCGTAGGACTCCCTAGCTCCGATAGTCCTGAACCGGAAACCTTGTCGAACACTAGTGGAGCCGGACTTACGAGCATCGCCTGCTCCACTACTGGAGCGAATAGTTTGGACTTTACTCTTAGTGGAACGTGCGCCACGACCCTCTTGAACAACTCCACCTACAGCATCCCCACCACTTTTACTCCGGGTGGAATAGGCTCACGGACAGCCAATTTGAAAGTGAGCTACGGAGGGGGCGGAGGCCCGACCATTGGACCTCTCGCGGACTGCAATGAACCGACACTTGCAACTGCGCTTACCTCTGTCTCAGCCGACAACACGACGGTTCTAGTGCCTTCTGGAACTTGCACTTGGACTTCTCCACTCATTTATAACCCGACCTTCACTACGTATGTCATCTTTGGCAACGGAGGCACTACAACTCTTAACGACGCGGTTATCCACAGTTCAGGCTCAATGTTTCAAATCCAAATACCAGTGGGAAAGACTTTCCGGCTTTCGGGAGCGACCATTCAGCCCTTGAGCACCAATCCAGCCAACTACCTGGACGATATGGTTTCCGTTCTAGGAACCTGCAATTCGAGCGGCTGTCCTAATTTCCGCCTAGACCACATGGTATTCACTGGCTCTACTGGCTCCACTTGGAACTCCGGTTCCGGTTGGCAAATGGATGTCGCCGATGTATTCGGCGTAGCAGACCACAACACAGTCACCTACCCATCGGGCGGCGGTATCTTCGGAAACGTCAGCCACGCTTCGTATTTGGGAGTGGGCCAGTACGGGGATAACTCTTGGACGCAGCCGGATTCCTTGGGAACAGGCAACGCTTTTTACTTCGAGGACAACACAATTACAGCCGGAGGCAGCGCCCCTCAGCCAGCCCTGATTGTAGATTGTGACCACAGCGCATTTGGAGCGCAGCATGTCGGAGCTTGCCGCATGGCCCTACGCCATAACACACTCATCAGCGCAGGAGGCACGGTACACGGCACAGAGAGTGGAGGCAGGTCTCGCGGTGGCAGGCAGATAGAGATTTACGACAACCAATTCACCTGCAACACTACAGCGGGATGCTCGAACGGATTTCAGGCTCGCAGCGGAGTCGTTTACCAGTTCGGGAACACTTATACCACCGGCGCCGGTTCATTTTTCAACGGGTTCCTGCAACTCGCAGAGTTTAGGCGTTGGGCCAATCTCGGCGGATGGGACACCTGCAACGGCGCGGGTCCGTGGGATAACAACGATGGCGTGGTATATGCCTCGGGGACCATTACGGCGACGTCCGGCTCTGGCGGGGCACACACTTTGGTTGTCACCGATACTTCGCAAAGCTGGACAACGAACCAGTGGGCACCGGGGAACGGTTCGTCCTACAGCATCGTTAACCTCACACTCGGGAATACCTACGGATGGGAAATCAGCAGTAGCACATCCAATTCGGTTAGCTCCACTCTCTACTCCCAGGATTCCTATAATAGCTGGCCCACCTTCAATGTCGGCGACCATTACCAAATCCTGAAAGCATCCGTGTGTATCGACCAGCCATCGCGAAGCCTCAGCACGCTGCTTTCGGGAGCCACACCGCCTACTGGCTGGGTCAATGAAGTTTTGGACCCTTCCTACGAGTGGAACGACACACTTTCTCCCGGCTCTATTATCAATTTTGGGTTGATGGGTTCGCAGACTCTGAGCTTGATTGCGAATCGTGACTGGTATCAGGAAAGCGCCACTTCGCAGACAGCAAACACTAGTCCGACTTCGCCATTCAATGGCACAAGCGGAACGGGCTGGGGTATCGGGGCCAATCGCCCAACAAGTTGCTCTCTTTCCGTGAGCTACTTTTCTACGAACGTTGGCTCGCAAGGAACTCTATATCAATGCCAGTCTGGGTCGTGGGTTTCTATCTACACGCCCTATACCTATCCGCATCCGCTGACGACTAGCAGTGGAGGTTCAGTCTCGGCACCACTCGCAGGAACCGGACTAGGCGCTACTGTGACGCTCGCGCCATCCACCTATGCTTTCAATTCAACCGTAGCAGGCAGCGGAAATAGCAGCGACAGCCCTCAGACTTTTATCTTCACCAATGGCACGGCGGGAACGGTCACTCCGGGTACAGTGTCCTTGAGCAACGCGGTGGACTTCAACATCCAATCGAACGGATGCACGGCACCAGTAACGGCAGGAAATACTTGCCTCGTAACAGCGAACTTCGCGCCGGCCATCACCGACATCGGCACGCTGACATCAACACTGAGCATTGCATTCACAGGAGCATCGGGAAGCCCGGTTACGGCGGCGCTATCGGGAGTCAGTACATCACCCACGACCGTATTTCCAAACAATCCAATTACACCACTAGGAATCGCGGTACGATGAGAGGGAAAATCATGAAACGCAGAATACTTGTAACGGTATTTGTTGTGGTCTTGGCGTTCATCGTAGGCGCAAAGGCTCAGAGCAGTGGCATCTGGTCTAACGCGGCTATCAACTTTCCGATTCAGGCGAGTGTGACGCCTGCCAGTTGCACTGCTCCGGTCACGGGAGTTACGAATTACTGTACTACGGGCACAGTGGGCATGCTCATATCTTGCAACGGAAGTCCGTATGTTGCCGGTGTAGTGTGCGGCGGCGCAGCGGGGGGAGTTTCCTCGGTCAGTGTGAACGGAGGGCCGCTTCAGACCGGAGCGGTACAGCTAAAGATTCCTTCGACAGCGACCTCTACGGCGACAGTGCCGGGAGCTAGTTTCTCGCAGAACGGGGCATTGACGCTTACAGCACCAACGGTAACGACGGTTATTCAGTAGTGCCGCGACCTGGAACGCGGTAGGACCAAAGGGGACCACATGCTGACTGCTTTCATGAATGCTTCAAAGTACGATTGGGGTACGTGGTTTTTGGGCATTATGAGAGCGCTCATCAGTGGGGGTTCGTCCGCTATGGTATCTGGACTGGCCAGCATGGGTATCGCTCCCGGAACATTTAACCTCACCAATTCTATCAGCAACACATTCAAGCTGATGGGCGTGATGTTTTTGTTTCAAGGGCTTTACCGTATGTTTGAGTTCCTTCAGTTGCATGGAGCACCGGACCCCATAGCGCAACAGGTAGCTTTGCAGAAGGCTGCTGAAGCGACGAAAGAAGCACAGGGCGCGATTGCGGAAGCCAAAGCAACCGCTCCCAAGGCAGACCACTAAAGGAGACGCATCAATGATTCTATTCCAGGTTCCCCCTGCACCCGTTCCGTTCTGGGAGTCTTCGGCGTTCACTACGGCGGTTGTACTGCTAATTGGCGCGGTGATGGCTTATTTTCAGTCCCGCACCACCGCCAAGGTGGACAAAACTGCCGCAAAGGTGGACACCATCGAGACCCATACCAATGGGATGCTTACCGCGCTTCAGAACAAAGTGGACTTGCAGGAGAAAGACCGAATGCACTTGGCGGAGATTACCGAGAAGGATAAACAGATTGCTTCTCTCACTGCCAAGCCAGACGCACCAACACCTTAAAGGAGAAACTATGAACGCACCGTGGAAGTTAATCTGCCTGATTCTAGCTTTGGTTCTGTTCGCCATTTCCGCGTGGGCTTATGAGCCTACAGGAGGTCCGTGGTACGGGCGCTTCATCGCGGCAGGGCTGTTTTTCTTTACCCTGAGCATGATTATTAGCTGATGAACCCGGTTCCCTACGAAGAACTCACGCAGTCCGACCTAATGAAGCTGTGTGTCTGGCGGGAAGCGCGTGGCGAGGGACTGCTAGGTAAAAGAGGCGTGGCCCATGTAATTTTGAACCGGGTAGCTGAACCTTGCTGGTGGGGAGACGACATACCCTCGGTGATTCTGAAGCCGTGGCAATTCAGTTCATTTAATCCTTCAGACCCGAACTCTGATAAATGGCCTCTCGACGTTGACCCTAGCTTTGTGGATTGCTCGGATGTTTGCAACGCCGTGTTGCAAGGCACGGATAAAGACATCACCAGTGGAGCCACGTTTTACTGTGATGTGAGCATCAACGAGCCAGAGGACTGGGTAAAAGCTGGCTACCTTTTGAAATTGCAGGTGGGACGCTTGAGATTTTACGTTCCGCCGACGAAATGATGTTGCTTTGGGCCAAAATCATATTACTATGGAGCCACTATGAAACACGCACTCCGCTTGGCAGTACTTCTACTCTGTACGACACTTCCCGCATTCGCACAGACAGCTCTCAGCAACGCATCTATCTCAGGCAGCTTCACAGGCTTCTCTGCTGGCAGCGGCGGATGGCAACCAGCAGTACTCGCTAGCGCCAGCTATCAGGTAACGCAGCGAGTGACCGGAGCCTACTGGGAGATTTCCGTTCCGTCCCTCTCTCGCAACTACAACCTTGGAGTCGGCACGTACACGCTGCCACTGTCTTCGATTCTCGGCAAGACAATTAGCTCCAAGCTCCTTTTTGACGCCTCGGCTATCCCTGTGGGATTCAGCGCCGGAGCTGGAGAAGTTGTGCAACTAGGAATCACCCATGCGGCGGGAATCGCTGGCGCTAGCTTTGGCATCCCTGTTAGTGAATCGACTACGCTGAACGTGCTGGAAATCTATGGCGTCTTTGGCGGCGGTCACGAGAGCGGCGTATTCTCGAACATTTCCTTAAGCTCTTTCACGATGGCAACTGGATTGACCGTGCATCTGGCTCCGCTCGGCGCTCAATTCAAGCATCGCTTTGTAGCAAAGAACAAGGCCCATGTGAGACTCGGTAAGTGCGAGCAATGCTAAGTGTTCGACAAGCACATTACACTAACTAGCACGGACAGTTCCGTGAGCCTTCAGATTGTAGCAGGCACGGAAGGGCTAAAGAGCCTGACAGTTGTAGCGGGCAGCAAGAGCCAGCAACTCACAGCGCAGAAACTAATCGACCTCGCAGCACCCGCACTGAAGGAGTACATGAATGGCGTTTAAGACTGGAAAGAAAGCCCCCAAGTGGCATCCTAAAACGCTGATGCTATCGAAGTACACGCAGAAGGGCGGAGTCATGCTGCCGCCACCCGAGAAAATTTATCTAGAATATAAAATACCCCCGGCAACAATCGGTATGGGCTTGAACGACCAGCTATCGGACTGCCTCGCAGCTTACGCAGCCCATCACTTGCAAGTCATCACGGGGCATGTGGGAACAGCGGTATTCGCAGAGGACTCCGAGATTCAAGCATTCTACTCCGCATTCTCTGGCTACGTTCCGGGCGACCCCTCGACCGACAATGGCGGATACTTCGTTGATATGTACAACTGCTGGCAGACGCGCGGACTCGCTGGATTCAAGATTGACGGATGGGCGCAGATTGACACGAAGGATTATGCCAAGCGCCAGATTGCCATTCGCCTGTTCCTCGGTTGCGGAGTCGGTGTGCAACTACCAGCATCGGCACAGACGGAGTTCGAGGCAGGGCAAGATTGGACGATGCAGCCCGGCGATGTACCCAAAGACGGCCATGCCATTCTAGAATCGGGGGAGGGCGCGAAGGGCCATAACTTTGCTACGTGGGGCAAGGGCGACCAGAAGGCCGATAATAACTGGGACTTACAATGCACCGACGAAGTGTACGTCCCTCTAACGAAGGCAGTCATCAGCGCAGCCAACGACGTAGCGCCTCAATCGCTAGACTACGATGCACTGGTTGCAGACCTAGCCGCACTGAAGGCGTAAACGTGCACGACCACGAACTAAGAGAGCTATACCGAGCGGAGACGGAGTTTTTCCGAGAACTGACCAAGATTCTGAAGCATCAATTTCCGCGTAAGGCGGAGTCGTTAATCTCACAAATCGAAGTAGGAGGATTAGATATGGGAGCACCAGCAAGTATTCACCTGAATAGCACGACAGCGCAAGTCACGTTTCAAGAGTTCGATGGCCCGAACGGAACAGGTAATCCACTGCCTCCGGTCGGCCCGATGAGCTATGCCAGCGATACGCCAGCTACGCTGACCGTGGACCCGGCTTCGGGAAAAATCTCTCCTGTAGCCGTAGGAACCGCAACGATTACGACCACGGACACCGGAAACGGATTGTCTGACACGAACCTTGTGACGGTCGTAGCCGACACAGCGGAAAGCCTTGTAGCAAGCATAACCCCCTAGGTTCCTTCCCCAAGGAAAGCGCGGGGCTGCCCTAGCTGGGTAGCGGTGGCCTCGCGTGCTTTACCCCCCTCCCTGCAATTCCGTTGCCAACTATTTTAGCCTACCTGTACGATTTCTCTTGCATTGATTCCCTGATAAGCGTACGGTGTACGCATGACGCTTACATCATTCAGAAAGCACCTAGCGAAGCTAGCTGAAGAGGCTGGCTCCCAGAGGAATCTAGCCAAGCGCCTCGGTATCTCTCCAATGTTCATTTGCGACGTGTTGAAAGGACGCCGCGACCCCGGAGACAAGATGCTCAAGGCGATGGGCTTCGAGCGCAGGGTCTCTATTCGCAGGACAGTAGAAATAACGGAGGTACCATGAGCCTACGCAGCCAAACACCAAAGTGCAAGAACTGCGGAGCGGAGCTTCACGAGAAAGAAGAGCGCGTAACCGAGTACTGCATCAACTGCATATGCTCCGACAAGCAAATCGAGGCGGATGCTTCCAGTGCGTGGGAAAGCTACCTGAACGAGAAGTATGAAACACGCGAGGCAAACTCATGACATGCCCTCAATGCGCATTTGACGGAATGGTCGAGAAGGGCGACGGGCAATTTCCAGAGTGTCCAGACTGCGGATTCGTGGCCTACGACGCAGAAGCCCTAGCCCTAATGCGAGAAGTAGAGCGCGAGTACAAGCAAGCCCAACGCGAGTGCTGGCCGGAGCCTGTACCTGCCGACTACCACACGCAAGAGGCAGAGACGGAGAGGATGCGGGAGGCGTGGAGGTTGAAAATACAATGAGCTACTTCCTACTAATTCTTTTTGTGATGCTGGCGCTGCTGCTCAGTGGCCCCAAAGATAATCGGAGGCTCTAATGGACATCTGCCAATCACGTCACCGGGGCAACCCTGAATCGGTAGCGGCGAACGAGCGCGTACAGGACTTCAAGAGGGGCGACCAAGCTCGCATCTGGCTATTTCTAAAACGGTCAGGACCATGTACCTGCAAAGAATTGGAATATTGCTTGGAAATGAAGCACCAGACCTGCTCAGCCCGACTCAGTGAACTCAAGGCCGATGGATGGGTCGTGAAAACAGGCAAGCGCAGAGACGGTGCAGCCGAGGTACGAGCGGTGACACAAGGAGAACGCGATGCTGCTAAGAATCTGCAACTGGATTTGGGAATGGGAACTTCCGCACCATCAAGTCACTAGCCGCCTACGCAGGCTAAGGAGAAAGCCGTGAAAACTCCCAAAGGTATTTGCCCAAGCTGTCGAGGAAATCGGCATCACCCTTTGCACGCGGTGAGGCACGAGCGGTATGCCAAACGTCACACTTTGGCCGTAATGAATATTCAAAGGAAGTACATTAAAACCCGCAGCGGCTGCCGCTATTGCGGAGGGAAACTTAACCGCTACTCAACGACATGCGATTATTGCCAGTTGCGCAGAAACAAGAAGAAACGGGAGCGCTATCACGAGCAGAAAGAGCCTAGAGCATGAAACATCCCTTCGATTGGACTACCGACAGCCCAGAGCAGGTAAGTGCCCTGACGTTTCGCGTGTTTGAGTACTGGCGCAAGCAGCGGGAGCCGGAGCCGCAGATGGAAAGCGAACTGGAAATTTTACTTCATCCGATTACTTTGGGGGAGAAATGAGCGAAGCAACAAGTCTGGTAAAGAAACTCTGCGAGATTGGCGCGACACTGAGCTTCATTCAGAAGCGCGGGAAGAACGAGTTCCATGTCTATAAATACGCAACCGAGGCCGACATAGTTTCAGCCATTCGCCTAGAAATGTACAAGCGCCACGTGTTCCTGATTCCCAACTTCATCTCGCACACTCGTGAGCAGATTGAGCGCCAGTCTGGTAAGGGCGACCAAGTGAAGATTACACGGACGGCGCTAACTGACGTGATGATTCAGTGGACATGGCACGACGGCGAGACTGGCGAGACTCTAGCATGCCACGTGCCGGGCTGTGGGGAGGATTCTGGCGACAAAGGAACGTACAAGGCATTCACAGGCTCAGAAAAGTATTTATTGCTTAAAACGTTCCTAATCCCCACCTACGACGATGCAGAGCAGCTAACCCCGGCGGACAAGAAAGCCCTTCAGCAGCGCATAGCCGCAGAGAAGAAGGCTGAGGGTGAGGCGCGTAAGGCCGTGCGGGAGTCCACAAACCCAGAGGAAGCCCAGCGCGAGGCGCAGCGGGGCTTCGTAGTTTTCATTACCATGCCAGACAGGTTCCACGGGGAGTACGTCGCCGTCTATGGAACAGGCATCAACGATTCAAAGCTACAAACCTTCATGGAAGATTGCGGAGCGCAGCGATTCAAAGGGCCAGAAGGTATTCTCTACAAGCTACCCGTCGAGTACGCATCGGACTGCAAATCACTAGTCACCAAGCTCAACATGACGCTGGAGGCGAAAGATGCCGGAGCCTAAATTCCATCCCGGCGACCGCGTGAACTTCCTCTACGGCTCGATGGAGCTACACACAGGGGTAGTGCGAAAGTATCACGGGACAGACTCTACCAAGCGGGAAATCTACTCGGTGGATGATGAGACTACGCGGTACTTGAACATGCCAACGCAACGCTATCTTTACGATTCGGAGCTTCGCCTTGCCGAGTAAGCGGCATCTGCTGGAAGTCCTCAAGTACGAGGTCGAGGTCAAAGGTGAGGGAGAGCACCGCTGCTATTACGGCGACGTGGAGAAGGAACAGGCCGTCCGTGCAATGAACGATAAAAAGCAAACAAGGTTCGTGCTACCAACAGACGACTGGGAACTGTGCGCCAGACTCAATGCTCACAAACAGCGCATCTACAAAAAAACTCACAACAAGGCGATTATGCTAAGTCTCATGGAAAAAGCATGGGCCGAAGCGTTGAGCGATTCAGAGCTTGACCGCGTGATGGCAGCTTTAGATGCCGTGGAGCACACATGAACATCGAGCTAGAACTATGGCAGCTAATAGAGGGTATTCCTCACAAGAGATGGTTTCACGCTGTCGGGCCGCTGGGAGTGAAGGAATACGATTCGAGGTGCTTGCGTTGCAGGACTGTGCGAATAATCGAACAAATCCGCGACGAAGCCAAGACACAGAGGTGCGTGAGTCAGGGATTCAACCCGTACCCGTCAGATTGACTTTCACAGCGGAGTGAATTCGCACCGTTTCCGCGCAGGGACTCTCCCTGTTGATTGGCGGTGCGAAAAAGAACAGCAAAATATTCGCGCTTGACTGCAAAGTCCAAATCGCGCAAAATCAACCCCGATAAGTCGCCTACGTCTTCTCAACTCACAATGCCTTGTGCGCTGAGCGGTAGGAAGAAGGACAACCGAGATGGCGCACCAACCAAACGTACCTGCTCTGCTACCGCCGCAACAGGTCTCCCATAACGCCTTGCTCGGACGCTCTACGGGTGTATTCGTTCTCCCGCAAGGCCGAGATTACGGGGGTCTCGCCTAAACGAATTGAGGCAGTGAATAGCGCTTGCAAATTCCCTGAAAGATGGGAAAATGGCGGTAATCTGCCCACAACAGGCGCAGGTTCGGTAGTCCATCGCACAAGGCACTGAGGCTCTCCTCGTTGAACCGGGAGGGCCTCTTTTATTTTTACCTACCTGCACGATTTTACTTGCATTTGCCCAAACGCTTGGGTATTCTCTCGTTCGGAGGAATTAAAGATGAGCATTACAATCACTGAAGCACTCGCAGAGATTAAAACAATCGGGAAGCGTCTGGAGAAAAAGAGAGCGGCAATCCTGTCGAATCTCGGACGAGATAGCCGTTTTGTTGACCCACTGGACGGCGGAAGCGTGGACTACGTGAAGAAAGAGCGCCAAGCCATTCAGGATTTGGAGAAGCGCATTGTGGCTATTCGCACGGCCATTCAGAAATCTAACCTAAGCACTCCCACTACAGTAGGGGATGTGACTCAGACCGTAGCGGAGTGGCTCACTTTCAGGCGTGAAGTCAGCACCGGACGTCAACAGTTCCTTTCTTTGCTCAATAACACAATCCGAGGAATCCGCGACAAGGTGACAAAGGAAGGCGGACGTGTCAATTCGGTGGGCATGAACGCGACTGCAATCGTGGAAGCAACGGCAAAGCCTACTCCAGAGGTTTTGATTTACGTCAATGAAAAGGAACTTCTGGACGAGCAAGAACAACTAGAAAAAACTCTTGGAGATTTGGACGGGAAACTTTCGCTCCTGAACGCCACAACTTTAATCGAAGTCTAACCCGAACTGCCTTCGGTGGCGAAGTGAGAAAACGCATGGGACACCTGCCAAGGTTACTTGGCTCAATGGAACAACGGCCTTTGGAGCCGTTTGCGTTCAAATCGCAGACTCCGACGAAGAAGCTAAGAGTTGAAAGGTTAAAGCTCTCTATGCTAATAAGCGAAGAATTGAAAGTCCAAAGTTGCGCAAAATCAGCCGCATCCGTGGTTCCGTCAGAGATGCCGGAAATGAGCGCCCTGTGTGGCTCACTCTCAACGTGGCTGCTGCGACTTGGAGGCAGATTCTAGTATGAAGAACTCGCACGCGGTCGCATTAGGAAGGCGTGGAGGAAAATCCACAAGCAAGCGCAAGGCAGCCGCAGCACGCCGTAACGGGAAACTCGGTGGCCGACCAAAGACTATTCGCTGACGCTTGGAGTGGCCGTCAACTGATTGTCTCGATGGAGACGCATGATCTACTTGCTGAGTTGTTTCCTGAAGTGGACAGGCCATCGAGCTACCGCGATGCGGATTCTTGGCTACTGACCTGCGCACCGTCTCGTAGGCCGAGGAATGTTAGGCGCTTCCTTGTTTCCTGGTTCAGGCGGCAGAAGCGATTCGAGCGCGGTGCTCAGTACGTTGTGGAGGATGGCGTGAGATGCAAGCTGCGGCAGTCAGACTTCAACACGGGGCGTGTGCGATGAGTTTTCATTACACGAAAGATACGACCTCGGCTCCTTCTTGGTGCGGAAGATGCGACAGGGTTACCGAGCATTTCGTGAGCGACGGAAGACTAGGGCATTGCTTAGAACACATTTCACAGAAACATACCAAGGCGCAGTTAAAGGCAATTAAAAAGAAGAAAGAAGACGAAGATAATCCGAAGTTGTTTTGAGGATGCGCGTGCTACTGCTGTGCGTAGGGAGATACAGGTGGGAGAGTGGCGAAGATGAAAGAACCATACATAAGAATTTCCATGAAGCATTGGGCTAGTCTGCCGTGGGAATTAAAGCAGGGACTATTGCTGCATCTACCTCAAGTTTGGTGCATTTGGAAACCGTATGTTCGCTGGATTCCTAAATGGGGGCGTTGGGTGCCTAACAACGTGGACTTAAAGTGAGCCGTCTAAAGCACCTAAAAGTTCTCAAGCCTCCGCAGAAGGCAGGCTGGGGCATGCGTGGCTACAAACGAGATACAGTAGCGACCGACCAGCGCCACTTCCTAGACCCGCGCAGCTACATAAGCTGGCCGAAGAACGGGCAAGCCCATGAAATTTTATTCGGTGAGGACAAGCGCATCCGGCGTATGGAAGTCTGCGATCACTTCGGAGGTATCTGTACGGTGTGCGGTGAGTACGCCAGTCCGCAAGTAGGATTCAATCAGGGCAGCTGGGACCATAAGGACAACTCGGCAGGTAATCGGTGCGACTGTATGCACAATGCGCTCTGGAAACATTTAATTACGTGCCATCTACCGAGGCACCCGCAGGTAAGACTGAGAAGCATACCAATGGAGGAAAGATGAAAGAAGCAGTAGATTCAGCCGCACGAACTCGAATAGACCAGCTTCGGTCGGAGTTTAACGCTCTAAGAGACGAGGCGAGGCAGCAGCATGGAATCGAGAGGGTTGAGACGTTAGAGAAAACAATTCTTAATCTAACTTTGCGACTGCGAAAACTGGAAGATGCAACGGGCTATGTTCCGAAGTGCGAATCTTGTAAGCAGGAATTGCCGAGGGGCTAAGAGGTACAAGGCCGTGCTGCTGCGAAATTGCTGGTCAAGGAGCGTATGAGATGGCGATTAAAACTGGACTGACGCACCAAACCACCGGAAAGCAAATGAGTACTGAGGAAGCGCATGCTGCAATAGCCGAGACTATCAAGAGGTGCGGAAGATTTATCTTGGCTGCTCCGATAGCTCCAACGCTAGGTGAGATTCAGTCATTCGCGGGACTGCCAATGCGCGCCGTCCGCTACGTGACATTTGAAGAGTACAAAAACGACTCGGATGCGAGTCTAGATATTTGGGGAGTTCTGTCTCCGGGGCAAGGGGATGATTCCTTCTTCGAGGTCGAGGTTGCGGATTAGCTTTTGACCTTGCGCGATTTGGACTTCGCTCTTACGCGCAGATGATTTTGAACTTTATTTTGTGGTGCTGAACTAATAAAGGGGGATGGGGCATGAGCGGGAAAATCAAGGTTCTTGTCGAAGGTGCTTCGGCTTTCAACATCGAATGCACGGTTAGCGCGGACGAATTAAAGCAATGGGATGCAGAGAGAATCACGCGGTTCTTTGATGGGGTGAGTGCGGTATTGAAAGCGAAATATGGAGAAGCGAGCGCCGCGCCCCGAGGAGGCCAAAGAGAATGAGCGCCGATGCAATGAAGCCGATGCTGCAATTTAAGATAGACAGCGCAGTGAGCTATACGGTTCACAAAGGCCGAATGCCAAAGGATGTTCACGAGCTGCGGGAATGGCTGCGTGAGTTCGCGGAGTGGGAAGGGAAGCGAGCGGATGCGGTGACGGAAGCCTATAAAGAGCACATGAACACGTGCATTAGGCCGCAAATTATTACGTACTAGGAGCTGCGATGACCCAAGCTGACAGGAAGCCGAAGCGCAAGCCGAGCATTCACAGGGCAATCGCCCTATCCCAAAGCATTCAAGGGATGTGCGTGGACGGTGAATCATTTGAAGAAATTCGGCAGCGTGCGATTAGGCTAACTAAAATTCTACACGGAATAGCGCAACGCGGCCCGCGCTGATGCCGCCGATTCAAGGGGAGGGACGATGAGAAGAGTTGAGAATTGGCTAGAGCTTTGTGGTGATTTGCCGAAGATAGTTTGCTTGTGTGGCTCTACGCGCTTCTATGAGACGTTCCAGCGGGCCAATTACGAAGAGACGATGCTGGGCAATATAGTTCTCTCGGTTGGATTCTACCCGCACGCGCAGAAGGAAGTTCATCATAGCGAAGATGTTGGATGCACGCCTGAGCAGAAAATAAAATTGGACGAACTCCACAAGCGCAAGATCGACCTCTCGGATGAAGTGTTTGTGCTGAACGTGAACGGCTACATAGGTTCAAGCACGCGCAGCGAGATTGATTATGCAGAAGAACGCGGAAAGATAATCAGATATTTGGAGACGCGTCCATGACCCAACCAAGTGACGTGAGGAGAGCGCAAGTGAAGATGACATCTGAACAGCGAGAAGCATTGGACATCATCCTCTCGAACGGAGAGTTTGAGACTTTGGTGCAGCATATCGAATTTCTGCTGTCCGAACGCTCCCTCGCACCCGCCACGCCCACGGAACAATGTGGCATCGACGGAGTGCCTTGGTCTGCATCTATAATGGCCAGCGGAATAGCAGAAGAAATCGTTAACCACTTTTCCAAGGTTGTTCCAGAGTTGATGGCGTCTCGCTCTGGAGTTGTGACAGAAGTTGAACACGAATCGCTTAGCGAGGAATTTCTCAATGAGATCACACAAGATTTGACCGAAGTGCTAATGGGCCGCGACAGTGGATGCATGGACCCAGAAGACCTAGACGAGACGAACTGCTCGTTTCACTTCGTAGAAGAAAAACTGCGAGGACTGCTAGTATCTGCGACGGCCCCACCCGCCACGCAGACAGGTGAGGTGCGGAAGGCCGCGAGGCAGCGGCATATAGATATAGCTTCAGGGATGTTCAGGCATTGGATTGCGGATTACGATGGCTCCCCACTAGAGCAACGCGACCGCATGATTCAGATGATAGCGAATGCCCTAGACGAAGTGGCAGCCAGTGCAGCGCCCACGCCGGAGCCAACGGGAGCGGATGAAATTGACGTACGGAAGTCCGCGCTATGCGAATTTAGAAGGGAACTCGTAGGTGGTGCGCTCCCTAGCGAGGAGAAAGATTTGACAATGGAAATTAAACGCGTACTGCATTGGGTGGATTCCCAAATAAAATGAGCGACCGACCTACGATGAGAGAACTGGATTGCTTATCTCGGATTCTGAATAAGGCGACTCATCGCAAAGTTGCAGACGCCTTGATGAAAGGTTTTTTGTGGGCGTGCTGGCCGGAGTGGTACGAACGTAACAAGTGGGAATATTACGAGTCGAAATGGCTGGCCGCACAGGCGGGGCAGAAAGGGGAGCGCAAGTGAAGCTGGAATATTATGTGGTTGTGCCGGACGAATTGGGCGCAGGGATTCGCGGATTAACCGATGAGATAACTG
>Ga0209006_10000323_pt1 | contig 48471 bp, 44 predicted proteins | sample JacPin_JW_Ref_O2_FD_188567 | JGI IMG/M metagenome (GOLD analysis project Ga0209006, IMG submission 188567) | Forest soil microbial communities from Algoma, Ontario, Canada - Jack Pine, Ontario site 1_JW_Ref_O2 (SPAdes) (version 2) | ecosystem: Environmental > Terrestrial > Soil > Boreal...
ATCATCGGCTCCAGAATCTGCCCCTGCAGCGAATCGGAGTTCGTCAAAAAACTCAAGGAAAAGATGTGTGCATCGAATAGCCGCTACGCGGGGCGAAGGGGGGCGTGGAAGTTTGGGAAATTCCGAGCATTTTCTTGGAAGACGCGCGCATTCATTTGGAATTCCTTGGACGAAATGGGGCGCTTGGCCGCGACAAGCCCGGCCAATACGCCGTGGGGCGGCCAAGCTCATTGCCGTTCAGCCGCCCGAAACTATTGCGCGGCGCGGCGCGCTCCGGCAAAGCTCGGCGCCGTAACGACGGAGTTCCCTTTGAAACCGCTGGCAGGGCTGAAAGTCCTCGAACTCGCGCGCATTCTCGCCGGCCCGTGGGCGGGGCAGACATTGGCCGACCTCGGCGCGGAGGTCGTCAAGGTGGAGCGGCCGGGGGCGGGGGACGATACGCGGGGATGGGGGCCGCCTTTCGTGATGGGGGAGGCGGGCGAGCGGCTCGACGCGGCCTATTTCCATTCCTGCAATCGCGGCAAGCAATCGATCGCGGTGGATTTCGAAAAGCCTGAGGGGCAGGCGATCGTCCGGAAGCTCGCGGCGGGCGCCGACGTGCTGATCGAGAATTTCAAGACCGGCGGCCTCGCCAAATATGGCCTCGATTACGAGAGCCTGAAGGCGATCAATCCCAAGCTGATCTATTGCTCGATCACCGGCTTTGGCCAGACCGGCCCCTATGCGGCGCGGGCGGGCTACGACTTCATGATCCAGGGCATGGGCGGCATCATGGACCTGACCGGCGATCCCGACGGCGAGCCGCAGAAGACCGGCGTCGCCTTCGCCGATATTTTCTCCGGCCTCTATTCCGTCATCGCCATCCAGGCGGCGCTGGCGCGGCGCGCCATCACAGGCCTTGGCGGCCAGATCGACATGGCGCTGATGGATGCGCAGGTCAGCGTGCTCGCCAACCAGGCGCTGAACTTTCTCGTCTCGGGCAAGGCGCCGCGGCGGCTCGGCAATTCCCATCCCAATATCGTGCCCTATCAGGTGATCGCCGTCGCCGACGGCCATATCATCATCGCCACCGGCAATGATCGGCAGGCGCGCGACCTCTGCCGCATTCTTGGCCTCGATGGGCTCGCCGACGATCCCCGCTTTTCCTCCAACGCCCAGCGCGTCGCCAACCGCGTCGCCTTCATCGGGCTGCTCGAAGAGGCCTGCCGGAAATTTCGCGCGGCGACGCTGCTCGCGGCGCTCGAGGAGGCGCATGTGCCGGCCGGGCCGATCAATTCGGTGGCGCAGGTGTTCGCCGACCCGCAGGTGGTGGCGCGCGGCCTGCGCATCGATCTGCCGGCTGCCGGCGCGGCGGGCGGCACGGTCCCGTCGGTGCGCTCGCCCGTCATGATCGACGGCGAGGCGATGGCGGCTGCGAGCGCCGCGCCGAGGCTTGGCGAACATACGCAGGAAGTGCTCGGCGAGTTGGGCGTGACGGAGGAGGAGATCGCGGGATTGAAGGCGAGGGGGATCGTTGGGTGAAGCGGCTGAGGGCTCGGCTATTTGCCGAACACCGGGCCGCTGACGCCCTTGAAGGCGCCGGGTGCGATCTCGCAATAGAGGACGCGGGCGGGATCGACGGGGCCCGGCATTTTCACGCGTCCGGGCGGCGCCGGCTTGAAGCCCATCCTGGCGTAATAGGGGGGATCGCCGACCAGAATCGACAGGCTCGCGCCCGCCTGCCGCGCCGCCTCCAGCGAGCGCATGACGAGCGCTTCGCCGATGCCCTGCGCGCGAAATGCCGGCTCGACGATCAGCGGCCCGAGCAGCAGCGCCGGCGTCTCGCCGATCAGGATCGGCGTCATCCGACTGGCGCCGACCAGCAAAGTGCCGACCCTTGCGACAAAGGACAGCGACAGGTCGGGTTCGGCCTCCTCGCGCAGGCGATAGGCGGTTTTGGCGAACCGGCCGGGGCCGAAGACGCGCTCGCTCAGCCGCTCGATCGCTTCCGCGTCGGCCAATGTCTCAGGTTCAAGCACGAGCGGAATATCGGCCATGTCGGTTCATCTGGGCGGCAGGGCTCGCGCTCTATCACGGACCGGGCGGGCGGCGGAAGGGGAGGCTTGCCGGGGACGCGGGGAGGCTGCGTTATCCACAGGCTGCGGCGAGGCGGCCCAGCGATGAGGAAATCAGCGCACCGCTTGCAGCGCGGCTGCGACGTCCGCGGCGCCGAAAGGTTTGCGCAGGAGATAGGAAGCCGCATCGTTGCCGATCAGATCGGGGCCGGGCTCCGCGCCGGTGGCGAATACGATCGCGACATCAGGCTTGGCTTTTCGGGCCATCGACGCAAAATCGGCGCCTGAGACGCCGGGGAGACCGAGATCCGTGATGATGACGTCCACCGGCCCGGCGTCAAGAGCTTCCATCGCATCTTCGGCATTGCCCGCCTCGACGACGATATGGCCGAGATCCTGCAGGAGCTCAGCCGTGTTCAATCGAATCAGCGGGTCGTCTTCGACAAGAAGAATGGCCAGCGCGACGGCTTGCATATTGCGCTCCAGGCGCCGGGACGTCGGCGCCGTTAAGGAAGACTGCGATGGGTCGGCTGGCGAGTCAAAGCGAGCGGCGCCTGCGGGCAGACGGTTATGGAACAGGCCTAAAGCTTCGTCGGCCGCGAGGCAAATGGCCATGCGAAGAGGCGATCGCGAACCGGGGACGGCGGCGTCCGACCGTCATCGAGCCAGAGGCCTGACAAACCGCACTATTTTGAACTTACGGGCCGGAACTGGATGCACCCCCTGCACGTTGGGGCGGATCAGGGAACGAAGAATTGATGATGGAGCGGCGGTCCTGGCCCCGAGGATGGTTGCTGGCCGAGGAATTGCATGTGAACGACAGCGCTCGGGGTGGTTAACGCAAGATTAACCTTTCCGGAGCGCAATGGGCTTCTCGGCGGCGGTTTGTCTGGCTGAGTCCGGGCGGAGCGACGGCGATCTCAAGACGAAGGGGGTCTGCGCAATGGCTCGTATGGTCGCTTCTCCAGAGTTTGTGCGTCAGTTGGAAGGTTTCAGTCTGACGACGGCGGAAATTCTCTATCGGCTGCCCGATCACCCGATGTTTCTGCAAAGCTATGTCTGGCAGGATTACGACCTGGCGCCGCGATTTCCGGCGCTGATGAAATTCCTCGCCTTCTGGCGCGAGAAGCTCGACGGCCCGCTGCATTCGGTGCGCGTCGCCCATACCTCGCTGATCAAGCCGGCCGAGATTCGCAATGTTGGCGTGGAGATGTTGCTGCATTGAGGCGCGGCGGCGGTAGGCCGCCGGTCGGTCCGGCCACTTGAACCCACGATAGACGATCGCGCGCCCTTGCGAGCCTTCGCGGCGTTCGCTAAGCGACGTCGCGGGAGTTGGCGGCAATGAATCCCATGGTTTCTCATTCACCCTCGATCGTCGTCTTCGACATCGGCAATGTCCTCATCCATTGGGATCCCAAGCGGCTCTATCGCGACCTTTTCGATCACCCTGCGAAAATCGACTGGTTCCTCGCCAATGTCTGCCACAGCGCCTGGAACCTCGATCTCGATCGCGGCCGCTTGTGGAGCGAGGCGATCGCAGAGCGGATCGCTTCGTTCCCCGAATACGAGGCCGAGATTCGCGCCTATGACGAGCGCTGGGACGATATGGTCGCCGGAGCCATCGAGGGCTCGGTCGCCTTGCTGGAGAAGCTGCGCGCCGCCGGAGTTCCGCTCTATGCGATCACCAATTTCTCGCGCGTGAAATTCGACCTTGCCGCCAAACGCTTTCCGTTCCTGTCGGAGTTTCGCGGCGTTATCGTCTCGTCGGACGAAGGCCTGGTCAAACCGGATCCGGCCATCTTCGAACTGTTCCTGAAGCGCTTCGGCCTCACGGCGCATGACTGCCTGTTCATCGACGATTCCGCGGCCAATGTGGAAAGCGCCGGCAGGCTCGGCCTGGCGACACATCACTTTCGCGATCCTGAAGCGCTCGCGGCCGCGTTGCGGGAGCACAAGCTCGCATGAGCGCCGGCGCCGGCGCGCCTCGATCGAAGCCAGTGTCGTGTGTCACGATTTGAGCTGAAAGCGCTCGAACCGATGAAGCTCCTCCTCGATCCGCCTCTTATGGGACGCGGCCGAGCCGTCGCCGATCCAGCTCCATTGTTGAACCCGCAGCGCCTGCTTCTCCCGATCCGCCTTGAGATCGATGGCGGCGACGATTTCGTCGCCGAACAGTACGGGCAGCGCGAAATAACCCATCAGGCGTTTTTCCTTCGGCACATAGGCCTCAAAGCGATGCTCGTAGCCGAAGAACAGGCTCAGCCTTTTTCGCTGGATGATCAGAGGGTCGAACGGCGAGAGCAGGTGAACCATTTCCACGGCCGGATCGGGAATGGCGTCGAGTGTGCGAGGCTCCGCCCAATGCTCAATTTTTCCTGCGCCCTCGACCGCGACCGGCGCCAATTCCCCGCGCCGGATCCTCGATTCGATCAGGCGGCGGATGGGCGCCTTGCGCTTGGCGTCGAGGTGGCAGATCGAATCGAGGCTGACCAGCCCCTGTGAGCGAAGCGCCCGATCCAGCAGGTAATCCAGGGTCTGGCGCTCCGAAGCCGGCTTCGGCGGCGCGTCCCAGCCAAAGTGCCGGTCCATCAACTCATAGGTCTTGACCATGCCGGAGCGCGCGCTGACCGTCAGCGCGCCATTGTAGAACGCTCTCTGCAAGGCGCGTTTGGAGGGCTTCCGGCTCGCCCAGGCATGGTCTTTCTCCACCAGCACGTCGTCTTCGATGTCGCGTATCGAAAGCGCGCCGCCTTTGCGGACAAGCGTGAGGACCTTGCGCAGTTCTTCCGCCGTCACCTTGCTGAACCATATCTTTGGCGATTGTCGATGGCGTTTCATCTCCGGGAGGAAGAAGCGCATATCCCGGGTCGGCACATAGGACAAAGCGTGCGTCCAATATTCGAAGACGCTTTTATCGACGCTTTGCGCGTGATGGAGATCGCCGCGCTGATAGTTCGGAATGCGCGACCACAGGATGTGATGGTGGCAGCGTTCGATCACATTGATCGTGTCGATCTGCACATAGCCAAGATGCTCCACCGCGGCCTGCGTCGCCGCTGGTCCGTCGCCAAAGGGCGTGCGCGCATCGAGGCGTTGAGCGCGAAGCCAGATGCGCCTGGCGGCGGTCTTGGCGAGCGGGATGGGCTTTGGCGAGGATTGGGACATAAAGGGAATCTATCGGATTTCGTCCATCGTCTAACAAATAATGTCGATCTGCGAACCTGCTCGCCGAGGGATGGCGCGGCGACGGGAAGCCTCGCCTTGTGTGAGATCGGGGGGCTCGATCGGCTCGGATGTAAACATCGCCGCGGTCGTACTCAACCCATATACCAGCCGCCGTTGACGTGAAGTTCCTCGCCGGTGATGAATCGGCTCTCGGGAGAAAGCAGGTAGAGCACGGCGTCGGCGACGTCCTGAATGTCCGATCGGACTGGCAGCGATTGCCGTGCGATCACTTGTCGATCGAAGGCGGCGCGGTCGTCTTTCCAATGCTTGCGCTCAAGCTCGGTCGGAATGGCGCCTGGGCTCACAGCGTTGACGCGGACGTTATGCGGGCCTACTTCGCGCGCCAGTGACCGCGTGAGGCCAAGAAGCGCGCCCTTCGACATGACATAGGGCACTTTATCGGTCCAGCCTCCTGAGAGCGTGATGCTCATTACATTGACGATGGCGCCCGATCGCTTCTGCTTCATTGACGGCACGAGGGCCTGGCAGAGCAGAAACGCCGCATGGGCGTTGATGTTCTGGACGGCGAGGAATTCGTCGAGAGAATAGGCTTCGATCGGCGCGACGGGATCGACCGCGGCGTTGTTGACAAGAAAATCAAAACCGCCGGCGGCCGCGACGAGTCTCTCGCTGTCGCGTTTGAGGGCAGGCAAATCGCTGAGGTCGCCGGCTACGAAAACCGCGCGCCCCGATCCAAACCGCTCGTTCAGAGACCTCGCCTTCGCGTCGCCGTCCGATGCCGGAAGATCATGCAGGAAGACGCGGCATCCGCTGCGCGCGAGGCTCTCGCAGATCGCCGAGCCGATGCCGCCGGCGCCGCCCGTCACCAGCGCGCTCTTGCCCCCAAACGATTTCATAGTCCGAACGTCTCCCTATGCCGGCAATCGCAGATTGGCATAAGGTGTCGACGCCGATCGGCGACAAGTCAATCATATAACTCCTTCCGATGGAAACTCGCGCGCTTGTCTGAGCCGCCGCATCGGCCGTCAAAGAGCGCTTGGCTTACCAGGCCGACCATCCCGCATCGACGGCGATCGTCACGCCATGGACGGCGTCCGAATCCGGACTTGCGAGATAGACGGCGGTTCCCGTCAACTCGCTGGGGTCGAGAAAGTCTCGTCCCGTCGGCGTCAGCGCGCGCATTTGCGCGATATAAGCGGCCATGTCGGGGCCGCGCAGATGCGCGTTGAGCGGCGTGGCGATATTGCCGGGGGCCAGGGAATTGACATTGATATTGTGCCTGCCGATCTCGACCGCCAGCGCGCGGGTGAGGTTCTCGACGCCGCCCTTCGAGGCGCAATAGGCGGGGCAATTCGGGCCGGCGCCGATGCCCCAGATCGACGAAACATTGATCACTTTGCCCCGTCCCTGTCGCTTGAATTCGGGGAGCGCCGCCTGGGTAAGAAAAAATGCGGCTTTGAGATTGAGATTGAGTTGCGCGTCCCAGAGTTCCTCAGTCGTATCCTCGATCGAAGCGGTATGCATGATGCCGGCATTGTTGACGAGAATGTCGATATGGCCGAATTTCTCAAGCACCGCCGCAGCGAGCGCCTTGATCGCGCGGACGTCGGAAAGATCGGCCGTAAAAGGCGCGCCGGACCCCTTCGATGTGCGCATCTTGTCGACGACCGCACTCGCCTTGGCGATGTCCCTTGAGGCGACGACGGCGACTTTGGCGCCCTCGTCGGCGAAGCGAAGCGCGATCGCTTCGCCGATACCCTGGGTGGATCCGGTTACGATGGCGACCTTGTCCGCGAGACGCATGGCTCTCTCCCTCTTCGCTATATGTCAGTCCCGGCATTCATAGAGCGCGCGCCAGTGGCGCCGGCCCGGTAAGCACATTGTCGCGCCACGAAGGCGAGATGTGCGGCAGTTCGAGAGCAGCTCCGCCCCCGAGAATTAGGGCGAGGACGCGCGGCGGGGTCAGCGGTATTTCCTGGACCCGTCGACCGGTGGCGTTGGACACCGCGCAAGCGATCGCCGCGGCGACATTCAGAATCGGAACTTCGCCGGCGCCCTTGGTCCCCAATGGGCCGATCGAGGGCGCGCCTTCGTAGAGGCTGATCTCCACCGGCACGACGTCCTGCGCCAGCGGGACACTGTAGGTCTCGAAACCGGTTTGCTCAATGCGGCCATTGGCGCCGACGGTGATCTCCTCGTGCAGCGCGTATCCCAAACCCTGCGTGACGCCGCCCTGTATCTGGCCGAAGATGGCGCGAGGATTCAGAGCTCGGCCGACATCCTGGACGACGCAATAGCTCAGCACTTCGACATGGCCCGTCTCGGGATCGACCGCGACTTCGCATTCGTGGACAGCGAAAACGGGAATGTCGATGGCGTCGATGAAATGACCGGTGGCGCAGCCGGGCATCGCCGCGACGCCCGGGCCGGTGAAGGACCCGCTCCCGGATATCGGGCCGACCAATCGTTGCGCGCGCTCGGCGACCGCGGCGATGGTGGCGCCCGATCCTTTGATGCCGACGATTTCAACGCGGCCGTTGGCGAGAACGAGATCTTCCGGCGCCGCCTCCAGCATGTCCGAGGCGATCTTCAAAAGCTTCCGGCGCACGTCGGCGCATGCGGCCATGCTCGCCGCGCCAAGCGAGACCGTGGTCCTGCCGCCGCCAACCCCGACGTCATAGCCGGCAGCGTCGGTGTCGGCGGTGCGCACGATGACGTCTTGCGGACGCAGGCCCAGCGCGTTGGCGACGATTTGCGGCAGCGCCTGCATCATCGAACCTGATCCGATCTCGACGCCGGAGGTGACCAGCGTCGCGCTGCCGTCGGCGTTCAGATTGACGGTCGCCGCTGAGGGTCCGACGAAGACGAACCAGGTTCCGACCGTCGTCGCCCGGCCATAAAGACGCGTTCCCGCCATCGGCTGTTTCGACGGCCTGGCGTCGCGCAATTCGGCCATGCGATCGAGCATCGGACCGAGAACGTCGCCTTCGAACACCTGTCCGGTCGAACCGATATCCTGATCGCCCAGTACGTTGCGTCGCCGGAACGCCAGAGGGTCGACGCCGATCGCCGCGCAGATCTCGTCTGTATGTCGCTCAAGGGCGAAGGTGTTGTAAACGCCGTTGCAGGCGCGAAACGCGCCATTGGGGGCCGTATTGGTGTAGATGGCGCGGCTCGTCAGCCGCACCGCGCCGAGCCGGTAATTGCCGCCGAGGGTATGCGCGGTCATCGTCGTCAGGAATATCTGCTCGCCGCCATAGGCGCCGCAATCCATCAGCACCACGGCTTCGCGGCCGACGATCTCACCATCTTTGGTGACGGCGGAGCGAATCCGAATCTCGGCGTTCTCCCGGCAGAGGCAGGTGCGCATCTCCTCCTGTCGGGAGTTCACCAGCCGAACCGGCCGCTCCGCCGCACGCGCCAGGAGGGCCGCGAAGGGTTCGAGCGCACAATCGAATTTCAGGCCGAAGCCGCCGCCGACTGCCGGAACGGTGACCCGGATTTGCGACGGCGGCACATTCAGCAGCTTCGCCGTCGCGCCGCGCACCGACCAGGGCACCTGGGTCGAGGTCTCGATATGGAACCGTCCGTCCTCGTAAGACGCGATCACCGCGCGCGGCTCGAAGGAAAGGTGGTTCTGACGCCCGATCCGAAAGACGCTTTCGACGATCGCGACATCCTCGCGCGCGAAGGCGGCGTCGACGTCGCCGCGCACGACGGTCGCCTCCCAGGCGACATTGCCGGCGCGCGCGCCGCCCTGCTGCAGCTCTTCGTACCTACGCCAGTCGGGATGCACCAAGGGCGCGTCGGGCGCCAAAGCATCGGCCATCGATATGACCGCCGGCAAGGGCTCGAGATCGACGATGATCGCCGCCGCCGCGGCCTGCGCCTGCGCCAACGTTTCGGCCGCGACCGCTGCGATGGGCTCGCCGTCGTAGCGAATCCAACCTGTCGCGAATAAGGGATGGTCGGCAATGCCGATGCCATGGCGCCCGGGCGCGTCGGCGGCGGTGACGATCGCGCGGACGCCGGGCATTTTCCGCGCGTCGGACGCATCGACGCGCACGATCCTGGCGGATGGCGCATCGGCGCGCAGCAAGGCCGCGTGAAGCATCCCCGGGCGGCCGCCGTCGACGGTGTAGCGCGTCTGCCCCTTTAACTTGTCGCGGGCGTCGCGCCTCGGAAAATTCGCGACGGCATTGGACGGCTCCAGCATCGCGCTATCGTCCTTCAACATCGGCGCCGCGCGCGGCGGCCAAGGCCGCGTCGACGATGCGCTCATAGCCCGTACAGCGGCAGATATTTCCGACCAGCGCCTCCTTGACGTCTTCGCGCGTTGGACAGCGCGTGTGCGCCAGAAAGCTGGACAGCGTCATCAACATGCCGGGAAAGCACATGCCGCACTGCACGGCGTCGGCATCCTCCATCGCCTGCTGCAAAGGCGACAAGATTCCTTCGCGCGCCAGCGATTCAACCGTCGCGACTTCGCCATGCGCGGCCAGACCGACCGGCGCCAGGCAAGAGGCGATCGGGCGGCCGTCCAAAAGCACCGTGCACGCCCCGCAAAAACCCTCGCGGCAGACGACTTTGGCGCCGGTCAGAAAGAATTCATCGCGCAGCACATCGACGAGCGGCGTCATCGGATCGCTCACCGAGGTTCGGTCTTCGCCATTGATCCTGAGCAGCAAAGGCATTGACGCAATATTTCCTTCCTGGCTTTCCGGCTGCGGGGATTAGAGCTTGTCCGCCAGCGTTTGGTGAACAGCCTTGGCGACTTCGACCGCGTTCGGCGTGTCGCTGTGCACGCATATCGACTGGGCGACGACCGCGACGTCCCGGCCATTGACCGAGCGCGTCAATCCTTCGTCCACCGCCCGCATCACCTTGGCGGCGACTTCGGCGGCGGAGACCGCGCGATGCTGCTTTGCGATGATCTGCCGACCATGATCGTCATAGTCGAGGTCCGCGTAGAACTCGCAGGAGAACGCGATGCCGCGCCGGGTGAAGACTTCCGACATCGCGCAATCGGAATAGGCGATCACCGGCAGGCCTGTCGCCAGCGCGGCGTCGGCGATGCCCTCGGCGACCTCTTCCTCGCGCTGCGCCATGCCAAAAAGGGCGCCGTGCGGCTTGATATGCGCGAGCGCGACGCCTTCGCTCGTCGCGAACTCACGCAGCGCTCCCGTCTGATAGAGCACGAGCGCCGACACTTCGTCGCGGTTCAGCTTCATTTCTCGCCGACCGAACCCCTCGCGATCCGGCAGGCCGGGATGCGCGCCGATGGCGATGCGATGACGCTTGGCCGCCCGCACCGTCTCGCGCATGACGATCGGGTCAGAGGCATGAAAGCCGCAGGCGATATTGGCGTGGGTGATGAACGGCATGCAGGCCTCGTCGTCGCCGAACCGGTAGATGCCGAATGCTTCGCCCATATCGCAGTTGATCGTGACCTTGACCATCATGCACGTCCTGTCTTCGCGTTCAGGCGTCAAACTTGCTCGCGGATTGCCCCGACCGCCCGGCGCACGAGAGTGGGGAGCACTTTCACGCGATACCATCCGGGAGCTTCGACGCCGTCCCGGCCTTGAAAGTCCTCGCAATAGAGCTCGGCTTTTTCGGCCGCCGAGTTTGGATCGAGGGGTCGGCCGATCAGATCGGTTTCGAGCCGACGCCATCGGCGCGCGACCGATTCCACCGAACCAACCGCCACCCTCGCCTTATTCACCACGCCGCGGGGACCTAACGTCGCCGTCATACTGACGATCGCCACGGGATAATCCCCGGCCTTGCGCAACGGCAGCCGCGCGTGCGCCGAGCGGCCGGCATTGCGCGGAATGATCACGCGGCGGACGACACTGCCGGGTTCGAGCTTTGCTCGGACATTGAGAAAACGCTCCAAGGCGAGACGTTCAGATCCATGCGGCCTCACAAGCTCCACTTCCGCCTCGAGGCAGATCAGGGCAGGGACGAGGTCGGCGGCTGCGAACCCGCAAGCGCAAAGGTTGCCTCCCACAGTGGCGATCCCACGGATTGACGGATTGGCCGAGCGGGCGGCGGCCTGCGCCAGCGCCCGGCATTCGGGCAAGGGCGCCAGCGCATGCGCCAGTTCGGCATGGGTGACGCAAGCGCCGACGCTCATCTGCGAATCTGCGATGTCGATACGCCGCAGTTCTTCGATCTTCGAAATCGCGACATAGGATAATTCCCGCCGTTCCTCTCTCAGCGGCGCCCGCATGATCCAGGTGGCGCCGGCGAGCGGCGCGCCGGAGGGGCCGCGTTCGGCGAGCGCCGCCACCGCCTCGCTCAGCGAACGGGCGATATGGAGACGCGCGTCAGCCGCGGCTTGCATAAGGCTGCATCCTTGGTTCGGCGCGTTCGCGAATATCGGCGCCAGCGACGACGCGGCCTCGAAGCGGACACTCTTTGACCATCGTCGAAATCCTAGCTGCGTGTCGAGCGGATGCGATCGAGGAAGATGGCGGCGATGATGATGATGCCGAGAAGAATCTGCTGAATATAACCGTCGATCCGCAGAAGGTTCATGGCGTTCGACATCATGGTGATGAACAGCGAGCCCAGAATGACCGGAATGATTCCGCCGACGCCGCCTTGCAGGCTGACGCCGCCGATCACCGCCGCCGCGATGCTTTCCAGCATGAGGCTGCCGCCAAGATTGGGCTCGCCCGAGCCGGTGCGCGCCGTCAGCATCAGCGCGCCGAAGGCGGCGAGCAGGGCGCCGAGAATATAGGCCATCAGCAGATAGCGGCGGCTCGGCAGTCCGGCGAGGCGCGCCGCGCGCGGATTGTTGCCGATCAGATAGAGAGCCCTCCCAAACACCGTGTGATCGAGAAGGAAATACAAAGCCACGCAAACCGCCAGCGCCAGCATTACCGGGACCGGGACGCCGGGGATCAGCTTGCCGTTGTAGAGGAGAGAGCTGAAGGGATCGGGGACGTTGAACACCGGCCGGCCGCCCGAAATCGTGGTGGCGAGGCCAAGGCAGATGTTGAGGCTGCCCAGGGTCACCACGAAGGGACTGATGCCGAGCCAGGAAATGAATCCGCCGTTGAACAACCCCACCAGGAAGCCGAACCCAAGTCCGGTGACGAGTCCCGCTGAAACGACGATCCAAGTCGCGGCGCCCTCGGCGTCGAGGCCGGTCATCGCCAGAGCGCTGGCGACGCTGATCGCGGAGACGCTGGCGCCAAGCGACAGATCGAAGCCGCGCGTCAGGATCACCACCATCTGCGCCGAGGCGAACAGCACGAGATAACTCGACTGAATGAGTATGTTGCGCAAATTGCCGATCGACAGCACGCGCGGCTCAAGCAAATAGACGCCGAGCTCCATCGCCACGATCAGGATAGGCAGCAGCAGCGCCAGCAGGCTTCGCCACAGTCCGCTCGCTCCCGTTTCCCGCGCGCCTGGCGCGACGTCGGCGTCAGACACGTTTCGTCCTCCGTGTCGATAGTTCATCGAGCGCCACCGCGAGCACGACGATGACGCCAAGAAAGATCGTTTGAATGCGCGGATCGATAGTCAGCAGATCCATCGCATTGGTGAGGATGAGCAGGAACAAGGCGCCGAGGGCGACCATCTCGACCCGGCCTACGCCGCCTTTCAGACTGACGCCGGCGATCACAGCGGCGGCGATGCTCTCAAGCGTGAGTTGCGAATTGATCGCCGCCTGTCCCGAACCGATCTGCGCGGTCAGCGCCAGACCGCTGATCGAAGCGAAGACCGAGCAAAGCGCATAGGTCGCCACCAGATAGATCCGCGTCGGCACGCCGGAGACAATGGCGGCCTGCAGATTGCCGCCGATGGCCACGATGTACCGGCCCATGCGCGTAAAATTTTGCAGGACGAAGACCGCCGCGACGATGGCGATGGCGAGATAAACGGCGCTCGGCAGCTTAAGCCAGAGCGCGCGGCCGAAACCGTCGACATAGCCGACCGGCATGCCGTAAACCGGGATGCCGTTGGTCAACAGCAACGCGACGCCGGTGGCGATCGAGGCCGTGCCCAGGGTCACCATGAAAGGCGAAACGGTCAGGAAGGCCACGCAGAGACCATTGACCAGGCCGACGAGAAAGCCGCAACCGAGCCCGGTGAGCACGCCGGCGACGATGATCAGGGCGGCCTGATCGACCATCTGATCCTTGAGGCCCGCCATGACGAGCGCGCTCGATACGCTTGATAAAGCCACGACCGCGCCGACGGAAAGATCGAAGCCGCCGACCATCAGGACGAGCATCTGACCGACGGCGAGGATCACCAGATAGGACGAACTGCGCAGAACGTTCAGGACGTTCGGCAGGATGAGGAAATGCGGCACGACGAACGCGAAGATGACGACGAGCCCAATCAGCATGATCGGCAGGAAGCCGATCGCGCCGTACAGTCGATAGAACCTGTCGAGGGCGACACTCGGCGGCGCGCCGCCGCGATCGGTGCTTCCCGTCGTCATGTCGCCATCGCGGTGCTGAAAGACGCGGGTCCATCCTCAAGACGCTTTTCCCGGAAGAAATGGGACAGCACTTCAGTCTCGTTGATGTCGGCTCCGGAAAGTTCGGCGACCATTTGCGAACGGTGCATCACGTAAAGGCGATTCGACAAGTTCATCACCTCCGGCAGCTCGGAGGACACCAGGACGAGCGCCGCGCCCTCCGCCACCAATGATTTCATCAGTTCATAGACTTCGATTTTTGCGCCGACATCAATGCCGACCGTCGGTTCGTCGAACAGGAATATCGAAATGTCGCGCGTCATGCCGCGCGCGAGCAATACCTTTTGGCGGTTTCCGCCCGACAGTTTGGCGACGCTGCGCTCGATCTGCCGTGGACGGAGCCTTAGCGTGTCGACAATCGCCTGGATGGCGCGTCGTTCGCTTGCGCGCCGCAAGATGTGCGCGTGCGAGAATGTCGGCAGGTCGAGCGCCGCCATCGAGGCGTTTTCGCGAATGGGCCGTCCGAGCGCCAAGCCTTCGGCGACGCGGTCCGATGGAAAATAGCAGACGCCGCGCCGCAACATGTCGATCGGCGCCGGGCGCGCCGCGATCGCCTCGCCGCGCACGCGGACAACGCCGGCGGCGATCGGCTCCAGTCCATAAATGGCGCGGACGATCTCGGACTTGCCGCATCCGACAAGGCCGGCGATTCCGGTGATTTCGCCGGCGCGTGCGTAAAAGTTGACGTTCCTCGCCGAGAGATCGGCAAGCGTGACGTCATCGACCTCGAGGAGCTTCTCGCCCGGCCGATGATCGATGGCGGGAAACAACACGCCGACCTTGCGACCTGTCATCAGCTCGACCAGTTCGTTCTCGGAGACGTCGCCGGATTTGACGGTGGCGACTTTGCGCCCGTCGCGAAGCACGGTGATGCGGTCGCCGATCTTCTGGAATTCCTGGATACGGTGCGACACATAGATGATGCCGACGCCGGCGTTCTTGAGCCTGGCGACCAGCGCGAACAGGTTCTGCGTCTCGGCCTCGGTGAGAGAGGCGGTCGGTTCGTCCAGAATGAGCAGACGCACTTCGCTGAGAAACGCCTTGGCGATCTCGACCATCTGTTGATGGGCGCGCGAGAGTTCGCCGACCTTCTGGTCGGGCGCGATATCGAAACCAAGCTCGCCGATGATGGCGCGCGCCTTGGCCTGCATCGCCGCATGATTGAGAAAGCCGCCGGCGCCGATTTCGCGGCCGAGGAAAAGATTCTCCTCGACCGTCAGTTCCGGCACCAGGCTGAATTCCTGGAAGACCGGGCTGATCCCCATCATGCGCGCCGCGTGCGGCTTAAGGCGTGCGAGCGCGCGGCCACGGAACCTGAACTCGCCGGCGTCCGGAGCGAACGCGCCGGCGATGATGTTGATCAAGGTAGATTTGCCGGCGCCGTTCTCGCCAAACAGCACATGCACCTCGCCGGCGCGCAGGTCGAAGTCCACGTCGTCGAGCGCCAACACGCCCGGGAAGCGCTTGCAGATGCCGATCATCTCCAGGAGAAGGTCGTCGCGGGTCGCTTGCGCGGCCCGCGAAGTTTCAGCAATTCTGCTGTCGATCATGACGATCCCGCCGTTTGGTCTGGATCAGCCAGTCACGGCGCCTTGACGGAGAACACCGCCTTGAAGTCGGCCGGCGCCAGGACGAGGCCGAGATTGATCTTGTCCATATTGTCCTTGCCGATCATATCGGGGATCGCTTTGGCGCTCTTCACATAGGGTTGCTTCTCGAGCACGCGCACGGCGGTGTCGATGGCGATGCGGCCCTGCAGAACCGGATATTGCGTCGCGAAGCCCAAAATCTCGCCTTTCTTCAAGGCGTCGAGCATCGCCTGGTTCTCGTAGGACGACATGATCAGAGCATCCTTGCGTCCGGCCTGAGCGACCGCCCCGACGGCAGCTTCGGCCGCCGGCGCGCATCCCCAGATGACGTTCATGTCGGGATAGGCCTGAAGAGCGTTCTGGATCAGGCCGAGCTGCACGGCGACGCCGGAATCGCCGAACTTGTCGCCGAGCATGGTGACGTTGCTCTTGCCGTCGACCGCCTTTTTGAAGCCTTTGAGGAAGTCCTCGGCCCAGCCGGAGCCGGCAGGTCCCGGGAAGGTCGCGACCTTGGCCGTCTTGTCTTTGAGATAGTTCAGCAGATAGACGCCGGTCTGCTCGCCCATCGTGTCGAAATCGACGGTCATCTTCGAGGTCACATCCGATTTGGAGACCGGATTGACGGTCGAAATGATGGCCTTGCCGGCCGCCACTCCTTCCTTGATTTTCTTGTCCAGGCCGGCTTCCGAAATCGGCCCGACGATAATCGCGTCGAAATTGCCAGCCATGCAATCGTCAAACTGCGCCAATTGTTTTGGCAGGTTCTCGTAGCCGCCGGCCTCGTAGAGCGTCATGTTGACGCCCATCCGCTTGGCCTCTTCGACCACGCCATAGTCGACAGCGACCCAGAAAGTGTCCTTCATATGCGGAAACAGTACGCAGATATTCCAAGGCTTGGCGGCCTTTTCGAGCGGCGAATAATCCGACACTTTCGCCGAGCCGGAATCAAGATTGTAGATTTTGGCCGGCCACCAATTATCGGCGGCGCGGGCTGTCCCGCCATAGGCGAGGGCCGTCATCGCGACGGCCGTTGCAATCATCGAAGCTGCGTATCTCATCCCATCACTCCCCTTTGCTTACCCTGCACCAACCTGGACGCCGCGCCCTCACACGGCGCCGGCATAAGAAGACCGTGCGGCGCCGGCCTTCATGCTCGCGTGCCGAAATCGCCGAACCGCCGCAACCTGATGACGGACAGGGCCAGCGTCGGTAGAATGCCCTTCACTTTAGGGGCCGCCTTGCGGCATGGTCTTTGCTTTGAGTGAACGCTAGTTTGATTTCTCGCGCACCTTGCGGGCGAGAGATCGCCGGAAACGACATGACGCACCCGTCTCGAGGACCGGAAAGCTTGATGAAGACCACCATCACAACCAGCGCGATGGACCCGCCGTACCGAAGCCGCAATTGGCATGAGGCGATCGCCGCGACCTACTTCCCGCTCGACCTGCAATTCGCAGAGCCGGATCGCTTCAGCGGCGATCTGTCGATCTGGCAGGTCGGCGATTTCTCGCTGTCGCACAATGTCTCCGCCAGCCTGATGTATCGGCGCCTGCGGCGTCATCTTAGCGCCGAGCGGGAGGAGCAGTTTCTGGTCACCGTGCCGGCGCGCTCCGAAGTGCTGTTCGCGCAGGGCGGGAAGGAAATCCGCTGCCGGCCCGGCGGCTTCTTCCTCGAACGCAGTCACGAGCCTTATGAGTTCAGCCATGCCGAGCTGGCTGAAATGTGGGTCATCAAGATCAAGGCCAAAGCGCTCGCCGGGCGCATCCGCTCGCCGGACCGATTCTGCAGCGTTCAGTTTGACGCAGCGAATGGCGCGGGCGGCCTTTTCACCGACATGCTGCATTTGATTCCGGCCCGTTTCGACACGATGTCGGCCGAGGCGCGCTCGATGGTCGGCGGGCATCTGATCGATCTGCTGGTGCTCGCCATACAGGGGGACGAGCGCACGCTGACGTCCGGCTCCTCGACCGTGCGGGAAGCACATCTCAGCCGCATCGAAAGCTTCGCGCGCCGCAGTCTCAGCCGGGCCGACCTCGATCCCGACATGATCGCGCGCGCCTGCGGCATCTCCACGCGTTATCTGCATGAACTGTTCCGCGACACCAATCAGACGATCGGCCAATGGATCCGGGACCAGCGGCTGGAGGCCTGCCACGCCAAGCTGCGCGATCCCGCCAATCGGCTGACGGTCACCGAAATCGCCTATCGTTTCGGCTTCAACGACCATGCCCAGTTCTCGCGGGCTTTCAGGAGTCATTTCGGCATGTCCCCGAAGGAATTGCGCGACCGGGCGCGCGGCGATCAGGCGAGCGAGGCATAAAGCCGGCTCAGCAGTGCTTTGCGCGCGGCGCGCGCCGCGAGGGCTTCCTTCATCTCGATAGGCGCGAAATGCACCGGCGTATGGGGTTGCAATTGGCCGATCAGATCCATGTCGGCCGAGATCACCGTGCCCAGCATGAAATAGCCGCCGCCCGAGACCGCGTCGCGGTGCAGAACGATGGGCTCGCTGCCGCCGGGCACCTGGATCGACCCATAGGGATAGCAGGCGTCGACGATATTCGATGGGTCGGAGCCGGCGCCGAAAGGCGGCGTGCGCGGCACGAATTCGAGCGGACGGCCGCCGCGGAAGCGATAGGCGATGCGGTCAGCTTCCGGCGCCACCTTCCAGGAGTCGGCGAAAAAATTCCGGCCGGATTGGTCCGCGACCCGGTGCCAATAAAGCCCGGGCAACACGCGCAGACTCACGGTGTCGCCGGGTCCGCGACGCAGATCGGCGGCAACGGCGCGTCCTTCCTTGACCGGCTTGCCGGACGCGCCAAGTTTCAGACGGTCGCCAGCCTGGAGCTTGCGGCCCTCGTGACCGCCAAGCGCGCCAAGCGCATAGGTGGATCGGCTGCCGAGCACGACGGGCACGTCGACGCCGCCGCCGATCGCGATATAGGCGCGCGCGCCCTTCTTGAGAAAATCGAAGGACAGGGTCTGGCCCGCCTTCACAAGAAAGCTCGTCCATGTCGCGCGCGGCTCGTCGTCGACCTTCGGCGGCAGTTCGGCGCCCGTCACGGCGACCATGCGGTCATCGGCGAAGACGATCTGCGGCCCCATGAACACCGCTTCCAGCACCGCCGCGCCGGGATCGTTGCCGACGAGCAGGTTGGCGGCCTGCAATGCGAGGCGGTCCATGCCGCCTGAAAGCGGGATGCCGAGATGATAATAGCCAGGCCGGCCGAGATCCTGGACGGTGGTGGCGAGGCCGGGAGCGACGATCTCAATGGCCATGGAGCGTCCTCTCAAGCTTGCTATTATAGCCGGCGATGTCGCGTTCGAATTCCTTGAGTGAGAAGGTCACGTCGCGCATAAGCGGCTGCAGGCGTCCGGCCTCAACGTCGGCGACGGCGTCGTGGTAAGCCTCGACTGTGACCGGCTTCCATTTCACCATGTCGCCGGGCCGGAACAGCGCCATGAATTCACGGAGATAGCTGATTTCCTGGCGGGGATCGTAGATCGGCATCGGCGTGATGCCGAACATCTGATAGCCGCCGGCGCCGCGCACCGAATAGATGCAAGAGAAGCAGCCGCCATGGCCGATGGTGAGTTTCGGCGTGTCGGTGCGCGGGCGCAGATATTTGGGCGCCTCGATCTGCCGCGAGCGCTCGACCATCTGGTAGAGGAAGGGCAGGCCGGCAACGAAGCCGACCATCGAGACAAACCAGGGCGAGCCGGAATGGGCGGCGATGAAATCGTCGACCGTGGCGAAGTTATTGATGCGCGTGGCATATTCGATGTCGGTGGCGGCGGGATCCTGATGGCGCTCGCGAAAGCGCATCAAGGTCTCGCGCGTCCAGGGATCGTTGTAGAGCACGGGTATTTCGATGATCCTCGTCTTCAACGAGGGATCAGGCGTATCGGCGGCTGATTCCAGCCGCTTCAACTCGCTCAGCATATCGTCGGGGGCGATCAGGTCGGGGTCGAATTTGATCTGGAAAGAGGCGTTGGCGGGACAGATTTCCGTCACCCCCTTGATCCTACTTTCCCGTACGGCGTTGGTGATCGACAGGCTCTTGAAGAAGGCCTCGAGGGACATCTCCTGGCCGACCTCGACGAAGATATGTTCGTCGCCCCCAAAGGAATATCTGACAGCCATCGGCGCATAACTCCCATTCAGGCAAGTTGCGATGAATTGGCCTCGAGCCAACGCTCGAGGAATTTGGTGTCGAAGGCAAGCGCGCGGACGTCGGCGTCGCGCGCCAACGCCTGGTGCAGTCCGATCGTGGTCTTGAGGCCTTCGATCTCAAATTCGCCGAGAGCGCGCGCCATGCGCGCGATAGCGGCGGCGCGATTCTCGTCCCAGACGATCAATTTGCCGAGCAGCGAATCATAAAACGGCGGCACGGCGTAGCCCGCATAGAGCATGCTGTCGAAGCGCACGCCGGGGCCGCCGGGGATGCGCAGGGCGCTGACGACGCCGGGGGACGGCATGAAGCCCTTGGCCGGGTCCTCGGCGTTGATGCGGCATTCGATGGAATGGCCGATGCAGCGGATGTCGGTCTGGCGCAGGCTGAGCTTTTCGCCGCCGGCGATCTTGATCATCTCGCGCACAAGATCGATCCCGGTGACGAACTCGGTCACCGGATGCTCGACCTGGATGCGCGTATTCATTTCGATGAAGTAAAAGTCGCGCGTCGCTTCGTCGTAAAGGAATTCGAGCGTGCCGGCGCCGCGATAGGAAACCGCTTGCGCCAATTGCACGGCGCAGGCGCAAAGACGGGCGCGGATTTCGTCAGGCAGATTGGCGGCCGGCGCTTCCTCCCAGACCTTCTGTCGCCGGCGCTGCAGCGAACATTCGCGCTCAAAAAGATGGACAACGTCATGGCCGTCGCCGAGCACCTGCACCTCGATATGGCGCGCGCGTTCGATGACCTTTTCGAGATAGAGGCCGCCGTCGCCGAAGGCGGCTTTCGCCTCGGCGCTCGCCTGCGGCGCCAGCCGATCAAGCTCGGCGCGATCGTTGACGATGCGGATGCCGCGCCCGCCGCCGCCGGCAGCCGCCTTGATCATCACGGGATAGCCAAGGCGCGCGGCCACTTCGCGCGCCTCTTCCGGCGCGTCGATGCGCCCATCGCTGCCTGGCACGGTAGGAACGCCAGCCCTGGCGGCGATCTCGCGAGCCGCCGCCTTGTCGCCCATCAGACGGATGACGCTGCCGGGCGGTCCGACGAAGATCAGGCCGGCGGCCTCGACGGCGTCGGCAAAATCGGCGTTCTCAGCAAGGAAGCCATAGCCGGGATGGACCGCGTCGGCCTGGGCTTCGCGCGCGGCGGCGAGAATGGCGTCGATCGACAGATAGGATTTCGCCGCCTGCGGCGGCCCGATATTCACCGCCGCGTCGGCAAGCTTCACGGCGAGCGAATTGGAGTCGGCGGCGCTATAGACCTGAACGGTCCTGATCCCGAGTTCGCGCGCCGCCCGGATGATCCGGACTGCGATCTCGCCGCGATTGGCGATCAGGAGCGTCTTGATCGGCGCCATCAGTGTCCCTCTAGACTTCGACCTCGGCGATCGGCTGGCCCGCCATGATCGGCTCTTCGTTGTCGATCAGGAACTTGACGATTTTGCCGCCGAACTGTGCTTGTATTTCGTGAAAGGACTTCATCACCTCGACAAGGCCGATAGTGTCGCCGGCGGCGATCGCGTCGCCGTCGCCCTTAAATGGCGGCGCGTCCGGCGTCGGCTTGCGGTAGAAAGTGCCGGGCAGCGGCGAGATGATTTGCTTGATGGCCATAGCCGGTCCCACTCCTCATCTTTATGGCGAGGGCGCCGCCGGTCGACGGCCGCTGCCCGTCAATTCACAAATAGTCCCGCACGGCCTCCCGCACCGCCGTGGCGATAGCGACCGCGTTGGGCGTGTCGGAATGGACGCAGATTGAATCCGCCCTCACTGCAATATCCTTGCCGCCGACGCTGCGAGCCTTGCCTTCGCGGACAGCGCGAAGGCAGCGGGCGGCGGCTTCCATAGGGTCTTTGGCGTCATGCTGGCGCGTCACGATCAGCGCGCCGTCGTCGGAATAGTCGAGGTCGGCGTAGAATTCGGCGATAAAGTCGTGGCCGCGCTCCGCATAGATCCGCTCGTGCAACGTGCCTATCATGCCGAGGAGCGGGACTTTGAAGACATCAGCCGCGTCGCAAATGGCATGGGCGATTTCGGGCTGCCTGGCGGCCATCGAATAGAGCGAGCCATGCGGCTTGATGTGATTGAGCTTTGCACCTTCGGCCTCTAGAAATCCCTTAAGGGCGCCGACCTGGTAGATGATGCAATTGGTGAGTTCTTCGCGCGAGATCGCCATCTCGCGCCGGCCAAAGCCCTGTCGATCCGGCAGGGAAGGATGCGCGCCGACCCGCACCCCGAGGCGCTTGGCGAGGCGGACAGTGTCGCGCATATGGTTGAAATCCGAGGCATGGAAGCCGCAGGCGACATTGGCGATCGAAATGAGCGGCATCAATCCCTCATCGTCGCCCATGCGGTAGAGCCCGTAAGCCTCACCCATATCGCAATTGATCGAGGTCAATTCGGCTCTCCATCCGGCGGCCAATTGGCGATCCCGTCGCAGAGTATGGACGCGGATCGTCAATATAGTAAAATAAGAAATACCGCTCGCCGGTATTGGAAAAGCAGATATGTCGTTTTCGCTCACGAAGATCCGCTATTTCATCGCCACCGCCGAAGCCGGCCAGGTTTCGCATGCCGGCATCCATCTCGGCGTTTCGCAATCGGCAATCACCGCCGCGGTGCAGCAGCTCGAAGGCGAGCTCGGGGTCAGCCTGTTTTCGCGCCATCCCCAGGGCGTCGCCTTGACTGCCGAAGGCGCGCGATTTCTGCAGTTGGCGCGCAATATCATGGCGGCCGTCAATGAGGCGATGCGAACGCCGTTGGCGGAGGATATGAAGCAATCCGGCAAGGTCCGGGTCGGGGTCACCTATACGGTCGCCGGTTATTTCCTTCCGCCCTATCACGCGCGGTTCGCGCGAACATATCCGCGCATCACGTTGGAATTGATTGAATTGCCGCGCGAGGCAATCGAGAAGGGGCTGGTCGACGGCTCACTCGATATCGCCGTCATGCTGGTCTCCAACCTGCGCAACAGGCGCAGCCTCGCCCATGATACGCTGATCCGCTCCCATCGCCGGCTGTGGCTGCCGGTGGAGCATCCTTTCATGAAACTCGAGACGATTACGCTCGCCGACATCGCCAGGGAGCCCTATGTGATGCTCACAGTCGATGAAGCCAAGAAGACCGCCGGCGGTTACTGGCGGCCGAGCGGCCTGCGGCCGAAGGCGATTTTCACCACCTCCTCGGTCGAAGCCGTGCGCAGCATGGTGGCGGCCGGCATGGGTGTGACCGTTTTATCCGACATGGTGTACCGGCCCTGGTCGCTCGAAGGGCAAAGAATCGATACGCGCAATGTCGCCGCCGATATCCCGACTATGGATGTCGGTTTCGCCTGGGCGATCGACCGGCCGTTCGCCGCCGCGACCAAGCTGTTTCACGATTTTCTCAACTTGAGTTTCCATGGCGCCGGAAGCGCGCCGGGGCATTTCCGCTGAGCCCTGTTTCAAACAGCGCCTTCGCTTGAGGAGCCGCGGGCGAGCCTTACGCTGACCAACAAACTTATGTGCGCTCGCCGACAAGCCCGCCAAACGCGTAATATCCTAGTGCGATTGGCAGAGGGATAGTCGCCGTCGGGACCGACCGGAGCGGGCCGGCGCGCCGACCAATGGGAGGACTCTTCCTTGCAGAATTTGCGCGTGGCCGTGGATGTCGGCGGAACCTTCACCGACATCTGCATCATGGACGAGACGACGGGCCTCATCCGTATCGAGAAGACCGCTTCGACGCCCGATCCGATCGACGGCATCATGTCCGGCATCGGCAAGGCGGCGATCGATCTGAGCAAAGTGGCGCTGTTCTCGCATGGCACGACGGTAGCGACCAATGCGTTGATTACCCGGCGCCTGCCGCGCACCGCCATGGTGTGCACTGAAGGTTTTCGCGACGTGATCGAGATCCGTCGCGCCAACAAGGAAGAATTGTGGGACGCCTATAAGGATGTGGTGAAGCCCTACGTGCCGCGCCGCGACCGACTGACCGTGCCGGAGCGTGTCGACGCGCAGGGCGCGATCGTCACGCCGCTTGAGGAGAGCGCCGCTCGTGAGGTCGCCCGTATCCTGAAGCGGCGCAAAGTGGCGGCCGTCGCAGTCTGTTTCATGAACGCCTATGTCAACGGCGTCAATGAGCGACGCATGAAGCAGATCCTTGAGGAGGAGATGCCGGGCGTGCCGATTTCGACGTCCTCAGGCGTGTTGCCCGAAATATTCGAGCATGAGCGCTTCTCCACCACCGTCGTCAACGCGGCCTTGAGCCCGGTGCTGGTCGACTATACCACGCGTCTTGGCGAAAGGCTGAAGCAGGGCGGCTACGAGCGCGACCTGCTGCTGCTGCATACCGGCGGCGGGGTGATGACGCCGGCGAGCGTGAAGGATTTCGCCGCGCGCCTCGCCGGCTCCGGCATCGCGGCGGGCGCGATCGCCAGCCGCTATATCGCGATGCTGTGCGGATTTCAGAATTCGATCGGCCTCGACATGGGCGGCACTTCGACCGACGTGTCGCTGACTTATGAAGGCCAGGCGCGCGTCACCAAGGATTGGCACATCGAATTCGGCTATCCCATCCGTTTCCCCTCGATCGAAGTGCTGACGATCGGCGCCGGCGGCGGGTCGCTGGCCTGGACCGACGAGGCGGGCTCGCTACGTAACGGCCCGCAATCGGCCGGCGCCAATCCGGGGCCGGCGTGCTACGGCAACGGCAATAGACAGGCGACCAACACCGACGCCAATGTCGTGCTCGGGCGCCTCGGCACGAGTCTCGCCGGCGGCAAGATCACGCTCGATCCGACGCTCGCTGCGGCGGCGGTCGATGAAGTCGCCGCATCCTTCGGCCTCACGCGCGAGGCGGCGGCGGACGCGATCATCCGCGTCGCCAACGCCAACATGTCAGATGCGGTGCGCCTGATCTCGATCAGCCGCGGCTACGATCCGCGCGATTTCGCGCTGGTCGCCTTCGGCGGCGCCGGCGCGTTGCATGGGGCGGCGATCGCGAAGGAACTTTCCATTCCGGCCGTCATCGTGCCGCCCAATCCCGGCGTCACTTCGGCGCTCGGCTGCCTGCTCGTCGATGTGCAGCACGATTTTTCAGAAAGCTATTTCGCCGCCGCCGACGAAGCCGACCCCGCCGCCATCGAAGCCGAATTCGGCAAGTTGGAGGCCGTGGCGCTGGAGCGTCTCGCCCATGAGGGGGTGGCGAGCGCCGACATCGTGCTGCAGCGTTCGATCGACATGATGTATCAAGGCCAGTGGCGTTCGCTCGCCGTGCCGGCGCCGCGCCCGATCGGGGCCATGCGCGACCTCACCGAAGCGTTCCACCGCAGCCATGAACGCGAATATAATTTCCGGCGCGACGATGCGCCGGTCGGGCTGTTTCGCCTCAACCTCAAGGCGATCGGCATCGTGCCCAAGGCGGAGCTTGCGGCGCATGCGCCGACCGGCGCGACGCCGAAGGCGACGAGCCGACGCTCCGTCTGGTTCGACGCGGCGGCCGCGGTCGACACGCCCGTCTATGAACGTGACGATCTGCCGGCGGGCTTTTCGCTGAAAGGGCCGGCGGTGGTCGAGCAGGTCGATTCCACTGTCGTGATCCCGCCGGGAACGACGGCGTCGGTCGACAAATATCTCAATATCATCATCCGCGTGATGGAGTAACTTCGATGGCCGCCAAACCCACGCTCGATCCCGTCACTTTCGAGGTGCTGAAGAACTCCTTCATCACCAGCGTCGACCAGATGGCCGAGCAGATCCTGCGTACCTGCTATTCCTTTGTCATCTACAACCGCGACTTCTCCAGCGCCTTGCATGATGCGCACGGCGAATCGGCGGCGCAGGGCAACCAGGACATCGCGGTCCATGTCGGCACGCTGCACTTCACCTGCAAGGCGGTGATGCGGGCCTTCGAGGGCGACATGCATCCGGGCGACGTCTATGCGATCAACGATCCTTATGCCGGCGGCACCCATTTCCCCGACGTGCGCCTGATCCGGCCGATCTTCGCCGACGGCAAGATCATCGCTTTCAGCCAGTCGAACGGGCATTGGTCGGATGTTGGCGGCAGCGTGCCGGGTTCGTTCGACGTCACCGCGCGCGACATGTTCCGCGAGGGCCTGCGCATCACGCCGGTGCGCCTGTTCGACAAGGGGCGCTTCTGCAAGGATGTCGCCCAGCTCATCGCCGCCAATACGCGCGATCCCGCCTCGATCATCGGCGACATCCACGCCCAGGCGCAGGCGACCCTGGTCTGCGAGCGCGAAATCCTGCGCCTGGTTGGCAAATACGGTCGCGAGACGGTCGAGACGGGCCTTTCCGAAGTGCAGGATTATGTCGAGCGGGCGATGCGCCAGCGCCTCACGGCGCTGCCCGACGGCGTCTGGGAAACGCAGGACTTTATCGATCGCGACCCCTCGGGTTCGGAAGGGCTGATCCCGATCAAGGTCAAGCTCACCATCAAGGGCGACAAGGCGATCTATGATTTCACCGGCAGCCATCCGACGATCGGCTCCATCTATAATTCCGCCTTCGGCACGACATTCTCGGCGGTCGCGGCGGGCATGAAGACGTTTTTTCCGGACCTGCCGCTCAATAGCGGCTTCTACCGGGTTCTCGAGATCATCGCGCCGGAAGGCTCGATCGTCGATGCGCGCTGGCCGGTCGGCGTCACCGGCTTTCTGATGCCGTTCGAAAAGATCATGAACGCCATCTATGAAATCTGGTCGAAGATCATGCCGCATCGCGCGCTCGCCTGCGCGTTCAACCTGGAATATCTGCTGACCGGCGGGCTCGATGCGCGCCGGCCGGATAAGCCGATCTTCATGTTCTACGATTGGCTGCCCGGCGGCTGGGGCGGCCGCAATGGCCGCGATGGCTGCAATGTCACCACCGCCTGTTTCGGCACCGGCCTGATGGCGCAGCCGGTGGAAGGCCAGGAGCGCGCCAATCCGATCCTGACCACCGAGTTCGAAATCCTCAGGGATTCCGCCGGGCCCGGCAAATGGCGTGGCGGGGCGGGCGCGCGCAAGACATCGATCATGCTCGAAGCAGATAAGACTGTCATTTCCTATATCTGCGACCGCGAACGGGCGATCGTCTGGGGCATCGAGGGCGGTCTGCCGTCGATGCCGCATGGGCTCAGCATCAAGCGCGCCGGAGCGGACAAGGAGGATTGGCTGGGTTCGGTGTTTTCCGATGTGCCGATCGGCTCCGGCGATGTCTTCAGCCGCCCGACCGCCGGCGGCGGTGGCTTCGGCGACCCACTGGAGCGCGATCCGGCGCTGGTGCTTGAAGACGTGATCGACGACTATGTCTCGATCGGGCGCGCCGCCACGGATTATGGTGTCGTCATCAAGCCGATCGATCCGGAAATTTGCGCCTTTCAGATCGATGAGGCGGCGACCCGAAACGCGCGCGAAAAAATCCGCACTGAGCGCGGCGGCTGGCTCGCCGCCGATCCTGAAGAGGTGGCGGCGGACTATCGCGCCGGCAAGATCGACAAGCTCGATGTGGTCAGGCGCTACGCCGTCGTGCTCGACTGGGACAGCGGGGCTTTGCTGCCGGTGTCGACAGGCCAGTTCCGCGAGATGTTCCATAAACGCACCGCTGCGGCGTGGGCGAAGGGGTGAACCGGGTTCCTGTCGCCTACGGTAACTCCCGCCAGCGCATCGGAAGAATGCCGTTCCGTCTGAAACTGCCGAGGAAGCGGAAGCGGGCGGCCTGTGGATTGGGGCGGGCTTCGATCGTTGCGCCGAGGATCTGCACGACGTCTTTCTCATCATAGGCCGGCCAGAATGGCAGACCGTCTCCGTTGGGATCGCCGCGCATCGCAAAATTCACCCAATAGCTCATCATTGTCTGCGACAGAGCACGATCCGCATCACCAGGCGGCGTGGCGCAGCCGATCACCTGTTGCGGCGTCAAAGTGCCGAAGACAAAGGGAACTTCGGTGACGTGCGAGGCGATCGGCGTGTAGGGCGAGGTATAGTTGAACAGGTAGCCGTAGACGGGCGCCCGAGCGCCTGCCTGATGTAGCCGTAGCAACTGCCAGCATTGTTCGCCGACCAAATAATCGCCCGTGAGCGCCGCGGCGGAAGCTTTGGCTTGCGCGTCGGTCTCGGCGGGGTGGACCTCCAGGAAGTCCGCCAGCCGTTCTCTACCGAACATCTCCTCGGCCGCGGCGCGAAAGGCTTGCGCCGAGTGATGGGGGAGCGATTGTGAAGCGAAGGGGAATTCCTCCGCCGCGTTCCAACCGGCGAGCAGCGGGATTTGCATCTGCGCGCCGCGCAGGAAACGCGCAGCGGGCGCGTCAGGCGCGACATGACGATCGATACTCGGCGAGAATGTCGTTACGACGTGGTCGGTCGCAAAGGTCCAGGGCGCGGCCGCGTTCAACTGTTCGGCCGGCATGGCGCGCAAAGCTGCGATAGACGCATTGCCTTGCCGGCGCGCGAAAGCGAGGCCGCGCGCGCGGGCTTCGTCGAAGCTCTGCAACGGCCCGTGTTTGCCGTCCCAGAATGCGCCGCTTTCGCCAATGGCCTTGTGGAACAAGCCATGCGCAAGCGGCGACGCCATCAAAATGCCGACAGCCATGGCGCCGGCGGATTCGCCGAACAGCGTAACGTTGTCGGGATCGCCGCCGAAACCGGCGATATTGGCTTTGACCCAGCGCAGCGCCGCGAGTTGATCCAGCAGCCCATAATTGCCGGATGGCGCCTCCGCATCGAGTTCGGGATGGGCGAGAAAGCCGAGGACGCCGAGGCGATAGTTGAAGCTGACGACGACGACGCCTCTGGCCGCCAGCGCGCCGCCGTCGGTGGCAGGATTGGCCGAGGAGCCGAATTGAAAGCCGCCCCCGTGAATCCACACCATCACGGGCCGCTTCTCGTCAGCCCGCTTCGCCGCGGTCCAGACATTGAGAGTGAGGCAATCCTCGGCGCGCGGCCCCGGTCGCGGATCATTTTCGAGCGCCGAAAGACACCCTGGGCCAAATATCGACGCGTCGCGCACACCGTTCCAAGGCGCCGGCGGCCGCGGCGCCCGCCACCGCAGCGCTCCGACCGGAGGCGCGGCATAGGGGATGCCCTTGAACGCCAGCACGCCGTTCGCGTCCCGCCGGTCGCCACGCACATGGCCGGCTTGCGTGTGAACCTGTCGTCCCAGGTCGGTTGCTTTCGAGGTCATGAAGCCATGCATGGTCGTTTGTCCTTTTTTCCGGGGCCTGCCGGCGCCGGGCAGGGTCCGTGCCGCCGCTCGCTCGCGCGTCATCCGCCGGCGTAGATCTATCGACTCGTCGGCTCGATTAATTTATGTATAAAAGCAATCAATCGCTAAAAACCGTCAATCATGCGGCAGCCTCTTCGCTATCCCTGGCCCGATCTGGATGTGGATGACCAATCCGCGCCGGTCATTGCCGTGCGCGTCGACGCCGACGGGACGCAAGCGGAGGTTCCGGACCACCGGCATCGCAAAGGGCAACTCGTGGTCTCGCTGGGAGGCGGCGTCACCTGCCGCGTTCCCAGCGGCCTGTGGATGGCGCCGCCCCATTGCGGGGTCTGGATTCCGAGCGGCATGGCGCACAGCAATCGCGCCACCGCGAATGCAAGGCTATTCTTCGTCTACATCAAAACCGAGCTGGTCGATCTGCCGGATCGATGCTGCACCATTTCGATCTCGCCATTGCTGCGCGAATTGATCGTCGAGTTAGCCGACCACGTGCAGCATGGCGATGCGAGGGGCGAGCCCATGATCAGCGTCCTTCTAGGCGAGCTGCCCCGTATGCCGGTTCAGCAGCTTCACTTGCCGCTTTCGAGCGAGCCGCGCCTGAAGCGGATCGCCGCGGCGCTGGCGGATGACCCCGCCGACCGTCGCACGTTGGCTGAATGGGCCAAACAGGTCGCCCTTAGTGAGAGCAGTCTTGCGCGTCTGGTGGCGAGGGAGACAGGGCTGACCTTCGGGCGCTGGCGTCAGCAGTTGCACTTGATCGTCGCCATCCGGGAGCTGTCCGCAGGCGCAAGCGTGCAAAGCGTGTCAGCCGATCTCGGCTATGAATCTGTGACGGCCTTCATCACGATGTTCAAAAAGGCCCTCGGACAGCCGCCGGCCAAGTATCTCAACTGCGTCGCACAAATGACCTTGCCGCACTCGTCCGTCGATCAACCGCCTCATCCGATGAACGCTCGCTTTCAAGTCGCGATGCAGGGGTGATATCCTAAATCAGACGCAGGCTGCGCAACGAGGCGTGCCCCTGGCGCCCGACGATCAGATGATCATGGACGGCGACGCCAAGCGGGCCCGCCACGGCGATGATTTCGAGGGTCATCTTCACATCGGCCTGCGACGGCGAGGGATCGCCGGAGGGGTGGTTGTGGACGAGCAGGATCGCGGTGGCGGAGAGCTCCAGCGCGCGCCGCACCACCTCGCGCGGGTAGACCGGCGTGTGGTCAACCGTTCCTGAGCCTTGCACTTCGTCGGCGATCAGGCCGTTGCGCTTGTCGAGGAACAGGATGCGAAATTCCTCGCGTTCGGAAAAGGCCATGGCGGTGCGGCAATAGTCGACGACTTCGCTCCACGAGCCGAGCGAAAGTCGTTTCTTCGCGACGCCCTTGGCGAAGCGCTTGGCGCCCGCTTCGAGGATTTTGAATTCATTGATCGAGGCCTCGCTCATGCCTTCGATTTCGGCAAGCCTTTCCGGCCGTGCGGCGATCGCCTCGGCGAACGAGCCGAAGCGGGCGATCAGCGCCTTGGCGAGCGGCTTGACGTCGCGGCGCGGTATCGCGCGGAACAGCACGAGTTCCAGCAATTCGTAATCGGCGATCGCGTCGGCGCCGGCTTCGCGCAGCCGCGTGCGCAACCGCTCGCGATGGCCAAGGTAATGGGCGGGCTCGACCTCGCCGGCCATCCCGCTCATGTGGGATAGGGCGGCCGATCCCAGCCACGCGGCGAGAGAGTGAAAATTTCGGCGCCCGTCGGCGTCACGCCGACCGTATGTTCGAACTGGGCCGACAGCGAACGATCGCGCGTCACCGCCGTCCAGCCGTCGGAGAGCACTTTGACCGCCGGCAAGCCGAGATTGATCATCGGCTCGATCGTGAAAAACATGCCGGCGCGTAGCGGTACGCCTTCGCCGCGGCGCCCGTAATGCAGGATATTGGGCTCGTCATGAAACAGTCGGCCAAGGCCATGGCCGCAAAAATCGCGCACCACCGAGCAGCGTTCCGGCTCCGCATAACTCTGGATCGCCGCGCCGATGTCGCCCGTCGTCGCGCCGGGCTTGACCGCGGCGATGCCGCGCATCAGCGCTTCATAGGTCACGTCGATCAGGCGTTGCGCGCGCCGCGGCGCTTCGCCGGCGACATACATGCGGCTGGAATCGCCGTGCCAGCCCTCAACGATCAGCGTCACGTCGATGTTGAGGATATCGCCGTCGCGCAGCGGCTTGTCGTCGGGAATGCCGTGGCAGACGACGTGATTGATCGACGTGCAGATCGATTTGCGATAGCCGCGATAATGCAGCGGGGCGGGATAGGCCTTGTGGTCCATCGCAAATTCGAACGCGAATTTGTCGAGCGCGGCGGTGGTGACGCCGGGGCGGACGCGCTCGCAGAGGAGATCGAGCGCCTCGGCCGTCAGCGCGCCGGCCTTGCGCATCGCCGCGAAATCCTCGGGGCCATGCAGCTTGATATGGCCGCTCTTGCGGCTTTGCAGTTCAGCGGAATCGACAAAAGTCATCAAAAAGTCCGAGAAGGAGGGGGAGCTGGCGCTCGAAACAAACCGCTAATCTAATGCGCCTGCGTTTCTAGGCAAGCGGGCTCTCATTCAGCGCGAAAAGCGATCCCGGTAGTCCTGCGGCGTGACGCGGGCGACGCGCAGGAAACTGCGGCGCATCGTCTCCTCCGAGCCGAAGCCGCAATGCAGCGCGTTGCGTTTGATCCTATCGCTGGAATCGCAGAGGCGGCGCTGCGCGGCCTCCACGCGCAACCGCTCGATGGTCTTGGCCGGCGTCGCGCCGGTCGCTTGCTTATAGCGGCGCAGAAACGTCCGCTCGCTCATTTTGGCGCGGGCGGCGAGATCGGGGACGGAAAGTTCGGCGTCAAGGTTCTGACCGATCCATTCGTGGAGGGGACCGAAGCTCTCGTCGGCCGACTGCAGCGACAACATCGCGCTGAATTGCGCCTGGCCGCCCGGACGCTTGAGAAATACCACAAGCTGGCGGGCGATTTCGAGCGCTATGGCGCCTCCGAGATCGTCCTCGACCAAAGCGAGCGCCAGGTCGATCCCCGCGGTGATGCCCGCCGAGGTCCAGACATCGCCGTCGCGGATGAAAATCGGATCGTTCTCGACGGTCACGTCGGGATAGGCCCGCGCCAGCTCTGTGCAGCGGCTCCAGTGCGTCGTTGCGCGCCGCCCGGTGAGCAGGCCGGCGGCGGCAAGCAGCAGCGCGCCCGAGCAGACTGAGGCGAGCCGGCGCGCCTGCCCGGCGCGAGCGCGCAGCCAGGCGAGCAACGCCTCGTCCATGGCGGCGGCCTTCACCCCGAAGCCGCCGGCGACGATCAGCGTATCGGGCGCGCTTTCGGCGCCGGGAAGAGGGTCGACGGCGAGGTCGAGGCCGGCGGACGTTTGGATGCGCGGCGCCTTCATTGCGACCACCGCCAGGGAATAGGGCGGGGCCGCGTGGCGGTGGCGGGCGAGGTCATTGGCGGTGGCGAAGACCTGCAGCGGGCCGGCGACATCGAGCAATTGCGCCATGTCGAAGGCAAGGATCTCAATGCGCCTTAGGTATTTTGGCGGAATTTGCTGGCTTTCTGTCATTTCCGCCAAACCATAATCGGCTAGCCTCTTCAAGCCAAGCCTTTTCAATCCAAGCCTTTTCAAGCCGAGCCTCTTCGCAACAAACATTCCCAGCAAAGGAAAGGTCCATGCCCGTCGAAATCGGCCTCCTCGTCTTCCCCGATGTGCAGCAGCTCGACCTCACCGCTCCTTACGAGGTCTTCGCATCCTGGCCAGAGGCGCGCGTGCGCCTCATATGGAAGGACCTCGCGCCCGTCGTCTCATCGACCGGGCTGCGGCTCGAGCCGAACGAGACCTTCGACGCATGCCCGCAACTCGACGTCGTCTGCGTGCCGGGCGGCGTCGGAGTCAATCCATTGCTTGGCGATGCGGCCGTCCTGGCTTTCCTGCGGCGTCAGGCGGCGGGCGCGCGCTACGTGACCTCCGTCTGCACCGGCGCGCTGGTTCTCGGCGCGGCGGGTCTCATCTACGGCAAGCGCGCGACAACTCATTGGGCCTCGCACGACCTGCTCGCCGCTTTTGGCGCGATCCCGACGCAGGGTCGGGTGGTGCGCGACGGCGCTCTGATGACGGGCGGCGGCGTCACGGCGGGAATCGATTTCGCGCTGACCCTGGTCGCCGAGCTTGCTGGCGTCGAGACCGCGCAGAGAATCCAGCTCGCGCTGGAATATGCGCCCGAGCCGCCCTTCGATGCGGGGACGCCGACCAGCGCGCCCACCGAAGTCCTTGCCGCGATGCGCAAGGCGGGGGCGAAGCTGAGGGCTGAGCGCGAGGGGCTTGTCGCAGCGGCGGCGCGCGCATTGACCGGGGCCGCGACGGGCTGACGCGCTGCGGCAAACCTGCGTCGGCCTGAATCCGTTGCCGGCAGTTTCAATCATCAGTGCTTGTCGGTCGCACGCCAAGCGGGTGAGGGGCGACGCGCGCTTTGCTTGAAAATGCGGCGCCGAGGCCATAGGCTGGCGGGTGTGCTCGCGCCGCGCGATATTGCGGCCAGGGCGATCCGCTTCGCGAGCCTCATGCCCAAGACAATTACAATCGATTCATCGCCTTACGGCGCTTTCGCGCCGACCGGGCTTTGCGCGGCGGCGCTGCGTGCGACCCGCCTTTGCTCGCAGGGATGGTTCGGCAAGAGAATTGCGTTCTTCCTCCGCTCGATGGCGGTCAAATCGCTGGCAGGGCGTCCCGTCGATATCGAATCGCTCGGCGCGAAAATGCGTCTCTATCCGCAAAATAACGTCGCGGAAAAGCGCCTGCTGTTCACGCCGCAATATTTCGATCCGCAAGAGCGCGCCCTGCTTGCCGACCGCCTGGCTGGCGATTTCGTGTTTCTCGACGTCGGCGCGAGCGTCGGCGGTTATGCTCTGTTCCTCGCCGCCCATGGCGGACAGCGCGCGCGCATCCTGGCGGTCGAGCCGCAGCCGGAGATTTTCGAACGGCTCGTCTATAATATCGAGCAGAACGCCTTCGCCAATGTCAAAGCCGTCTCCTGCGCGCTAGCCGATCGCGACGGCGAGATCGCGCTTTTCGTCAATTCCAGCAATCGCGGGGAAACGTCGGTGCGGGTGGTCAGCGCGGACGCGCGCGGGGTGCAATTGCGGGTTCCCGGCAAAAGCCTGCTATCCCTGCTGCTTGAGGAGGGCTATGAGCGGCTCGACGCGATCAAGCTTGACATCGAGGGCGCCGAGGACCTCGTGCTCGACCCGTTTTTTCGCGATGCGCCGCGGGCCTTGTGGCCCGGCCTTATCATTATGGAATTCGCGCTCCTGCGCGGCGGCGTGCAATTGGAACAGCGCCTGCGCGCTTTGGGCTATCGCGAAGTCCTGCGCACCGTCGAAAATGTAGCCTACGAGAACGTGTGAAGGGTCTGGAAAGCGATGAACGAAAAGGGCAAGACGATCACCGCCGCCGTCCTTGTCATCGGCGACGAAATTCTCTCCGGCCGCACCAAGGACCGCAACGTCGGCTATATCGCCGAATATCTCACTAATATCGGTATCGAATTGCGCGAGGCGCGCGTCGTGCCCGATATCGAGAAGGAGATTGTCGCCGCGCTCAACGCGTTGCGCGGGCGCTACACCTATGTTTTCACCACCGGCGGCATCGGCCCGACGCATGACGACATCACCGCCGATTCCGTCGCCAAGGCGTTTGGCGTGCCGATCGATGAGGACCCGCGGGCTTTGGCGATGATGATGGAGCGCTATCAGCCGGGCGATCTCACCCCGGCGCGCCGCCGCATGGCGCGCATTCCCGCCGGCGCCGACCTCATCGAAAATCCGATCTCCAAGGCGCCAGGTTTCCGGCTCGGCAATGTCATCGTAATGGCCGGCGTGCCCAATATCATGCAAGCGATGTTCGACGCCGCGGCAAAAGACCTCGAGACCGGCGTGAAAATTATCGCCGAGACGATCGAAGCGGGCGGCATTCCCGAGGGCCGCTACGGCAGCGCGCTGGCGGCGATCGCCGCCGGCCATCCCGAGGTTTCGATCGGCTCCTATCCGTCCTTCCAGGATGGGCGTTTTCGCAACCAGATCGTGGTGCGCGGCAAGGAACCGGAGAAAATCGCCGCCGCGCGCGCGGCGGTCGGCGCGATGCTGGCTTCGTTCAGTGAATATGACCGGCCGCTGTAATGCCTGTTGACGAGTGAAGCGCGCCCTCGCGGGCGCCCTCGCGGCTTGCTAACAAGGCGCTTAGCTAAAGGTTGAACGGAGCCGCCATGACCGAGCCGCAGAACAAGGCCTTTCCCGTGTCCTGGGACCAGTTTCACCGCGACGCGCGCGCGCTCGCCTGGCGCCTCAGCGGCGTTGGGCCGTTCGAGGCGATTGTCACGGTGACGCGCGGCGGCCTGGTGCCGGCGGCGATTGTCGCGCGCGAGCTTGGCACGCGGGTCATCGAGACGGTCTGCATCGCCTCCTATCATGACTATAAGACCCAGGGCGGCCTGCAGGTGCTGAAGGGCATTTCGCCCGAAGTCGTCAAATCGGGCGATGGATCGAATATTCTCGTCATCGACGATCTCGTCGACACCGGCGCCACCGCCCGTATCGTGCGCGAAATGCTGCCCAAGGCGCATTTCGCCACCGTCTACGCCAAGCCGCTGGGCCGCCCGATGGTCGACACGTTCATCACCGAAGTGTCGCAGGACACCTGGATTTATTTCCCCTGGGACATGGGCCTGACCTTCCAGCCGCCGATCGCCAAGGCGACGGAGGGATAGGGCAGGCGACGCTCGCGATCCCGGGCGTCTCAGCGCACGCTCTGATATCCCTCCCGAACGCCGCGCGGCGACAGGACGAATTGCCCGACGCTGATCTCCCGCGAACGGAAGCCGCCGGCGCAGGACAACAGGTAATATTCCCACATCCGGCAGAAGCGTTCGCCGTCATGGCCCTTCCTGGCCATCAAAGCGGCGACATCGGCACGGTTGGATTGGAATTTGGCGTTCCACGCCATCAGGGTTTTATCGTAGTCGGGACCGAAATTATGCACGTCCTCGACGACGAACAGCCCGTGCACCGCGGTTCCGATCTGACCGACGGTCGGCAGCGCGCCATTGGGGAAGATATATTTGTCGATCCACGGGTCGAGCGGTGAGGGCTCGTTCGACCAGATGGTGTGCAGCAGGAACAGCCCGTCTTCGCGCAACAAGCGCCGCGCCGTTTCGAAATAGACCCGGTAGTTCTTCGGGCCGACATGTTCGAACATACCCATCGAGGCGATGCGGTCGAACGGTTCGTCGGAGGCCTGGCGATAATCCTGCAGGCGGAAAGTCACGGCTGGCTCGGCATAGCGTCTGCGGCCGTAACCGATCTGTTCCTTGGAGACGGTGACGCCGGTGCATTGGACGCCGTAGCGCTCGGAGGCGAAGCCCATGAACGCGCCCCAGCCGCAGCCGATGTCGAAGACGCGCTGACCGGCCTGGAGGCCGATCTTGCGGCAGATAAGGTCAAGCTTGTGGTTCTGCGCCTCATCGAGGTCGCGCGCCTGCCGCCAATAGCCGCAAGAGCCGGTGAGGCGGCGGTCAAAAGTCGCCTCGAACACTTCCGGCGGCAGGTCGTAATGAACATCGGCGACTTGTTTGGCGCGGCGCTGGCTCTGCCGGTTCTGCAGTTTCGATTTGGCGATCAGCAGAGCCAGATTGACCGATACCGGCAGCCGCTCGCTCAGCCGCGCGCCAACGATGCGGGCAAAGAATTCGTCGAGCTGTGCGCAACTGAACCAACCATCCATATAGGCCTCGCCAAAGCCGAGCGAACCGTTCGCAACGGCGCGGGCGTAGATAGCCTCGTTATGGACCTGGATGTCCCAGGGGTTGGGACCGTTGATTTCGATTTTCGCACGTGCAAGCAGGTCCCGCGCGAATGTCTCCGGGTTCATTGCGGAAACACTCGCCCATTCGCCAGAGCGCAGGCAGGCCCGATGAGAAAATTGTTCAAAAATACAACGCCTTCGAACATATCGTTGTTTCTCTCGTTGATCTCCTCTTCACAACATTAATTCGATTTTGATTGCGAGGCTACCGACCACCGCGCGTCGCGGTAATTATACTCTCGGAACTTTGATCCTGGTCGCGGCGTCGATGGCGATTCCACGACGGCAAATCGGGTGGCGCCGATGATGAGCGTCGCGGGGCTCTCTCAAGGATTATCGTCACGCATTCTGGACAGGAGTCATTTTTTCGCATCAATATAAAGACATGCTTATATATGTATTTTCTCATGTAAGTGGATTTGTTGACAACATGGCTTCGCGGCGATCATGCCGCGCTCAATCTTGTCATGGGCGGCGCGATACTGATCACGACGCTCCTCGCTTTGGTATAGATCGACATCGCTGCGCGGAATTGGTTGCGCGCCCCTGCGATTGTTTGTATTGAGCGGCGCGCTGACGGGCGCGTCGGGGCCTGAAGCGGTTCCGGCGGCCCTTCTTGTCCGGCCCTGGGATATCGGCGCTCATTCAGATGGGCCTGAATCCGATGAAGCCCTTGAAAAGCCTGCGCCACAAATTCGAATATTTCGCCTTTCTGACGGTCGCGGCAGCTATGCGAATGCTGCCGCTCGAGTTTGCCTCGCATTGGTCGGGGAGGATCTGGCGGCTGCTTGCGCCTTTTCTTCACCGCCATCGGCGCGCGCTGGACAATCTGGCCTTAGCCTTTCCGGAAAAGACGCCTGCCGAGCTCGAAGAGATCGCGCGCGACATGTGGGAGAATCTCGGGCGCACCTTCGCCGAGTTTTTCCATATCGACCGCATTTTCAACAGCGGCCGGATCGAGTTCGAATCGCGCGAGCTTGTCGAATCTTTGCGCGGACACGGCCGCGGCGTGGCCTGCGGCCTGCATTTGGGCAATTGGGAAATTCTGACCCAGGCCGGCATGCTTATGGATTGGCGCCCGGCGGGGGTCTATCAGAAGATCGCCAATCCGTTCGTCGATCGCTACGTCAGCGCGATGCGCGCGCCCTATTATCCCGGCGGCCTGATGGAGAAATCGCCGCGCGCGGCGGTGACGCTGCTACGCTATGCGCGCGAGGGGGGCACCGTTGCGCTGCTCGCCGATCACCGCGAGTCGCGCGGCATCGCCTCTCCCTTTTTCGGCAGATCGGCGCCATCCAATCCCTTTCCCGCGCTGGTCGCGCGCTCGGTCGACGCGCCGCTCTACGTGTTCCGCGCCAAGCGCCTGAACGGCGTGCGTTTTTCCATTCGCATCACGCAAGTGCCAGTGCCGCGAACGGAGGATCGCGATGCCGATGTCGCGGTGGCGACGCGAAATCTCCAGTCGATTCTGGAACTGATGGTCCGCGACGCGCCGGACCAATGGATGTGGATCCACCGTCGCTGGGGGTAAACATCGCCCAAGGCGATCATTACCCGAGGAAGGCGCGGATCGCCGCGACGAAACGCGCGGGCTCTTCGGCGAAAGCTTGGCGAGGGCGGACCTTGTGTCGACATCGATCAGGCGGGCGCCGAGCACGAACGCATGTTCGCGCTAGACGATTCTATCGGCTGAGATCAACGCTTCCGGCGACGCGGGCGCGTTCAAACGCCGTTGCGCTTGATCGCGGGAGGATATTTTCGACGCGCAAGCGGCGCCATGCGATAGGCGCGACGCCACTGGACACCCGGCATTCTCTATTCCATAAACGCCTCGTCACAAGCCGGCGGCGGCGCGCCTCGCTTTGCCCGCATGGGGAGCCTGCGAACGTCCTATGACAACAGACGGGTCAGCGAGCAAAGGACCGCCGGATCCGGCGGCGCATTTCAATACTTTGATCGGCGCCTATACCGAGGCGATTCGCGTCAGCGATTTCAAAGCCAATCTTGCGGTGCTGTTCGTTGCGATCATGATGGGTCCGATCGTCGCCTATCGCGGCAAATATCCGTCTTTCCTGTCGCTCCCTCTAGTGTTGGCGCCGTTTCTGATCGCCTTTTTCTGCCTGTTGATCGTTGTCTATCCCCGTTATCCCAAGCGCGGGCGCGCCAGTTTCCTGGTGACGCCAAATCCGCGCAAAAGCGATTTCGTCTTCGTCGAAAGTGAGGACGACAATCTGGAGCAGCGCAAACTGACCTGCGCCATTCTTTCGGGAATATTGTTCTGGAAGACATTGTGCCTGACGATCAGCATGACGATTTGCCTGGTCACGATTGCGGTGATTTTCTTTCTGCTGCTTTATTCGTTGTTCTAACGTTTGCGATTGGCCCATGGCAAAAGACGCCGCGACTTATTACAGCAACCAGATCGCCGCCTATACCGACGCCATTCGCATCAGCGATTTCAAGGCGAATGTCGCGATCATCTATGGCGCCTTCACGATCGGCCCCGTGCTGAGCTTCAGTGACAAATTCCCCAAATTCCTGCCCCTGCCGATCGTCATCCTACCCTTCGTCATCGTCTTCTTCTGCTTGCTGATTTGCTTGTTTCCCCGCTATCCCCGCGCGGGGCGGGCCAATTTTCTGATCAGCCCCAACGCCAATCCGAGCGATTTTCACAGTCCCGCCAGTCACGAAGCAACGATCGACAGCCAACAATTACTGTGTGTCATCCTTTGCAACATTCTCTATTGGAAGACCGTTTGCCTGCGGATCAGCTTTTCCATTTACATCCTTGGTACGGTGTTGGCGGCGGCCTTCCTTGGCTATTCGTGGTTGTAGGCCCGCTCAGAAGAGACTTGCCGCGAATTTTCGGATGACGCGATAGGCTGAACTGCGTCGGAGAACCATGGATTCAGCGCCGAATGCGCAAGAAGGAGCCTCCCGTTTGCGCGCTCCGTGCGCGCGGCGCCGCGCGTAGGCGGCGAAGATTAATGCGCCATCGCGTTAGAGATAACGCTCCGCCAGCGCAAGTACGAGGAGGCCCGCGAGCACGAGGGCGACCAACGACAGGTAGGACGTCATTCTTTGTTGTCGCGCTTCCTCAACCGAGGATGGACTGGACTTTTGCATGACGCCTCCTTCGCAACCCGCGGCTGCGCCATGCAGGGATCGTGCCGCCCGTGGTCTCGAATCGGACGCGGGCGCGATTGTCGCCATGCCGCCGTCGACGGCGACCATTGCGGCCACGCCCGTCGCGCGCGAGTTTTCGCCCCTTCGCCTCACTAGCGCTACAGACATCCGGCGTTCATCGCTCGCCGAATCGGACTCCCTCATCGAAAAAAAGCGGCTTGCATCGCAAAAAAGGCGCTTGCACCGCAAGGGACGCGCTTGCCGCCGCTCAGTTCAGGCTGGCGACGACGGCAAGGCGTTTGACCTGGCCATTCTGGTAGGCCTGCAAAAACGCTTCATAGTCTTTGAACGACACGCATCCGTTGGAATCGCCGTTCGGGCCGAGCATGTAGCTATGGGCGAGGAGGCCGGCGCGGCCGTAAATGTCGCCGCCGCCGACGGGCGTGAGGCGCAACGCCTGCACGCCGTGGAAAGATTCTTCGCGCGGCGCAAGGTCATAGAGATGGGGCGGCGTCGCGCCGCGATCGCGCTCACTGACGTGACGCGGATCGTCCAACCGGTCGCCAAGGCCCGAATGCGCTTCGAGTCGCGTTCCATTGGGCAGATAGACGGTATGGGCGGAGAGATCATAAATGGCGGTGTAGCGATCATAGCCAGCCGGCACTGGCCCCACCGATGTATCGCTTCGCGAGCCGCCGATGCCGCCTTTTGGCGAGGCATAGGCGAGAACTGCGCCGGAGGGCTGCGAAGCCCCAAAAAGCTTCTCAAAGAAGTTTCGATTGTCCGGTGCGGCGGCGGGCGCCGTCACCCTGCCGTTCTGTTGCGCGAGACGGCGGATGGAAATCAACGGACTGGACGGGCTGGCGAATTCGGCGGGCCGCGCCGGGGGCACCGGCGCCGGCGGCGGCGCGGAGTCGGCGGAGGGATCAGTGATCGGTTTGGGCGGCGGTAGCGGCGCGCTTTCCGGCTCCAGCATGGCGAGGGCAGGCGAGCCTGGAACGGGTGCTGGATTCACCTCAAGGGAACGAGCTTTGGCCGGCGGCGCCGATTTCTGGCCAAGGGAAAATCCTGGATCGATCAGGCCGCCGTACGGATTGGCGGCGACCGCCAACGCCTTGGCCGGCGTCGCAACCGCCGGCGCCCTGGCGACCTTGGGAGCGGCCGCCTCGGGAAGCGCGTGGATGATCCAGGCGCCGACCAGCGCGCCCAAGCCAAGAGCCGCGGCGCCGGGAGCAGTCCTCACAAAAATCCGCCGAGGTAAATGGCGCCAGTCGAAAGAAACAAAACTCAGTGGCGCACCCGTCCGCTGCATCATTCGTCCCGCTATTGCCTCGCTTTCGAAACAATTTTACCGCGCACGCCTTTAGACTCGATTAACGTTGACGCACGCGGTCCCCCAACCCGACGATCGTCTTCGTATCGGGCGGCAAGCGAAATATCAACTTCGAATTGCTCATTTGCACATCATGTGACCGTTCAATTCGTGCCGCTAGTGGCATCGCTCGCCTTTCTGGCATCTCGCCGGGGCGCGCGACAGGAAATGGAATGTCGGTTCAGAAAAGATGAAAACTGTTCATTATCAACAAACTACACGGATCGCGCGGCCTTTTCCGCGAGCGATCGCGAGCGGCAGTCGCGGAGTCAGAGCGGCGAGGAAGCGGCGGTAAGGGAAATGCTGCGCGTTTACCGGCCGTCTATTCGAACTGATCGCGCGCGACCTGCCGACGCCGCCGGCGGGCGCGTAGCGGCCCGCTTCGGTGACGCTGTGGGGCGATCCGCCTGCTCCATGTCCCAAAGCCGTCCCTGAAACGCCGTGCGGCTGATCGCGGTCGCCTTGGCAGGCCAATCGGCACACTGTTCATCTGAGCTGCCGACGATGGGCCGGAAGACATGCCGTCTGTAGGTTTCTATGCCGCAAAAGGGCAGCACGCACCTTTCCAAAATTTCGAGAGTTTTGCTGCCAACGCAATTACCTGGACGAAAGCCAACGAAAATGCCCCTCACAGCTCCCGTAAAAACGCCGCCGGCTTTTGCCCCAATATCCGCGACGCTCCGAGGAGCCCGAGCGCCACTGTCAGCAGCAGCGCCGCCAAAGCTGCGCCCAGCGCCGCCGGCCATGAGAACGTAAAATCCAATTGCATGGCCCGCGTCACGATGACGTAAGCGGCGCTGGCGCCCGCCACCAGGCCAAAGGCGGCGGTAGTGACGCCCAGCAGCGCATATTCGATGAGAAACGTGATCATCAGGCGGGTTCGGGTAGCGCCAAGGATTTTGAGCACGACGGAATCGTAGATGCGCGTGCGGCGATTGGCGGCGAGCGCTCCGGCCAGCACCAGCACCGATGTCGAAAGCGCGACGCCTGAAGCCGATCTGATCGCCACCGCGAGTTTGGCGACCAAAGCTTCCACCGCCTGCAACGCGTCGCGCACGCGCAAAGCAGCGATCGAGGGAAAGTCGTGCGCTGTCTCTTTCACCAGATTGATTTCGGCGGCCGTCCCGATGTCTTTTGCGAATGCGGCGGTGACTAGGAAAGTGTGCGGCGCGCCCTTGAAAGTATTGGGTGAATAGACCAGAACGAAATTGATCGCGAAACTCCGCCAGTTCACCTTGCGCAAATTGGCGACCGTCGCGACGATATTGCGCCCGAGCACATTGACGGTCACGGGATCCCCGATCTTCAGTCCGAGCCCGTCGGCAATTTCCTCCTCCATCGAGACGAGTGGCGGTCCGGAATAGTCTCTGGGCCACCATTGTCCCGCCGTGATGACGGACCCGTCGGGCGGCGTCTCCGCATAGGTGACCCCGCGATCGCCCTCCAGCACCCAGGCGACATTCTCCTTTGCCTTGATATCTTCGGCGCGCGCCTGTCCAATCTTGACGAAACGCCCGCGCATCATCGGCGCCTCGACGATTTTCGCATCGGGCGCTTTGGCGGCGAGAAATTGACGAAAGCTGTCGATCTCCGCGCTGCGTACGTCGAGAAAGTAGAAGCTCGGTGTTTCGCCCGGCAGGTTCTGGCGCAATTGGCCACGCAAATTGCTGTCGATCAGCGTCAACGTCACCAGCACAGCGAGGCCAAGGCCGAGCGACAGCACGACCGCGGGAGTCATCGCGCCGGGGCGATGAATGTTAGCGAGCGCCATGCGCCATTCCACGCCGCCTGCCCTCGGCATGCGGCGGGCGAGCGCCATCACGCCCAACGCGACAAGACGTAGCGCGACAAAGCCGATGATGGTCGCGACGACGACGATGATCGCGATGCGTTGCTCGGCGCTTTCGAAAACAGCCAGAACGGCGAGCGCCAGTGCGGTAAGCGCGGTCGCCGCGACATAGCGCCGCCTTGGCCATTTGCCGCGCGCTTCCACCAGATCGCGAAACAGGGCGGAAACCGGCAGGTCATGAGCGCGTCCCAATGGCGCGATTGAAAAGACCAGCGCGGTGAGCAAGCCATAGACAGATCCCAGCGCCAGTTCGCCGGGAAAGATCGCTGGGGCCAGTGGAAAGGGAATGAGCGCGCCAAACAGCGCGTCGACGGCAAACGGCAACGCCGCGCCGAGTGCGAGCCCAAGACCAATGCCGATCAGCGCGACGGCCATGAATTCGACGAGCGCGAGCAGCACGACCGCACCGCCAGTGGCGCCAATCGATTTCAGCGTCGCAAGGGTGGGGCGTTTGCGTTCGACAAAACCCTGCGCCGCATTGGCGACGCCGACGCCGCCGACGATCAGCGAAGTCAGGCCGATCAGCGCGAGAAATTCGGTGAACCGATCGAGGTTCTTCGAAAAGCTCGGCGAGACATTGGCGCGGTCGCGCGCTTCCCAGCCGGCTTGGGGGAAAGCCTGCTGTGCCTCGGCGAGGAACGCCTTCACCGCTGCCTGCGGCGGCGGAGCGCCGCCCGCGCCCATCAGAACCCGCGTCGTCCAGCGCACCAGCGATCCCGGCTGGATAAGGCCGGTGGCGCGCAGGGCCTCTTGCGAGATCAGCGCACGCGGGCCAAGGCCGAGGCCGGAGCCGAGACGGTCAGGTTCCGAGACGATCGTCGTTCGAATCTCGACACGCGCATCGCCAAGCGCGAAACGATCGCCGATCTTGAGGTTGAGGCGGTCGAGCAGCGCTTCTTCAACGGCGGCACCGAAGATTCCGTCCTTGCGAACGAAAGCGTCATGCGGGCCCATCGCAGGCGCAAACTCGGCTTGCCCGATGTCTGGCCACGACTCTTCGACGGATTTGATCTCGATCAACGCCGCCGTTCCATCATCCGCGCGCGCCATCGCCCGCATGTCGCCGACGGTCGAGAGGGCGCCATGTGCGCCGAGAAAGGCGCGCTCCGAATCGGACAATTCGCGATGGATCAACGAGAAGCTCGCATCGCCGCCAAGGATGGCGCGCCCGTCCCGCGACAGGCCGTCGTCGAGACTGCGCGCCAGCGAATTGACGCCGACGATGGTGGCGACGCCCAGCGCTATGCAGGCGAGGAAAATGCGCAGGCCAGCGAGGCCGCCGCGCAAATCGCGCAAGGCCAGCCGCAAGATTGGCGGCAAGAACGCGAGGCTTGCCGAGGAGATCCTGCCTCTATCGCTCACGCGGCCGCCAGCGCTTCAGCCTCGGTGCGTCCTGACCGCAGATGGATCGTCCGATCGCAGCGCGCCGCCAAAGCGAGATCATGGGTGACCAGCACCAGCGTCGCGCGGCGCTGCGCTCTCAGATCGAACAGCAAGTCGATAATCGCGCGCCCGGTCGCTTCGTCGAGATTGCCCGTCGGCTCGTCGGCGATCAGCAGGGACGGGCGCGGCGCCAGCGCACGCGCCAGCGCGACCCGCTGCTGTTCGCCGCCCGAAAGCTGGGCTGGATAATGCGACAGGCGCTGGTCGAGACCGACGGCCGCCAGTTCGGCGGCGGCGCGCGTGAATGCGTCCTTCAGCCCCGCCAGTTCCAGCGGCGCTGCGACATTTTCGAGGGCCGTCATGGTCGGGATCAGATGAAACGCCTGAAAGACGATGCCGATCCTGGCGCCGCGAAATTTCGCCAGCGCGTCCTCGCTCAAGCCGTCCAGCGAAACGCCGTCGATTGTTATCGAACCGCTATCGGGGCGTTCGAGGCCCGCCATCGTCATCAGCAGCGTTGATTTGCCGGAACCGGACGGGCCTACAAGCCCAACCGCCTCGCCGCGCGTGACGGCGAGGCTTATATTGCGCAAAATATGGACGCGCGCCGCGCCGCGGCCCAAACTTAAGTCCAGATCGCGAAGTTCGATCGCGGTTTCAGCCATTGCGAGATTGTTCCAGATGCCGAAGAAGGTTCATTCATATGGGCATTGTCTTCGCCGCGTCCAGTTGGCGGCGCTAACCCTGATTGTCGCACTGTCCCTTGTCGCGCCTGCGGCGCTGGCGCGCACGCTGCATCTGGTGGCGCTGGGCGACAGCTTGACGGCGGGCTTCGGCCTGCCGCCGGGGCAGGGTTTTCCCGAGGCGCTGGAAAAGACGCTGCGCGCAAAAGGCTATGATGTCGAGATCGCCAATGCCGGGGTTTCAGGCGATACCGCGGCCGATGGCCTTGCGCGCTACGATTGGGGCGTGCCGGAGGGGACCGATGCGCTGATCGTCGAACTCGGCGCCAACGACATGCTGCGCGGGCTCGATCCGGCCGCGGCCAAGGCTGCGCTGGCCGCTATTCTGACGCGCGCCAAGGCGGCTCACATCGCCACGCTGCTGACGGGCATGCGAGCCGCGCCGAATATGGGCGCGGACTACCGGAGCCGGTTCGACGCGATCTATCCCGATCTCGCCAAGCAATACGGCGTCACGCTCTATCCCTTTTTTCTTGATGGGATCGCCGCTGATCCCAGGTTCAATCAAAAGGACGGCCTGCATCCGACGCGCGAGGGCGTCGAAAAGATCGTCGCCAATATCCTGCCCGCGGTCGAGGCGCTGCTGAACGGTTTGAAAGGCTGACAAAAGCGCGGGACGATCGAAGCCTCCGTCTCATCGCTTCTTGCGACGCAGGCCGTCGAAATAGACGATGACGATGATAAGCAGGCCGGTGATAATTTTTTGCCAGAACGAATTGAGATTGAGCAGGTTGGCGCCGTTGTTGATGGTCGTCAGGATGAACGAGCCGAGCAGCGGCCCCTGAACCGAGCCGATCGCGCCGAAGAGGCTGGTGCCGCCGATCACGGAAGAGGCGATCGCCTGCAATTCCCAGCCCTCAGCCTGGGTCGGATTGCCGATGCCGATCCGCATTGCGAGCAGAATGCCAACGAACGACGCGCAGACGGCCGACAGGATATAGGCGACATAAATGATCGCCTTGACGTTCACGCCGGAGAGTCGCGCCGCCTCCATATTGGAGCCTATCGCAAAGAGATAGCGGCCCCATCGGCTCTGATGGAGAAAGAAATAGGCCGGTATCGCGACGACAAGCACCATCCAGAATAGGTTGGGAACGCCGAGATAACCGCCGCGCGAGAACCCGGTGAATGTATCGTTGGTGATCGATATGGTCGCGCCATTGGTGATCAGGAGGCCCACGCCGCGCAAAGCGGTGAGACTGGCCAGAGTCATGATGAACGGCGGCAGACCGAGCTGCACGATGCCGAAAGCATGGAAGAGGCCGATGGCGAGGCCGATGCCGAGCGTAGCGAGGATCGCCAGCCAGATCGGCATATCCTGCGCGAGAAAGAGCGCGATCGCCATGCTGCAGAATCCGGTGACGGCGCCGACCGAAAGGTCGATGCCGCCGGTGATGATGACGAATGTTTCGCCGATCGCGAGGATTGCGATCATCGCGCCCTGGCGCGCGAGATTGGTCAGGTTGTTCTCGGTCCAGAAAGTGTTTGTGGCGACGGACAGAGCGAGCCACATGAGCGCGAGTAGGCCGAGAAGCGTCAGACCAAGAAGAAGATTGACGCCGGCGTTGGGTCGCTTTCTCACCGTTGCTGCCTGCACGCTCATCGGATCCGATCCCCCTGTTTCGCGCCGATACCCTTAGGTTGCCCGGCTTTTCTGATGTGCGCCGAGGCGCGGACGTTGCTTCATACGCCGATCGCTTCGGTCAGAATCGCCTCATGCGAGGCGTCTTTGAAGGCATGGCTGGCGGCTATCGAACCGCGCCTGAAAATATGTAGCGTGTCGGCAAGTTCATAGACTTCCGGCAGGTAGGATGAGATCAGAATGATCCCGGCGCCGTTGCGCAGGAGCTGTCCCATCAACCGATAAATCTCGGCCTTGGTGCCAACGTCGACGCCGACGGTCGGTTCATCGAAAATGAAGAGCTTCGCGCCGTGGTTGAGCCATTTGGCGATGACGATTTTTTGCTGATTGCCGCCCGAAAGGCTGGAGGCGTTGGCGAAGCGCGAAGCCGCCTTGATCTGCATTTCCTTGATCTGTCGCTCCGCATGGTTGGCCTCGCTGGGGACATTGATCAGCGGTCCGACGCTCAGCCGATCGAAGATGGGCAGATTAATGTTGAAGCCGACGCCGAGATTGAGGCATAGGCCCTGGTCGCGACGGCTTTCAGGCGCAAGAGCGATGCCGAGGTCCATTGCCTGTCGCTCCGAGCGAATGGCGACTTGTCTGCCCTTCCATACGATTTCGCCCGCCGTCGCCGGGAAGCGGCCGAACAGGCTTTGCACGAATTCACTACGTCCGGCGCCAATCAGGCCATAGAGACCGACGATTTCCCCCTCGCGCACGCGGATGGAAATATCGTTGAATCCCTTGCCGGAAAGGTTGCGCGTCTCGACGATCGTCGCGCCCAGATCGATTTTTTCCTTGTGGTAGATTTGCTCGATCGAGCGATTGATCATCAACGCGATCAGGTCGTTTTCGTTGGTCTCCGCGATTCGCCTTGTGCCGACGAGCGCGCCGTCGCGTAGGACGGAAACGCGATCGGCGAGTTCGAACACTTCTTCCAGGCGGTGGCTGATGTAGACGATCGTGACGCCCTTGGCCTTGAGGCGGCGGATCAATTGGAAAAGCGCCGCCGTTTCGGTTCGGGTCAGATAGGCGGTGGGCTCATCGAAAATGAGGAATTTGGCGCCGCGCCGTTCAGCGCGGGCGGTTGCGACGAGCTGTTGTTGGCCGATGGTGAGCGAGGCGAGTTGCGCGTTCGCGGGCAGATCGAAGCCGAGTTCGTCGAGCAGCCTTTGTCCCTCGCGCACCATCGCGCCGTGTTGTAGAAAACCGAACTTGACTGTCTCGTCACCGAGGAAAAGATTGGCGGCGACGGAGAGATGCGCGCAAAGCACGACTTCCTGATGGACGGCGTTGATGCCGATGCCGATCGCCTCATGAGGGCTCGCCAGCGCGACGGGCTGGCCTTCCCAGTAGACATCGCCGCTCGATCGCGGATGAACGCCCGTGAGCAGTTTAATCAGCGTCGATTTGCCGGCCCCGTTCTCACCGACGATTGCGTGAATTTCACCTCGTTCGAAGGAGAGATCGACGGCCTTGAGCGCATGCGTGGCGCCAAAGCGCTTATCGAGTTTTTGCAACGAAAGGAGCGAAGCGCCCGACGCCGGCGTGGCCGCGGTGCTTTCGGTCTGCATGCGCGGCCTCCCTCTTTCAACGTTCGATTGACGCGGAGAATAAAGCAGGTCTGACCAGCCCTGTCATGGCCGACGAAGGTCGGCCATGACAGGCAAGTTTCTTCCCGTCGCCCATCCCCTCACTTGACCTTGGGGCTGAGCAATTCGACGGATCGGGGTTCCTTCATATTGGCTGTGGTGATGAGATTGGCGCCGGTGTCGACGAAGGTTTCGATC
>Ga0209006_10000324_pt1 | contig 48417 bp, 48 predicted proteins | sample JacPin_JW_Ref_O2_FD_188567 | JGI IMG/M metagenome (GOLD analysis project Ga0209006, IMG submission 188567) | Forest soil microbial communities from Algoma, Ontario, Canada - Jack Pine, Ontario site 1_JW_Ref_O2 (SPAdes) (version 2) | ecosystem: Environmental > Terrestrial > Soil > Boreal...
AGGCCAAGCAGAACAGCCCCTGCATCATCTTCATGGACGAGATCGACGCCGTCGGGCGTCACCGCGGCGCCGGGCTTGGCGGCGGCCACGACGAGCGCGAGCAGACCCTCAACCAGCTGCTCGTCGAGATGGACGGCTTCGAGGCCAAGGACAACATCATCATGATCGCCGCCACCAACCGGCCAGACATCCTGGATCCCGCGCTGCTGCGCCCCGGCCGCTTCGACCGCCAGATCGCCGTCGACCGCCCCGACCGCAAGGGCCGCGCCAAGATCCTCGAGGTCCACACGCGCGGCAAGCCGCTCGCCAAGATCATCGACATCGACGCGCTCGCCGGGCAGACCCCCGGCTTCACCGGCGCCGACCTCTCCAACCTGATCAACGAGGCCGCGCTCCTCTCCGCCCGCACCGGCAAGCGCGAGATCGGCCAGGTGGAGCTCGAGGAGGGGATCATGCGCGTGATCGCCGGTCCCGAGAAGAAGACCCGCGTGATGAGCGAAAAAGAGCGCCTCATCACCGCCTACCACGAGATGGGCCACGCGCTCGTCGGCCACTTCCTCGAGCACTCCGACCCCGTCCACAAGATCTCCGTCATCTCCCGCGGACAGGCGCTCGGCTACACGATCTCCATGCCCCAGGAGGACCGCTTCCTCACCACCCGCGCCGAGCTCGAGGACACGATGGCGATGACACTCGGGGGGCGCGCCGCCGAGGAGATCGTCTTCGGTGAGATCACCACCGGCGCCTCCAATGACATCGAAAAGGTCACCGCCACCGCCAAGCAGATGGTCATGCGCTTCGGCATGAGCGAAAAGCTCGGCCCGCGCGTCTTCGGCCACGACCACGGCCAGCCGTTTCTCGGGCGCGAGTTCTCCACCGAGCCCGACTACTCCGACGAGATCGCCCGCGAGATCGACGACGAGGTGCGCCGCATCATCGAGGCCGCCCACACCCGCGCGCGCACGATCCTCACCGAGCACCAGCACGACCTCACCAACATCTCCGAGATCCTCGTCAAGCGCGAGACCATCGAGAAGGAAGAGTTCCTCGCCCTGCTCGCCGGCAAGAGCGACGAGGAGGTCTTCGGCGTCGAGGAGGAGACCACGCCCCAGCTCCCCGCCCCGCCCGCGCCCGCCGACCGCACCGAGCGTGAAGCGCCCCGCGCGCTGCCGCGTCCCGGCCTCGCCGGCGGGACCGCCGAGATAAGGGCCTCGGACCAAGAGCGCCCCGAGCCAGCCTGACGGCGCCTATTCGCTCGTCAGGAGCGTCGATCAGTAGCGTTGACGACATGACCCCCAGCTATCGGTTGATGGGGATCCTCAACGTGACGCCTGACTCGTTCTCCGATGGGGGGCGCTTTCTCGACGCCGCCGCTGCCGTCGAGCACGCGCGGGCGATGGTCGAGGAAGGCGCGCACATTCTCGATGTCGGAGGCGAGTCCACGCGTCCCGGCGCCGAGCCCGTCTCCGCCGAGGATGAGCTCGCGCGTGTTGCGCCCGTGCTCGAAGGTCTCGCGGAGACGGGCCTGCTCGATCGGGCGCAGGTCTCGATCGACACCTGCAAGGCGTCCGTCGCCGCCGCCGCTCTCGACGCCGGCGCCAGCCTCGTGAACGACGTCACCGCCTTTCGCGCCGATCCCCAAATGGTCGCGCTCGTTGCCGACAGCGGCGTCGAATGCTGCCTCATGCACATGCTCGGTGAGCCGCGCACGATGCAGGGGGCCGGCGGGGTGGGTGGGGTGGGGGGGCCTCGATACAACGATGTCGTCGATGACGTGAAGGCGTTCCTCGTGGAGCGCATGGACTTCGCCGTGCGCGAGGGCGTGCGCGAGGATCGCATCCTGCTGGACCCCGGGATCGGATTCGGCAAGACGATCGAGCACAACCTCACCCTGCTCGCACGTCTCCAGGAGATCGCCGCGCTCGGTCGCCCGCTCGTCATCGGCACCTCTCGAAAGAGCTTTCTCGGTCGCATCATCGCTCGCGCCTCCGGAGCGCAGGACCCGGTCGATGCAGATCAGCGACTGCCCGGGACGATCGCCACCAACGTGCTCGCGCTCGAGCGCGGCGCAAGCGTGTTTCGCGTGCACGACGTCGCGCCCGTTCGCAACGCGCTTGCCGTCGCGGGTGCTACCTTGGGCGCGTGTCCCGAGTCGAGAATCGCGTGAGGGGCTGACGATGGACGAGGGCGGGGACGACGCAGACGAGCTAGACGACGACGCCGACCTCGACGAGGATCGCGAGGAGACGGCCGAGTCCGTCACGATCGAGATCACCGGGCTCTCGCTGTACACAAACCACGGTGTCAGCGAGGCAGAGCGCGAGGTCGGACAGCGCCTGGTGATCGACCTGCGGCTGGACATCGGCGAGACAGATGCCACCGTCACCGACTCGATCGAGGACACCGTCGACTACGCCGAGGTCTGCCAGCTCGTGGCGCTGATCGCCCAGCAGCGCTCCAACAAGACGCTCGAGCGACTGTGCAGCACGATCGCCGACCGGCTGCTCGCCGACTACGACCTGGAGGGCGTGTGGGTCAAGGCCGCCAAGCCCGAGCCGCCGATCGCGCTCAGCGTCGATGAGGTCTCCGTCGAGGTCTGGCGGGAAGCCCAGTGAGCTCCGCCGTCCCCACCGACGCCCCGGCGATGTTTCGCGCTGCCGTCGAGCGTATGGACATCGACGCCGCCAGCGAGCTGTTCGCGCCGGACATCGTCTTTCACAGCCCCGTCACCTTCCACCCGTTCATCGGCCGCGAGACTGTCACCCGTCTGCTGCGCATCGTCGCCGACACGTTCGAAGACTTTCGCTACACGGACGAGCTGCAAACCGACGGCGCGCACGCCCTCATCTTCCGCGCGAGCGTCGCCGGCAGGGAGCTCGAGGGCATCGACCTGCTGCGACTCGACGACGAGGGTCTGATCTGCGACTTCACGGTGATGATCCGACCCATGTCCGGCCTGCTGCCGTTCGCCCAGACGATGGGCGAAAAGGCCGCCGCTGCCGGTGTGCAGACCACCCGTCCTGACTGACGCGCCGCGCCCGCCCGCAGGCATGAGCTCAGTGGAGGCTGACATCGGGCTGCTGGGGCTCGGCTCCAACGTCGGCGACCGCCGCAGCCACCTGCAGGCCGCTGTCGATGCGCTGCCCGGCGCCGGCGTCGAGGTGCTCGCCAGCTCCTCCACCTACGACACCGACCCCGTCGGGGAGATACTCGACCAGCCCGGTTTCCTCAACGCTTGCCTGCGCGTTCGCACCCCGCTCGCTCCGCTGCAGGCGCTCGATGCGGTCAAGCAGCTCGAGCGCGAGCTCGGACGGTCCGCCGGCGGTCCGCGCCACGGCCCGCGTGCGATCGACATCGACATCCTGCTGCTCGGCGAGCTCCAGCTGAGTCACGAGCGCATGACGCTGCCACACGAGCAGCTCCTCAGCCGCCGCTTCGTGCTGATCCCCGCGCTGGAGCTCGACTTCCAGCTCCAGGCGCCGGTGGCTGGGCGCGGAAACGTACGTCTCGCCGACGCGCTTGCCGCGCTCGCGCCCGAGGAGGGCGTGCGCTGGGCCGGCCCGCCGCTCCTCCTCGCTTCCAACTGACCAGATCCAGAGTCAGCGCACCGTCGCTCCCGAGGCGCTCAGCGCGTACCAGCTGCCGCCGAACTGCTTCGCGCCCACATACGACGTTTCACCCGCTCCATATGCGCCGCTGTAGGTGTACAGCGGATGCCCCGCGTAGGTCAGCTGCCTGACGCCGCCCGCCAGGGCGATCGTCGAGAGCAGCGAGGAGCGCAAGCCGGGGCCGGTAGTCGGTTTGCCGCTCTCGCGCAGCGCAGGCCACACCTGCGAGCAGCCTTTCACCGATGCGCAGCTGTCGTGGTCGCTGTGGTCTCTCGTGAACTCGTACAAAGTCTGTCCCGAGGAGCTCACGAGGATCTCGCCGAGGCTCGTGTGGCGCAGCTGCACCGACGCAGCGCGACTCGCACCGGCGGTTGGTGATGCGGGCCGCGCGCCTGCGATCGCCGCCGCACACGCCGCCGCTACTAGGACGCCAGCCATCAGAACGCAGATCCGCTTCATTCGAAGTCTCCTCCAGTGTCGTCGTGGTGCAGCGCATGAGCGCCGCCTGCCCACTAGACGCCGCGCGGGCGCGAACCTTCCCGTGCTCAGCTCGAGCTGGCCAGCGCAAGCAGCGTGCCGGCGCCGACGTTCGCTCCGCCGATCACACACAGCCGCCCGTCGCGCAGCCACGTGACCATGTGCCCGCCGCCAATCGAGCTCACGCGATAGGACGTGCCGTCCACACGGCGCACCGTGCCGCCGCTGATGCTCGGAGCAGGGGTGCCCGCCACGATCGCGTAGCCGATGCGCCGGTCGCCGTACGTCTCATAGAACACCGTGGTCACCGCGCGGCTCCCGACCCGCCCGATCCGCTCACCCGCCGAGCGCCAGCCGTAGCGTGCCTCCCAGTTTGGGAAGGCCACGTCTTCCACCCGCGCCGCGAGGCCGGCGCCGCCGGCGCTCGGATCTGGCTGCGGGGCCGCGATCGCCGCTGTGCCCTCAGTCAACGCATACGCACGCCCGGTGCTCACAGCCGTCGAGCCTCCCGTGCTCGTCAGCGCTACCACCAGCGCCACGAGCGCGATCGCTGCAGCTGTCGCCGCTGCGCCCACGCGGCGAGGAAGCCAGGACGGCCCAGCGGTGGAACCAGCCGCCCGAGCGCCCTCGCCGGACGGCGCCGATCGCTCTGTGACGAGCGCCTCGATCCGCTCGTGCAGCTCCCGCGGCGCACGCACGTCGACCGCGCGCACGAAATCGACCAGCTCGGACTCTGTCTTTGGCGCTCGCTCGCTCATGGGGCTCCCCTCATGGGCAAGACGCCGCTGCGGCCCGTCCCTTCCCGCTCCAATACCTGACCCGAGCTCGACTGTCTCGCCTCGCCCGGCGCCGTCTGAGGCTCCGGCGTCAGGCGTGCCGCCACCTGCTTGCGCGCGCGATGCAGGCGCGTGGTCAGCGTCGCCTCGCGCACGCGTAGCGCACGGGCAGCTTCGCTGTAGGACATGCCCAGCACGTCAACCGCCACCAGCGCCAGGCGGAAGTCCTCGCTCAGCTGCGCGATCGTCGCGTACACCTCCTGGACTTCCAGCGCCTGCTCCGGCTGTCCCGCCGTCCTGCGATCCGCCGCCGCCACATCCTCAAGCGTGGCCACCGTCTGCGGCCGTCGCGAGGCGGTGCGCAGGCTGCTGAAGAACGTGTTGCGCAGCGCGCGCATCAGGTAATACAGGTCGTCCTCGCCGCGCACCACCCGCGGGCGCGAGAGCACACGAGCGAATGTCTCCTGCACGAGGTCCTCCGCGTCCTCGCGCGAGCCGCACAGCGCCCACGCCGCGCGATACAGGCGATCCACATGCCGCGTCAGCGACTGCGGGTCGAGCGTGCGCATCAGCCGACCGTCGCTGCCGGAAGCCACTCTCCGGGCAGCACCCCGCTCGGGACTTCGCCCACCATCGGCGGGAAGTAGCGCGTCAGCTGCGCCGCGGGGTGCGCTTCGATCAACGGTCGCACGTCGCCGATGCTCATCAGCAGGCGGATCGTGCTGCCGATCTGCAGGTCCGCGGCGTTCGGCGGATCGCCGCCCAACACACCGGTCGCGATCCACGCGTCGATCTTCTCGAGCTGCGCTGGAAGCGCCGCCAGATCGGCGCGAGCGCGCTCGTCGCTGGCGCTGTTCTTGCGCGCCATCAGCTTTGCCGTCAGCGGTAGCGCCGGGCGCAGGAGCGCACGCGGGAGCGGCAGCCTCGTGCTCGCCGCGTAGCTCTCCATCGCCGCCGGGCGGCGCATGAACGCTACGTCGATCACGTGCCTGGGCACGCTCTGCAGAACTTCGTCTCCCCACGCCTCCGCCTCCAGGACCCGTGCGCGGGCGGCCGCGTCCGCCGCGTCCGGAAGCAGCGCCGGCTCCGGCTCCAGCTCATCCAGACGACGCATGATCGTGCGCGAGCCCAGCAGCCGCTCGCCGTCGATACGCATCCCCGGAACCGTCCTGCCGCCGTACAGAAGCGGCCCGAATGCGACCTCCATCGTCGGCAGCAGATCGATGCGTTTGTAGGAGATCGACTTCAGGCGCAGCGCGGCCTCCACGGCCGCGCACGGATGCGAGCCTGGAAGCGCATAGAGCTGAGGCTCTCTCGCCATCTCCCGCCGAGCATAATGCTCAGCGATGCTGCTCGCCGTAGATGTCGGAAATACACAGACCCATTTCGGGGCCTTCCAGGGGGAGCAGCTGCTCGAGCACTGGCGCTTTGCCACCGTGCGCACCTCCACTGCCGACGAGCTCGGCGCCGCGCTGCGCAACCTGCTCGAGCTGCGTGGCTACGGCTTCGCCGACATCGACGCCTCGATCATCTCCTCCACGGTTCCGCAGCTCGAGCCCGAGTGGAGCGCCATGGCCAGGCGCTACCTCGGCCAGGAGATGCTCGTCGTCGGGCCCGGGATGAAGACTGGGATGGCGATTCGCTACGACAACCCGCGCGAGATCGGCGCCGACAGGCTCGTCAACGCCGTCGCGATTCGCGAGCGCTTCGGCGGACTCGCCGTGTGCGTCGACTTCGGCACCGCCACCACCTTCGACGTCGTCTCGCGTGAGGGCGAGTATCTCGGTGGCGCGCTCATGACCGGCATCGAGATCTCGCTGGAAGCGCTCTCAGAGCGCGGTGCGCGCCTGCCGAAGGTCGATCTCGCGCCGCCCCGCAGCGTGATCGGCAAGAACACGATCGACGCGATCCGCTCCGGCGTCGTCTACGGGTACGCCGGCGCGATCGACGCGATCCTGCGCCGTCTCTACGACGAGCTCGGCGAGCGCACCGACGTGATCGCCACCGGCGGCCTGGCCAGGCTCGTCGTGCCCTTCACCGAGGAGATCGAGGAGGTCGACGACCTGCTCACGCTAACCGGGCTGCGGCTTCTGCATGCCCGCAACCAAGACGCACGCTGACTCCTGCGCGCGGGCATCGCATAATGAGGTCGTGCCCACCGCGCCCGAGCTGACCGATCCCTGGACGCTTGGGTCCCTGCACGTACCCAATCGCGTGCTGCTCGCCCCGCTCGCCGGGATCGGCAACTGGTTCGTGCGCCTGCAGGCAAAGCGCTACGGCGCCGGCATGGCCGTCTCGGAGATGGTCTCCTCCTACGCGATCCACTACCGCAACGAGAAGACCTGCACGGAGATGCTGCGCATCGATCCGCGTGAGCGCATGCCCGGTCCCGACGCTCCGGGAGGGCCGGTCTCGATCCAGCTGTTCGGCGAGAACCCCGAGATCATGTGCTCCGCCGCAGCGACCGTCGCCGCAGCCGGCGCCGACGCAATCGACATCAACATGGGCTGTCCCGTGCCGAAGGTCGCCAAGACCGGCGCCGGTGCGGCGCTGCTCGCCGACCCCGATCGCGCGGTGGCGATCGCACGGGCGACGGTCGAAGGGGCGAACGGCGCCGGCCACCCGGCGGGTGGGGGCCGCGACGAGCACAAGCGCATTCCGGTGACCGTAAAGCTGCGCTCCGGCCTGCGCCCGGGCGACGAGAGCGGATTCTCGCTCGCGCACCGTCTGGTCGAGGAGGCAGGCGTCGCCGCGATCGCCTTCCATCCGCGCTCTGCCGCCGTACACCACAGGGGCACGCCCGACTACGAGCTCGCCGCGCGGCTCGTGCGCTCGCTGCCCGCGCCCGTGATCCTCACCGGTGGCATGGACGACGCGGACTCGGTACGCGACGCGTTCGCCGCCACCGGCGCCGCCGCTGTGATGCTTGCGCGCGGCGCCCTCGGCAACCCGTGGCTGTTCGAGCAGCTTCTGGAAGATCCCGCCCATCCGCGTCGGCCGGGGCCGAGCCGCGAGGAGGTGCTGGCGGAGCTGCGCTGGACGATCGCGTGCGCGGTCGAGCATCTCGGCGAGGCGCGCGCGACGCGCTATCTGCGCAAGTTCTATCCGTGGTACGTCGCGCGGCTGGGGCTCGCCTCGAGCGAGGCCAAGCGCCTGCAGGAGTCGCTGCAGAGCGCCCCGACGTTGGAGGATGTGTGGACTCTGCTGGAGAGCGGCGTGGGTGAGCTGGAGCCGGCGCTGTGACGGCCTCGCCGGAGATCGCGCCGAGCGTGCACGAGAGCAACGGCCGGAAACCGATGGAGCCGGAGGAGTTTCAGCAGGTGGGCGCCGCGATCGAGGCCGCCGTCGCCGAGACGATCGTCGGGCAGCGCGAGGCGATCAGGGGAGTGCTGATCTGCCTGGCCGCCGGCGGGCATGCGCTGCTGGAGGGGGTGCCCGGGCTGGGCAAGACGACGATGGCGCGAGCGTTCGCGGGCGCGCTCGATCTCAGCCAGCGTCGTGTCCAGTTCACGCCCGACCTGATGCCCGCCGACATCACCGGCACGACGGTCCTCACGCAGGGTGAAGGGGAGGTGCGGGGACAGCTTCATTTCGAGCCGGGGCCGCTGTTCGCGAACCTCGTCGTTGCCGACGAGATCAACCGCGCCGCGCCCCGAACCCAGAGCGCGCTGCTTGAGGCGATGCAGGAGGGTCGGGTGACGATCGCCAACACGACCCACCTCCTGCCCGAGCCGTTCTTCGTGCTGGCCACACAGAACCCGATTGAGCTGTACGGGACCTACCCGCTGCCAGAGGCAGAGCTCGATCGCTTCCTGCTGAAGCTGCGCTTCGAGTTCCCGCCGATCGAGGAGCTCAACGCGATGGTCCTGCGCACGACCGGCGACCGCGAGCCCGTCACCGAGAAGGTCGCGGATGCGTCGACGCTCCTGCGCATGAACGCGCTCGTGCGCACCGTGCCGATCGCCGCGCACGTCGTCGACTACGCGAGCCGGATCGTCCTCGCCCTGCACCCCGACGGCGCCGAGGCCTCCGAGCGCGTGCGCGAGTACGTGCGGCTCGGTCCCAGCCCGCGCGGAGTGCAGACACTGTGCATGGCTGGCAGGGTCTCCGCGCTGATGGCCGGCCGGCTGGTGGTCGCCGTCGAGGACATCCGCGCCGTGGCGGCCGCGTCTCTGCGTCACCGGCTGCTGCTCAGCTTCGACGCCGAACGGCAGGCGATCTCAGCGGACGAGGTGATCGCCGAGACGCTCCAGCAGATTCCGCGGGAGGCGCGATAGCCGCGACGCCGCCTGCCGGGGCAACGCCCCTGCTCGACGCTGAGACGCTTCGCCAGCTCGAGCGCCTCAGCATCGTCCACCTGGGCACCGTCCTCACCGGGCTGACGGGCCAGCGCGCGCGGGCGTCGGGGGCGCGCGGTCTGGAGTTCGCCGACTATCGCCCCTACGCCCCGGGCGACGAGCTGCGGCGCGTCGACTGGAACATCTACGCCCGTCTCGGCGAAGCGTTCGTGAAGACGGCACCCAGCGAGGGGCATCTCGCGATCGCGCTGCTGATCGACGGGAGCGCCTCGATGGACGGGAGCTCGTCGGGTGGGGGAGGGGCTTCTCGCTCGAGCAACTTCCGCTACGCGCAGAGCCTGGCGGCGACGCTCGGGGCGATCGCCCTGCTGCGTGCGGATGCGGCGGAGGCGTTCGTACTGGCCGACGGCGAGGCCTGGGCGGGGGGGAGGCTCAGCACCCCCCGGAACGTGGTCCCGCTGATCGAGGAGCTCTCGGACCTTCCCCGCGGCGCGCGCACGGACCTCCCTGCGAGCGTGCGCGCATATCGCCGGCACAACACCGACGCCGAGGTGGCGGTGCTGATCACCGACGGGCTCGTCGAGCGAGACAGCCTGATCGAGGCGCTGGGCGAGCTCCGTCGTAGCGCCGACAGCGCTACGCTCGTACATGTGATCGACGACGGTGAGCTGGACGTCGACTTCCGTGGCCCCGTGGAGCTGCGCGACCGGGAGACCGGAGAGCGGATGCTCGTCGAAGCCAGCTCGGCGCTCAGCAGGCGCTACGTCGCCAGCTTCGAGCGCATGGCCGAGGATGCCTCCGCTGCAGCGCGAGACGCCGAGGTCGGCTACGTGCGGGCGCTCACGAGCGTGAGGCCGCTCGACCTGCTGATCGAGGCGGCGAACAGTGCCGAACTGGTCGCCCTTTGAGATGCCGGTGGACGTTCAATCGCACGTTAACGTCAAGGTCTGGACGATGTTGTAGGGTAGGGTTGACATGAGGGAGTAAGGCTTAGACACACACGAGGAAGTGGCCAAATGCGGGTGTCGGGAGGGCACAAATGACGGATGACGACGATGACGACAAGGGTTGGGCAGCTTTCTTCGGGGTGATCGCGACGTTCGCGGTGGGGGCCGCGGTCGTGCTCGCCCTGGGAGTTGGAATTCTTTTGGGCTACTACGTGATCGGCAGCGGCGGGAGCAGTAGCTCTTCTTCGCACACGACCGTCGCCAGTACCTCCGAACCGAGTAAGACCGCGTCCGCTAAGGGCGTCGAATCCGCGAGCGAAATCCCGACTGCACCGGCGTTCACGGCCGACGAACTGGCCTCCTTCCCGGGCAAGAACTGGATCACGCCTCCGGGCGGCGCGACCGGCGACCGCTACTCGCCTCTGACCGAGATCAGCGCCTCCAACGTCTCTCAGCTGAAAGGCGACTGGATGACGGCGCTCAACGGGAGCGGCACGCTCGAGAAGTACTCGCAGGAGGCCTCGCCCGTCGAGTACGACGGCGTCATCTACATCGCAACCGGCGCCGACGACGTCTTCGCGATCTCGGCCAAGTCCGGAAAAATCCTCTGGGAGCACAAGGCGAACCTTCCCGCCTCGACAGCGACCTCGGTCTGCTGTGGCTGGGACAACCGCGGCGTGGCGCTCGGCAACGGCCTCGTCTACTCAGCCGTCCTCGACGGCTATGTCGAGGCGCTGAACCAGAAGACGGGCGAAGAAGTCTGGAAAACCGAAGTCGGCAACGTCAAAGAAGGCTGGACCGTGACGATGGCGCCTCTCTACATCGAAGGCATGGTCATGATCGGCGGCGTCGGCGCCGAGTACGGTGTGCGCGGCTTCATGGCCGCCTATAACGCCAAGACCGGCCAGCAGGTCTGGAAGCACTACAACGTTCCCGGACCCGGCGAAGCGGGACACAACACATGGCCCAGCAGCAACAACCAGTGGGAACACGGTGGCGCGACGACCTGGAACACGCCCACGTATGACCCGAAGCTCGGCCTGCTCTACTACTCGACGGCCAACGCGGGTGAGGACTTCGAAGGCAAAGAACGTCCGGGCGACAACCTGTACTCGTCGTCGATCCTCGCGCTCCACGCCAAGACGGGTCAGATGGCGTGGTACTACCAGACGGTCCACCACGACATCTGGGACTTCGACGATCCGAGCCCGACGGTCCTCATGAACGTCAAGGTCAACGGCAAGGAAGAACCAGGTATCGCCGAGCCGAGCAAGACCGGCTACGTGTACTTCCTCAACCGGGAAACCGGCAAGCCGATCTTCCCGATTCCCGAGGTGAAGGTCCCACAGAACGCGGCCGACGCAACCGCTGCGACACAGCCGATCCCGTCGATGGCGCCGTTCAGCCCGATCACGATCACCAAGGAACAGCAGGAACTCCTGCAGGCCGGCCTGAAGGCATCGCTTGCGAAAGGCGAGAAGGAACCGAAAGTGGTCGCCGGAAAACTGTTCACCCCGTGGGAATATTCCAACCCCAACACGATCCAGTCCGCCAACAACGTGGCCGTCGGCGGCGACAACTGGCCACCGTCGAGCTATGACGCGAGCAACAGCTACTACTACGTCTGCTCGCAGTCCGGCTCGGTGGCCACGAACATCGCGATCGCCGGCCAGACCAAGAAGGCGTACAAGGCCGGCGAAACGTACACGGGCAGCAACCCGCTGCTCGGGTTCTCAGGGTTCGACACCACGGGCTTCCTGACGGCGTACAACATGACGACCGGCAAGATCGCCTGGCAGAAGACCTTCCCGAAAGAATCCTGTTACAGCGGTGCAGTCTCGACCGCCGGCAACGTCGTCTTCTCGGGCAAGAACAACGGTGAATTCATCGCCTACAACGCGACGAGCGGTGAACAGCTCTGGTCCTTCCAGACAGGGGCCGGCGCCAACGCATCCGCCGGCATCTACGAAATGGAAGGCAAGGAGCGGGTGGTCGAGCTCGCCGGCGGCAACGCCCTCGCAGGCTCGCCGCACGGCGACAACCTGTGGCAGTTCTCGCTGAGCGGGACGATGGGCCCGGCCGCAGCGCCAAAGAGCACGACGGAAGCGATCGAACACAAAACCTCCAACAGCAAAGAAAAAGAACCGACCGAAGAAAAATCCGAAGAAGCGAAGAAAGAAGCCGAATCGAGTAAAGAATCGGCATCGGTGAGCCCCGCCAACGTGACGGCCGGCAAGTCGATATTCGCTTCCAACTGCTCCGTGTGCCATGGCATCGCAGGTACCGGAGGCAACGGTGGCCCGAACCTCAACAACGAGCCTCGGGCAAAATCGGTCAACGGCGTGATCGAACAGCTCACCGACCCGCTGGGGGCGATGCCCTCCTTCAAGGAACAGCTCTCCGCGAAGGAAAAGGAAGAGGTCGCGGACTTCGTGACCGACATGATCACGCACACGACCAAGTAGCAGCAGTGACCGGTGACTCGGTGCGCCTGGACTCGACCAGGCGCACCGAGAGACGGCTCGCGTCGGGGTCCGATCCAGCATGAATCCGGCGCACAGGGTGACTGTTATCGTCGATTCCATGGCAGTTGCGCTCCACGCAGGTCTTCGTTGGCTGCAGGCCGCGAGCGTCGATGTGGTGAGGCTGCGCCCCGCCGAGGCGGACACGCCGCCGGTCGCGGCTCGCCAGCAGGACCGCACGCTTGCGGGCGCGCTCGCGCGATGGAGCACGCGCATCCAGCGCTGGCGCGGCTTGGTGCTCCTGCGCCGCCACCTGCTCGTCGCCGTGTGCCTCGCGATCGTCCTGCAGATCCTGAACCTGACCACCGGCCTATCCGAGCTGGCGCTGCTCGCGGCGCCCTGCCTGCTGCTCGCCGGAGTCGCGCTGGAGTGGCCGCGCGGACCCGGCCCCGCCCAGGTTGCTGGGCTGCTCGACGAGCAGATCGGACTGTATGACCTGATCGGCACGGGGTTCGAGCTTCAGGCCCACGCCGCCGCCGCCACGATGCGCCCACTCGAGCAGCGCGCGCTGGAGCAAGCGATAAGCGAGGCGTCAGGCAGCCTTGGCGCGTGGCGCGCGCGTCCGATGCGAGCCGGCGGCGAGTGGGGCACGCTGCTCGTCGGCCTGGCGGCGCTGGCGGTCCTGCTCGCCCTCGCCCCGGCCCACGTCGCGACCCACCGCTCGGCGGCGAGTGGCGCCACCGCGCAGGCCGGCTCGGCGCATGCCGGACGCCACGGGTCGTCGAGGAGCAGAACCTCGGCTCCCGGTGCGAAGGCGCCTGCCCCGACCTCGGCGCCTGCGAATCACGCGGCCGACGGCACGACCCGCAAGGGTTTTCAGACGCCGACACAGGCACCCTCCAAGGGCGCCGGCAGCTCGCCCGCCAAGACGGGCGGCGCTCTGAAGGCGACCTCCACGACAAGCGCCGGCGCCGGGAAGCCGGCCGGCGCCAAAGCCGCGCCCGGCGCTGCCGGCCAGACGGGTTCGCGCACCGGCGCGGACACCGGCGTCTCCCCGGTGTCGGCGGCGCAACTCGCCGCCACGACCCCGAACGCCACCCCTACGGCGGCGCTCGGCACTCCCTCCACGCGCTCGCACGCCTCCTCGCCGACGAGCTCGACCGGCCAGCGCACGGGCAGCGCCGGCAGGCCGACCGGCACGAGCTCGGCCGGGCACGCGCGCGGCTCCACGCGCCTCGGCGGCTCGCACACCCTCACGGGCAGCGTCTCCAAGAGCCTGCCGCTGAAGGCCGGCTACGCCCCGGCCCGGAAGGGCGCGACGAGCGCGAACCGCGCCGGCAACGGGCCGGGTGGCGGCGGGCGCGGACGCTCGCAGGAGGTCGAAGGGAGCGCGGGCGCGGGCGGTGGCGGCGCCACCTCCTTCGTTCCCTCAGACGGGGGGGCGGTCGCGGCGGCGGGCAGCGGCAGCCTAATCAGCTACCTGGCATCCCTCCAGTGGGTGCAGGAACAGCCGTGGTAGCCGTCCCGCCCCGGTGACGCTGCTCAGCGCCTGGGCCCTCGCCGGCCTGCTGCTGGCGGTCCCGCTGATCCTCGCGCACCTGCGCCGGCGCCGCCCGCCGACGCGGGAGGTCGACAGCCTCCTGCCCTGGCGCGATCTGGGCGCCGCTGCGGCGCCCGCCCGCCGACGCCTCGGCGCGCCAGTCCTGCCGCTGCTGCTCGCCCTGCAGCTCGCCGCGCTCGTGATCCTGGTGGTGAGCCTCGCGCGCCCGGCCGGCGGCGCGCAGGAGCCCCGGCCGAGCCGCGTCTTCGTGCTCGACGACTCGATCTGGATGCAGGCCCGCGATGGGAACGCGAGCCGCGCGCAGGCGGCAGCCGCGGTCGTGCGCGGCCGGCTGCGCGAGCTCCCGGGAGGAGAACGAGTCAGCCTCGTCCTCGCGACCGACGCGCCGCAGATCCTCTACAGCGGCGAGGCCGCCGGCGCGCTCTCAGCGCTGCACGCGCTCCCTGCGGGCTACGGCGCGGCGAACCTCGCGGCCGCCGTGCGGCTCGCAATCGGACTCGGCTCGCAGCGGGGCGAGCGGATCCTCCTCGTGCGAGCGCCCGAGGACGCGCCTCCCGCTGTGGCGGGCTCGGGCGCACGGCTCTCCCAGCTCGTGGTCGGCGCGCGCTTCGCCGACCAGGGGCTCACAGGCGCCAGCGCCCGCTGCGGGCTGCCGGGCGCCGGCTCCTGTGAGGTCTTCGCGCGCGTACAGAACGCGGGTACCGCCGCTGCCGAGGACGACGTCAGCGTGCTCCTGGGCGGCGCCGTCGCTGCGCGCCAGACGGTCACTGTTCCCGCGGAAGGGTCCGCGCCGGTGGCCTTCCACGCGCCCGCCGGAGCGGCGATCGAGCTGGAGCTGGCGGGCCACGACGCTCTCGCCGCCGACGATCGCGCCTTCGCCGCCGTGCCGGCAAGCGTTGCCACGACCGTCACGATCGTCGGGCGCCCGAACGACGCGCGTCCGTTGGCTGCGGCGCTCGCGTCGGTCCCCGGCGTCCGCCTGCGACTGCGCACGCCGTCGGACTACCGGCCCGCGGACGCCGCCGAATCCGATCTCCTCGTCCTCGACGGCTGGTTGCCCGTCGGAGGTCTGCCCGACTCGTCCGCGCTGGTGCTCGTCGACCCGCCGCGGTTGCCCGGCGGTCAGGTCATCGGCCACCTGTCCGACAGCCGCGTCAGCGGCATCGAAGCCTCCAGTCCGCTGCTCGCCGGCGTCGACCTGCTCTCGTTGAGCATCGACGCGGGCGCGGGCCGGCGCGTGCGCCTGCCAGGCTGGATGCAGGCCGCGCTGTGGAGCCCCGAAGGTCCGCTGCTCGCCGCCGGCGAGAACCGCGGGCAGCGCGTGGCGCTGCTCTCCTTCGACCCCTCGCTGTCGGACCTCTCCGAGCTCGAAGCCTTCCCCGAGCTGATCGCCAACCTGGTTGCCTTCAGTCAGGAATGGGCTCCCGCGACCGCAACCGTGGGACAGGCGCTCCCCTATGACGCCGCGCCCGGCACGGAATCGCTGTCGGTGAGCTCCGCGTCAGGCGTGCAGCGTCTCGAGTCCTCCGCCGGCTCGCACTCGCTGACGCTCGCCGCGCAGGGCTTCGCCACGATCTCCGCACGCGGTCCCTGGGGCACACGGACGCGGACGCTGGCCGTCAACACCGAACCGTCGAGCGCCGCCGTCCAGGGTCGCGTGTCGCTGGGCCTGCCCGCGGCTGAAGCGGGACCGCGGGTGGGGTGGTGGCCGTGGCTGCTGGCGGGCGCACTGCTGGCGATGCTCGCCGAGCTCCTCTACGTCACCCGCTCCACCCGCGCCCGCGAGGCGCTGGGCTGAGATGCATCTCGCGCACGCACTCCTGCTCGTTTGCCTGGTCCCCGTCGCGGGCGTAGGTCTCGTGGCGAGGAGGGCCGCGGGCGGCGGCCGGCGAGGCCTCGTGCTGCGTGTCGCGGCCGCGGTCCTGGTCGTGCTGGCCCTCTCCCAGCCGCAACTGGGGTCTGGCTCGGGCGGGCCGGTGGTGCTGGCCGTCGAACGCTCGGCCAACATGCCCGCCGCAGCGCAGGCACAGGAGCGCCGCTGGCTGGCCCAGGAGCGCAGCGACGGCTGCACGGGTGAATGCCGGGTTGTGCAGTTCGGCGCGGGCGCGCGACTGACCTCCCCCGCACAGGGTCTCCTGGCCGCGAGCGCCCTCGGCGGCGGCGAAGCCGACCCGCAGGAAGCTCTTCAGCTGGCGCTCGCCCGCGCAGGAAAGGGCGGTCAGGTCGCGCTGCTCAGCGCTGGGTTGCCGGGAGCCGCAGGCCTCAGCGCCGTTGCGGCGCAGGCGCGCGCGGGGGGAGTGCGGATCGATGCCGTCCCTCTAGCCGGCTCCTCGCGGATCGACGCAGCGATCACACGCCTGCAGGCCCCGAAGGCTCTGCACGCAGGCGATCCCCTGCCGCTGGAGGTGACCGTCGCCACGACAGTCGCCGCGAACGCGATGCTCACGCTCAGCCAGGACGGTGGGACCATCGGGCGACAGACGGTAAAGCTCGTGCGCGGAGAAAACCCGCTGCTGCTGTCGCTCGCCGCGCCCGCCGCCGGCGAGCACTCCTACAGCGTGCGCGTGGCCTTGGCGGGCGACGAGGAGGCCGCCAACGATGCGCTCTCGACGACCGTCCACGTGTCCGGCGAGCCCACCGTGCTGCTCGCCGGCTCGGGCTCCTCGATCGGCTCGATCCTCACCGCAGGCGGCATCCGCGTCAGCAGCGTGGCCGCGTCCTCGTTGCCCTCCACGCCCGCCGGCTATGCGCGCTACGACGCGGTCGTGCTCGACGACGTCTCCGCCGCGCAGATCGGCGCGACGCGCGCGCTGGCCCTCGACGAAGCCGTCCACGCGGGCAGCGTCGGCCTGCTCGCGCTGGGCGGCCCGCACAGCTTCTCGTTGGGCGGCTACTACGGATCGCCGCTGCAGCAGGCGCTGCCCGTCTCGAGCCTCGAACCGGGCAACCTGCAGCAGCGCCACCTCGGGGTCGAGCTCGTGCTCGACCGCTCCGGCAGCATGATCGAAGAGGCCGGCGGCGTCCCGAAGCTGGAAATGGCCCAGGTGGCCTCGCAGGTCGCCACGCGCTACCTGGCCGGGCAGGGCGACGAGCTGGGCATCGTCGACTTCGACATCGAACCGCACGTGTTGGTGCCCGTGACGAAGGTGACGCCCGGGCGTGTCGCGGAGGGGATCGAACGGCGCATCGAAGGGCTGATCGCCGAAGGCGGCACGAACATCTACAAGGGTCTGGCGCTCGGTGCTCGCCAGATCGAGGCCAGCAGCGAGCCCCAGCGTCACATCGTGCTGATCACCGACGGCGTCAGCGAACCGGGCAGCTACAGCTCGCTGCTGCCCGAGCTTCGCCGTGACCACATCGCCGTCTCGACCGTCGCGCTCGGCAACGAAGCGGACTTCAAGCTGCTCAAAGCGATCGCCCAGAGCACCGGCGGGCAGTACTACGCGACCGACAACGCCGCCGAACTGCCGCGGATCTTCGCCAAAGAGACGCGCGTGAAGGCCCGACCCGTACGGCTCCACGGTCGCATCGCCGTCAGCGCCGGCGCTGCCAGCCCGATCCTCTCGAGCCTCGCCGCAGGGCAGCTCGAACCGCTCGCAGGCAACGTTGTGACGACGCTGAAGACCGGCGCCCAGGCTGACCTTCTTGCGCAGGACCCCGGCCACTCGCCGGACCCGGCGCTCGCCCAGTGGCAGTACGGCATCGGACGGGTTGCCACCTGGACGCCAGGCCTCTCGCCACAGTGGGCGGTGAGCTGGGCGGGACGCCCGCAGCTCTGGCAGGACGCCCTGCGCTGGGTCGAGCGCGGCGTGGATACCCCCGAGCTGACGCCCGTGCTGGCAGGGCCCGGGACGGGGCGCCTACGCATCGACACGATCGCGAACGCCGACGTGCCGCTCGATCTCGCGCACATCGACGGCGAGCTGATCGCCGAAGACGGGCGTGCGATCGGCGTGGCATTCACCCAGACGGGACCCAGCGAATACGAAGCCGCGGTGCCCGAACTGCACGCCGGCGTCTATCGCTACGCGTTGAGCGACGGCCAGAGCAACCAGACGGGACTGCTCGCGGTGCCCTATCCGGTGGCTGACAGGCCGCGGCCCGCAGACGCCGGTGCGCTCGCCGGCCTCGCGGCCGGCACCGGTGGTCGCCAGCTGAAGCCGGAGGACCCGGCTGCCCTGAGGCCCTCTCGCGCGGAGCTCTGGCGCTGGCTGGCGCTGGCCGCGGTGCTCCTCTTCCTCGCGGCGGCGCTGCTCGGCCTCCTACGAGACCGCGACCCCCCTCCGCCTGCTCCCGAGCTAGTGCCCGAGCGTCGTGGCGTAGTGGACGACCGAAGCGTAGACGCCCGTGCCTTCTGAGGTTTCAGCTGCTTCGGAGGGCGGTTCCGCGGGTTCCGCGGTGTTCTGTGAAGGCGTCTGCTTGGCTTTGGGCAGATCAGCCGGCGTGGGATTGTCGTCTTCGACCTGCCGAAAGACCGCTTTGTACGTCGAGGAGCCGATCGTGAGCGCAACCGCGATGCGCTCCTGATTTGGGTGTTCGGGAGTGTCGAGGTTCGTCGGCTTGCTGATGACCATCCTGCCCAGCTGCTGCGTGAGTGAGCCGGGAACCAGCAGGTTCAGCGACATCAGGCCGTTTTCATAGACCCAGGGGTACATGGCGGCGGTCCAGCTCGTCAGCCTGCCTGCCCTGTCGTATTGGTAGAAGTACGCGTCGCCGACGAGGAACTCGTGCTGCACCGATTCGGTGTAATCGACGTCCAGCACAGCGCTCTCCACCCGCGCGCTCCGTTCGATTTCCTTCAGGTAGAAGCGGCCGATATAGCGATCCCCGATGTCCGTCTTTACGAGGACCTTCGGTTCGGGATAACCGTCGGCGTTGCCGGTGGTCGCCTGGGCGCCGACGGCTGCGAAGCCGCCCGCCGCAGCGGCGACGGCTATCAACCCTGCCGCCAGCTGAAGCCTCCTCACGCGCAGCCAGCTGCTCACGTGGGGGATGTTAGCGTCGAGGTCACAGCCGCTAGGATCGACGTTGATGGGGAGACGTGGACAGACCGGACGGCGGACGTTTCTGGGCGCCGCCTTCAGTGGTCTCCTCCTCGTCCTCGGTGGCTGTGGTGGCAGCGGCCAGCTCTCGCACTCCCAGCTCGTTGCCAGGGCAGACTCCTACTGCCACCAGGCGACTGCCCGCGTGGCGGCGCTCACGGCGCCCTCGAACCTCAGCACCCTGTCCGCATATGCCGATCAGACACGTGCCGAGACGGTGGAACTCGCGAGCCGCCTGAAGACCCTCAAGGCATCCAGCTCGGACAAGCGGGTCCTCGACAATTACATCGCGGCGCTCGCGAAGGGCAACGAGCTGCTCTCACGAATCGCCTCCGCTGCCGCCGCCAACGAAAGCGCGACCGTGGGGACACTCGGCAAAGAACTCGCTGCTGTGCCGACGGCTGCGATTGCCAGCGAGGGTGGCCTATCGCAGTGCGCTCAATCGACCGTGACGGCCACAGCCGGCTGAGCCGGCTGGGAGCTCATCCCGGGGGTGGCGTTCCTCGGGCGGAGGACCCGTGCCTCAGCAGTTTTGGTCGCGGCGGTGTCGGCGCCGGGGCCCGCCCTTTGCCACCGATGCGGGCGACGAAGACCTCCGGGTTCTGCTTCAGGCCTTCTTCCACCAGCTCGTCGTAGATCCCGCTGAAGTGCAGGATGGAGAGGTCGACCGCCGCCTGGAGCGTGGCCATCGGCGAGCCTGCGGCTCCTGGCTCGGCCGCGCAGCCCAGCGACTGGATTCGAGTCGCCGTGCGCGCCTGGACCCCGGAGAGGTTTGGCCAGTTGCGGCGTAGGTAGCTCTCACGAGCGGTCGGCGACGATGTGAGCCAGCCGCGACAGGTCGTCCACTCGTTGAGGTCGCTCGCTTCGGCGAGCACTTTCTGGCGTTGCGCGCCGGCCGCTCTCTGGGCTGCCGCCGGGTCCGACGAGCTCCTCGGATGCGTCGAGCCGCAAGCCGTGAGAGCGACGGCCGGCACGATCACGAGCGTCAAGCTTCTCGCGGAGATGAGCCATGCTCGCTGCACCCGTCTCAGACTAGGAGCCTTGACAGTAGGAGCCGTCACAGCTTCAACACGATCAGCCTGCCTTCGCCGGCCGACGCGTCACCCGTCACCGTCAGCTGCGAGCCACCGGCAGCCACAGCGATGTACTCGACCCCGGCGATGCGATAGGCGATCGGCGCCGAGCCGAAGCGCAGGCCGACGTGCCAACGCCAGATGATGCGGCCCGAGCCGGCTGCGAGGCCGTACAGGTAGCCGTCGTCGTCCCCGACGAACACCACGCCGCCCGCGGTGGCCAGCGCGCCGGCGACGGCCGGCCGCGGGAGCGCCCGCTGCCAGATCACGTGGCCGTCGTCCGGGTCGACAGCGCTGAGGACACCGGTCGCAGGGCCTACCTGCACCGCCGTGCCCGCCAGGTCGGCGGAGCCCGAGCGGTGGCGATGGATCGCCGCGGGCGTCTGGACCCGGTAGCGCATGCACATATCGGTGCCCGGCAGATAGAGAGCGTGCCGGGAGGGGTCATACGCGGGCGGCCCGTACTCCAGACCCCCGAAGATCCCCGGGCAGACCACTACCCCCGCCCGTGTCGGGCGCAGATGCGGATTGGAGTAGCGCGTCAGGTACGGGGTGCGCGCGATCAGGTCCCCGCCGGCGGCATTCAGGATCGAGTAGAAGCCCGACTTGTTGGCGTCGCCGACCGCGTCCAGGGGGCGACCGCCCGCCCGCACCTGCAGCAGCAGCGGCGACTGGTCCGTGTCGTAGTCCCAGCTGTCGTCGCAGAGCTCGCTGTGAGCCCACTTCAGCTTTCCGCTGCGGGCGTCCAGGGCCAGCGTCGCGTCGGCCCAGGGGTCGCATCCCCGCCTGGCGACATCGGTGAAGCCGGGGTCCGGGTTGCCGGTGGCGACGTAGACGGTGGCGGTGGCGGGGTCGACGGTGGGTGGCATCCACACGTCCGCACCGCCGTTGGCTGCCTGGCGGTCGATCCAGCCGTGTCCGTGCTGGGGCACCACGTAGGTGCGCCAGATCTCGCGGCCATCGATCGCGGAGTAGGCGGCGACGAACCCGCGCAGCCCCGCGTCCCCTGCCGGACCGCCGAGGATCAGCTCGCCGTGCCAGAGCGTCCCCGGCGAATTCTCGGTGTAGCCGAGGTTGGGGTCGGCGACGCGCACCGACCACAGGCGCCTCCCGCTGTCGGCGTCCAGAGCGATCAGCTGGTCATCGACCGTCAGATCGAAGACGCGCCCGCCACCCACAGTCACGCCGCGGTTCATCGGCGCGGCTTCGGCGCCCTGGGGACCGAGCAGTGGGTTGATCGGCGGGGCATAGCTCCAGCGCAGCGCGCCCGTGGCGGCGTTAACGGCCAGCACCTCGTCGGTGTTCGTCGTGTAGTACATGGTCCCCGCGACCACGACCGGGAAGGTCTCCCAGCCGTACTGGCCGAATCCCTCGCCGCGGCTCCAGGCCAGGCGCAGCTCGCCCAGATCGCCGGCGTCGACCTGGCGAAGCGTGGAGTAGTGAGTGTTCTGCGGGGTGTTCCCCCAGAGCGGCCATCCCACGTCCGGCGCCGGGTGTGCCGAGGACCCGCAGCTGGTGAGGAGCGCCGCCGCGAGCGCGGCGGCGAGCATGGCGCCCAGGCGGCCCGAGCGCGCGCGGCCGCGAGTGTCGAAGCGATCGGGCCGGCGGGTCACGCGCCTTCCTTACCACGATTCTGCCCATGCTCGGCCTGCGCCGGCTCGGGTTATGCTGGGGCCCGTGCGGCTGAGAGGTCCCAGCATCCACCGCACCGCCTCCTGGCGAGTAGCCACGAGGCGCGGGGCGGGTGCCTTCTGCGCGTGCCTACTGTCAGCTGCCGTCCTCGCCGCCTGCGGTTCTGGCGGCTCGGGCACGAGCTCGGCGGCGCACGGCTCGAACAACGGCGGAGAACCAGTCGGCGCCGCGGCGACGACGGCGGAAGCGACTCCGGACGCCACGTCCTTCGCGCAGGCCGCCCTCAGCGTCCCCGCGGGCAACGCCGCGGAACCCTTCAACGTCACACGCCAGGTGCGGATCCCCGCCGGCTGGCACGCCGAGGTCTGGGCGCGGGTTCCCGAAGCGCGCTTCATGGCCTGGACGCCGGAAGGGGACCTCCTCCTCAGCGCCTCCGACAGCGGCCGGATCGTGGAGCTGGTCCCCCACGGCGGCTTCGCCGGGCGCCCAAAGCAGGTGCTGCTCGCGGCCGGGCTGTCGCTGCCCTCCGGGATGGCCTTCGACCGGATCGACGGCGCGACCTACCTGTACGTCGCCCAGTCCGACCAGGTCGACCGCTACCGCTGGCAGCCGGGTGGGACGCTCGGTGCGATGACAGTGATCGCGGGCGATCTGCCCGACACCGGCCCGGAAGGCGAAGACACACATCGCCTGAAGAGCCTGGCAATCGGCCCCGACCACCGCCTCTACGTCTCGATCGGCAGCGTCTCGAATGCGAGGACCCCCGACCCTCACGAGTACCCCCCGCGCGCGTCGATCGTCTCGCTGAACCTGGGCGGCGGGGGTCTGCGGGTGATCGCCCGCGGCGTACGCAACGGCGAGGGCCTGGCGTTCGCGCCGGACGGCTCGCTGTGGACGGCGGTCAACGAGCGCGACGAAGTGCCGTACCCGTACCACCGCTCCTACGGTGGCGTCTCCGAAGCTTTCGGCAAGGTGATTCGCAGCTATGTCAACGAACACCCTCCGGACGAGCTCGCGAGGCTCGTGATCGGGCACAGCAACCTCGGCTGGCCGTTCTGCAACCCGAATCCCGACGACGTCCCGGGTCAGCCGGAAAAAGGGTTGCACTACGAGGACCTCCCGTATGTCGCCGACGCCCTCACCAACCCGCACGAAGAAGCGCTCGACTGCAAGACGCTGGCGCCGCTGACGCGCGGCCTGCCGGCCCACAGCGCGCCCCTGGGGCTCGTCTTCCTGCAGAGCAGCGCCGTGCGCGCTCCCTACGACGAAGGAGCTGTGCTCGCCGTGCACGGCTCCTGGGACCGCACCCCGCCACGCTCACCGGGCGTGCTGTGGCTCCCATTCAAGGAAGGGCTGCTGGGCGCGCCGGAGACGCTGATCGGCGGCTTCCAGCTCGCCGACGGCGAACGTTGGGGGCGCCCGGTCGACGCCGTGCCCGGGCCCGAAGGCGACCTGTTCGTCAGCGACGACATCGCCGGCGCCGTCTATCGCATCGGCCCGGCCGGACCCTGAGCGGGCTGGCCCGTCGTGCGCTGGGATCAACCGGTGCTCGGGAGTGGGCTGCCGCCGAGGGTCAACGCCACCAGCCTAGCCCCGATCGGGCCGAGGTTCTGGGAGGCGGTCAGGGCGGAGCCGCCGACGGCCGCGAGGATGTACTCCTTGCCGGCGATCGTGTAGATGACCGGCGCGGAGCCGAACGCGAGCCCGAGGTTCCCGGTCCAAAGCTGCTTGCCGGTCTTCGCTTCGAACGCGTAGAGGGTCCCATGCTGGTCGCCGGTGAACACGATGTTTCCAGACGTGGCCGTCGCCCCGCCGATCATCGGCGTGGACATGTTGTGAGCCCAGGCGATCTTGCCGGTCGTGACGTTCACCGCGGTGAACGTGCCCGACGGCTTCTCGTTGGAGGGCGTGGTGCGATCGCCGCCGAAGTCCTTCTCGCCGTAGTGCTTGCTGTTGACGGTCAGGATCTGGCAGAGGTTGACGCCGGAGACATACACGTCGCCGGCTTCCGGGTCGAACGCGAGCGGCGCGTATTGCGAGCCGCCCACCGCGCCCGGGCACTCGAGCGTGCCTTCGGTCGTGGGCGTCGAGTGGTGCTCCTTTACGAACGCCACCCTGGGGAACAGGTCTTCGCCGGTCGCCGCGTTGAGGATGAACAGGTAACCGCTCTTGCCCGCCTCCGCGATCGCCCTCACCGAGTGGCCTTTGACCTTCGTCGTGAACAGAACGGGAGGCGACTCGGCATCGTAGTCCCAGAGGTCGTGGGCGACCTCCTGGTGGTACCAGACGAGCTGCCCTGTCGTGGCCCGTAGCGCCAGGATCGAGTCGGTGTAGAGGTTGGCGCCGGGGCGCTTGGTCCCGACGATCGCGGGCGCCGGGTTGCCCGTGCCGACATAGACGATCCCGGTGCTCGTGTCGATCGTCGGAGGCATGTACACGGTGCCCCCGCCGCCTTCCTTGGGCACCCAGCCGGTACCGGCGTGGGGAACGGTGTAGAAGCGCCAAAGCTGCTTGCCGGTGCTGGCGCTATATGCGGCGACGAAGCCCCGTACGCCGTCCTCCGAGCCGGAGTCGCCGACGATCACCATGCCGTCGTACACGGTCGGGGCCATCGTCTCGTAGGCGCCCGTGCTGTCGTCGACGACTTCCGTGGACCAGAGCTTCTCCCCGGTTGCCTGGCTGAGCGCCTGGAGGTGATCGTCGAAGGTGAGCAGGAAGAGCTTGCCGCCTTCGACGGCCACACCCCGATTCACCGTCACTCCATACCCGCCCACGCCCGTCGACAGCGAGAATTCCACCGCGGGGGTGTAGATCCAATTGGTGTGACCCGTGACGGCATTGATCGACACCACCTCATCGGTCGAGGTCGTCACATAGATCGTCTGCCCGACGACGACCGGGAACGACTCCATCAGGAACTGCTCGGAGCCGAGGTCGTTGCGCCACGCGACGCCGAGGTGGCTGACGTTCGACGCGTCGACCTGCTTCTGCGGAGCAAAGCGGGTGTTGTCCCGGTCGCGGCCGAAGTACGGCCAGTCGCTGTAGCCCGGCGGGTGGTAGGACAGGCTGGTGGTGCCGCTGCTGCTGCCACCGCAGCCCGCGAGCACGGCCGCGAGAGTCAACACGGCGCCGGCGGCGCGGAGGCAGTTGTAGAGGCGCATCACGCGCCGCGTGTCGTTCGCGGCACGCCGGCTGTCCCCGATGAGCAACCGTTCGGAGGGGCTGCCAGACTCATGTTTCCCACGCACTCCTGGAGGCTAGTCGCCCGTCCGCCGCTTACCTTCTTACGCAGCCGATCTTACATAGCCGGAAGGCTCCTAGTCGTCGTGATCTTAGGCGCCCTGAGCCCCGCTATACTGCTGCGCTCGCTGGACCCCCCGGGTAGCGACATCCCCGCTGGAAGCGGGGTTTTGTATGCCGCTGCCGGACCACCAACCCGTCGAATCGAGTCCCGCTCACCACATGCCGAAGGACGTAATCCTCACCCCAGAAGGCCTGCAGAAGCTGAAGGACGAGCTGGAGCTGCTCTCTACGGCGAAGCGGCGTGAGGTCGCCGAACGCATCAAGGAGGCCAGGGAGTTCGGAGACATCGCCGAGAACTCCGAGTACGACGATGCGAAGAACGAGCAGGCGATGGTCGAGAGCCGCATCGCCCAGCTGCAGGAGAAGCTGCGCATGGCGACGGTGATCCAGGCCAAAGATCTCTCGACCGACGTCGTGCAGGTCGGCTCGGTGGTGCACGTCAAGGACGAAAGGACCGGCAAGTCGGTCAGGTACACGATCGTCGGCTCGGCCGAGGCCAAGCCTGACGAGCACAAGCTCTCCAACGAGTCGCCCGTCGGACGCGCGCTGCTCGGCCACAAGCGCAACGAGACGGTCGCCGTGAAGGTCCCGCGCGGCCCCGCCCGCAAGCTGAAGATCACCAAGATCGACGTCGGCCTAGAGTAGGCTCGCCCGCGATGAGCGGCAGCGATGATCAACCCTCGCCGCAGGAGTCGGGTGGCGAGTCGGACGCACCCACGCGGCACGGCCTGCAGGAGCTGATTGCCGAGCGACGGGCGAAGGCCGCTCGCATCCGCGATCTCGACGAGAGCGCGTTTCCGTACTCGTTCGCCGGCGTTGAGCCGGTCGCGGAGATCCTGCCGCGCTATGAGCACCTCGAGCCAGGGCAGGAAACGGACGAGCGCCACCGCGTCGCAGGTCGTATTGCCGCCCGGCGCGGCGCCGGCAAGATGGCATTCCTGGATCTCGTCGACCGCTCCGGCAAGATCCAGCTGCACGCCCGCGTCGATGTGCTCGGCCCGGAGCGCTTCGGGTTGCTCACCTCGCTCGACCTTGGCGATCTGATCGGCGTGGACGGCTCGGCGATCCGCAGCCGCCACGGCGAGGTCTCGCTGCGCGTGGAGAGCTTCCAGGTGCTCGCCAAGGCGCTGCGTCCGCCGCCGGACAGGCACCACGGCCTCACCGATGTGGAGACCCGCTATCGCCACCGCGAGCTGGATCTGATCGCCAGCGAGGAGACGCGCAACCTGTTCATCGATCGCGCGCGGATCGTCTCCGCGGTGCGCGCCTACCTCGACGCCTCCGGTTTCATCGAGGTGGAGACGCCGGTGCTCCAGCCGCTCTACGGCGGCGCCCTGGCACGCCCGTTCACCACCCACCACAACGCGCTCGATCGCGACCTCTATCTGCGGATCGCCACGGAGCTCTATCTCAAGCGCCTGATCGTCGGCGGCCTCGAGCGCGTGTACGAGCTGGGCAAGGACTTTCGCAACGAGGGCGTCTCGCACAAGCACAACCCCGAGTTCACGATGGTGGAGTGGTACGAGGCCTACGCGGACTACGAGGACGAGGCGCAGCGCACCGAAGAGATCGTCGCGGCGGCGGCGCGCGCCGCCGGCTACGAGGGCGAGCTGGACTTCTCCGCCCCGTGGGCCCGCGTGGGCTTCATCGAGGCGATCGAGCGTGCGACGGGCATCGATCTGGCCGCCTGCGGCGACGCCGAGTCGCTCGCCGCGGCGATTCGCGAGCGTGGCCTCGACGTGAAGACCGGCGGCCTCTGGTTCGAGATGGCCGACGACCTGCTCTCGAAGTACGTGGAGCCGAGCCTGCTCCAGCCCACGTTCGTGATCGACTACCCGACGGAGATATCACCGCTCGCGCGCCAGCATCGCAGCGCGCCCGCGCTCGTCGAGCGCTGGGAGGCGTTTGCCGGCGGGATGGAGATCGCCAACGCCTTCAGCGAGCTGATCGACCCGGACGTGCAGCGCGAGCGCTTCGAGGCCCAGCGGCGCCTGGAGGCGATCGACGAGGACGCCGAGACGATGCCCTACGACGAGGCGTTCGTCGAGGCGCTCGAGCAGGGCATGCCGCCCACCGGCGGCGTGGGCCTGGGCATCGATCGCCTGGTCATGCTCCTGACCGGACGCGACTCGATCCGCGAGGTGGTGCTGTTCCCGGCGATGCGCGACTGAGCGCATGGACGCCCGGCGATCAAGCAGTGACGCCTGCCTGCCGATGACCCCGTTAAGGCAGGGTGGCCGGTTGGTAGACTCTCCATAAGGCGTAGTTTTCAGGGTCCGAAGCTCCGAGGTACCGTCCCGGTAGGAAGGAATCACACCATGTTCGAGCGATTTACAGAACGGGCCCGGCAGGTCGTCGTTCTCGCGCAGGAGGAGGCGCGCACGCTCAAGCACAATTACATCGGCACGGAGCACATCCTGCTTGGCCTTTTGCGTGAGGAGGAGGGGCTCGCCGCGCGTGTGCTGGAGAGCCTGGACATCACCGTCGAGCGGGTGCGCGCGCAGGTCGTGCGGATCGTCGGCTCCGGTGAGGAGGTCACCTCGGGACAGATCCCATTCACGCCCCGCGCCAAGAAGGTTCTCGAGCTCGCGCTGCGCGAGGCGCTGAGCCTGGGCCACAACTACATCGGCACCGAGCACATCCTGCTCGGCCTGGTTCGCGAGAACGAGGGCGTCGCCGCTCGCATCCTGCTCGACTTCGACGCCGACTCCGAGAAGATCCGCAACGAGGTCATCCGCATGCTGTCCGGTCCCGGCGGCCGTCGCCAAGGCCAGTCCGGCGGTGCCGGTGCGGGCGCCGGTGCGGGTGCCTCCGGCGAGGGTAAGAAGTCTTCCAAGCTGCTCGACCAGTTCGGGCGCAACCTCACCAAGCTGGCTGCCGAAGGCAAGCTCGACCCGTGCGTCGGGCGTGAGACCGAGATCGAGCGGATCATGCAGATCCTCTCGCGGCGGACCAAGAACAACCCCGTGCTGGTGGGCGAGCCGGGCGTCGGCAAGACGGCCGTCGTCGAGGGCCTGGCGCAGCGCATCACGAGCTCCGAGGTCCCCGAGTTGCTCAAGAACAAGCAGATCTACACGCTCGACCTGGCGGCGCTCGTCGCCGGCTCGAAGTACCGCGGCGAGTTCGAGGAGCGCCTGAAGAAGGTGATGAAGGAGATCACCCAGCGCGGCGACATCATCCTGTTCATCGACGAGCTCCACAACCTCGTCGGTGCCGGTGCCGCAGAGGGCGCGATCGACGCCGCATCGATCCTCAAGCCGGCGCTCGCGCGCGGCGAGCTGCAGACGGTCGGCGCGACCACGCTCGACGAGTACCGCAAGTACCTCGAGCGCGACTCCGCGCTGGAGCGTCGCTTCCAGAAGATCACCGTTGACGAGCCCACGATCGACCAGACCGTCGAAATCCTCACGGGCCTGCGCGATCGCTACGAGCAGCACCACAAGGTGCAGATCACCGACGAGGCGCTGCGCGCCGCCGGCGAACTGGCCAGCCGCTATATCTCAGACCGGTTCCTGCCCGACAAGGCGATCGACCTGATCGACGAGGCCGCCTCGCGGATGCGCATCAAGTCGATGACCTCGCCGCCCGCCAACCGCGAGCTCGAGGGTGAAGTCGAGTCGACGCGCCGCGAAAAGGAGGCCGCGATCGAGGCTCAGGAGTTCGAGAAGGCAGCGTCGCTGCGCGACAAGGAGCGCAAGCTGACGAACAAGAAACGCGAGCTCGAGCAGGCGTGGGAATCCGGCGAGTCCGGTGAGCGTCCTTCGATCGGCGAAGAGGAGATCGCGGACATCGTCTCGATGTGGACCGGCATCCCCGTGTTCAAGTTGACCGAGGCCGAGACTCAGAAGCTGATGCGCATGGAGGACGAACTGCACAAGCGCGTGATCGGCCAGCACCCCGCGATCGAGGTCATCTCCAAGGCGATCCGCCGCTCGCGCGCGGGCCTGAAGGACCCCAAGCGCCCAACCGGCTCGTTCATCTTCCTCGGCCCCTCCGGCGTCGGCAAGACCGAGCTCGCACGCACGCTCGCCGAGTTCCTGTTCGGCGACGACGACGCGCTGATCCGCATCGACATGTCCGAGTACATGGAGAAGCACGCGGTCTCCCGTCTGGTCGGCTCGCCCCCCGGCTACATCGGCTACGACGAGGGCGGCCAGCTGACCGAGGCGATACGGCGCAAGCCCTACAGCGTGCTGCTGCTCGACGAGATCGAGAAGGCGCACCCGGACGTGTTCAACATCCTTCTGCAGATCCTCGAGGACGGGCGCCTGACCGACGCGCAGGGACGCACGGTGGACTTCCGCCACGCGATCGTGATCATGACCTCCAACATCGGCGCCGCCGAGATCGCGCGCAACACGCCGCTCGGCTTCGCGGTCTCCGACGACGAGACGGGCATCACCTACGACGACATGAAGAACCGGATCATGGGCGAGCTGAAGAAGGTCTTCCGCCCTGAGTTCCTCAACCGCATCGACGACGTGATCGTCTTCCACAAGCTGCAGAAGGACGAGATCAAGCAGATCGTTGAGCTGCTGCTGCTGCGGATCCGCGAGTCGATGGCCGAACGCGAGCTCCAGCTCGAGCTGACCGAGCCCGCCAAGGACCTGCTGGTCGACAAGGGCTGGGACCCGGCGATGGGCGCACGCCCGCTGCGCCGCGCGATCCAGCGCTACATCGAGGACCCGCTCGCCGACTTCGTGTTGCGCGAGGAGCTGACCCCCGGAGCGACCGTGGTCGTAGACCCGGCCGAGGGCGACCAGGAGGGCGAGGTTCGCCTCTCGATCGTCAAGCCCAAGAAGGCGAAGACTCCCGTCGGCGTCGGTGCCGAAGGCGCCAGCTCCGAGGAGATCGTCGAGGACGCGGCGCCGTCCGAGGACACGGCTCCGAGCATCGACGCTCCCAGCGAGCCCTAGCCGCCTGCGCTGATCCATCCCCCGCGCCGCGTACGCTCACGCGGTGGCCAGAACAACCGTTCACGTGTGCTCGCAATGCGGCCTGCAGTCCGCGCAGTGGCACGGCCAGTGCCCCGAGTGCGGGGAGTGGAATACGCTCGTCGAGGAGCGTGTCGCGCCCGTCCGCGGGAAGGGCCTGCGTGCTGAGCGTGAGGCGCGCTCAGGCGCGGGCGCCGGCGGCGGCGCACCCAGATCGACCCCGGTCCCGCTGGGCGAGGTCGGCGCCGCACCGGTCAACCGCATGGCGACAGGCATCGGCGAGCTCGACCGCGTGCTCGGCGGCGGGCTCGTCCCCGGCTCGCTGGTGCTGCTCGGCGGCTCGCCGGGAATCGGCAAGTCGACGCTCACGAACATGGTGCTCGGACACCTGCAACAGGCCGGTCGCCGCACGCTTTACGTGAGCGGCGAGGAGTCCGCCGAGCAGGTGCGCCTGCGCGCCGAGCGGCTGGTGATGTGGTCCCCGCCCACCCCGCCTGCCTCGAGCTCCTCGGGCCCGACCCACCCCGAAAACGTGCGCCCTCTGGCGCGCGTCGCGTCCGCCAACCCCGCACTGGAGGTCCCCGTGCTTGCGGAGACCGACCTGGACGTCGTGCTGGAGGCGCTGCAGACGTACGCGCCGCAGGCGTGCGTGATCGACTCGGTGCAGACGCTGCGCGCAGCCGAGCTCTCCGGCGCGCCCGGCTCGGTGGGGCAGGTGCGCGAGGTCGCGGCGCGGATCATGGAGCTCGCGAAGGCCCGCGGCATCGCGGTGATCCTGGTCGGCCACGTGACCAAGGACGGTGCGCTTGCCGGCCCGCGCGTGCTCGAGCATCTCGTTGACTGCGTGCTTCAGTTCGAGGGCGAGCGCGAGCGCCCCTACCGCGAGCTGCGTGCCCTGAAGAACCGCTTCGGCTCCACGAACGAGGCGGGGTTGTTCGAGATGCGCCAGGGCGGCCTCGTCGAGGTGCTGGACGCCTCCGCGAGGTTCGTCGCCGAGGCGACGCGATCGCCGGGCAGCGTCGTGCTGGCCGCGATGGAGGGCTCGCGGCCGCTCCTGGTGGAGGTCCAGGCGCTCGTTGCGCCCTCGGAGCTCGAGCAGCCGCGCCGCGTCGTCTCCGGTCTCGACCGCAACCGGCTGGCGCTGGTGCTGGCGATCCTCGCGCGCCACGGCAACGTGCGCACCGGCGGCGCGGACGTGTTCGTGAACGTCGTCGGCGGGGTGCGCGTGGACGAGCCCGGGTGCGACCTGGCGGTCGCGCTGGCGGTGGCAAGCGCGAGTCGTGGGATACCCCCGCGCGGTACCCCCAGGGCGTGCTTCGGCGAGCTCGGCCTGACGGGCGAGCTGCGTTGGGTCGGACATCCCGAGCGCCGCCTCGAGGAGGCCGCCAAGCACGGCCTCACGGACGTGATCGCCCCAGTGGACAGCGGCCCCTCCGCATGCGAGGTTCCAACGCTGCGTGCGGCGCTCGCGGCGGCTCTGCCGGGAGGCCCGCCGGAGGGTCGTCCACGCACCGTGCCGGAAGCCTCCGAGCCGCCGCTGACCCGCGTCCAGGACCGCCGCCGGCCCGCCGGCGAGAGGGCCCTGCGTCCCGCTCCAGATCCCGCGGCCAGCAGCAGCTGAACGCGCGCCCAAATTGGCGAAAACGCCCTATCCACGCGGCGAATTCGGTGTGGGCGTAGTGTACGAGCTGCTGAGCGAATGCTAAATGCCCTAGAATTGGGGCTGTGGCTCCAAGATCCGGAGAAGACCTAGACAGTGAGGTACGACCGGATCCGGGGTTGATGCGGGCTCTGGAGATGATCGCTCCGGGCACCGCGCTGCGCGAGGGGATCGAGAGCATCCTCCACGCTCATACGGGCGGTCTGATCGTGATCGGCGAGCCCGAAGACCTCAGCTTCCTGAACTCGGGCGGCATCAGGCTCGAGATGGACTACACGCCTGCGTTCCTTTACCAGATCGCAAAGATGGACGGCGCGATCATCCTCAACGCGAACGCCACCAAGATCACGATGGCGAACGTGCAGCTGATGCCAGATCCGACGATCCTCTCGCACGAGACGGGCACCCGCCACCGCACCGCCGAGCGCGTCTCCAAGCAGACCGACGCACTGGTGATCGCCATCTCCCAGCGGCGTGAGGTGGTCTCGGTGTACGTGGACGGCATGAAGTACATCCTCGAGGACATCCCCGTGGTGCTCGCCAAGGCAAACCAGGCGCTGGCCACGCTGGACAAGTTCCGCACCCGTCTCGATCAGGTCTCCACGCGACTGACGGCGCTCGAGTTCGAGGGCGGCACGACGCTGCACGACGTGCTGACCGTGCTGCAACGCTCGGAGCTCGTGACGCGTATGGCCGTCGAGATCGAGCGCTACATCGTCGAGCTCGGCAGTGAGGGCCGGCTGATCGAGATGCAGCTCGAGGAGACGATGGTCGGCGCCGCGGCCGAGAAGGCCGCGCTCGTGCGCGACTATCTCGCCAGCTACTCCGACGAGGCGTTTGGCGGCGCGCTCGAGGAGATCGGCCGCCTCGCCCACCAGGACCTGCTCGACTTCGGTCGGCTGGCCGAGCTGCTCGGCTACGACCGCAAGCTCAACACGCTCGACTATCCCGTCTCGCCGCGCGGCTACCGCGTGCTCGGGCGCATCCCCAGACTGCCGAAGCTCGTCGTCACGCAGATCGTCACCGAGTTCGGTGGCCTGGACGAGCTGCTGGCTGCCTCCGACGCCGAGCTCGAGGCGGTGGAGGGAGTGGGGGAGATCCGGGCGAAGGACATCCGCGAGGGCCTGCGCAGGCTGCAGGAGCTGAACCTCGTGGATCGCTACCTACAGACTTGAAACAAAGGGCCGCCATTCTGGTCGGTCGCAACGAAGGAGGACACCCATTCCCGCACAAGCAACCGAAGAAGACACGCTGACGGAGGACCTCGTCGTCACACGCGAGGTCGAGTACATCGAGTTCGAGCTCGGCGACCATGTGGTCTACCCCCACCACGGCGCGGGCAAGGTGCTCAAGAAGGAGGAGATGGAGATCCTCGGCGAACGCCGCGAGTATCTGACCATCAAGATCCTTCACAACGACATGACGGTGCGTGTTCCCACCGAGAACGCCGCCCTTGCGGGCCTACGCAGAGTCATCGACGAGGAAACCGTGAAGAAGGTCCTCGACGTGCTGCGCGACGAAGTCTCGGAGATGCCGAAGAACTGGAACCGTCGTTTCAAGCACAACCGCGACAAGATCAAGACGGGCGACATCTATGAGCTGGCCGAGGTCGTGCGCAACCTCTCGCTGCGTGAGAGCGAGAAGGGGCTGTCGACGGGCGAGAAGCAGATGTTCACCCGCACCAAGAAGATCCTCGCCTCCGAGCTGATGTACGCGCTCGACAAGGACGAGGAGGAGGCCGAGAACTACCTCGACGAGCTCCTGGCGGATTCGGCCGACCACCAGATGGCGGCCGCCGGAGCCAAGTAGCGAGGCTTTCGCGCACGCGGCAGCCACCATGCCGCGTGCGCGAGCGCCCCAGGCGATGAACGTTGCGTTGATCGTGGCCGCGGGCAGCGGCGAGCGCCTGGGTGCGGGACGGCCGAAGGCGCTCGTCGAAGTCGGCGGGCGCCCGCTCGTGCAGTGGAGCATCGATGCGCTCGCACAGGTGAGCACGATCGAGCAGGTGGTGGTGGCGCTGCCCGCGGGCGCCCACCCGGCGCGCGGCCTGCAGCCGCGGCCCGGGGTCCTGTTCGTCGACGGCGGGTCCTCGCGCTCGCAGTCGGTGCACATCGCGCTCGCAGCCGTCCAGGCGCGAGGGGGGCAGGACGATCTGGTGCTCGTTCACGACGCCGCGCGGCCGCTGGTGACCCCCGATCTGGCGGAGGCGGTGATCGCGGCGCTGGAGAGCGACGCCGACGCGCATGCGGCGATCGCGGCGATGCCCGTCACCGACACCGTCAAGCGCGTGGACAGCGCCGGCGCCGTGCACGAGACGCTCGACCGCAGCTCCCTGTGGGCGGTGCAGACGCCGCAGGTGTTCCGTCGCGATGCGCTCGAGCGCGCACTGGACATCGGCGCCGAGGAGCTCGCCCGTGCCACCGACGACGCGTGGCTGATCGAGCGCGACGGCGGCAAGGTGATCGTCGTCGCCGCGAGCGATGAGAACCTGAAGGTGACCACACCGCTTGACCTCCGGGTGGCGGAGCTCCTGCTAGCCGAACGCGGCGCGATTGCAGGCGTGCCGCGGACGTCAGCGTGAATCGTGCTTGAATCGCAGCGATCCAGATGCTGAGCGACTACCACGTCCATCTACGCCCAGACGGTGCCGGCTCTGATGTGGCCGAGTACCACACCCAGGCCAACGCCGAGCGTTATCGCGCCGCCGCCGATGAGCAGGGGATCGCGGAGCTGGGGGTCTCAGAACACGTCTACCGCTTCGCGCAGGCGCTCGAGGTCTGGCGCCATCCCTTCTGGGAGACCTACGCCCACGACGACCTCGATGCGTACTGCGGGTTCGTGCGCGAGCAGACCGATCTGCGCCTCGGCATCGAGGCCGACTTCGTTCCCGGTGCAGAGGACCGCATGGCAAACCTGCTCGAGGCGCGCGACTTCGACTACGTGGTCGGCTCCGTTCACTTCATGCGTGACGGCGCCGTCGACATGGACGACTACAGCGTCTGGGACTCCAGCAGCGCGCGCAGCGCCGAGGAGGTCTGGACGCGCTACTTCCAGGCGATCGCCGATGCTGCCCGCAGCGGCCTGTTCGACATCGCAGCGCACCCCGACCTGGTGAAGATCTGGGGCTCCGCCCATCCCCACCGCACCCCGGAAGGCGACCTGCGTCGCTACTACGAGCCGGCTGTCGAAGGCATCGCCGAAGCGGGCATCGCCGTCGAGGTCTCCACCGCCGGGCTGCGCAAGCCCGTGGGTGAGCTGTACCCCGCACGGGGGTTCCTTGAGATGTGCGTCGACGCGGGCATCCCCGTGGCGCTCTCCAGCGACGCCCACCGCCCCGAGGACATCGGCGCAGGCTATGAGCGCGCGCTGGAGGAGCTCGACGCCGTCGGCGTGCGCGAGCTGTGCGTGTTCGAAGGCCGCGAGCGGCGCCTGGAGCCGATCGGCACACCCGGGTCCTCCGCGCAGGCGCACGCCGGCTCCAGCGAGGTGCACGGGGGATGATGCTCGTCGGGATCGGCTTCGACTCACACCGTCTGGCGGCCGGGCGCAAGCTCGTGATCGGCGGCGTGGAGATCCCGTTCGAGCGTGGGCTCGACGGTCACTCCGACGCCGACGTCCTCGCCCACGCGGTGATCGACGCGCTGCTCGGCGCCTGCGGCAAGGACGACATCGGCGAGCGCTTCCCGAACACCGACGAGCGCTGGCGCGACGCCGACTCGATGGAGATGCTGGCGAGCGTCGTTGAGAACGTCGTCACAGAGGGTCTGGAGATCGTCAACGTCGACTGCACGGTCGTGATGGAGGCGCCCAAACTCTCGCCCCATCGGGGGGCGATCAAGCAGAAGCTCGCGGAGGTGCTCGAGGTCGAGGGCACACGCGTGAACGTGAAGGCCAGCACCGGCGAGGGGATGGGGTTCGTCGGGCGCGGCGAGGGCGTTGCGGCGCTGGCGATCGCCGGGTTGCGCCGGGCGGACTGAGGTCTGCCCCGCGGCTGTCAAACTGATCACCGATGGACGACGGACGAGAGAGCACCGGCGGTGCGTTCCGCCTCCCCGGCATGAGTCGCCGCTCGTCTGTGACGGCCGTGAAGTGGCTGGCTGTGCTCGCGCTCCTGTTCGTCGTGGTGGCGATTGCCACGGGGCTCATATCTTCGGGCGGCAACTCCTCGGAAACCAACTCGGCCGCTCCGTCGACGGCCACGGCGAAGCCGACGAGTTGGGGGGCCGAAAAGACCTACATCGGTCGCTACCGCCTCCTCGGAGCGACCGAGCAGAGCTACAGCGCGCCCTCCGCGACGCGACTGACCAGCGGCGAGCTGACGCTCTTCATGCGAGAAGAACACAAAAACGCGCCGCTGATCCCGAGCGGAATCCTCAGCCTGCAGGCCCCCGCTCCGCTGGGCACCGAGCTGCTGTACCTGACCTCCCTCACCGTGCACGGTGCGACGCATCGCGCGGTGATCAACGGCGGCGCGTTCGTGGGCCCGGTGGTCGGCTCTCTGAGCGCCGTCTTCACGGCCCCCGGCAAGCTCACGATGACGGCGGAAGTGCAGGGCGTCGGAACGATCCACGCGCGCTTCAGCCGTTTCTCTGACGCTTCTGCTCCCTGAGGGTGAGCTCCGGCGCGACTCGTTGCCTGAACAACGTTCGGTATGCTCGATATGCCGTTCGGTACTCTTGTCGTGTACGTGGAGAGCCGTAAACGTCAATCCTCGATGGGGAGGTGCAGCATGGTCTGGACGAAACCCGAGTTTGAGATGCTCGAGCTCGCTTCTGAGGTCACCTCCTACCGGTACAACCGGTAGCAAGGCTTGCGCGAGTCCCACGCGGGCCCGGTCCCGCGTGGCTCGCGTGAACCTCACCAGCTCTCGGTACTCTGACCGATGATGCGCGTCCGGGTTCTCGGCTCGGCTGCCGGGGGCGGCCTTCCGCAGTGGAACTGCAGTTGTCGCGTATGCGAGGCGGCGCGTGGCGGCGGCGCGATCCCCCGCACGCAGTCATCGATCGCGTTCCGCTCGGATGAGGAGCCCTGGTTCCTCGTCAACGCCTCGCCAGACCTTCGCCAACAGCTCTCCGAGCTGCCGGTCGACGACACGAGCGAGTTGCGCTCGACGCCCTTCGCCGGGGTGATCGTCACAGACGCAGAGATCGACCACGCGGCGGGATTGCTCCTGCTGCGAGAGTCGAGCACGCCGTTGCGCATCTACTGCACAGAGGCGGTCCGTGGGGCGTTGACCGATCACTATCCAGTCCTGGCGATGCTCGAGCGCTACTGCGGCGTGGAGTGGCGCGCGTTGGTGGAGGGGGGCGTCACGCCGCTCGAGGGCTCCTCGTTGGAGCTCGAGGCTTTCGCGACCGGGGGCGATGCGCCGCTGTACATGGGCGACGCGCCCGGTCCGGGGGCGATCGGATTGACGATACGCGACGCCAACGGCAGCATGCTGTGTTACGCGCCGGCGATCGCCGAGCTCGACGGGGACCTCGAGGCTCGGATGCGCGCGAGCGACTGCGTGCTCGCCGATGGGACGTTCTGGCAAAGGCGGGAGCTACCCGATCTCGGCTTGAGCGAGCGCGACGCGATCGCGATGGGGCACGTCCCGCTCTCGGGCCCGGATGGCACGCTCGAGACACTCGCGGGACTAGACACCAGGACGATCCTCGTGCACATCAACAACACGAACCCGATCCTCCTCGAGGACTCGCCCGAGCGCGCAGCGGTGCGCGCAAGCGGGATCGACGTCGGCTACGACGGGCTGGAGATCGAGCTGTGAGCTCGATGCCGCCCTCCGTGCAGGCCGACGACGCCGTTTGGAGTCCCGAGGAGCTCGTTGCGGCGCTGCGTATCCAGGGCGCTCGCTACCACGACCGTCACCCGTTCCACGTGCGCATGAACGACGGTGAGCTCTCGCGCGAGGAGCTGCAGCGCTGGGTGGCGAACCGCTACTACTACCAGCGCAGCATCCCCATAAAGGACGCCGCGATCCTCTCGAACTGCCCCGATCCTGATGTTCGCCGTGAGTGGATCCAGCGCATCCTCGACCATGACGGGACCGAGCCGGGCGCCGGTGGGATCGAGTCGTGGCTGCGTCTCGGCGCGGCGCTGGGCGTCGAGCGAGACGCGCTGACCGACGAGCGGCTCGTCCTGCCCGGTGTCCGCTATGCCGTCGATGCCTACGTCAACTTCTGCCGCACGCGCCCATGGGTCGAGGCGGTCGCCGCGTCGCTGACAGAGCTGTTCGGGCCGGGTGCGATCCGCGTGCGCCTAGATGCGCTGGAGCGCCATTACCCGTGGATCGACCCGGCTGGGCTCGAGTACTTCCGCGCGCGGCTGCATCAGGCGCCTCGGGATGCGCAGTACGCGCTGGAGGTGGTCGTCGAGCGCTGCCGCACCCGCGAGCAGCAGAACCGCGCGGTCGCCGCGCTCGCGTTCAAGTGCGAGCTGCTGTGGGCGCAGCTCGAGGCGATCGAACGCGGCGACACACAGCCGCGCGCGGACTGATGGCCAAGGTAACGCTCGAGCGCCCGCAACTGGCCCCGGGGGTGCGTCTGCACTGGGACAAGGTGCGCGAACGCTGGGTGCTGCTCTTCCCGGAGGGCGCGGTGGCGCTGAACGAGACCGCCGTGCACGTGCTCGAGCTGTGCGACGGGGAGCGCAGCGTCGAGGAGATCGCAGCGACCCTCAGCGAGCGCTACTCCGGCGCCGACGTGCGCGAGGATGTCGATCAACTCCTGGGCGCGATCGCCGAGCGGGGGCTGGTGGTGGATGGCGACTCCTAATCCCCTGCTGCTGATCGCGGAGCTGACCTATCGCTGTCCGCTGAAATGCCCCTATTGCTCAAATCCCACGGACATCGGCGCGAGCCGCTACCAAGATGAGCTCTCCACCGAGGAGTGGCAGCGGGTCTTCGCCGAAGCGTCCTCGCTCGGCGTCCTGCAGCTGGCGCTCACGGGTGGCGAGCCGATGGCGCGCAAGGACATCGTCGAGCTCGTCGGCTCATCCACCGAGAACGGCCTCTACAGCACGCTCGTGACCTCGGCGCTTCCGTTCCCGCGTGGGCGTGTCGAGCGCCTGAAGCACGCGGGGCTCGACCACGTGCAGATCAGCTTCCAGGACAGCGACGGCGTGGGGAACGACGCGATCGCCGGCACGAGGTCGTTCACGCGCAAGATCGAAGCTGCGGCGCTGGCCCGCGAGCTCGGCTTTCCGCTTACGCTCAACGTCGTGCTGCACCGGCGCAACCTCGATCACGTCGACGCGTTCATCGCGCTCGCCGAGGAGCTCAGGGCGCGACGACTGGAGCTCGCGAACACCCAATATCACGGTTGGGCGCTTGTCAACCGATCGGCATTGATGCCGCGGCGCGAGCAGCTCGAGACGGCTGAGCGCTCCGTCGCACGTGCCCGTGAGCGGCTGGGCTCGAAGATGGAGATCCTGTGGGTGCTGCCCGACTACTACGAGGAGCTGCCGAAGCCGTGCATGGGAGGCTGGGCCCATGACGCGATCCTCGTTCAGCCCAACGGCGACGTGCTTCCCTGCCAGGCAGCGGGTTCGATCCCGGGGCTGGCGCTCGAGAACGTCCGCGAGCGATCGCTGGCCGAGATCTGGTTCGAGTCGGAGATGTTCCAGCGCTTTCGCGGCACGGAGTGGATGCAGGAGCCCTGTCGGAGCTGCCCCCTCGGCAGGCAGGAGCAGGACTTCGGCGGCTGCCGCTGCCAGGCCCTCGCGCTCACAGGAGACGCGGCGGCGACGGATCCGGTTTGCCACCTCTCGCCCAACCACGATCTCGTCGTCGATGCCCGCGAGGCCGCCAACGAAGACGAGTCCGCGCGACGCTCGCAGGATGGCGTTCTCGTGCCTCGCACGCTCAGCGCGATCGCGCCCGCGAGCGCCTGAGCGATGAGCGCCCCGCAGCCAGCGACCGTGCCGAGCGAGCACGTAGTCGAATCGATTGGCCTGGGCAAGGACTACGGGAGGATCCGCGCGGTCGAGGGGATCGACATGGCCGTGCGACACGGAGAGTTCTTCGGCTTCCTGGGACCCAACGGCGCGGGCAAGACGACGATGATCCACATGCTGACGACGCTGATCCGCCCATCTCGCGGATCTGCCCTCGTGGCCGGACACGACGTCGTTGAGGAACCACTGGCGGTGCGCAAGAACGTCGGTCTCGTCTTCCAGGAGACCTCGCTTGACGGGGAGCTGTCCGCCGAGGAGAACCTGCGCCTGTCGGGCAGGCTCTACGGGCTCGAGCGAGCCGATCTCACTCGTCGCATCGATGAGGTGCTCGAGCTGTTCGAGCTCCAGGCGCGCCGCCACGATCGCGTCCGCACCTTCTCCGGCGGGATGCGTCGCCTGGTCGACCTCGCGCGCGGCATCTTGCACCGGCCGACCGTTCTCTTCCTCGACGAGCCGACGCTCGGGCTGGACCCGGTCAACCGTCAGCGCGTGTGGGGCTTCCTCGAGCGACTGGCTCACGAGGAGCGCATGACGCTGTTCCTGACCACGCACTACCTCGAGGAGGCTGAGCCGTGCGACCGCGTGGTGATCGTCAATCACGGTCGCGTCGTCGCGAAAGGAACCCCCGATGAGCTCAAGCGCGAGCTCGGCGGACAGGAGAGCATCGAGGTGGTGGTGGGAGAGCCCGACGAGACGCTGCTCGCGGACATCGCCCGGCTCACCGGCCTCGACCCGCGTCCCACGGAGAACGGGTTGGTGCTGTCGGTCGACTCCGCCGAAGCGGTGCTCTCGTCGCTGCTTCCGCTGATCGGGACGCGGATCGAGAGCGTGAGCGTGCGCAGCCCGACGCTGGACGACGTGTTCGTCGCGGTGACGACCGGCGCGGGCGGCGCCCAGTGATCCGCGGGGCTCTCTTCAGCGTCGTCGAGCGCGAGTTCAAGCGCGTGCTGAGGCGACGCGGTGGACTCGTCAGCACCTTCGTGCGCCCGATGCTGTGGCTGGTGATCATCGGCTCCGGCTTCTCGGCGATCGTTCCCGGCGGCGGCTTCTCCTACCACAAGTACCTGCTGCCGGGGATCATCGGCATGGTCATCCTCTTCTCCTCGCTGCTGAGCGCGCTGGGGAGCATTCACGACCGGGAGTTCGGCTCGATGCGCATGCTCCTGATCGCGCCGGTTCCGCGCGAGGTGATCGTGCTCGGCAAGGCGATCAGCTCCACGCTGATCGGGGCGACGTTCGCGATCGTGCTCTCACCGCTGGTGCTGCTCTTCCAGATCCACGTGAGCTTCGCGTCCTACCTGGGATTCGTGGGTGCAGCACTGCTCACCGGACTGGCGCTCTCGAGCTTGGGGATGCTCGTCGCCTCGCGTGTGAGGCAGTTGGAGAACTTCGCCGTGGTGATGAACTTCGTGATCTTCCCGATGTTCTTCCTGAGCGGCGCCCTCTACCCGGCGCACAAGCTACCCGGGTACCTGCAGCCGCTGATCCGCATCAACCCGCTCACCTACGGCGTGGACCTCATGCGTCAGACGATGCTGGCCGGGGAGCCTCAGTCGGTGAGCCACGTCGAGTTCTCTGCCGGAATAGATGCGGGCTTCCTGATCGCCTTCTCGATCCTCGCGCTGATGCTCGCGGCGTCGCTGTTCGGCGACGAGGAGCACCTGTCGGCGATCTTCCTGTCTCGCGCACCGCGTCGCGCGCGGGAGGCCAAGCGGGCCTTCGCGCCCGTGGGTGTCGGGCCGCTGATTGCGGTCGTCGAGCGCGAGTTCAAGCGCGCGCAGCGACAGCGGGGACGCCTCCTCAGCACGTTCGCGCGGCCGCTGCTGTGGCTGGTGACGGTGGGCGCGGGGTTCTCTGCGCTAATTCCCGGCGGGGAGTACCACAAGTATCTGTTCCCGGGGATCATCGGCATGGCGATCCTGTTCTCCTCGATGCTGAGCGCGCTCGGCAGCGTGCACGATCGCCAGTTCGGGCCGATGCGGATGCTGTTGGTCGCACCCGTCCCGCGCGGGCTGATCGTGTTCGGCAAGACGATCAGCGCGACGCTGCTCGGGGCGGCCTTCGCGATCGTACTCTCGCCGCTGGCGTGGCTGTTTCACATCGACACCAGCTTCCTGTCCTATCTCGGTTTCGTCGGCGCGGTGCTGCTGACCGGATTGGCACTCTCGAGCCTGGGCATGCTCGTCGCGTCGTTCGTGCAGGCGCTCGAGGACTTCACGGTGGCGATGAACTTCGTCATCTTCCCCCTGTTCTTCCTGAGTGGCGCGCTCTATCCGGCGGAAAAGCTGCCCGGATACCTGCAGCCTCTGGTGCGCATCAACCCGCTCACCTACGGTGTGGACCTGATGCGCCAGACGATGCTCGCCGGTGAGCCGCACGTCCTCAGCCCCGTGGAGTTCTCTGCGGGTACGGACGTCGGCTTCCTGCTGGCGTTCTCGCTGCTCGCGCTGACGCTCGCAGCGTCGTTGTTCGGCGGTGAGGGTCACCTCTCCTCGATGTTCCTCTCGCGCGCGCCGCGGCGAGCGCCGGCGCGACCGGTGGGTCCGGCGGTTGGCGGCCCCGCGGAGACGGGCGCTGGCACGGGCACGCAGCCGCGGGGAACGACGCCGGTGAGCGCGTGAGCCCGTTGCGATGATCGCGATCTTCGACGGGCACAACGACGTGCTGACAAAGCCCGATCACGGTAACTTCGCGAACGGTCGCAGCGGCGGTCACCTCGATCTCCCGCGCATGCGCGCTGCCGGGGTTCGCGGCGGGATCTTCGCGATTTTCACTCCTTCGCCCAAGCCGACGGAAGATCCCCGGCCCGGTGGCGAGAGGGACGGGCCGTCCGGCTCTCCTGCGGAACTGGACCACGACGTGGCCGCAGGACATGCGACCGCTGCCGCCGGGCGCCTGTTCGCGCTCGAGCGTGCGGGGGCCCTGCGCGTGGCGCGAAGCATCGCCGACGTCGACGCGGCGGGCGAGGACTCGGGCCCGCCTGTCGCCGTCCTTCACCTGGAGGGCGCGGAGGCGATCGACCCAGGCCTGGAAGCACTCGAGCTCTGGTACGCGGCCGGGCTGCGATCGATCGGGCCGGTGTGGAGTCGCTCAAACGCGTTCGCCCACGGTGTGCCGTTCGTCTTCCCCTCCTCGCCCGACACGGGCCCCGGCCTGACGGGAGCCGGCGTGGGACTCGTGAGGCGGTGTGCGGAGATGGGAATCCTGATCGACCTGAGCCACATGAACGCGGCGGGCTTCTGGGACGTGGCGCGCCTCGAGGTTGGGCCGCTCGTAGCCAGCCATTCCGGGGTGCACGCGATCTCGGCGGGCCCGCGCAACCTCACCGACCGGCAGCTCGATCAGATCGGCGCCAGCGACGGGCTCGTGGGGATCGTGTTCGCACCCGGGTTCCTGAGGCCGGACTTCGCCAATGACCTCAGCACGAGCCTCGAGCTGATCGTTGAGCACGCCAGATATGTGGCGGATCGCATCGGCGTCGAGCATGTTGCGATCGGGTCCGACTTCGATGGGACCGCTGTTCCCGATGCGATCGGGGATGTCATGGGGTTGCCTCGTCTGCTGGACGCGCTTTCTAACGCTGGCTTCGTTGAGGATGAGATAGAGGCGATCGCGTGGGGTAACTGGCGTCGGGTGCTGGCTGCTTGGTGGGGGGCCTGAGGCGTCGTATCTGGCGCCGATAGAGTGGCCTGATGCCTCATGTCCTAGTGGAGGTGCGCCGGGAGTACTCGCCGGAGGAAGAGATAGCGCTGATGGATGCGGTCCACTCGGCGCTGCGAACGGCGTTCCGGATTCCGCCGAGCGACCGACACGTCCGGCTTGTGGCTCACGAGCCGCACCGGTTTGCCTGTCCCCCCGGCAAGGCTCAGCCCGATCGCTACACGCTGGTGAGCGTCGACGCCTTCGCTGGACGTTCGCTCGACGCGAAGCGCGCTCTGTACCGCGAGATCGTCGAGAGCCTCGAGCCGCTCGGCATTCCGGGAGACCACGTCTCGATCGTTGTGCGCGACATTGCTCTCACCAACTGGGGGATTCGTGGGGGCGTTGCTGCCTGTGACGTCGACCTCGGGTTCGACGTCACCGTCTGATCAGCGGACTGCGTCGGATGACATGCAGAAGCGCGTGGCTGGCGCCGGCCGGCTACCGCTTCGCGCGATTCGTGGTGGCCGACGCGGAAATACTGGTCGCCCACGCCTGGGCGTACCCGACAGTTTTCGATCAATTTTCCGGCCCCCCGAATACGCGCGCTACGGCCTAGCTCGGCCTAGCCCTGGTCGATACTCGGGCCGCCGATCCGATCGTCTGAGCGCCTCCAACCTCCAGGAATAAGCGGGGACATGCCGAAAAGGCGCCGGGGCATCGTCTATACTGCCTCAATTCCTGATGTGAGCTCTAGCCCCTTGTCGGCTAGGGTCACCCGCACAGTTCCTGCATAGCTGCGATCACGACTTCGACAAGGGGGGCAACGTGAGGAGCGCTATGCCAGAGCCGTCGCGCCGCACCGCTCGCATCACCGGTCGCTCTTCGCCGGCCCTCGTCGCTTGGCGTCGGTTCGTTCTCGAGACGCTCGTCTGCTTCGAGCTGATCGCCGTCATTGCAGTCGTTGGCTTCGGTGCCTCACACGACCTCTTTGCCGGTGCCGCGATCGGGGCACTCGTGGCGACCATCATGCGGATTATCTGGCGTCGCGCGTGACTTTGCGTCGCGATTAGGCTTCGATCCGCATGGGGGACGAGTTCAAATAAATCGGCTAGACTCGCGCGCCATGGACAATCTTTACAAGCGCCTCAAGGACTTCGACGAGAGCCTCAAAGAGTTTAAGGCCGAGACGTATCCGTCGTGGCAGACCGCGCAGATCTTCAACGTGCTCCTCGCGGGTGCGAAGGAGAAGCAGCCAAACGATCCGGTCGTGATGGCCATGAGCCCTGCCGAGGAGGGCAAGCGGGGCCAAGGGGTCCTGTCCAAACCGATCTCGAACACGGATGTTGGGACTATGCGCGCCGTCGTGAAGCAACTCACGGGAGTCGTCCAGGCCGCGGCACGCTAGGTTCGGCATTCGCTAATGCCCGACGCAGCTCTCGCCAACCAGCTCACCGTCGAGGCGGAACGCCTTCTCAATGCCACGAGCCACAACTACATCGACGGTGACGATGTAGCGAGGGCGGTCGGCCGCGACCCGCAAGATGCCGATGTGTACCTCGCGTTCCGCGAGGTACAACGCCGTGACTCACTCAAGCTCGACGCCTGGGGCGGCGGAATGGGTCTACCGCACATCGTCGGACCGCCCTAGCGCCTTGCCGTCGAGCGTCGAGCGATAGGCGTTGTGCGCCATGTCAAAGACGATGCCGGTACGGTAGGTCCGGCCAGCTACGTCGTCGTAGTCGATCACTGCAGACACGGGCCGGTCGTCCCCCGTGAAGACCAAACTTTCGCCCTCAGTTCTCGAAAGACACGACACCTTGGGAGCCGACGGCAATCGCCTCAGTCGGGAACTGAGTGGTGCCCACGCCTTGCGGCCCAGTGAACTTGCCGCGCACGTTGAGAGCCGGTCCCATGCCGACGTTCTCGACCGGTAGGAACGCACTACTGTGAAACGGTGATTGCGCATCGCTCTCCGTGGCGCTAGGGCCTCCTCCGGCGAATATTTCGCCTCCGCAGAATCGAATGGACAAGGCCGACCGCTGATATGGAACGAGCACCGGCCTGTGTGCTTCTTCGACCTCCCGCCTTGAGAGCTCGATCTCCAGCTGCGTCTGTTCGAGCTGTTCCTGCCCCATCTTGATCTGTTGCTGCGTCTGCTTGAGAGAGCCCCACCCGAAGGCCAGTGAGACGCCCGTCACGACCGCCAGCGTAAGCGTGCCGAGCGCAGTCCAATCCCACGTGCCGTTGAAGGTCGCGAGCATCGCTCCAGCCTAGATGCCCGATCAGTCGAATCCACGGGCACGTCTGGTCTATGGGGCTCGCTGACCGGAGTGCCTCGAATCCATCTAGGCTTAGGCCGTGTACCTGAAACTCCTCGACCGGAATGCGCTGCTGGAAGCGGTAAAGGCGGCCGGAGTCGACCCGCGTGAATACGAGCCGTTCATGGACGATGAGCGAGTCCGGTTCCGTGATCGCTCGACCGGCAGCCACTTCGAAGTGCACAACTCGCCGGTTGGCAGAGTTATAGATCTGAAAGTCGGCGATGGGACACGTGGCACCCGTCCCTCCGGGCTGATCAAAGAAATCGTCAGCTCCCTCGAAACCTGGCTCGAGATGGTCGAGGAGTTCCGCACAACCCCCGACCTGTGGGCCGAGTTGGAACGCGACGACGCACTGTTCAAGGCGACAGCCGATGACGCGGACAACGCACCGTTCGAGCAGGCCGACAAGGACGCCGTCCGACGAGAGATCCAGGAGATCAAGGCCACCGCGAAGGATGCATACGAGCTAAACGATCACGCGTTACGCCAGCTGCAGGCCGCCCTCGATGACGTCGGCGAGAAGCTCGACACGATGGGACGCAGGGAATGGATCACGTACGCAGCGGGGACACTCGCAATGCTTCAAGCCACTGTGCTCCCCCCGGACGAGCCTCGGCAACTTCTTCTTCGGCTCGTGCGAGCGGCTGTAAATGCGTTCGGGCATCGCCTAGGACTGCCGCCACAGTAGCGGGCCGCCGGCACGGCGCCGACCTCGGACTGTGCGAACATCTGTTCGTATGGGACCCCGACCCGCTGACGAGATGGACGGCGCGCTCGAATCCGATCCCTCTCTACGTGGCCCTGCGTCGCCTCCCGCTGATCGCCCGCGAGAGCCCGACCGAGTACAACGCGTGGGCGCTCCGCTGGCTGGCCCGCTGGTGCGCCGAAGCTCCAGCTCCAAGCATCGAGCAGGCCGCCGAGGTCACAGCTTCTCTCGCCGACCTCGCCTCTGAGTCAGTGGAGGCGTTCGACGCTCTGCGGCAAGCTTGTTGAACGTCCGCGCGCAGACCTAGAGTGCTGGCAGCGCAATGTCTTTTGTACGACGGTTGAAGGGCAGCGTCGACGCCATCGACTTGCTCTACGGTTTGGTGCCGGCTGGCGCGGCATACGCCACGTTCGTCACGTGGGCGTCGGTGATCGTGCGCGCGATACGAGGCGAAGAAGTCGAGCCCGGCTGGCGAGCGTACGTCTCTACGGCGGCGCTGATGGCGTCCTTCATGCTCCTATCAGGGACGCGCGTCCGTGAGACGGCGGCGCTGCGGGGTGCGGCGGTCGAGATGCACGGGGTTATACGTGAGGCGGCTCAAGAGGCCAAGCTCCGTGCCGAGCGCGCTGCTGAGCGGGATCGACGCCTGACCACACTTACGAAGTGGCTTGTCCTGCTTGCAGCCCTCACGCTCGCCGTCGCCATCGTGACACTCGCCGGCGCGTAGTAACCGACTCGCGAGCGTCGTCCCCCCGCGTAAGGGCCTGCCAGCCGAATCTAGCCGTCGGCGCCGCGCGGATCTGGGCAAGCAGCTTCGCAGAGAATGAAACGTTTGCGACAAATGAGCGGTGTTTGTTTCCGAATGGCTTCCGCCTCGAACCCGACCATTTGCAGGGCTTTCGTGGTGAAGGCCTGATTTTTTCAGCGGAATGTTTCCTAAGTAAGAGACAAACGCCCGAAACTCGTGTATTCTCAAGCGCAGGACCGCCAATCAAGCCCACTTCTTTTTTCAACAATGAAGAGGTGGGCGAGTGTTTACCGGCCAGAATAACGAAGGTCCATCTCGAGGCGCGGTCGCGTGGCGTCGGTATCTAGTTGAACTGGCAGTGTGTCTGGTGCTCCTTGGCGCGATAGTGGCCATAGGGCTCGAAGCCAGGAGTGACATCTTGGCCGGACCCGCGATCTTGGCTCTGGCCGGCAGCATCGTCGCGATCGTCCGGCATCGCTGGGACGACGACCCGTGAGCAGTGTGGTCATAGCAAGGACTCGAAACGGCCGCCCAGCGGCTCAGCCGCGCCAATCTCCGCTCACGTAGGCCGCGCGCGATGTCACCTACGCAGCGCCAACCACAACGGTGCCCGTCGCACTCGTGGGCGGTGGCACCTCTTCGCCGTGCTCGCGCAGGCTCTCGATATGCAGATCGATCGCCTCCTGGATTAGCCGTTCGACCTTCCCGCGCCTAGGTGAGGCTGCGCCCAGTCCCAGAAGATCGGGGCCAATACGCTCCCCAACCTGCCGGGCCCTGCTCGTAGATGACGACGTACTCGCTCAGCGCCTCGGTCCTTTCAATCTCGCCAGTCGAAGGATGCTCCCAACGGTACCGACGCGCCGCTAGGATCGCCCGGGCGATGCGCGACATCCTCATCCACGACACCCTCACGGGTGAGCTACGCCCCCTAGCGCCCCGCGACCCAGGCAAGGCGGGCATCTACGCCTGCGGCCCCACGGTCTACAGCCGCATCCACATCGGCAACGCCCGCCCGTTCGTGGTCTTCAGCCTGCTCAAGCGCTTCTTGGAGCACGAGGGCTACGACGTGAACCTGGTCATCAACGTCACGGACGTCAACGACAAGATCTATGACGCGGCGCGTCGATCGAATCCCACCCACCCCCGCCCAAGCGCGGAGCTCGCGGAGGAGATGACCGACCACTACCAATCTGACACCGATGCCCTCGGCCTAGGGCGCCCCGACCACGAGCCGCTGGCGTCGGAGACGATCGGGCCGATTGTCGACTACA
>Ga0209006_10000325_pt1 | contig 48334 bp, 41 predicted proteins | sample JacPin_JW_Ref_O2_FD_188567 | JGI IMG/M metagenome (GOLD analysis project Ga0209006, IMG submission 188567) | Forest soil microbial communities from Algoma, Ontario, Canada - Jack Pine, Ontario site 1_JW_Ref_O2 (SPAdes) (version 2) | ecosystem: Environmental > Terrestrial > Soil > Boreal...
CACGTTGTTCACGATCGTCGTAACCAGCACGATTTCAATTCCCGCTTCGTGCATGTTTTCGATCGCGCGCAATTTCACGTCGAACAGGTTGCCCACCTGCCGGTGGCTGTTCGCGTCGTTGCCGATACCGTCGAATTGCAGGTAGGCGTAACGCATGCCCGCTTCGAAGGTCTTTTTGCAGAATTCCTTGCTCTTCGCGAATTCAATTCCGTTGGTTGCGGCCTGCACGCTGTTATAGCCAACTTTACGCGCATAGCGCACCGCATCCAGGAAGCGCGGATGCATGGTCGGCTCGCCGCCGGAGAACTGCACCGACATTTGCCGGCGCGGTTTGATCTTCGTCGCATTCTCCAGGATTTCCTGAATTTCTTCCCAGCTCAGTTCGTGGACGTATCCAACCTGGTTCGCGTCCATGAAGCAGGGGTCGCACATCATGTTGCAGCGATTGGTCAGGTCCACGGTCAAAACCGATCCGCGGCCATGACGCACCGTGCTCGATCCGTGCCGGTGCAAGCCTTCGTCGTTGTGCGCCGGAATATCGCGGCCCGGGAAATTCTTCTCAATCCATTCCAGGAACTTGGCGTCCACGGCCATCAAGTCTTCAAACTTGCCGTGCGTTGGGCATTCCTTAACCATCCAGACTTGGCCGTCGCGCTCGATAATCTGCGCCTTGATTTCGCCCACTTTTTCGTGAACCAGGTCCGTCCAGTCCTTCTTGCCATTGATAATCAGGTCGCGCGCTTCGCGCACGCAATCCGGGCATAGCGAATCCGTGGTGCGCGGCCAGCCCAACGTCGGTTTCGACTTCTCCCATGACTTGAGCAGCGGCTTATCCGACCACTTCGGGGTGAACGAAGGGTTCATCTTGTACTTGTTGAAAAATTGAATCGAGTTGTAGGTGACGGTCGCCGTCTTGCACAGCGCCCAATCAAAACTCTTCCAAATCTGGTTGCCTACTGTCTTCGGCATCGCTCTGTACCTCTCCTTTTTCTTCGGCCCCCAAACCGCTTTTACAAACCCCAAGAGGCCGGCCCCAACGACGTCTTTGCCTATGACGCCTATACCCGTAAACGGTTACGCTATCAGAGTTTGCCGGGATTGTTACACCACGTCTAGGCACATGCGCCCAAAGGTACAAATCAGGGGTCGAACGGCGTTCCCCGTCACCCAACGGGACCCCCAGTTTGGCCCAGGATAGTACTTTGGGGGTGGTACCGGTTGCCGGGTGCGCCCTTGTGCTAGCGATAGATTTCGCTTCTCGTTCCACTCTGACTTCGTTCATCCCTCGGTCTACTTGGCAGCTAGCGCCGCCTGCCCCAGATGGTACGAAAGGTGATTCGTCCGGCTCACCAGGATCGCGAAACGGTTCCGCAGGGGGTCCTTGGCGAAGTCCTCTTCCGATACGGAGGCGTGCCTCTGTAGCCACTCCGCCGACGAAAGTTTCGCAAACCCGTCGCGCAGTTTTCCGTTCACCTCATTCCAGGCTTTCTTAATCACATCCGCGGAGGGCAGATTTGTCACCGCTTTGTCGGCTTTCGTTAGGAACGGGTCATCCAACTCCTCATGCAGCCGGGGACCCATGCCAACCAGCGGCAACATCCGGTCATGCACTGCTGTAAGGTGGCCCCACAAGTAGATCAACCGGTTCTTGCCCGGGGCGATTTCTTTTTGGAGCTGCTCCGGCGTCAGCGCGAAAAACAACTTGTCCGCCCTTTCGATATTCTGCTTCCACGCACTCAGCGCGCCGGACACGAACAAATCTGGATTGGACATTGCGATCTTTCTCCCCTTTTCATCACGACCGTCTTTCATCAAATCGTTTGCGCTGCGCTTGCCAGGCTCAGCCGCCACTGTATTTAGATTATTCACTTCAGATGCTCTGGAACGGGGACTTGGTTCGAAAAAGATGGTTTCGTGTACACGAGAGTCGCGTGAAAATAGTTACCAAATATGCTAAGGTAAATCTGAATGAATTTCATGAGCGACAGCGCAAAAGTGCGTTTGAGATTAGAGGCGAGCGACTCGCGTCGTGTGACCCGCGACGAGCGTGATTCGCAGCTCTACGTCACGAGGAATGCCGGACACGCCGTGCGTTCGGGTGCTCGCTCGGCACGCGTGGGAATTTCTAATCGACAATGGCCTGTGCGATTAGAAATGTCTGTAACTCTAACAAAACAACAGCCCGAGGCTGTTTCTAATCGTCACAATCGGGAAGGTTTGCGAACTTTTCCTGGTCGCCTAATCCAGGTTCAGAGGTGTACGCAAAATGCTGATGGCGAAATGCGCCAGGTGCGGAGCGTCGTCGTCGAGCTGGATCCAACGAACCACGCAGTGATCCTTCAAGTATTGAGAAACCTTTGCTTCTCCGATTCCCAAATGTTCGGCAAGCTTGGTCTTCAGCCCGCTGTCCGTCACCGGACGGCCCTGCCGCGGAGCCTTCGTCGTACTGCGTCCCGAACCTCGCGCCAAATTTCCCAGTCCCACCCGCAAAGTTTGGCAAGCTTCCACGTAGTACGACGAAATTTGATCGGAGTCAGAAAGCAGAAACACCCCGGGTCCGGCCGGCGCGGAATCCGAATCATCCAATTTGTGTAGTGGACTCGATACCAGCCTTCGCAGCATCGAATCGAGTTTCGCCATCCGCGAAGCCAGCGCCGGATCACCGGCCCGTCCGTGCGCGGTACGCTCTGAAGGCAACATCGGTTCCGGCAACTCGAGTTGGATACGCGGCTCCGCCTCTTCGCGCGCGTTCAACGACGAGCCTGTTCGTCCATACGATTCATTGCGCCCGCCCGACGGTCGCGCGTTAGCGGGCCGCGCATTTTCCGGCCGTGAACCCTGACCGCGCGCTCCGCCTTGCGAATGTTGTGAGTGTGGTGGTCGCGCTTGCTGTGCTGGACGATTGAGGGGAGTCGTTGCGTCTGCGACTGCGGGCGTTCCGGCATCCGCGAATGATTGCGCTGGCAATCCCGGCGCTGCGGGCCCGCCCTTACGGCGCCTGCCGCGTCCACCGCGTCGTCCGCGTCGGCGCTTTTTCTTTACGGCATCCGTCTCGCCAGCCGTTGCAGCGCCCACTGCGGTTGTTGACGCCTCGTCCGATTCTTCGGCGTTGTCATCCGCGATCTCGCCCAGCGCCAGACGGACTTCCGGCGCTTCCGAATCGTTCGTAAGTTCCGCATCGCCCGCGCCTACAAAAGCCAGCGCATCATCCGCGCCAGTTCCTGCGGCGCTCTCCGACTTCACGGACCGCGCCTCAAACACCGGCTCAGCGCTGGGTTTTGCGCCGGGCTGAGGCAGCGGCGCGCCCAGACGAGTCAATGCTTCCTCGGCCTTCTTCTTCCAGTCGGCCCTACGAAAACGTTCCACTGCAATCGTGTACCATTTCACGGCTTCATCCGTTCGTTCGGCTTTTTCTTCCACTACGCCGAGTTCCCAGGCCACCATAGCGTCGCGTGTGCGCTGGTAGAGCTCATGCAGTTTCGTCGGCGCATCGGGGCTATTCTTCGCCTTCCGTATACGCGCCTGGATTTGTCGCCAATCGGCCATGGCGGGCATTGTAGCAGCCGATTACAGCCAAGGCCAAGGGCAGGAATGATTTACCACCTTGCGAGTTCCTAGGCCCTGTTAGCATCATACCGTATGGACGCGGTCCTCAAAACCCGCTGGATCTGCGACCAGGCGCAGGCCGTCGGCTTCGATTTGTGCGGTGTTGTCCCGGTTCCTGACCTCGGAACGAGCTTCGACGAACTGCAATACCTCCCCGATTGGCTTAATCGCGGCCACGCCGGCGAAATGAATTATCTCCATGACCCCCGTCGCGCGGATCCGGCCCTCGCCATGAACGGCGCGCGTAGCCTTATCGTCGTTGCGTTCAATTACAATTCCGAACAGCCGTATTCCACCGAGGCGATGGCCTCTAATGATGACGTGAATTCTCCGCGCGGCTGGATTTCCCGCTATGCCTGGGGCGACGACTACCACGAAGTTCTGTGGGATAAACTTAACTCGCTAGTCGCCGCGATGCACGCCCAGTGGCCGGAACCCTTCGATGCTCGCGCTTACGTTGACACCGGCCCTATCATCGAACGCGTCGCCGCAAAATATGCGGGGCTGGGCTGGCTCGCGAAAAATACCTGTCTTATTAATCAGGAGATTGGCTCGTGGCTGTTTCTTGGGGTGATCATCACTACGCTCGATCTCGGGCCTTCGCTCGCGCCGCAAGAATCTCCCGCGCCGGATCGTTGCGGCACCTGCACACTTTGCCTTGACGCGTGCCCCACCAATGCTTTTTCTGAACCCTACGTTCTGGACGCACGCCGGTGCATTTCCTATCTCACCATCGAGCTTCGCACTGCAATTCCCGAAGATTTGCGTCCCGCGCTCGGCAATGCCGTGATTGGCTGCGATATCTGCCAGGATGTTTGTCCATGGAATCGCAAATCGCCCGTCACTACGTTCGCGGCATTTCAGCCACGCGTGGTCGATAATGATTCAAATGTCGCCGTGGAATTATCAGACAATGGAAATGAGAAAACGGAAAAGGGAAAAGAAAACATTGAAACTTCCACGTTATTCGCGCTCAAACTTGAATGGCTTGCTTCGCTGACTCAAGAGGAATTCAGCGCGACGTTTCGTCGCAGCGCGGTCAAACGCGCAAAATGGCGCGGTTTGATTCGCAATACTTGCGTCGCGCTAGGCAATTCAAATCTCTCTCGCGAATCGGTAGATTATTCGCGAATCATTACACTGCTTGAAAACCTCGCGGCCGGTTCTGACGAACTGATCGCCGAACACGCCCAGTGGGCGCTCGCTCGTTTGAAGAACTAATTCAACGTAACGGCGAACGTGTTACCGTTTCTAACATTAAGTGTCAGGAGCCATCCGTGACTTTCGCTGCGCCGCTCATCGCAACCGCGTCACAAACTGTCGCGCTACATTTTGTCGAGCCGCATCTTAGTTTCCCCCACGGCGGCGGAGTCACCGAGCTCATCATGCTCCGCTGGATCCATTTCTTTTCGGGCATCATCTGGATCGGCCTGCTCTATTTTTTCAATCTGGTCGGCTTCGCGACGATGAGCGACCTCGAACCTCCAGTCCGTGCAAGAGTTTTTCCGGCGTTGATGTCTCGCGCCATGTCCTGGTTTCGCTGGTCCGCCCTTGTCACCGTCCTGGTCGGCCTGCGTTACTTCTTTACGATTCTTTCCGCCGATGCCAGAAATTCCAGTGACCCGTCACTGGCGTTGCGTTGGTTCCTCGAATGGATTCTGTTGTGGCTGGTCGCCTACGCGCTGATCTACCCGCTGCAACTCCCCAGCAAAGGCGTGCTCAACAATCCGGTCCTGCGTGCGCTCGCCATCACCTTCGTCGTAATTGCTGCCTCTTACCTCAGCCTCGTTCTCGCGGGCGGCGAAAATCCCAGCACGGTCGTCTCCAACGCCCACCTGTGCATCGGAATTGGCGGCGGCATCGGATTCTTGATGCTACTCAACGCCTGGGGCGTAGTCTGGCGGGTGCAAAAGCGTTTGATTATCTGGACACGCGCTAGCCTCGAAAATGGCACTCCCATGCCGGCCGAAGCCGACCACCTGCGCCGCTGGGGATTTCTGGCCTCGCGTGTCGCCTTCTGGCTTTCCATCCCCATGCTTTTCTTCATGGGCGCGGCCGAGCACTATCCGTTCCTCGGCAACATCCCGCGCTGAGGACACGCGTACCCTTTAGCCAGTCAGATACGTCATATCGGTAGCACTGGAGAAGCATATGACAGCAAAACCCCGCTCAGGTTTTGTGGTTCTTCTCGCTTCACTCGCGATCGTTCTCGCCGTCGCCTTGCCCGCTCTCGCGTATCAATATCCGCTCTCCTCTACGGACATTCGCAACGCCTACTTGCTTGGCACCCGCAGAGATTCGGTAACGGCTGATTTTTTCGCGCCGTACCGCCACGATCTGCCGCTGCCTGAAACTGGTCCGCACGTCGCCGACGTAATTCTGGAGACGCCTTACGCCCAGGTGGTTGACTTAGGCCAATCCGATCTGAATCCCGATAGCCAGCAAGCGGGAATCGATCTCGCGCACAAGAAATTTTCATTCATCGTGCGCGTGGGGGTGGATTTAACGGAGACCTATCCTGGTCCGGTGCCGCCCGGCGTCAATCTGCCCGGCGTACCCATCCCAGATTTTGAAAAGGATTTCACGATTCAGATGCTGCAGAACGGGAAGAAAATTAGCTCGGAATCGTCGCAAGTCTTTTTGCTTTATTCCGGCCAGGATAACAGCTTCGCCCAAATCACCGGCGCGGTGATCGAGTTGCGATACAACAACGATTTGCTCGATCCTTATGGCGATCTGACAATTTCCGTACAGACTCCAGACGATCAAGATGTGGAAACAACTTTCGATCTAGGTCGCTTGAAGTAGCAAAGCAAAGAATGATTTCTACGAGCGCCACCGCAACGTTACTGGGCCGCTCACCGGGTGGCGCATGGGTGTGCCGCTTCGTTGCGCCTCCGCGTACGCGTTCTTCAATTCGAAATACCAGCGCGCCTGGCGGTCGGCATCGTCAATCAGCATCATGCGGTCTTCGTACTTCAATCCCATTGCCTGCTTTTCGATTACCTCCGTATCCTGCCGGATAAATCGCGGCCCGAAAACATTCACGATGAAGGATACGATCGGAAACCACGGCAAAATATTCCACGCGGCGTAAAAATCCAGCCGACACAGATCGTGGCGCACCGGCGTGACCGTCGTCCGGCTTGAGAGCCAATATTTCCCCGCGCGAATTTGCTCGAATCGCTGGTTGGGTAGCACGAAATCGATGGTGGTGGTGGCCGGCTCGCCGGTGAGCAATTTCAGTATTTTATACGGCGCGCTGTTTGCCGATGGCGCGTGCGGACTCATCCGGAATCCATTCGCGATCGGCTCGAACTGTTTTTCTTTTTCGCGAATGCTGCGCCGGCTGCGCCACCACCACGCCTGATGCACGAAGGGCCCATGGGCCGGATCCATCAAGCCAATAATTGCTTGATCCACGCCGCAGGGTAGTTCAGCGTGCAGTTGTGCCGTTTCGAATTTCGGGCTGAATTTCGGCAGCTCGGGCAGGGCCGGAGGCAAATCATCCAAGCCGCGCCCTTCCGGGTTGGTCATGTAGGCCCAGACGTACCCGTCGCGCTCTTCGCACGGAAAACTTCTGGCGTAGATCCGTTCGCATTTCAATTTCGAGCCTTCCGCCAGCGAAGGAATCTCGATGCACTGTCCTGAATGCGCGTTGAATCGCCAGCCGTGGTAAGCGCACTCCACATTTGCGCCGTCGAATTGTCCAAAGGAAAGCGGAAACGCCCGGTGCGGGCACACATCGCGCAGCGCGAAAGGCTTTCCGGCCGTATCGCGACCCAGCACCAGCGGCACATCCAGCAGCATCGCTCGCACCAATTGGTGGCGCCGGACCTGCTCGCTGCGCAGCGCCGGATACCAGAATTTCCACATCATTTCGCTCGCGCGTGCGCTCTCAGATGTTGCCGTCATTGCCGCTCATCGTAGTACACCGCGTGCGTCATCGCAAAGTTCAACGGCGTTACCATTGGCATCCTGAAATGTTTTAGGGGACCAAGTAGAAGGTGATGTTACGTTCAGAGCAACCTTGGCCGGCAGTCTTGAAAAAGATTAGGAGAATACAGCTTCGCGGCCGGCGACAATTCGATTGCGTCCCTCGCGTTTGGCACGAAACATTCTTTGGTCCGCCAAAGCAAACAGCTCCGCTGCCTCTTCTCCATCCTGCGGGAAGCAGGCCAAGCCGGCGCTGATCGTCACCTGAAGTTTTTCTTTGCGCGAGCCCACTTCAATCGGAGTTCCGGCCACCAGCTCCCGCAGCGATTCCAATTTTCGCTGCGCGGACTCGAGATCCGTCTCCGGCAAGATCACCACGAATTCCTCGCCTCCGTAGCGACCCACGGTGTCGCTTTGCCGGCACGAGTCGCGAAATATTTCGCCGATTTTTTGTAGAACAAGATCCCCGGCGGTATGGCCATGCTCGTCGTTAAGCGATTTGAAGTGATCGGCATCAATCACTGCAATGGTCAGGAGCTTACTATGCCGGCGGGCCCGGCTGAGTTCGATGGCCAGCCGATCGTCCACATAACCTCGGTTGAACAGGCCGGTCAGGTGATCGCTGGTCGCCATTTGCAAGAGTTTTTGACTGCGGGAGACCAGGGACAAACTTAGTGCGGACGCGATCAGCATCATGATCAACCGGGCGATTTGGGCCGACCAGCTAAACAGGCCGTAAGGATAGGGCGAGTAGATCGGGCTGTTCAGGTCCCAGTGCGTTGCCGCGAAATATACGATCGCAAAATATTCTCCGAGCGCGAGGAGCCCCGCAGTGATGCACACCCGCTTGTCGTAGCGCAGGCTGGTGCTTCCTATCGCCAGAAAATAACCTTCAAACACGACCTTGCTGTTTGCCGCGGTGTGCGGCTCATTCAAGAAAAGAAAGAGCGCCAAGGCGCCGCTGATCAGAGTCACGTCAAAACTGCTGCTTACAAATTTCAACCACGACGGATTGTATTCGCGGGAGATCAGCAAATAGACCCCCACCGAAAGAAAAAACGTGCCGGACACCAGGCTTAGGCCGACGATGCCCTCTTTCGGATCCACTGGAAAAAATATGGAATCGATCACCGGGATGAGCAAAAGAATCGTCGCCAGAAACAATCGAATTTTCGCCACCAACAGCTCGCCCGCCACGCCGGCTTCGGCGAGAACGGGGTCCGGGCGCGACCATAGTGACTCGAAGAAATTGCTCAATCGAAGGTTCCTATAGAGTTGAAGATTTCGGCTCGGGTCGCTCTCGTCAGCGTGTCAGGAAAAAATCGTCTGCGTCGAATTGAGATGCAGATCCAGTCGAGCGTGAGAATTAGAATAACGGGAGGCCTATGGTGGCGTCACAAGAATCACCGACGGGCGTTCCAAGATGACAAAACCAAAAAAACAACTCAAAGCCGGCCGAAGTTGACACGGCAAGACCCTCCCGCTATTCTTGTATTCGTACCCAATGTTTGCTCCGTTCTATTAGCGAACCCTCCCGACCCCGCAAGGGGCCACGACGTCCTGGTTTTCTGCCAATTTGGTTTTCATTTTCTCTTTTACATTTTCCGTGTTCCCGAGAGGTTCGCATGGCCACGCTATTTGAAAAACTTGAAAACATCGAGACCAAGTACGACGAGCTGACGCAGCAGCTTTCCTCACCCGACGTTCACAACGATTCGTCGCGCTTCCAGAAGCTCGCGAAGACTCACGCCGATATGGCGGAGATGGTCGCGAAATATCGGGAATGGAAAGAAATTGAAAAGGGTTTGTTGGGCACGCAGCAACTGCTGGTCGAAGCCGAAGATGCCGAGATGAAGCAGATGGCTCACGACGAAGCGCGCGAGCTCGAAGCCCGCCGCGTCAATGTCGAGCGCGACTTGAAATTCCTGATGCTGCCCAAGGACCCCAACGACGACAAGAACGTTATCGTCGAAATTCGCGCAGGAACCGGAGGCGACGAAGCTTCGCTTTTCGCCGGCGAATTATTCCGCATGTATTCGCGTTACGCGGAATCGCAGGGATGGAAGGTCGAGGTGTTGGAAAGTTCACCTTCGTCGATCGGCGGAATGAAAGACGTTACGGTGGCGATTCAGGGCAACAAAGTTTATTCGAAATTAAAATATGAAAGCGGCGTGCATCGCGTCCAGCGCGTTCCGGCTACGGAGCAGCAGGGGCGAATCCACACGTCCGCTGCCACCGTGGCTGTTCTTCCCGAAGCCGATGAAATTGACATCAAAATCGAAGCGAAAGATTTGCGCATTGATACCTTCTGTTCGTCCGGTCCGGGCGGCCAATCCGTGAACACGACGTACTCCGCCGTACGCATCACGCATATCCCCAGCGGACTGGTTGTTTCGCAGCAGGACGAAAAATCGCAAATCAAAAATCGCGCCAAAGCCATGCGCGTATTGCGCGCCCGGCTCTACGAACAGGAACAAGCCAAACAACACGAAGCCATCGCCGCCGAGCGTCGCGACCAAATCAAAACCGGGGACCGCAGCGAGAAAATTCGCACCTACAACTTTCCGCAAAATCGCGTCAGCGATCACCGCATCGGCTTGACCCTGCACCAGCTCGATCAGGTTATGGAGGGCAAGCTCGCGCCCATCGTTGATGCGCTCTCCACCCACTACGAGTCTGAACGCCTGAAACAAGAACTGGTCGACGCGTAAATTTCGTTCGTAAGAATGTATCGCGTGATGCTTGAAACCAACCGAACCTTCGACATCCGCGCGGCGCTGAAACAAGGTATGGCGCAACTTCGTGCGGCTGAGACGCCTTCCGACACGCTCGCTGCCGAAGTTTTGCTGATGCACACGCTGCAACGCGACCGCGCCTGGCTCTACTCGCATCCCGATGAAGTTTTAGATATGGCCGTTGCGGAGAAATATCTCGCGCTAATCGCCCGCCGTGCAGCCGGCGAGCCCACGCAATATCTCACCGGCAAACAGGAATTCTGGGGGCTCGAATTTGAAGTCTCGCCGGCGGTATTGATCCCGCGACCGGAAACGGAACACGTTATGGAAGTCGCGCTGGCGCGTCTGGGCGAACGCGGACTCAAAATTCATCTCGATTCCGGCGCGCCGCGCGAGACTCTACACATAGCGGACGTCGGGACCGGTTCCGGTTGTCTCGCTATTGCGCTCGCTTATGAATTGCCGCACGCGCAAATCGTTGCCACGGATATTTCCGCTGCTGCCCTGGAAGTCGCTCGTCGCAACGCCATCCGCAATACTATCCCGCCACACAACATTACAGGCCGCATCCAGTTCGTCGAAGTGGATCTGCTGCCGCAAGGAACCGGGTCGCCATTCTTCGACTTGATCGTCAGCAATCCTCCTTACATTGCCGATTCCGAAGCGGCGAGCTTGCAACGCGAAGTCCGCGACCACGAACCGCATCAAGCCCTTTTTGCCGGACCAAGCGGAATCGAAGTCTACGAGCGCTTAGTGGCGGAGGCCCGCAATCAGCTGCGTGACCGCGGCATCCTGGTCCTCGAACTCGGCCATAATTCCGCACAGCACGTACAAGCGTTTTTCGACGCGGACCATGCTTCGTGGACCAACGTATCAATTACCATGGACCTTGCCGGCATCCCGCGCGTCCTCGCCGCTGAACGCGTCCGCTAGTTTTCCTGACTGGCGCCATGCGAGAATAGGCCGCAAAGTCGGGAGAACGGCAATGGACCAAGCACCACAACGCGCCAGCGATCATCTCGCCAATGAGCGAACCTTCCTGGCATGGGTGCGTACCAGCATCAGCGTGATTGTTTTTGGCTTCGTCGTCGCAAAATTCGGCATTACCCTCCGCCAATTTTTTCGTTTCGAAAACCTTGATCCTCACGAAACCGGAATTTCGCTGGCACTTGGTGTCAGCTTCATGGTTGTCGGCATTCTGATGGCAATTCTGGCGGTCTGGCGTTACCAATCCACGCGTGTCCAGATCGAGCAGGCTGATTTTCGCCCCGCGAATAAGATTATTTATGTGGTCGGCGCAGTTACGGCCGGGCTGGGAATAATGCTTGTCTATTACCTGCTGACTACGAACCGCGCTCTGTAGCCCGATTCACGCAAAGAACTTGAATCGCTCGTTTCGATGTATATTCGCTCTATTGGTCCGCGATGCCGAAGCTTGCCACATATCGCGCTAAGCACGACGCTCCTGAAACAATCTCGCCCGATTCCGCGATTTCCATACTTCACGTGGACATGGACGCATTCTTCGTCTCGGTCGAACTATTGGCCCGCCCGGAGCTGCACGGCAAGGCGGTAGTCGTCGGAGGCCAGCGCGACCAACGCGGCGTCGTCACTTCCGCCAGTTACGAAGCCCGGAAGTTCGGCGTCCACTCCGCGATGGCTCTGCGTACCGCCGCGAAGCTCTGCCCTCATGCTGTGTTTCTCAATAGCAGTCACGGGCTCTACGGAAAATACAGCGACCAGATCGCCACAATACTCAGCAAATATTCTCCGGTCGTCGAGATGGCCTCTATTGACGAGGCCTATATTGACCTCACCGGAACCGAGAAACTGCACGGGCCTCCGCTTGCAGCCGCACACAAACTTCTGACCGAAATCACTAAGACGACGGATTTGCCGTGTTCCGGAGGGCTGGCTGCCACGCGGCTGGTCGCCAAGATTGCCAGCGAGCAAGCGAAGCCTCGGGGCCTGGTTTGGGTTCCCGCCGGAACCGAAGAATCTTTTCTGGCACCGTTGGCAGTGCGGCGAATTCCCGGCATTGGAAAAGTGACCGACGCAGGATTAAAAGATCTGGGCATCGAAACGATCGCGCAACTGCAAAAACTTTCGGCCGAATCACTCGAAAAATCTTTCGGCGCGTGGGGCCAAGCCCTGTACCGCAAGGCCCGAGGAATCGACGCGTATGAATTTTTCGTGGATGCCGAGCCGAAATCCATTTCGCACAACCAAACATTTGGAGAAGACACGCGGGATCGCGAGCAACTCGAAACAACCTTAAGTTATCTTTGCCAGAAAGCGGTGAAGCGGATGCGCGACACCGGCCTGCACGCGCGCACCGTCACGCTGACCCTGCGCTTCGCCAGTTTCATTACCATCACACGCAGTGAAACTCTCCACGAGCCATCCGATCTGGATTCTGTGTTTCTGCAGTCTATTCGCAATATGTTCGCGCGTACCTGGGATGGAAAATCGGACTTGCGGCTGGTGGGCGTGGCTCTCACCGCGTTTTCCGGTGGTCCGCAGCAATTCGATCTACTCGAACCGGATCGCCGTGAGAAGCTGGAGCGATTGGCGCAAGCCACCGACCGTTTGCGTGACAAGTTCGGATTCTCGAAATTACAGTACGGCGGCTCGCTTCCGGCGCGCGACGATCGTAAATAGTTGCACCTCACCTCGGGGGTCGTGAAAGTGCTCAGCCGCGACCCGATTCAGCGAGTCCAGTCAGCCTCACGGTAATTTTCTGCTTGTTGCTATAATTCCAGACGATCGTGTCCAAGAAACCAAACACAACCCAGAGTGTCCGCCAAAACCGGCGCCAGCGTGTGCGCGGATTCTGGGAGCGGGTCACGGATGGTTTGCGGATCGATGAACTGTGGGGCCAATTTAAATCTGAAGCGAAGGCTGGCTACGGACTGTATTCCGGAGATGTTGACTGGGAGCCAATCGACCAGGAGAAATCAAGATTCAAGCGCGCAAGGCTTTCGGCGTGGGCCCTTTTCCAGGCCATGCTGATGAAGCTTTCGCCAGCGCGACGGGTCCTGCTGTTGGTCGCTGTGGTGCTGGTGCTGGCGAATCCCGACATTCGTCTTGGTCGAGGTGGCGGCGAGGCTGATTTTGGTTTGGGTTGGATCGGCATTATTATTTTGTTCGTGCTGCTGGCGCTCGAACTGGGCGACCGCGTCACGATGAAGCGAGATTTGGAAATCGCGCGCGAGATTCAGCAGTGGCTGGTACCCAGCGAGCCGCCCAAAATTCCCGGCGTGGACATCGCTTTCGCCACCCGGCCGCAGAATACGGTTGCAGGCGATTATTACGATGCATTTTTGCGGCCGGCCCTGAGCGCATCCGCGAAATCGCCTTCGCTCCTCACGGTTGTCGCGGATGTTGCCGGAAAGAGTGTGCCGGCAGCACTGCTGATGGCCACATTTCAATCCGGCCTGCGAACGCTCTCGGCAACGCCGGCTTCACTCGACGAAATCGTTGTTGGGCTGGATCGTTATGCTCGCGCACACAGCCTGGAGGGGCGCCGTTTCACGACCGCTTTTCTCGCCGAGATCGATCCGGAGAACTGGGCCATGCGTTACGTCAACGCAGGACACAACGATCCCATTCTTCGTCGAGCTTCGGGGCAAATCGAGCGTTTGGCCTCCGGAGGCCCTCCATTCGGCATTCCTCTTTTCACGGATTCCGAGATTGCTTATGTCTCCGGAAGCGTTCAATTATTCCCGGGCGACACCCTTTTTGTTTTCACGGACGGAGTGGCCGAAGCAATTAACGAAAGGGGTGAGGAGTTTGGCGAATCACGGATCATCTCGTCCATTACCTCGTCGCCCGCCGACACGGCTCAGGTGATTCTCAATCGCGTCATGAGTGACGTGAATTCCTTCGTTGGGTTTGCGCGACAGCATGATGACATTACTGCTTTGGTGCTGCGAGTCGTTGCCTAGTCCGGGTGCGCTTCTTCAGCCGCAGCGGGTTTGATTTCGAGCGCTTTCCGCAGAATCCCAAACTTCCAAGCGGTGCGTGTTTCCCGCATAATCACCCCATGAACGCTCGCGCTTTCGCGGAGCACGTTTGCCGGACATTGCGTTCGAAAGGACACCAGGCCTTTCTGGTTGGTGGATGCGTGCGCGATATTCTGCTGGGCCGAGAACCTGCGGACTACGACGTCAGCACCGATGCCACCCCGACCCAGGTCGAGGCAATTTTTCCGGGCAGTCTTACGGTCGGCGCAAAGTTCGGCGTGGTCATTGTGCCGGAAGCTGGAACGGACTCGGCCGAAGTTCGCCGACAACAAGTTGAAGTCGCGACGTTCCGCTCCGATATGGGTTATTCCGATGGGCGGCATCCGGATCGAGTCGACTTTACGAAATCGCCGCAGGACGACGTAAAGCGCCGCGATTTTACGATTAACGGAATGTTGCTGGATCCCGAAACGACGGAAGTTCTGGATTTCGTCGGCGGCCGGGATGATCTGCGGGCTGGACTTATCCGCGCCATCGGCGATCCCGAAACACGATTCCGCGAAGACAAATTGCGCATGGTTCGCGCGGTGCGATTCGCGGCCCGTTTTGACTACGAGATCGAACCGAAAACGATGCAGGCAATTCAGAAGTTGGCACCCGAAATTTCGCAGGTTTCCATGGAACGGCTTCGCGATGAACTTACCAAAATTCTCACCGAGGGTGCGGCGAGGCGCGGTTTTGAATTACTGGATCAATCCGGCTTGCTCATTTTTCTTTTGCCCGAAATCGCGAAGATGAAGGGCGTCGAACAGCCGCCCCGATTCCATCCCGAAGGCGACGTGTGGGTCCACACGTTGATGATGATCGCGGGGCTGCCCGCAGGGTCTTCGCCGACACTGGCGTGGGGCGTGCTATTACATGATGTCGGCAAGCCCCCGACGTTTGCGCCGCCCTCTGGACCCAACGGCCGGATACGCTTCGATCGCCACGTTGAAGTGGGCGTGAAAATGGCGGAGGAGATTTGCCGGCGTTTCCGCTTCTCGAACGAAGATACCGAGCAGATTCTGGCCCTGGTCGAGAACCACATGCGCTTCAAAGACGTTCCGAAGATGAAGCCGGCGACCTTAAAAAGGTTTGTGCGACTGGAGAAATTCGACGAACATCTCGAATTGCATCGTCTCGATTCCCTCTCCAGTCACGGAAAACTGGACAACCACGACTTCGCGCGACGGTTTCTCGAGGAGACCCCTCCCGAGCAGGTTCGCCCTGCGCGGTTGCTGACAGGTGACGACTTGATAGCACTAGGCCTGAAGCCCGGCCCGAGGTTCAAGGCCATCCTATATAGTGTTGAGGAGGCTCAGCTCGACGGCGCCATCCAGACTCGTGAAGACGCTCTGAGTCTGGCCAAGAAGCTAGCCGGCAAGGAGTGATCTTCCAGTAACCCACAGTCAATACAAGGATTACGGTTAGCAACCTATTGAGAAGTTTAGGGTTAAATGCGAAGGGCATAGACTCTGGTTTGAGATTTTAAGTTTAGTGTGATATTGTCATATCTTCTTACATGGAGCAACGTAAGGAATTTACATCCTTTAAGGTTCCTCCGCATCTAAAAGTTGCAAGCAGCCGATTAGCTGCCTGAGTGGTTGGGCCGTCTGTTCGGTCTGAGGGAGACAAGGTGAGTAAGACAACGAAAGTTATACCGCAAGAGCTGCCCATTCTTCCGGTGCGCGATACGGTCCTGTTTCCGGGTGCGGTGCTGCCGCTGCCCGTAGGCCGCGAGAGTTCCCTGGCCCTGCTGAATTCGCTAGAGGGGACAGAGAAAATTCTGGGAGTCGTCGCGCAGCTGGACCCGCGCGTGGAAGCGCCGACCGGCACGGATCTGCATAGCGTCGGCACGCTCGCGAAAGTTCACAAGATGGTGCGCATGCCCAATGGAAACGTTGTGGCGTTTCTGGAAGGCATGGATCGCATCCGGGTCACCGAAGTTTTGGGATTCAAACCGTTCCTGCGTGCGCGCGTAGAACTGCAGCCGGATCTGGAGGATCAACGCGACGCCGAGCTGACTGCGCTCGAACGCAATGTGCAGGAACTATTCCGTGAAGTTGTGGCGCGTTCGCCGCAGCTTTCCGACGATCTGCAAACGGAAGTGATGAACATCGATTCGCCGGGACGCCTGGCGGACTTTGTGACCTCAACGCTTCCTTCTTTGAGCACTTTGATTCGCCAGGAACTGCTGGAAACTTTCAGCGTGCGCAAGCGCCTGGAATCTTTGATCAGCGAACTGACCAAAGAGCGCGAAGTGCTCGACCTGCGCAATAAGATTCACGATCAGGTTCAGGAGCAAGTGAACCAGAGTCAGCGTGAATTTCTGTTGCGCGAGCAGATGAAAGCAATTCAGAAAGAGTTGGGAGAGTCCGACGACGGCCAGGCCGAAATCGACGAGCTGCGCAAGAAGGTCGAAGAATCGGGCATGACCGCCGAAGCGAAGAAGGAGTGCGATCGCGAACTGAAGCGGCTGGCGAAGATGACTCCCGCTTCGGCCGAGTACATGGTCGCGCGTACGTATCTGGAATGGATGACTTCACTGCCGTGGAACAAAGTTTCCGGCACGGAAGAAATTGACATTCCAAAGGCACACGCGATTCTGAATGAAGATCACTACGACCTGGTCAAAATCAAGGAACGCATTCTGGATTACCTGGCGGTGAAAAAGCTGCAGCCGGGAATGAAAGGACCGATTCTGTGCTTCGTCGGGCCTCCAGGCGTCGGCAAAACATCACTGGGAAAATCCATCGCCCGCGCGCTGGGCCGGAAATTCGTGCGCATATCGCTGGGCGGTATGCATGACGAAGCGGAAATTCGCGGACACCGTCGGACGTACATCGGAGCGTTGCCTGGGCAAATCATCCAAGGCATCAAGCGCGCCGAAACCATGGACCCGGTGTTGATGCTGGACGAAGTGGACAAACTCGGTCGCGATTTCCGCGGCGACCCGTCGGCAGCGTTGATGGAAGTGCTCGATCCGGAGCAGAACTCGACGTTCCGCGATCATTATCTCGATGTGCCGTTCGATCTTTCGAAGGTGCTTTTCATCGCGACCGCCAACTGGCTCGATCCAATTCCGGAGCCGCTGCGCGACCGCATGGAGATCATCGAACTCTCCGGCTACACCGAAGAGGAGAAGGTTCACATCGCGAAAATGTTCCTCATCGAGCGCCAGGCCAAAGAAAACGGCATCACCATCGGTGAGCAGATTGAATTCACCGACGAGTCGTTGCACGAACTGATTCGTCACTATACGCGTGAAGCGGGCGTACGTAACCTGGAACGCGAGTTGGGCACATTGGTTCGCAAGCAGGCCCGGCGTCTGGCTGAGGGCAAAACCGACAAGCTGGTGGTGACGCCTGAAGTGATTCGCGAAGTGCTGGGCATCGCCAAAGTGCATCAGGAAAAAGAAGTGGAAGAGCGCGTACAGCAGCCCGGCGTTTCGGTCGGACTGGTCTGGACGCCGGTCGGCGGCGACATCGTCTTCATCGAAGCGAGCAAGATGCGCGGCGGGAAGACGCTAACGATGACCGGGCACCTGGGCGACGTGATGCAGGAATCCATGCGAGCAGCGCTGACGTGGGTTCGTGCCAATTGCGAACGCTACGGCATAGATCCGGATTTCTTCCGCAAGCAGGACGTGCACATTCACGTCCCTTCGGGAGCGGTGCCGAAAGATGGTCCTTCGGCCGGAGTCGCGATGGTCACCGCGTTGGTCAGCCTGCTGACGGGCAGGGCCATTCGACCGCGGGTGGCGATGACCGGTGAGATTTCACTCTCCGGAATTGTGTTGCCGGTGGGTGGAATCAAGGAAAAAGTGCTCGGCGCCAAGCGTGCGGGAATTCAGGAAGTCATTCTTCCTTCGGAGAACGAACCGAACGTGAAGGAAGACTTGCCGGAAGAGATGCTGGACGGGATGAAAGTGCACTTCGTGCGCACGGCCGAACAGGCTCTGGAAATTGCCTTGGGCAAATTCGAGAAGCCTGCGCGACCGATTCCCGGAGGCGCTCGCGATACCGATCGCCCCGTAGCCGGCCCGCTGCACTAAACAAGAACGCGCGAACCCTGGCTACGCCCGGAAACGGGAAGACGTGGTCAGGCGAAAACAGAGACAGCCCCAAAGGCCCGGAGAGAAATCTTCGGGCCTTTTCTTTTTGCGTACAATATTGGTTTCCTGTTGCGGCCAGCCGGAGATTCACGTACAGCTTAGGTTCCGATGCCATACCGTCCACGAGAGCTTGTGATCCGCGCGCGAGAAGCAGCTACGCTGCTGCTGGCGACGCTCGACCGTAATGAGATGGTGCCGCGATTTCTCGATATGTACGCCGCAGAAAATCGCAGGCCGGGCCGCGCGGATCAGCCGGCGCATTATCGGGAACAGCTTGAGACCATACGGCGCGAAGCCATTCTAGCCATGGTGCTGCGGACCGAGGCAGCGCTGCCGACTAAACTTAAAGTTCATGTGGTGGTGCGCAGCGCGAAAACTCGAAGTGGCTCCCGTATGAAAGTGAAGAAAGGGAAAAAGGGAGCAAAAGGAAAGGCTAAAAAGAAGCCGGCGCGAAGCGGGATTGATCTGGCGATTCCTTTGCTGGACCTTTTCCGCGAGGAATTTTTCGTGGCCATCGGCCAGGCATTGCGCTGGACGGACGAGGACGCACAATCGTTCTGGCACGACCTGGAGTTGTATGAAGCTCTTTCGGCCAATGAGCCGCGCCGCCAGGCGCGCCGCGCGATTGCCTCCGGCCCCTTTGTGGATCGCACCGCCTTGCTTCTCGATCCATCGCTGATGGAACAAGCGCGGCGAGCCGCGGGGAAATTCCAGGCGGAGCTCGATGCTGCCGCGGATCGTGTGTTGCGCGCGACGTTCTCCCGCCGCCGGGCGAACTAAGCGCTAGTTTTAGTTCCGATTTTAATTTCGATTTCGATCCTAAATGCGCGCTTACGGGCGCGCTTCGAGAACAATGTTGAAAGGCGTCTCGGCCGCGCGGCGCACGCGGGTGAAACCAGCCGATTTCAGGACCTTGGATAAACGGGCTTCGCCTGCCTGCGCTCCTAAACCGAGTCCCACTTCTTGCGAAAGGGAAGCAGGAGTGCAAAGCATGGTCGAGGCGGAGTAGAACACGCGACCGATGGGATTCAGATTGTCTTCGAGTTTATCGTTGGCGAATGGTTCGACGACCATCCACGTGCCATCGGTATCCAGGGTTTCCCGCACGTGGCGCGCCGCGCCTTCGGGATCGCCCATGTCATGCAGGCAATCGAAAAAGGTAACGAGTTGAAATCCCTTGCCCGGATAATCCTTGGCTTTGGCAATATCGAATTTCACGCGATCGGAAACGCCGGCTTTCTTCGCGGCTTCGCGAGCGAGCTCGATCGAGCCAGGGTGATAGTCGAAGCCAACGAAAGTGGATTTGGGATAGGCCTGAGCCATCAGGATGGTTGAAGTTCCCAGGCCGCAGCCGACATCCGCTACTCGAGCGCCGGCTTTTAGTTTTGCTTCGGTGTCGCCCAGCGCGGGAATCCATTCGGCGATCAAATGGCCACGATAGTTTGGCCGGAAGAAACGTTCGGTGCCGACAAAAAGGCACTGATCGTGTTCGTGCCAGCCGACGCCGTGGCCCGAGCGGAACGCGTCGGAAATCTTCGGGATGCTCTTGATGGCCGCCTCAACGGCCTGAAAAAAGCCGGGTAGAAAGACCGGGCTATTCTCGTCAGCAAGAGCCAGCGCCTGTTCCGGAGGTAAGGTGTAGCGATTGGTTGCAGCGTCGTAGGAAATGAACCCGCCGGCGGCCTGGGCCGCGAGCCATTCACGCACGTAGCGTTCGGTGGTTCCGGTTTTCGTGGCGAGTTCGGCCGAGCTGATCGCTCCAGCGCCAGCCATCGCTTTGTAGAGTCCGAGCTTGTCGCCGATGACGATGAGCGGAACATTCATCGCGGCACCCATCTCACCGACGGCCTTCATCATAAATTCGTGGAGCTTGGCTTCGTTCATGGGTACGGAAGGGGAAGCAGACATAGAGAATCCTCCTGAGCGGAACGTAAAGGCTGGGGAACAGTAAATTTGGGCAGAGTCTAGCGTTGGCGGATGAGCAAGTCAATCGCGCAATGGTGTGCCACTGCTTGTCAAAGTTTGTTAATCTCGCGCCGATGCAAGTTCTCTTCTACATTCTGGTCATTGCGCAAATTGCGCTGGGTCTGTATTCGCTGTGGGACGGATTCGTGTGGTTTCGGATGGTGCGGCAGCGAATTGGCACGCACTCCGGATTCTACACGCCGGCAACTGCGCTGATCTGTCCATGCAAGGGCAACGAGCGCGGGCTGGAAGAAAATCTGATGGCGTTGACGCGCTTCGATTATCCAAACTACGAGATCTACTTCACGCTGGCGACGAGCCTGGATCCGGCGATAAAGATAATCGAGCGCGTAAAGATCGCGAGTTCGCACCCGGTGCACATCGTGATCGCGGGGCCGCCCACGGATTGCGGAGAAAAAGTTTACAACCTGCAACGAGCGGTGGAAGCGCTCCCGCCGGACAAATTTGAAGTGCTGGCGTTCACCGATTCGGATGTTCGCCTGCCGCGCGGCTGGCTGACCAAGCTGATCGCTCCTTTGCAGGATGGGCGCATCGGAGCCACCACGGCGTACCGCTGGATTATCCCAAGCGGATCCGGGATGAACGCGTTGTCCAGTGCACTGGCGTCGGCATGGAATGCGGCGATCGCCACGATGCTGGGGAAACCGAGCGGAGATTTTTGTTGGGGCGGCGGCACGGCGATACGCAAGAAAACCTTTGATGATGTGAAAGTTCTGAATGCCTGGAAGGGTGCGGTCAGCGATGATTTTGGAATGACCTGGGCGTTGGAACAAGAGGCAAAGCCGATTGTTTTTTGCCCCGAGTGTCTGGCCGCGACGCTGGCTCCTTGGACGGGCGCGGAACTGCTGGAATTTACCAACCGGCAAATTTTGATCACGCGGATATACTCACCGCGCCGTTGGCAGATGGGCCTGATTTTGCATTTGAGCTACTGCCTGACCCTGATTTACGGCATTTACGTCATTCTGTACTGCATGTTTGATGTGGACCCATGGGGGCAATTGTTCGCGCTGCTTCTGGCCATACCACTGCTCGCCGCCATGAAGGGAGCAATCCGGACGATTGCGGCTGGCGAAGCGATGCCTGAATGGAAGCCGCAAATACATCAGTGGGCCTGGGTCTGGCCGGTGCTTGCGCCGGTCGTCCCATTCTTGTTTGTGGTGAATTTTATTTCGTCGTTGATTACAAAACGCATCCGCTGGCGTGGGGTGCGCTACGAATTGATCTCGCCGAACCAGACCCGCATCATCAAACTCTAGTCTGAAGCTTGACGGAGTTCAGATCAGCCGCTGAACATTCGGGAAATCGAGCCAGACTTTTACGCCACAGAAATGCGAGCCTTCGGTGCAAATCGGAGTGGAGATGCCCGCGCGCAGATAACACGGCGGACCGATATAGCGCGCTAGTTCGGGAAAAACCTTGCGGACCTGCTCCACTTCTTCGATGGACGATTGATAAATTTCTTCCTGGGCGTTGAAGCAAGTGCGCATCGTCCACTTGTGCAGAAGGTGCAGCAGCGAACCGGATTCGTATAGGCGAACTGCTTTCGCGTTGGGCAGCAGATAGAGGGCGAATTCCGGCGCTACGCCGCGATCGAGCAGTTCGTTCTTGGCGGTCCACGCCTCTTCCATAGCCTGGTGATAAATCTCCAGTGCCCGCGGGTTGTCACGGATGAGCATGGGAGTGATGTAGTCAGGTGAGCGGGTATCGGCCAGCGTCAATATGGGACGGGAACCGGGCACCATGCGGTGACGTTGATCCTGACTATCCGCGGTGTGACTTATTTTTTTTGCGAATGTGAAGTTTGCGTGCTGCAACGGCCGCATCAGCGGAGCATGCACACCGATATTCAGGGTTTCGCGACGGTACGGATTGCGCGCCGGATTCAACATACGGTCAAGAGCTTCAGCGTCCGGACATTCCGTCGCAGTCAATCCGATGACCGCCCGATAAGCCTCGGCCACGACGGCGAGGGCTCGCGGTGAAAAATCTACGAGCTTCGAGGTTAGGCCATTTAGCCTTGCATCAAATTCACGCGCGAAAGGCTCGCCATTGCGAGCAGGCTCATTCCATTCGGTTGGCGATTCCAGCGGTTCGTTGTCGAAGCGATCGAAAAACTGCGGATCAACTTCGCGAACCCGCGCAACCATTTCACAAATCACCTGACGTGCTTCGGAAGGCGTGTCGCTTGCCGCATGCATGCGATAAAGCCGGTGCAGCACGATACCGGAGACCGTATGCACCATGGCGGTGAAGGCGGCGACTGGAAGCACGTAACGAGCGACTTCAATAGCGCGCTTTTCGGACTGGCGCTCCACTTTCTGGATGCGTTTCGGATGCGACATCGCGCTGACGTGCCAGATATCACCCAGTATTTCGTGCGCCGCGGGTTTCAGCAGATTGGAAAGCTCGCGATAGTGCTGCCAGGCGCGGCGAACCGCATTTTCGTAGATGGCCAGTTCCGCGGCGCCGAATTGGGAACTCGCGGGAGGAACGAACGCCTGCGCGTGGTCCAGCCGCACGTAGCGTTGGCTTTGCTGCTCGGAATTGTAAAAAGGATGCGCGTGCAAAAAGGACCAGACGAATTGGCGGCTGATATTTTCGAGACCAAATTCAAAGTGAGCGTGCTGATACACCGTGTGATGCCCGCCAAAATAAGTGGCCGAACCAATCATCACCCGCTGCTTGTCGGTTACTTCTTCGGGACCAATCAAGCGGGTGGAGTAACAGGTCCGCGCGGCCGCGATCGCCGAATCGTAGGAGTGCGCGAAGGAATTACGCAGGGTGACGCGAGGCGCGCCAGTCTCCACTTGAAAATCCATTGCTGCGGGCGTTTGAGATTGGTGCGTGGCCATTTGCACACGCATTGTACACCCGAGTTTTTTTCTTGAAAGCGATAAGCAAAGAAAAACCCCGGAAAAATCTCCGGGGCTTACTTGTTGCAACGGTCAGACTGAAAGCGAACTACTTCTTTGCGGCGGCGGCTTCTTTTATCGAAGCGGCCTTATCAGCATATTTCTTAGTGAAGCGCTCGACGCGGCCGGCGGTGTCCACCAATTTCTGCTTGCCGGTGAAGAACGGGTGGCAGTTGGAACAGATTTCCACACGAATCAACTGCCCCTTAAACGTGGACCGAGTCGCAAATTCGTTGCCGCAGGCGCAATGCACCTTGACGGCGTGGTAATCGGGATGAATTCCTTCTTTCATGGGGACGCTCCTGTTGCTGACCGGTCTGCGCGAAGGAAAAGCAGGATGGTACAGTCGCGTCGCTAGGTCAGCGCGAAACAACAATTATACGGCAGTCGGAGAAGGTTGCCAAGCGCCTGTTAGGAGATGAAGGAGCACCCGACGCGGGAACGGCCATCGTCCATCCGTTGGGTATAGGACTTACGCAAAACCACGCGAACCGGCGGGAGTATCGGAACGTGTAGCACCGCATTGAATTGCGCGGGAATTTCGTCGGGCTTTTCCATGATCAGAGCGACGCCACCGTAGCTGAGGTCCGCGACGCTAGCAGTCTTCTGTGCAGAATCCGTGAGAATGGCGTAAGCCTTCGTTCCGGCAAGCGAAACTCGTTCCCATTTGCGATGTTCGGTGGAGCCGGCCACAGGCGCTGGCGGCTGCTTCGATGAAATCGGGGTCGGAACGGAGGGAACAGATCGCGGCGGCGTGAATTGTTGGTTGAGCGCGCCGGTCCGGGGTGCCTCGGGGGTCGGAGCGGGTGCTCGAGGTTCTTGCCGCGAAGGCACGACTTGAGGAGGAGGAAAAGCTTCCGGCTGCCTCACTCCCGACTTAGCGCGGCCGGAAATCTTCATCTGATACAGCCGCTGGTCGGCGAGATTCATCAGTGCGCTTTTTTGGTCGCCATCCACGGGATGCACCGCGATGCCAAAATCCAGAGTGACTCCAATATCTAATTGCATGGGCGTGAGATCTTGTTCGTATTGCGAACGGATGCGGTGACAAAGCGTAAGGGCTTGTTCGGGTTCGGTCTGGGGAAGTAACAGCGCGAATTCGTCGCCGCCAATGCGAAACGAAAAGTCCGAGGCCCGAAGGGTCTTGCGCAAGGTGGACGCGGCGAGCTGCAGCACCTCGTCGCCCTGCAAGTGACCGCGCTGATCGTTCACTTCCTTCAGCTTGTGGAGATCCAGAATGACGATAGCGAGCTGCTGCGCGTATCGTTTGGCGCGGTTGAGTTCCTTGTCGCAGTATTCGTCAAAGAGCCGCCGGTTATAGAGACCGGTAAGCGCGTCGGTGGCCGCGTTAATCTGAAGCTTCTTGAAATCTTCATACTCGACGAGTATAGGTACCCGAAGAAAACTGGTCGAAGCCAGCACATCCACCATCGCCGTCTTCAGCGATATGCGCCGGCCGAGATTTTCGGAAAGTTCGCGACGCCGGATCAGAATTCTTTCCCAGTAATCGATGCTTTGCGCGTCCGTCAAATCAATCTGGGCGATGGTTCGAAAGAACGAATGAAGAAATTGGCCGCGAGCGGACTCGTCCACTCCATCCAGGCTCTCCACGAGCAGGTCCAGGAAAGAGTCTTCGGCAGTCGTCTGCGACTGGGCGGGGTCGCCAGGCTGGGGCGTCAATGGGTTTCGCAATGGGTTAAATTTCCCTGTTTATCCAGGGACACTGCGGGGGTGCGAAGGTACTAGCACGAAACAGTCCAATCCGAGGCGAACTTCCTCGTTGCGGGAGGTCGTCACGTCGTTGTAAACAATAGAATTACACTACTGAAATTCGTTTCAGGTTCGAACAAGGGCCCACATTTTGGAAGGCCATGAAATTGGCTTCCACTTTCGCCCTTTGCTGTGCCGTCGGGGTGAAAAAGCCACATCAGCCAATTGGTTTCAGGAACTCGACTCCGATCAAGTGGACGTCTCCCGCTTCCTGCTGCCTCTTGACTCTCGCCTGAATGGGAGGCATGCCCGCGGGAACTAGAGCCGACGAAGTGATGGAAGGTGCCGGTATCGTGAGGGTAACAATTTCTCCAACGGACAAGGATCGAGGGCACGTTATGAAGGCTCCTAACGCGCTGATATCAAGTGTCTTGGCTAGCTCCAAGAACTGTTCACCTTGGAAATCCTTCCCACGGACAAACAGCGGAATCTGTAGATGGATTCGTTGCGAGCGCCGTTGTTCCTGGTATATCGGCACAATTGTGGTCTTTCGCTGCAACACGTTTTCCCGAATGGCCATTGGTACCCCAGTTATAGTACTGCCTTTTGAATCGCAATTTGAGTGCAACTCTCAGAATAAAGTGGAGAGACTGTAATTCCATTGTTCTTATAGCAGTACGGGTCTGTTTCCGCCGCACCGGGTTATTCCAAATCGGCGAACATGCATTTTAACTCCCTTACATTTCCACGATTGTGCAAAGTAGGACGCATTTACCATTGACACACCCCAGACCCTTTGCGAGCATTGGCCTTCGCGCACCTTTCCGCTAAGTCGTTTTCCGACAATGAGGGCGCGTGTGTTTTTGAGTTCCCCTCGTATCCGTACCGGAGGATTTTTCTTGGCGAAAGGCGCGACGGCGGAGCAAAATGCCAATAACCAGCAGGTTTTTCAGCTGGTTGCAAGCCTGCTGGACGCTTTCGATCGTCCCCTAATCGTAACTGACCGCCTGGGCAAAATATTATTCACTAACTTTCACGCCCAAGACCGCCTCAACGAAAAGGGATGGACTTCGAAACCCGATCTCAATTTGTTTACGGACATCCTTCACGCCGACCGTCGCCAGATCCTGGCGCAACTCGAGGGTGGCGAACAAGAACTGAATCTGCCAGTCGAAAGTTCTCGCGGTAAATGCCGCGCACGGATTCGGTGGTTGCCGGAACCAGATTGGCTGGTCGTGTACATGGAGGATGTTCCGAGCGAAACGCCATCCGACGCAGCGGAAATGCGCCAAACCGTTCAAGAGCTGATGCAGGAACGGGAAATTACCTACCGCAACTTGCTGGCCGCGTATCTGCGCTTGCAGGAAGCGAACCGGCAGAAGACGGTTTTTCTGGCCTCCGCCGCTCATGAGTTGAAAACTCCTCTCGCGGTGATGAAGGGTTACTATGACTTGCTGCTTACGGGTTCGCTGGGTAAGCTCGATGATCGCCAGCGCGAGATTTTATTAGAGTCAAAAGAAAGTTGCGATCGCCTGGTTCGTCTGGTTTCGATGTTCCTGAACTACTCGGCGCTGGAAAGTGGGAAACTTGTCCTGCAATTGCGCGACAATGATTTGAGGGACTGCATCACGGATATTACTGGCAGATGGAACGACGCGTTCAGCCGGGCCAAGGTTCGTCTGGACATTAAAGTCCATCCGGAGCTGCCCGTTTTCAAATTCGATTATCAGAAAGTTCAGCAGTGCGTTGCAAATTTTCTGGACAACGCGCTGAAGCACACTCCCCCGGATGGCTGCGTAACCCTGGTTGCCCAGCCACATTTTTGGGAGCGTCGGCTTTCAGAAGGAACGCCCGCAAATGATCGCCGTCGCGGGCGAGGAAGTCGGAACAACAGCGTGCTGGTGTCGGTATCCGACACCGGAAACGGCATCGCCGCCGAATTTCACCAGGAAATATTCGAAGAATTCGTCCGGGTGGACCCCTCGTCTTCAGGAATGGGATTGGGCCTGGCGATCACCAAGCGCCTGATTCAGGCGCATCGGGGCAAGGTTTGGGTGGATAGCGTGATTGGAAGTGGCAGCACCTTTTCGTTTTTGCTGCCGATCAACACCGAGTAAGGCGTAAACGTAGGACGCGAATCGCGTCCAACTAGGGATGAACATGGCTGACAAAGAAAAAATTCTAGTTGTTGATGATGAACCGAGTATTCGCAAATACCTGCAGACTCTGCTGGAAGTGGATGGTTTTGGAGTGGAGACCGTCACCAGCGGCAAGGAAGCACTGGACAAGATCGGCACCGGCGAACGGCCCGATTTCATCATTCTTGACGTGCTGATGCCGGAGATGGACGGACTGGAGACGCTGCGGCAATTGATGCAGATCGATCGCAGCCTCAACGTCATCATGCTTTCATGCTCGAATGAAGTGACCACGGTGGTCGAAGCGATCCGCATTGGCGCCCTGGATTACCTGACCAAGCCATTCGAGAAACCGGAGCTCGATGCCGCGTTTCTCAAATGCAGGCAGAAACAGGAATTGCGTTCCGAAAATAAAGCGCTGCGCGAATATTGCGAAGCGATTACCGAAGATCTTTCGTTCCTCGCGGCCAGCCCGCAGATGCTGAAGATTCGCCAACAGGTATTGCAGATCGCGCCGGTGGACGTTCCGGTGTTCATTAGCGGCGAGAGTGGCGTCGGGAAGGAAGTGGTATCGAGAATGATTCATCTGCGCTCGAACCGCCGGGCCCAACCTTTTGTAAAGGTAAATTGCGCGGCGTTGCCCGGCGAACTGCTGGAGTCAGAGCTTTTCGGCTACGAGCAGGGCGCTTTTACGGGTGCGGTGCGAGCCAAGCCGGGGAAATTCGAACTCGCGAATCGCGGGACAATTTTCCTGGATGAAATTGCGGAAATGAGCACTCATCTGCAGGCCAAGCTTCTGCATGTATTGCAGGACGGCCAATTTTCGCGATTGGGCGCGCGAGCGGTTGTAAATGTTGACGTGCGCGTTCTGGCGGCAACGAACATGGACGTCAAGGACGCGATGCGTTCCGGGCGTTTTCGCGAGGACCTGTATTACCGCCTCAACGTATTGTCAATCCACATTCCGCCGCTGCGCGAGCGTACTGCGGAGATTCCACTGCTGTTTCGCCATTTCCTCGCAAAGTACAGCGAGAAGTACGCGAAGGCCGCGCCGGATCCTTCAAAGCACCTGCTCGAAGCTGCGCTGCGATATCCGTGGCCTGGAAACCTGCGCGAGTTGGAAAACTTCGTAAAGCGTTACGTGATTCTCGAAGATGACGAAGGCAGCTTCCGTGAATTGCTGGAAATGACCGGCCAACAGCAGCGCACCGCTCCGCGCGAAGAAACGGCGGCACCGAAAGAACAAGGACTAAAAGCCTTGGTCCGCGGGCTGAAAGACGAAGCAGAAATGGAAGCGATTGCGGACGCACTCGAGAAAACAAACTGGTGCCGCAAAGATGCGGCAAAAATGTTGGGCATCAGTTACAAAGCGCTGCTTTATAAGATGCGGCAGTTCAATCTGGATTCGGGGCGCGGCGCGCGTTCCGCAGCGGCGAAAGCGGCCCGGGAATTGGCGGCGAAGGAAGCCGCTGCGAAAGAGAGCGCAGCAAAAGAAACTGCGCCGGCGATTCGGGGATCGTAAGCGTCGGTTGCGAATCCGTCAGCTTTGCGGGAACGTATTCTTTTGTTCTTCTCGAACGCCGAGACGCGTCTTGTTTTGAGACCGAGCGGAAATTTCGACCTGCAACATCATGTGCGTAGTTCCATTACTACGGCAAAGAGTTGCATAACTAGAGCACATTGGTCGAAATAGCTCTTCCGTTTCATTGGCTGCATGGTCTAGTATGCGATTCGAAATGGGGCGCTTGCGGCGGTCCGGCGCAAGCAGTTTGATCACTACTCTTTCCACCTGAAACTCTACGAAGCCGGTTTTTTGCTGTGCGCAATGGGGTTGCGACCTCTTTTTTGCGTTGATGGCGTGACGGGATGTTTTGTTGAGTGGTACTAGGCAGTAGGCGACGCAACGGGACCTGGGAGTTCAGTCCTTTGGAAGAAGGATTGCAGCTCGAGCATGCGGGGACGTGTCGTATTTCAATCTTGTCTGGGAGGAGCAGTGGGGATGACGGAACGTCGCACGGCACGCCGGTACGACTTGTCGCTTCCAGTTAATGTTCGCTTGCCGATCAATCGCGAGCCTGCGGCCCATAACGGTCAGACGCGGGATATTTCAACTCGCGGCGTTTACTTCATGATGCAGAAAGATCTTGCTCCCGGAACGGAGGTGGATTTTACGCTCACGTTACCGGCAGAGATTACGCGTGGTGCGGAAGTATTTGTACGCGCTCACGGGCGCGTCGTGCGTGTGGATAAGCAACAAGACGATAACCACGAATCCATCGGCGTTGCAGCAGTCATCGAACGCTACGACATCATCCGCGGCGAGGGCACGCAAATTTAGTAGTTGCGAGGCACCCAGCCCCCCGGTTCCATCCTCTGTAACCCACCAGGCAAAGACTTCTCCCTTTAGTGACTCGTAGTCACACCGAACCACCAAGCGATTGCGAGATTTGCGCTTTCACGCACCTCGGCCATCTCTGGGAAACCCGATTCCCGAAAGTGGCTAGGACTTTCTGCCGCCGAGCGGCGTTCAGCAGCCTGAACCTCGAACGAACGAGGCGGGCTGGTACTACCGGCTTGGGTTCAACACATTTAAAATCATGCACCTAGTCCATTTTGTTGAAGTGACTCGAAAGAGCGCAAGACTTCGGCCTTTGGCGTCTGGTGTGCAAAGTTGCCGATGGGGGCGGCGAATCTGCTTCACTCTATCCCCACGGACACTCATGGCATCAGCGGCTGAAGCGCGACTTACTCTTGTACCCAACGCCACAGGGCTTCCGCCCGATCATGTGTACTTTGGCCCGTCGGCAGCGATGCAATTGGTTCGGCAGCGAATCGATCGGGCGGCCGGTCTAAACGTTCCAATTCTGATTTTGGGTGAAAGCGGCACCGGCAAGGAAGTGCTGGCGCGCTTCATTCATGACCGCTCACCCTGGAAGAGCGGGCCCTTCATCAAGGTGAACTGCCCGGCGATTCCCGGGACCCTGATCGAGAGCGAACTTTTCGGATTTCAGAAAGGCGCATTCACCGGCGCGCATGCGGCAAAACCAGGTCGTATGGAAATGGCGCAGGGCGGCTCGCTGTTTCTAGACGAAATCGCGGAGATTGATTCCAACTTGCAGGCCAAGCTGCTTCACGTGCTTCAGGATGGTCATTTCACTCGCATTGGCGATCAAGAAGAGCGGCGACTCGATGCGCGCGTGATCTGCGCCACCAATCGAGTGTTGAAGCAGGAAATCGAATCGGGCGGATTCCGCGCCGATCTTTTCTATCGCATCAACGTGATCACGATCACGCTGCCCTCGCTGCGCGATCGGCGTGACGACATTCCGTATCTTGTGGACTATCTCCGCCTGCAATTCAATCGCAAGTTCAAACATGATGCGCCGCCGGTCTCGCGCGAGGTGCTGCAATTACTGCAGCAGCGCGACTGGCCGGGGAACATTCGCGAGCTGGAAAATTGCGTGGCCCGCTATGTGATTCTGGGCTCGGAAGAAGCATTTCATTCCGATCAAGATTCTTCTTCGGCGAAGAAAGGCCTTCATATTTCGTACGAATTAAACGAAGACGGAAACATTCCACTCAAGCGTATCGCGCAGGAAGTTACCCGCCGTATGGAGCATGACGTAATTCTGAAAGTCTTACAGGCCAATCATTGGAATCGCCGGCGCACCGCTGAGATCCTGAAGATCAGCTATCGTGCGTTGCTATACAAAGTCCGGCAGGCCGGTCTGCCGTCCAAGCGGCCTGCAAGACGAACAGAAATCGAACTGGAAGACCTCGCTGAAACGCAATCCTGATCTGCAAAATTGTTTCCAACGATCCAAGCCTCCTCCCTCCCAACCCTCGCAAATTCAGCATGGTACCCCCGTGTCTGTTATGAAATCACTCACTCCAACTTCCTTGTCTCTACCCTCTGATTCCGCTAGCCTAACGGTACGATGGCGAAAACATCCGCAAATTCAAAACTGAAGGTCTGCCTCCTCTCCCCCCACCCGATGGTGTTGGAGGAGTTTCGCCGCCTCTTGAGCGACTCGGGATTTCAAATCGTCGTTCAGCAGCTCGAGTCCATGCTGGCGCCCGACCTGCGCAATTTGGAAGTACCTCGCGTCGCTGTGTATGTGATTGACGCCCATGCCGCCCGCCAAGCTACCGGCGCGCTTCTGGGCAACATCCTGGATCACAACGCAGTTGCGCGGCTCCTGGTGGTGGGAGATAACCTGAACGAGTCAGAAAGCTATACCCTGTTGCGTCAGGGAGTTAAGGGGATATTGAACTACAAGGAAGCACGGGAACAGTTGCCCCGAGCGCTTCCGCTGGTCGCCTCAGGCGGGTTTTGGGTGCCGCGCGACGTCCTTTCGCGATTCGTTGACTCGATTCTGACAACCACGCAAGGCCGCAGACTCCGCGGCGATTCGCCGGCCGAGCTGAGCCGCCGCGAACAGGAAGTACTGGCCGGACTGCTCGAGAATTTGGCTAACAAAGAAGTTGCCGACCGGCTGCATATCTCAGAACGCACTGTAAAATTTCACGTCTCGAATCTGCTTGCGAAATTCGGCGTTCGCCGCCGAGCTGATTTGATCTTGCTGTGTTACCAACGTCGCAGTGCCGGCACATAAAATTCCTCATTCTTCTACTTCGAAGGACTCCGCAGCTTCGAAAAACTGATCCGCTGCTATAATTTCAACGCGATTCAGTTTCGCATGGATTCTGTGCCTACTTTCTCCATTGAAAATTTCGGCTGCCGGGCCACAGATGCCGACGCTTCCGCGCTGCGGCGGAGTCTGCTCGCAAGTGGCCTCATGGTTCTCGCTGAGCACACTGTGGCTGACTTCGTAGTGCTGAATACCTGTACGGTCACAGCCGCTGCGGATTCGCAGGCACGGGACGCGATTCGAAAAATCCATCGAGCGAATCCCGGCGCTCGAATTATCGTGACTGGCTGTTACGCGCAGCGAGCGCCCGAGGAGATTGGGTCGCTGGACGGCGTTACCTGGGTGGTGGGGAATTCGCACCAGACCGAGATTGCGGAGTTGTTGCAAGATTTCTTGACCGAGAAGCATTCAAGTGAGGGACGTGAGGCACAGCGCCGGAAAAACAATTTTGTCCCGCTCTCCCACCTTAACGATGACGGGATGTCGTTGGCCCGCGGCCCAGCCAAAATCCTCACCGGCGACATTTTTGCGCAGACTTCCATCCAGATAGAGCCGCAACACGAAGGAATGGAAGCCGGCCGCACGCGCCCGATTCTGAAAATCCAAGACGGCTGCGATAATCGCTGTTCGTACTGCGTGATTCCTTTCGTGCGCGGAAGCAGCCGGAGCCTTCCACCAGATGTTGTGGTCGAGGAAGTACGCAAAATAGTCGCTTCGGGAGCGAAGGAAATCGTGCTGAGCGGAATCAATCTGGGTTCGTACGGCAGAGATTTTGTTCCACGGGTTGCCCTGGGTCAGGTCGTCCGCCGAATCCTCGATGAAACCTCGCTCGAGCAACTTCGATTCAGCTCGGTGGAACCTCAGGACGTTACCGAAGATTTTGTCGCGCTCATTGCTTCGTCGGAACGGCTGGCCCGCCATTTCCACGTTCCGCTGCAGTCGGGTTCCGATAAAATTCTGCGAGGAATGTATCGTTGGTATCGCGCAGCACACTATGCGGAGCGCATTCGACGCATTCGCAGCATGATCCCCGATGCGGCGATCGGCGCCGATGTGATTGTGGGCTTTCCTGGGGAAAGCGATGAAGATTTTCGAGCCACTTACGAATTCATTGAGGCTGTGCCGCTCACGTACCTGCACGTGTTTTCTTTTTCGAGCCGCCCCGGCACCAAGGCGGCGGATCTCGGCGAGCGCGTGGACCCGGCGGTGATTCGTGACCGCGCGCGAGCACTGCGTTTGTTAAGTCAGCGCAAGGCGGCGGAATTCAGGGTATCTCAAGCCGGACGAAAATTACGGGTCATCACGCTGGCGCGTTCCGGGCCGGATTGGACCGAGGCCTTGACCAGTAATTATCTGAAAGTGAGGATTGCGGGACGCCACGCCGCGAACCTGTGGTGCGAAGCAGAGATCATGGCCGACGAATCAGCGTTAGGAAACCAACTGGAGGTTAGCCTTCGAAAATGACTTCCGCGAGGGCCAAATTGCCACTGTGGGTGATGGACAGCGAAATATTTTTTACGCCCATGCGGTCGGCGATCTCCAGGGCGACGCCGGTAAGGCGCAACGTGGGTCTGCCGCTCGCCTGGCGGACGACTTCGAAATCACGCCAGCGAATGCCATGCCGCCAGCCTGTTCCCAATGCCTTCATGCCGGCTTCTTTCGCAGCGAAGCGGCCGGCGTAGCGTTCGAATTTATTTTTGTAGCTTTCGCAGTACGCGACTTCATCCGGCGTGTACAGCCTTTGGAGAATAGCTGGTCCATGCCGCGTCAGCGCGCCTTCGATGCGGTCAATTTCAGAAATGTCTAGACCCAGACCAAGGATCAAGTGCACCTCAGAAGCGCGCGGCAGAATAAATTCTCATCCGAACCAGCCTTCCCGCTCGCCGGAACCCCGCAAGACAGCGATTATACCTATAATCTCCAGATGCGTGGCCGCGACGGCAAACCGACCTTGATTCGAATCTGTGTCTGAACGCTCCATGCGGACTCCAACAAAAATCGCGAAGCATCCCAGCACCCGGCGAAAGCCACCGAAGAAGGCGGCAATTTCGCGTGAATGGAAATCGCGCAAGACCGCCGGCCTGCACATTATCGAGGCTCCGGAATTATCACGCCTCAGTTGGCTCGTTCACGGATTCAGCACCCGAAGCGGTGGATCCAGCAAACTTCAACAGATTCGTGACGGTAAAAAATCAGAAGCGAATGTCCTGAATCTGGGGTTCACGGAATGGGACACCCGCGAGCGCGTAATTGCGAATCGGAAGAAATTCTTTGGCGCCGTCCGCTCGCGGAAAATGAGGCCGGTATTGCTACGCCAAATTCATTCCGATCTCGTCTATCCGGTCAGCCGGGACGATGTGCCACAGGGCGGTGCCGCCCCGCAGGGTGACGCGCTGATCACGCGCGAGCCCGGTGTTTTGCTCGCAGTGCAAACGGCCGATTGCATCCCCATTTTGCTGGCGGACACGAAACGCCGAGCCGTGGCGGCGATTCATTCCGGCTGGCGTGGCACGGCCCAGCGCATCGCTGAGAAAACTCTGGGGCGCATGCAAATGGAATTCGGCACGCAGGTGGAGGACATCGTTGCGGCCATTGGTCCGGGGATTGGGGCTTGCTGTTATGAAGTGGGCCACGAAGTGATCAAGGAATTTGCAGCGAAATTTCCAGACGCGCGAGACTGGTTTGATGGTCCATTCGACCTGCTGGAGAACGGTGACGCAGATTCCAACTGGCTGCCGTGGCTCACCATGCGCCCTCCGGGACACGCACCGCCGGCGCCCACCGCGCATTTCGATCTGGTGGCAGCTAACCGCGCGATCCTCGCCGGCGCCGGTGTCCCGCTCGCCAACATTTCCGTGTCCAGTTTGTGTACGGCTTGCCGTCCCGACCTTTTCTTCAGCTACCGACGCGAGCGCAGCACCGGCCGGATGATTGCCGCGATTGGCATCAAGTAGACCTGAAATCGAGTGTGCAATTTTTTGTAGCGCTAGAGAGGCGAGATTTGCGAAAGCGTTGAACCAGAACTATCCTGCCGGGATTCCAACACCGCCAGCTGGCCGCATGCGGCCATCACATCTTGACCGCGAGAGTAACGCACGAATGCCGGAATACTCTTATCGTTGAGAACCTGCCGAAACGCTTCAATCCTTTCCGGATTCGGCTGTTCGTAGGGCAAATCACCCGGATTCCACGGAATCAAATTCACCTTGGCACGAAGATTCGCAAGCAGCTTCACCAGGCGCCGCGCATCTTCCGTAGCATCGTTGAATCCGCCGAGCAGCACATATTCGAAAGTCAGATGTTCCCAGGGTCGCAGCGGATAACGCGCACACGCCTCCAGCAGCTTCTCGATGGGATATTTGCGATTGATCGGCATAATCGCGTCGCGTTGTTCGTTCGACGAAGCGTTCAGCGAGATGGCCAGCTTAGGCCGTATTTTTTCTTGCGCGAGTTTCTCAATTCCCGGAACAATTCCGCTGGTTGAAAGCGTGGTGTGTTTCGGAGTGATGGCCATGCCATTGGGGTCCAGCAGGATTCGCAGAGCCGCCAGCACCGCGTCGTAATTGAGCAACGGCTCGCCTTGGCCCATCAATACAACATTCGTCTGAGGTTTCAGATTCGCACGATGATCGTCCAGCGTTACCAGCACCTGACCGACAATTTCGCCGGCGGTCAAATTACGAATGAGCCCGAGCGTTGCTGTCAGGCAGAAATGGCAATCCACGGCGCAGCCCGCCTGCGTGGAAATACAAATCGTTTGACGATTTTCCTCCGGCATGAACACGGTTTCGACGGTTGCCGGTTTCATCACGGCCGCCGGATTTTCCGTCGCGTTCAGCGCCAATACATAGCGCACGGCGCCGTCTGAGGATTCATAGCAGCGGCGAACCTGCGGCAACGCAATCGCGCATTCCTGCTCCAGGCGTTTGCGCAAGGCCGCGGGCAAATTACTCATCGCCGCGAAATCGAAGCGCCGCTCCGCGTAGATCGCATGATAAATCTGGCCAGCGCGGTAGGCAGGTTCACCGAGCGATTGCACGAAACTACGCAGCTCCTCCGGCGATTTTCCAAGCAGATCCAATGGACTCGCGGTATCTTGCGGCGACATATTCATTCAATGATAACACGCGCCCGCCAGGCATATTTTCAAGCACCGCGGCTGCGAGCAGGGGATATAATAGTGATATCCAGCTCGGTTCCAGTTGAGAGGCACACCAATGGCAACTACTTCGTCCGTGGATAATAAATCACCCATGCAGATCATGAGTATTGACGAGTGGGTGAAAAAACTATGCGCGATACCGGAGAAGGATTTCTCGATCCCCAACGTGTTTGAATTCACCGCACGCAACGGCATCCAGGCTGAAACCTTGAAGCCCTACATGTACTACGCTAAAAGCCACTACACGCGCAATCTGATTCATAAATGCGAGCTGTTCGAAGTTCTGGCGATTTGCTGGAATGTGGGCCAAGTGAGCCGTATTCATAATCATCGCGATCAGAACTGCTGGATGGTCACGCCGGTGGGGCGACTGCGCGTGCAGAATTTTCGTGTCGAAGAGCGCGATGCGGCACACGGCAATTGCAAACTGGTTCCTACCGACGCCTACGACATGGACCCCACGCATCCCGCGGTGGTACAGCCCAACGAACCGGTGCATCAAGTTTTGAATCTACCTGAATTCAACCAGCAAGCCACCAGCGTGCACATTTACTCGTATCCCTATGCTTCCTGCGAAGTGTATTCGCTCGATAAGGGCGTTTACAGCGACGTTCCACTGCACTACTCAAGCGAATACGGCAGACTTTCGCCCGACGAAAAATTGCTCTAGCCCTGAGCCGCTGCATTGTGCATGTGCGCCTGGAAATAATCGCTTCTCGCATATGACATTTTTCGTTGCACCGTGCCACAATGGATGTAGCGATGTCCGACACAAATCACAAGGTCCGGCAGGAAGTCCTTTCGAACGGGCTTGTCGTCATCACCGAGCCCATGGAACACGTTCATTCCGTTTCGGTGGGAATCTGGCTGCGCAATGGCTCGCGCCGCGAGCCGGCGGAGCTGAATGGCATTTCGCATTTTATCGAGCACATGGTGTTCAAGGGCACCACGCGTCGCACCGCTGAGGATATCGCGCGCGAAGTAGATAGCGTGGGCGGCATGCTCGACGCGTTCACTTCCAAGGAAATGGTTTGTTTTAATACGCGGGTTCTCGATGAGCATCTGCCCAAGGCTTTCGATGTGCTGGCGGACATGGTTCTCGATCCGCGATTCGCAGAAGACGAAATCGATCGGGAAAAGTCGGTGATCCTCGAAGAAATTCGCATGACCCAGGACAATCCCGAGGATTTGGTCCACGAATTATTCACCCAGAATTTTTGGTCGCCGCACGCATTGGGCAAACCAATACTTGGTACGCCCGAAACTGTTTCGTCTTTCACGCGCGACACCTTGCGGGATTGGTTTACGAATAAATACGCGCCCAACAACATGGTCATCACCGCTGCGGGACATCTAACGCATGCCCAGCTGGTTGATCTGGTCGCCGAGCGTTTTTCGGAACTGCCATCCGCGAAGGTGGACGCCGCCGAAGGTAAGCCGGAAGCCGCGCAGCACGTGACGCTGCGTACCAAACACGAACTCGAACAAGTTCACCTGTGCCTGGGGGTTCCGGCGTTGCCCATGACCGACAAACGCCGCTTTGGGGTCGCCGTCTTGAACAACGTTCTCGGCGGTGGAATGTCTTCGCGGCTGTTTCAAAATATTCGCGAGCGCCAGGGTTTGGCCTATGCAATTTTCAGTGAATTGAATTCTTATCGCGATGCGGGCGCGCTATCCGTTTATGCCGGAACCTCGCTGGATACTGCCAGCCAGCTCATCCGCTCCGTGCTCGACGAATTCCGCAAGATGCGCGACGAGCCGCTCGAAGTCGAAGAATTGCGCCGGGCCAAGGATCACTTGAAGGGCGCGACGCTACTGGCCCTCGAAGGCTCTGGCCAGCGCATGAACAGCCTGGCGCGCTATCACATGTATTTCAATCGGCACTTTACGGCACAGGATTTGATCGCGCTGCTCGAAAGCGTGACCATCGAAGACGTTCAGCAACTCGCCCGCGAATTTTTCCAGCCCGGGCGCATGGCTGCTTCCGTCGTCGGCAACCTCAATGGCTTCAAACTTACGCAAGAACATCTGGCCATTTAGAACGAAAGCGTCATCTTGTTTCGATTGCTGTTGTTGACGTGGGCCCGGCAGTTTGCCATCATCCATTGCGGCGCTGCACTTTGCTGGAAGATTGCTGGCGCGCCAACACTGGGGAATTCGAATTTCGTTCCGCATATCCATTTTAGCCTCGGGCAGCACGGGCAATTCCACATTGCTCGAATCGGGGTGCACGACTCTCCTTATTGACGCCGGACTGGGCAAAAAAGAAATGTTGCGGCGCTTCGAAGCGCTGGGCCGCGCGCGCCCCGAGCACGTTGACGGCATCCTCATTACCCACGAGCATAGCGATCACTCCAATGGCTTGGCGCAGCTCTCGCGCGATTGGAAGTGTGCCGCATACCTTACCGAGCCAACCCATCGCGAAATTCTGAAAATGTACGAGAACGGGCCAAAGGCAAAAATCGAGCGCACCATCTACATCCGGCCGGGAATAAGATTCGTCATCGGCGATATCGAAATTACCGCGTTCACCATTCCGCATGACGCCGCTGATCCGGTGGGCTACTGCTTCAGCGCCAACGGCAAAAAAGTCGCCATCGTGACCGACCTGGGCTACATGCCCGAATTGGTTAAGCATCACCTCCGCGAATGTGATCTCCTGATTCTCGAATCGAATCACGATTTGGAAATGCTCAAAGTGGGCCCGTATCCCTGGTACATCAAGCAGCGGGTGATGAGCCGTACCGGGCACCTTTCCAACACCATCGTCAGCGAGTTTCTTGCCGACGCGGAAGTCTTTGACGGCCGCGCATTACATCTGGTGCTGGCGCACGTCTCGGAGCAGAACAACACTCCCGATCTCGCGCGAATCTGTGCCGAAGAAGCGCTCAATCGCCGCTCTACTGAATTTGCGTTTCGCGGCACGCTGCACGTGGCCTCGCAACGGGTTCCTCTCGGCCCCTTCGAGCTGTAGTTTTTGGGGTTCCACCGCCTAACGCGATTCTTCGCGCTGCGCCATACTGCTATAGAACAAATCGTGCATGGCGCGCGTTCGTCCCGTCTCCAGGTCCGCGTCGCGCACAATGGTCAGCCGCGCGTCGAATAGGTTCTGGGCATTCATCGCGATTCCGGGGGCGACTTCGATCTGCACCAAGTCCGCGCCGCGATATCCTTCGCCAGCGGCTTGTTGCAGGCTGCTGCATTGATAACACACGCCCGCCTTGTTGATCAGCGCGCAAAGGCCATCGTAATCCCCAATCATTTTTGCGCGTCCTGCAGAAAGCCGGTGGCGAAAAACCGGCTCGGAAACACCCAGGATCCCAGCCGCTTCCTCCCCGGTAAATCCCAGGATTTCCTTCAGCATCAATGCCGCCTGCTCTTCCGGCGGCAAAGAACGCGCGATACACGAAAAACAAAAGGCGATGTGTTCCCGAATTTCGAAGCTGAATCCAGACTGCTGCATCAGCGCGGTGAGCCCCTCAACTCTCCGCGGATCAGCCCTGGCTTCCTGCTCACCGATTAATTGTGCCTCCACCCGCCAGCGCTTCTTCGCTCGCAAATGGTCCAAGCACACGTGGGTCGCGATGCCGAAGAGCCAGCTTTTGAAACGCGCTTCGCCGCGGTACGTTCGTATGCCTTCCAGCACGCGCACCAGCACGTCCTGCAACAAGTCTTCGGCGTCCTGCCGCAGCAGCACCATCCGGAAGATGTAGCCGAAAAGCGGTTTGCGCCAGGGCTCGACCAGCGACCCGAACGCCAGACCGTCTCCCTGTTGCGCTTTTTCCACCAGCTGCACTTCTTCGTGCAGTGCAATTTCGGGCAACGGATGCACAGCCATCTCTATTTCTCCTAAGAAATGATGGAGCCGCGCCAGTTTACACCGAGGCTCAAAACTGGCGCGGCTCCTTGCTTCTCCGGCGACGAACTAATACTGCATCAGCGGTTGCGCCAGCTGTAAGCGATTGCCGGAAGGATCGCGAAACGTGGTCAGCCTCACGATGCCGGGAATTTCTTCGATCGTCCCCTCGAATTTCACCCCAGCAGTTTCCAGTCGTTTGCGTTCGCGGTCGATGTCTTCCACTTGCAGCACGATCGTCGCTCCCGGCTCTTTGCCGGCGTGCGGATTCACCGCGACGCCGATGGTTTCTTGACCTTCGGCGCCTGCGAATTCCGCCCACTGTTGAGCTTCAAACGTTTTCTTCAACCCAAGCACATTGCCGTAAAACTTCTTTGCGCCTTCAAAATCGTTTACGCTGAACCAGGAAAGTCTCACTTTCATCGTTTTGCTCCTCCGAGCTAAATTGGCCTGCTGTGTAGTTAGTCGTTTGGCCTACACAGTTCCGCCAAACCCATGAACCAATGCCGTTTGCGGCCGACAGATCGGCCCGCCCTCACGCTTCGCGGCTTCCCTCAAATTCGAGTATGATGACGCAGTGAAGTTCTCTTGCCGTTTGCTCGATTTCACCCGGCCGTTTGTTCGCCGGCGGTTTCTGCCAACGAACAAATGCCTTAGGAGCCAGGATTGATCGCACGTTACACGCGCCCGGAAATGGGCCGTATTTGGAGTGAAGAAAACAAGTTTCAGAAGTGGCTGGATGTAGAGCTGGCCGCCACCGAAACGCTGGCCGAGGCCGGCATGGTTCCACGCGAGGCTGCGAAGAAACTGCGTGAGCGCGCGCGTGTTGACGTGGCTCGCATCAACGAAATTGAAAGCAAAGTACGCCACGACGTGATCGCATTTACCGTGGCGGTGCAGGAAACCGTTGGCGACACCGAGTCGGCGCGGTGGCTGCACTATGGACTGACCTCGAATGACGTGGTGGACACCGCGCAGGCGCTGCTGATTCGCGAAGCGTCGCATCTGATCGAAAAGAAAATAGAGGCCTTGGGCGAAGTGCTGGAACGCCGTGCCTGGGAATTCAAGGACACGCCGGAAATCGGACGCACGCACGGAATTCACGCGGAGCCGATTACCTTCGGACTGAAAATCGCGAACTGGTATGCGGAAAACCGCCGCGATTTGGCCCGCTTCCAGGTTGCCGCGCAACAAATGGCCGTCGGCAAAATTTCCGGCGCGGTGGGAACCTGCACCCATCTGGGGCCGGAAATTGAAGAGAAAATCTGCCATCGCCTGGGGCTGGCGACTGCGCCGATCACTTCGCAGGTGATTGAGCGTGACCGCCACGCGCAATATCTGGCCACGCTGGCGATTGTTGCCGCATCGCTCGAGCGGATTTGCACTGAAATTCGCCATTTGCAGCGTACGGAAGTTCGCGAAGTGGAAGAGCCGTTCGGAGGCGAGCAGCGCGGCAGTTCGGCGATGCCGCACAAACGCAACCCGGTTTCCAGCGAGCAGATTTGCGGCCTCGCTCGGGTGGTGCGCGCAAATTCGGTTGCAGCGTTCGAAAATATTGCGCTATGGCATGAACGCGACATTTCGCACAGTTCGGTCGAGCGGGTGATTTTGCCCGACTCGACGATTCTCGTGGACTACATGCTGCACAAAACCACCGAAATCGTGGCCAACATGAAAGTGTTTCCGGAGCGGATGATTCGCAATCTAAATGCGACGCTCGGCCTGGTTTTTTCGGGGCAAGTGCTGCAGGACCTGGTGGAACACGGCGCGCCACGCGAAGACGCCTACAAGTGGATACAGGGCCACGCCATGGCGGCCTGGGAATCGGAAACGAGCTTTAAGGATCGCATTGCGGGCGACGCGAACATCCGGAAATTTCTGGATCAGCAGGCCCTGGACCATGCGTTCGACCTGCACCGCCAACTGCGCGCCGTGGACGCGATTTTCCGGCGTGTGTTTGGCTCAAGGTTGTCGGAAGCCTGAAACCGGACTTCCGAAATTCAGGCGGCCGCGAGATAGACGTAACGAAGCAGGAAAAGAGCCGTCAGAGCCCAGACCACCGCACTGACGTCGCGATATTTGCCTACCGCAAGCGCCGTTCTTTGGAACGCATTGTCCCCGGTTGTTATTGCACGCGTTGGATGTAGCGGGCCTCGGACGTGTCCACCTTGATCTTGTCGCCGTTGCCGACGAACGGCGGAACGTTGACGATCAGCCCGGTTTCGAGTTTCGCCGGCTTCATCACCGCGCTGGCCGTGGCTTTCTGGATGCTCTGCTCGGTTTCGACCACGGTCAGGTCCACCGTATCGGGCAGCAGCACGCCAATGGGCTTTTCGTCGTAATACTCGATCTTTACCGGAAGGTTCGAGATCAGATAATCCTTGGTATCGCCCACGATGTCGTCCTGCAACGCCAACTGCTCGTAGTTCTCGACGTTCATGAAGTGGTGGCCATCGCCGTCGCTGTATAGATATTCGAACGGAATTTCGTCCACGACCACTTTTTCCAGGGTCTCTTCCGCGCGGAACCGGAAGTCCATCATGTTTCCGTTGCGCAGGTTGCGCATTTTGGTCTGCATGGAACCGCGCTTGTTGCCGGGCGTGCGGTGGTCAACGCTATAGATGACGCAGAGATCGCCTTCGTGCTTGATGATCATTCCGGGGCGCAATTGTGTTGCCTTAATCATTTCCTGCTCCTGAATTCCATTTCGAAGATTCCCGTGCAAGGTATGCGGAGATTTTTGAGCGCTCAACGCGGCTCTCAGCGCGCATTTTGTGCAATTGGGAAACTCCGATTATAGCGATGGCGGCGCAGTTGGGTCAAATCTCACGGGTCGTGGTTATGTTGGTTCCCTGGCCGAGGAGCGGGACCGACCCGCGCTCGGGCGAATCTCCGGCTTCCTCTTGCGCTTCGACAGGAGATTGTGTATAACCCTCTTGTAGAAGTAGAAGGGGAGAGCATGACAGCGAACGCCATCGATTTGCCGCAGGGCACGCTCGATCTTTTGATTCTTCGAACTCTTGCGCTGGGGCCGGAACACGGCTGGGCCATTTCGGAGCGCATCCATCAGGTTTCAAGTCAGGTTTTGCAAATTCATCAGGGATCGCTGTATCCGGCGCTGCACCGCCTGGAACGCCGCGGCTGGATTAAGGCCACCTGGGGCGCGTCGGAAAATAATCGCCGCGCGAAGTTCTACGAGCTCACCAAGGCGGGACGCAAGCAACTCGAAACTGAAAAGGACGAATGGAAGAAACTCATTGCCGCCGTCGCCCAGGTGCTGGAGACGGTTTAAGGAGTCCGCAATGTTAAGTGATGTGTTGATGCGCCTGCGAGCATTGTTCCGGCGAAAGGCCGTGGAAGGCGAGATGAACGACGAGCTGAAATTTCATTTCGAACAGCACGTCAAGAAATTGATCGAAGCGGGAATGCCGCGCGAAGCAGCACAGCGGCAGGCACGGCTCGAATTCGGTGGCGACGACCAAATCAAAGAAGAATGCCGCGAGGCTCGGGGACTCAACTTGCTCGAAACGTTTGGCCAGGATATTCGCTATGGTCTGCGCACCCTGCGCAAAGCGCCGGGGTTCACTGCCGTCGCAATTCTGACGCTCGCGCTGGGTATCGGCGCCAATACCGCTATCTTCAGCTACGTGAACGCGTGGATGATCAAGCCTCTGCCGTATCCGCACGTAGATCGCTTGGTGATTTTGCTTTCGCACGATAAGAAAAAAGGCGGGACGGGAGACAGTGTTTCCTCCACTGCCGATTTCTGCGATTATCAGGCGCAAGGCTCGCCGTCGTTCGACGCGCTGGTTCCGTACACGAGCTGGTATTTCAATCTTACCGGGGATGGGCCACCCGACCGCATTCTGGGCGGTTTAGTGGGGTGGAATTTCTTCCAAACGCTTGGTGCACATCCCATGCTGGGACGAACATTTCTGCAGCAGGAAGCCCAGCCGGCCTTGAGCCATGTAGCGATCATCAGTCGCGGTCTGTGGGAAAGCCGCTTTGCGGCTGACCCGCAGATCATCGGTCGAGCGGTCACGATTCAGGGCGAGACCTACTCGATCGTTGGAGTTATGCCCGCCGATTTTCAGTACCCGCTTATGGGTGTTGCCAACATGTGGGCGCCGCTCGCGCTCGATGACAAACAACGCAGTGACCGCGAAACGTCCTGGTTCCAGGCTTTCGGCCGAATGAAACCGGGAGTGACCCAGCAGCAGGCCGGCGCCGAACTTTCAGCGTTTACGGACCGACTCGAAAAGCTCTACCCGCTATCGAACACCAATCAAACGATGGTGTTGAGTCCGATGCTTTTCGAAATCGGCAAAAATGAGGGTGCGCGAGAAGTCTTGGCCTGTTTTTGGATCGTCGGCCTGGTTCTGCTGATCGCCTGCGCCAATGTTGCCAATCTAATGCTGGCCCGCGCCAGCCGGCGCACCAAGGAATTTGCCTTGCGCGGAACCTTGGGAGCTTCGCGCGGCAGGCTCATTCGCCAGTTGCTCACCGAATCGCTGCTGTTGTTCATTGCCGGAGGGGCCGCCGGAACGCTTTTCGGCCTGTGGGGTGTGCATTGGATTGAGAGTTCAATTCCGGATCGAATTCGCGGATACATTGTTAATTACGGGCGCGCGAATCTCGATCTCACCACTCTTTCGTATACGTTTGGCATCGCGGTGCTCTGCGGAATTGTATTCGGTCTCGCGCCGGCCTTCGGAAGCTCGGGCGTGGATTTGAATCGCTCGCTCCGCGAAGCGTCGGGGCAGATTCCAGGCAGCCGTCTCGCGCGCCGGCTGCGCTCCACGTTCGTTGCCGGCGAAATCGCGCTTGCGGTGGTCGTATTAATTTGCACGGTCCTGCTGGTGCGGGATTCGATCCGCTCGATTTACGGCGATCTAGGCTTTCAGCCCCACAATCTGATGGTCACCCAACTGGCGGCCTCGCCGACCAAATACAAGACCCCGGCGGCGATACGCAGTTTTCACGATGAGGTCCTGACGCGCGTGCAGGCCCTTCCCGAAGCCTCCTCCGCGGATACCAGCCAATACCTGCCGTTTAGCGAATCAAATCAGGTCAAGGTGATTCATATCGTCGGCCGGCCACCGGCCGAGCCGGGTGAGGAACTCGGCGCGGAGTATTCTGCGATCACTTCCGGCTATTTTCACACCATGCAGATCCCGGTAATCCGCGGGCGCGCCATCGAATCGGGCGACGGCCCGGATTCCCAGAAGGTCGCGGTCATCAACGAAACTCTAATGCACCAGCAATTCGCTAAGCAGGATCCCATCGGGCAGCAGCTCGAAGTCGGCGACAGTAAAGACCTCGTTACCATCGTTGGAGTGGTGCATGACGTTAAGCTTTTTTCCCTAACCGACCGGCCGATGCGCGAAATGTATGTTTCGGCGGCGCAATTTCCTAGCGGGGACATGTCCATCGTGGCGCGCAGCGACCGGCCCACCGCCGATCTGGCCAACGAGATTCGGAGCGCGGTTTGGTCCGTTGATCCCGACCAGCCCGTTTCCCTGGTTCGGGCCATGGACGACGTGATCACTGAACGCAACACGGGCGAGCGCGTCCTGGCCCAGATGCTCGTGTTTTTCGGAGTCCTCGCCCTGTTGCTCGGCGCGATTGGAATTTATGGAGTTACAGCACACTCGGTGCAGCAACGGGTGCATGAAATCGGCATTCGCATGGCGCTGGGCGCGAGTTCGAGCCAGGTCATGCGCATGATTGTCGGCCAGGGATTGAAGCTTGCGTTGGTCGGCATCGCCTGTGGACTTTTCGTCGCCGTCGGAGCCGCTCGCGCCATGGCTTCGATTTTGGAGAACGTGAAACCGAGCGACCCCGTTACGTTTTTGGCCGTGCCAAGCTTCTTTCTGATCGTCGCGCTAGCCGCTTGTTATATTCCGGCTCGCCGCGGCGCTCACGTTGACCCCATGGTTGCATTGAAATACGAATAGGGTTTCTAAGATTCATCCACGCTGTCTGGTGTTTCTTTGAACTATTGGTTCGGCACAGAGTTCTAGCCGGCGTGTTCCTGCTCAGGGTACAACGTGAACACGAGGCAAATGCCCAAGCTGCCCAGAATACTTAGAAGATTCGGTGGAAAGCGCTCACTCTGAGCTGCCATTTCGCGTTCTTCAATCCCGAAGTCCAGCGAGACTCGCTCGACTTCTGGGAATCCAACAAGCCGCGCTAATTCGCTTCGGTTCATTTCTAAAAAACGGATGGCATCCACAATTTGACCTTGAAGGTTCGAAAAATCCGCGTCGCTCGCCGCCACGTAAAACCCTGATTCATTTGGGATCGGACTTCCTGGCGGTGCGTTCAACCATTGTGGCTGTCCGCGGCGAAAAACCGTATTTGGCTTCAAGGTTGACGCGGCGAGAAACTCATCGACGGCGAAACTAGCGCCTCTTGCCCGCAGAACACACGACATCGGTAAATTCCCAGGTCCTTTTTTTATTTAGATGTTATTTCCCAGTGTATGTGACGCGCCAGATGGAATTCGATCCGTCGTCCGTCACCAGCAACGATCCGTCGGGTGCCACCGTCACTCCTACAGGCCGCCCCCAGACTTTGCCGTTGTCGAGCGCAAAGCCAGTCAGGAAATCCTCGTAGTCGCCGCTGGCATGGCCTGTTTGGTGGAGCGGAATGCGAATCACTTCATAGCCCGTGCGCGGGGAACGGTTCCACGAACCGTGTTGGGAGGCGAAAATGTCGCCCTGATATTCGGCGGGAAATTGCTTGCCGCTGTAGAAAGTAAATTGCAGCGAAGCATTGTGCGGCTGCAGCAACACGTCGGGAACGATCACTTTGTCCTTCAGTTCAGGATGCTTGCCTTTGTGCCGCGGGTCCTGGTTGCCGCCGATGTAGTACCAAGGCCAGCCGTAAAACCCGCCGTCCTGCACATGAGTGATGTAATCCGGCGCCAGATCATTGCCCAGGCCATCGCGTTCATTCACGGAACACCATAATTCGCCGGTTTGTGGATCGAAGGCCACGCCGCTTCCCGGGTTACGAATCCCATATGCGAAAACCCGCATGCCCGAACCGTCGGGATTGAACTCCAGAATATCCGCGCGATTTTTCTCGGCAGGCGTAGTGTCTGGGTCATCCACATTCGATTCCGAGCCAACCCCCACAAACATTTTTTTTCCGTCCGGCGAAAACGTCACGGCGCGCGTGGTATGACCGCCGCCGCTACCCGGCAGGTCGGTGATTTTCTCCGACGGACCGCGCGCTTTCAAATCGCCATTCTGATATGGGAAACGCACCACGGACTTTTCATTGCCCACGTATAGGAATTGCGGATTTGGTCCGGGAGGATAGAACGCCAGGCCGTAGGGACGCTTGAGTTGCGAAGTAAACGTTTCGACTTGCTGCGCTTTGCCGTCTGAGCCAATTCCGCGGAACACCTTGATATCACCCGGACCGGGTTCAGCTACAAAAAAATCTCCATTGGGCGCGGTAATGATGAAGCGGGGATCGTCGAGTCCAGTCGCGAATTGCTGGACGCTGAATCCGGCGGGGGCTTTCGGCCAGGCATCCGCGGGCCGCTCGACGACTCGTGGTCCGTTGTTTTCCGACTTCGTCTCATAGGGCTGCGGAAGGTCCGCCGCGGTGATTTTGCGGCTGGTGCCGGGTTTTTCGAAGCGATAGTCGGTAAAAGGTGGCGTGGGTGGTGGACCGCCCGCACCAGTTCCTGGAGAATTGTCAGGTTCGATTTTCGCTGTGGGCTTGGGAGCGTTTCCTTTTCCCAGCGATTTTATGTACGTAACGATCTGCCAGCGTTGCTCCGCGGGCAGAGTGGACCAGGCCGGCATTCCGTTGCCGGGCGCTCCCTTCGTTATGAACCAGAATATGGCCCCGTCGGTCGCGGATTGGGTAGGATCCTTCGACACGGCTGGAATATTCGCCACGCCCTGGCCCTTGTCTCCGTGGCACAAAACGCATTTCTTCGCGTAGAGATTCGCGCCAGCCTGGGCCGCGTCCGCCTTTCCGGCCAAAGGATTCTTCATCCGGCTGTCAGCGGCCGGTGCATCGTGGAATCCGCCCTTCTGTGCATGCAATGGCGCGGAAATAGCACATGCAGATCCGACGAGCAGTACGGTCGCAATGAACAACGCGAAATTGTGATTATTTTTGGATCTGGATTGAAAACCGGTTTGAATGTCGGGCAAGGAATCCTCCGGTGAGCTGAAAGAACTTGGACGAAATGAGAGCCAAATCCGCTGCGCGAACGCGTGCATTTTACACGCTTCCGGAGAGTCGGCGAAATACACATCTCCCGGTACATCAAATTCGGCCATCCAGTTATCGCCTCCGGTTATCGGAAGATGCTGAGTCGGCGCGTGGGGTGCCCGAAACTCATCAGAACCAAAGAGTTAACAGGACCCAAAATGAGTGAGCAATATTACGCAGACTGTGGTAGACTTCATTTGCGCTTAATACCGCGGTTGTGTAGTGCGGCCTCTGGTGAGTCGTTGATCTGAGATTACCCGCCCTTCAGTTCTCTCCGTA
>Ga0209006_10000326_pt1 | contig 48303 bp, 44 predicted proteins | sample JacPin_JW_Ref_O2_FD_188567 | JGI IMG/M metagenome (GOLD analysis project Ga0209006, IMG submission 188567) | Forest soil microbial communities from Algoma, Ontario, Canada - Jack Pine, Ontario site 1_JW_Ref_O2 (SPAdes) (version 2) | ecosystem: Environmental > Terrestrial > Soil > Boreal...
GCCTGGAAGGCTTCCGCGTCGCCTTGCTTGGCTCTTTCGATCGCTTCGGCTTCGCCGAGTTCATCGCCCTGCCGTCGCCTGGGGTCGGTCAAGTTTCCTATTCCGGCCGCAATTACTGAGATGCGGCATAAGTAGCTTTACGTTGTATGGCTTGCGCGCCTTAGCACGCAACCAAAAGTAACCCCGACCTTCAAAATATTAAACCGTTTCTACCGATCTTGGGATATGCCGAAATCCTCTTCCGACCCAAAAAACCCTTTACCTGTGGGGGGTTGCGCCACATGCTTCGATGCACAATTTCGGCCCTCCCGATTTTAGAGTAGAAATATTCGAAAAACGGTAGGCTCACAGTCTAACTCGCGCCCTTGCCGGCTGCCTGATTTGAAGTGGTAATCGTCTCCAACCCATGCCCGTGCGGACCCAGTTCCCGCTGCCGCAGCAGGAACGCAAACGTTACACCGAGAAACCCCAGAACCGAGAAAATCCACATACCCAGGTTGTAGCCGGACGGATTGGTGGCACCGGCATGCCTGTAATTGTTGGCCCAGCCGACCATCAGGTTGAAGCCGAACAGGCCAAGGTTCTGAATCATGGTCATCAGACCATACGCCGTCCCCAGTTTGGATTGGTCCACGATATAAGCGACCGCTGGCCACAACACGGCCGGGATCAGGGAGAATGCCAGGCCCATCATCGCCATGGTGAGAAGCAGAACGGTCGGGAAACGGTGTGCGATAAGATCAAAATGCCAGTGCGCCAACGAGGGCAGGTAGATCGTGACCTGGCTGGCCGAGTGTATGTAAGCCATCATCAGATAGACCGGGATCAGGAGCAGGGATCCCAGCATCATGAACAATGCCCGCTTCCCAACTCGATCGACCAACAGACCGAACAGAGGGGTCACGATCATGGCGAACAGGGTCAGTGTGCTCGAGAGGAAGCCGCCAAATTCGCGCGAGGTGCCGTGCGCATCGATGAAAAACTCCACCGCGAAAGTCTGAAAAGGGAAGATCGCGGAGTAGAAAACGACGCACAACGCAACGATCAGCCAGTAGCTGGTGCCGAACTTCCACAGGTCAGCGAATACGACTTTATCGGTGGAAACTTTTCCCAGGTCGTAATTGTTTTCCGCCCACGCTTCCAGTATCCAGTAGACGAGGGCAGCGACAACGCAGAGGGCCGAGAAGGCCAATGCAATCAGGAAGGGATCGCGCCAGTTGGCATAAGCCCAGCGGGCCCAGGTGGGGGAGTTAAGCGCGGCGAAGGTGCCCAGACGCGATGCGGTCAGGTTCAATCCAAGAGCAAAGCTCAGTTCTTTGCCCCGAAACCAGCGGGCCAGGGCGGTAGTCGAAGCGACGTTGAGAGATTCCGCGCCCATCCCGAAGATGAGGCGTCCGGCGGCCATGACTGAGAGATGGCTCGTCGCCGCAGTGATGGCCGGGCCCACGAAAGAAAGCACGGCAAAGATCATCAGCGATTTTCGCAGGCCCAGCCGGTCAATGATGAACCCGCCGATCACCACCGTGAAGATATTCGGAAAGCTATACATCGCCTGCAGAAAACCGATGTTCAGGTCCGAAAACCCGAGTTGCTGCTTGAGCACGTCAGCGAGCGGGCTGAGCGCGTCATAGGCGTAATAACTGCCAAACATGGCCAGGCTGACGAAGATCAGGACCAGCCAGCGATAGAGCTGACCAGGCTCCGGACGCGTGTTTTCCGGCATCAGCGCTCTTTCTGAATTCGGGCTGAATTCGTGAGAGGAACGCAGAGAAGATTAGCAGAGAGCAGCTTCCAGCTACCAGGTACTGTGCGAAGCCTGGCAGTTATCTCGCGAATGGCCATCCGGGTCCACATTCTCAATGCGTGAGATCGGCTGGTTACAACAGCCAAATGGGGCTGCTGCCGCGGTTGAGGCACCAACGCTGGCAAGGCCTGGTGTGATGTTATCAAGTTTCCTTCGTCTATCAACGAGGGGAATAATCGGAGAACCATGCCACTCATGCAGAGACGAGGATTCTTGCAGGTGAGCGCGGGTGCAGGGGCAGCGTCGGTGATTTCTCTCCCCGCGTGGGCCGATGCTTTTGGACCGGCGAAGGCGATTCGACAGCCGAGCAAGGAATTTCTGGAAACATTGCCGCATCTGATGGAGCTGGCGCAGTTACCGGGGCTAGGCATCGGAGTAGTCGAAGACGGCAAGGTCTGGCAACACTATGAAGGAGTCTCGAGCCGGACTACGAACGCGCCGATTGCTCCTTCATCTCTGTTCCCAGCCGCATCCATGGGCAAGCAATTTTTCGCATTTGGAGCGCTGCTGCTGGCCGAGGAAGGAAAGCTCGATCTCGACAAGCCGTTGAAGAAATACTTAGACGATGGGGGACCGACCGGAAAATGGTCGGACAAGATTACAGCAAGACACGTCCTGAGCCATTCTTCGGGATTGATGAACTGGCGGGACGATAAAGATCAGGAACTGACCCCAGCGTTTGAACCCGGCACGAAGTTCCGATACTCGGGTGAAGGTTTTTACTGCTTGCAGCGGTGCGTGGAACACATCACGGGCGTTGGATTCGAACAATGGATGCAAGACTGCGTCATAAAGCCACTGGGAATGAAGTCGTCCACCTACTTATGGAGAGCGGATGGAGACTCACGGATCGTGGCCGGTCACCGCGGAGACGAACCGTTTTACAACACGGAATTTGCCAAGAAACTGTTCACGCTCATTGAGACGAGTGGAAAGCCCCTGGCGGCATGGCATCACGAAGAGATCGTGGCGGCGATGCTGAAGGACAAACCAGAGGGCTCGAAGCTCTTGCCGAACGAGATCAGTCCGAACGCCGCCTTCAGTTTACTAACGACGGTAGAGGACTATTCTCTCTTTCTGGCGCATGTTGCGTCGCGGCGAAAAGAGGATGTGTCTCCCGCAATTCGGGCGCAGATCGGCACACCCATCTCGCGTATTAACAGCGCGCTGGGATGGGCCCTCGGCTTCGGAATTGAGCAGGAAGGAACGCAACCCCGCTATTTGTGGCAATGGGGAGACAACGGAGGCTGGAAGAACTTTTTTCTCTTGCACCAGGAAAGTCACACCGCAATTGTGGCATTCACGAACGGCGAAAGAGGGATGCACGTAAACGAACGAATCATGCGCGCGGCGACGGGGAATGAGCAAGTAGCGTTTTTGTGGGTTTAGCCCTTGGTGCGTGTGCTATTGCCGAGGCACTCTGAGGAAGAAGGCTGATGAGCAGGGCGGCCACGGTGGCAGCATTCTTCATAAGCACGCCATTCTAAACCCGGGCTGGTTGGTCTTCTGGCTCACGACGACCCCCGGGAGTGCTGCGGCATCTTAATTGTCGCGCAGAGAATCCACCATCTGCTTGGCTTCTCCCAAGCTGCAGCCGTAGAGTTTGCGGGCGGCGTAAATTGCCGTGATGTTCTGGCCGCGGACGACGAGTTCGTGCAGTTGCTTCTGCTGGTCTTCGCGGCTGAGCGATTTCAGGTGCGTGAAGTCCTGCTTTAATGAAACCGGATCGGCGATGACGGTATAGGGGCGTAGTGCGGCGAGGAACTTTTGTGCGCCCGGCACAACGTCCCAATGGATGCGAACGGTCGACGGGGCGGACATGGTGACGGGATAATCCCGGTAAAGAGTGGAACCGGTACCATACCAGCGTTTTTCCAATGGGGCCGGCTCGCCGAGCTCTGCCTGCAACGCGTCGGCAAGCGGTGCGGGATCGCAGGATAAATCAAGTTCGACATAGCGCAGGTATTGGGTTTGCGTGGCGCCTGGCTTGGTCGTATCGGGTGTCTCGGCGCGCTCTTTGACCAGGCGGGCGGACGCGATCTCGCCGAAGAAAAGGAAAATGACCGCGGGGTCATCGGCGGGCAACCGGTAGTTCAGATAAGAACGATATTGCACATAGATTCCCGTCTCGTTCATCCGGACCAGCCAGTTGGAAGGATGGAAGCGCGCAGTCACCATCCTCAGCGCCAAAAGCAGAAAGAGCAGCAGAAACGAGCCGAAGAGGTAGCCGGGTGGCCACTTTCCCGTATGTGCGTGGAGGAAAAGGGCGGTGGTGACGGCGAATCCGGCAAGCCAGACGATCAAAGCACGAAGGCGCGAGTGCCGGAATAAGCGGTCGTTGGGGCCAATCTCGACGTCTTGAAGGCGCAGCAGGCGCATCGGAGCTCCGGCGAACGACAAAAGTTTACTTCGCCGGAGCTGCTAGCGATAGTTACCATCTTGTCCCATGTTCCGGATCGGTTGTGATTGGGCAGCGTCAACTGTGACTTCGACTGGGCCAGCCAGAAATTATTCAGGTCGCTCACCATGCGCACGAACGCATCCCAGCCTAACGGCTTCTTGAGGTAGGCGTTGACATGAAGTCGATAGCTGGTCATGACATCGTCGTCCAATTCGGAAGGTGAGAATTATGGTCGGGATCGTCTTCAAATTGTCGTCGGTCTTGATTCGCACCAGAACCTCGCGCCCGTCCATGCGAGGCAGGTTCAGATCCAGCAAAATCAGATCGGGGCGAGGGGCATTGACATTGATTCCCTCATGCCTCAAAAACGCCATCGCGTTGATCCCGTCGTCGGCGACGTGCAGATTTATCGACGCGTTCACATCACGCAAGGCCTCCTGCAACTGCCGCACATAATGGGCACTGTCTTCGACTAGCAGCAGGTGTGATGCGCAACCGTTCTCCATGCCAGAAGCCATTGCTTCGATTTCGTAGCTGTATTTCTGGCTTGCCATCGGAAACCAGTGGACTCTTCATCTAGCGAGTCTGTACTCCAATTGGCAAACTCAGCCACTAAAGTCCTGATGCAGTCGCGTCTACGTCCCCAATGGGGGCCCTTCCCATTTCGGAACTGGTAGGGAACTGGCGGCAGAGAACGCCTCACCGAGAGGCGTAATCGGGCCGATTTCGATCGCTGCCCGCGGATAAAATCTAAGCGTAGCTTCGTCGGCAGCTACATTTCCCCCAATTCGCTTCTTCACCTGGTGATAACCTTGCACTATGGCTCACGATCCTGATGCGGGCCCGCCAGTTTCTGCCAAACCTGCCCGATCTTCCGCGGCGGTTGTCGTTGCGCTCATCCTCGGTCTGTTCCTTGGGATAGTGTGTGTGGGGGCGACGGGATGGGCGATGCTGTCGCGAACTTCGGGGCGGGCCGTGTTGAGCCATATGTGGTCGGCGCTGACGGGCCGAACCCTCGCCATCGATGTAAGCCAGCCCACGGTGGTCGACCGCATTCAGCGGCTGCAGCGGCTGGAGACTGTGGTTTACACCATGGACAAGATTGTGACCGGCGCGAGGGAAAACCCCATCTTCCCGGATTTTCTGGCCGGAGATCGACTGTTGATGATGGTGCACGGCGAAGTGGTCGCCGGAATTGATTTCTCGAATCTGAAGCCGGGCGATGTTCGAGTGGAGGGGAAACAGATTCGCCTGCATCTGCCCGTGTCGCAGGTGTTCAGCACTCGCATTGATAGCGCGAGGACCCGGGTGTATTCCAGGCAAACCGGGCTGCTGGTGCCTACCGACCCGAATCTGGAAACGCAGGTGCGCCAGGAGGCGGAACATCAACTGCAAGAGTCGGCTGTGGCCGATGGCATTTTGCGAACCGCGCAGGATAATGCGGCGTCGACGGTCAACTCTCTGTTGCAGGGATTGGGGTTTGAGAAGATTGAGTTCTTCTGACGGCGGGGTTAGGGGCGGGGTTAAGCACCCACCGAAACGTTGAGGTAGCTGAGGATGGTGCCGTCAAAGTAAGACACGGAGACTGGCTCAGCAAGTATTCCTCGGCGATCTGCGACAATGCCTGGAATGTTCACGTGTTTGCCAGCACGGACCGGAGCGGCCAACTCGTGCCGGTCGCGATGGCCCATCCACGAAAACTAACTCCCGACATACCTCGCATACAGGCTGCGTGCCACGGCGGTGTCGGTGGTGCCTTTGATGATGGCGCGGCCGTCTGGGAAAAGAGTCATTTCGTAGGGGTCGTGCCAGAATTTCAGGACGAAGTCGTTGTGGCGGACGGTGCCGTGGGGCCGGAGGCGACGATCCATGTCGGTGAAGTTGATAGGGCGTTGGCGCTCATGGATTTGCACGGAATTCCTGCCGCAGAGGGTGATATGGGGACGGCCTTCCCCGGCGAGATGGATGAAGTTGCGTTCGCCGCAGGCGCGGCATCCGGGACGGGGCTTGGCGGCGGTGATTTCGGCGTGTTCGTTGGTCCACAGATCGAAACTTAGTAAGGTCCGGCGCAGCGTTTTTGGCAGATGCTGAGCTTTTGTTCTGTCTGTTCCGTCGCCGACCAGCAGCTTCAGCGTTTCCGTGGCTGCGATCGAAGCTACAAGATTGACGGCTGAATTCAGGATGCCGGAAGTTTCGCAGGTGTCCACAATGCCTCGCGGCGAGTCCGGGAAGATGCAGGCCAGGCAGGCTGTTTCGCCCGGCAATACGTCCATAGTCGCGGCGTAGCTGCCCACGGCTGCCGAATAAATCCACGGCCGGGAATTCTTTATGGCGAAGTCGTTGATCAGGTAGCGAGTCTCGAAGTTGTCGGTTCCGTCGAGAATAATCTCCATTCCTTCAAGTAGGACTTCGATGTTGACGGGGACCAGGTCGTCCACTTTCGGCTCGACCACGATCTGCGAGTTGAAGGCGGCAATCTTGCGGGCGGCGGCGATGGCCTTGGGCAGCGATTCGGAGGCGTCCTGCTCGTCGAACAGCGACTGGCGCTGCAGGTTGCTGGGCTCAACGTAATCGCGATCAATGATGCGGAGCGTGCCCACGCCCGCCCGGGCCAGGAGCGCGGCGAGGGCTGACCCGGTAGCGCCACAGCCGACGATTGCTACCCGGGAGCGGGCCAGTCGTGCTTGACCTTCGGCGCCGATGCCGCGGAATAGAATCTGGCGGGAGTAGCGGTCATCGTTTGTGTGCACGGCGGTGGGTGCGGCGGGTTTATGGGAATGATTTGCCTGAGTTTTTTCCTGAGCCAAAGAGGTCACCAGTGCAACGCGCTAAAACCTTTATTATAAGTGTTGGGGACAGGTGACGGCGGCAAGTCGGCGTTTGGGGAACGTTCTAAGTTCTTCCACCACAGAGGACACAGCGGAACACTGAGTAGAGCCGGAATCGCTGGTCAAGATGCCAACAGCGTTGCTTCCCAACGACGTAGAGCGAGGCCTGCGCAATTGGTTGCCGCGGCATCTAAGCATGTTCCGCTGAAATGAATACGGGGCTTGAGGACACTATTTGGTGAGAGGGTGCGCGCCAGTTCTAGTTGCGATGCTGCTGCTGTCGATCCCGCAGGCTGAAGCCGGGACGGTGGGGCTTTCCGTGCAGCAAACACAAGCTCCCCAGCCGCAACAGGCTCCGCAGGAACAGGCGAGTCCGAAGCAACAGGCTTCAAATTTGTCGGGAACGATGGCTGAGCACGAGGGGAAACTCGTCGAAGCCATTGAGCTTCCGGGGGTTGCGGATCGCGATCGAGAGCATCTGCTGCAATTGCTGGCGCAAAAGGTGGGCCAACCGCTGAACCGGGACCAGGTTCGCGAGAGCATCCGCGCACTTTTTGCGACGGGCCGCTTTGTGGATATTCAGGCGGAAGTTGTGTCCTCGGCCGGCGGCGTGGCGCTGACGTTTGCCACTTTGCCGAACTTTTTCGTGGGCGCGATCAGCGTCGACGGCGCTCCTTCGCGCCCGAGTTTCAATCACATCGTCAACGCTTCAAAGCTGCAGTTAGGGGAATTGCACACTCCGGAAAAGATGGACCGCGCGCTCGAAAACATTCGCCGGCTGATGCAGGAAAATGGCTACTACCGGGCGCGGGTAACCGCCGACACCAAGCCGTATGCGACCACGCAGCAAGTCGACATTACGTTCCATGTGGTTGCCGGAGAAGCGGCGCACGTGGGTGAGGTGAAGGTTACGGGAACCGCGAATTTATCAGCGGAGCAGATCAGCGACCTTGCGCATATGAAGCCGGGGGAACGGGTTACGGCGGCACGGGTATCGAACTCGTTGCGGCGGTTGCGCAAGAGGTTTCAGAAGCAGCAACGCGTGCTGTCGCAGGTGTCGATCGCGCAGCAGGAATACCGTCCCGTCTCAAACTCGGTGGACTATACCTTTCAGATCAATCCCGGGCCGGTGGTGGTGATTTATGTGCTGGGTTTTCATGTGAGCCGGGCAGTGCTGAAGCATGAAATACCGGTTTACGAAGAAAACGCCATTGATGATGACCTGCTCAACGAGGGCCAACGGAATCTACTCGACTATCTACAGAATCAGGGCCACTTTGACGCAAAGGTAAGTTTCAAGAAGGAAATCGATCCGAAGACCGTCCAGGTGATTTACCAGGTGGATCCGGGTCCGTTGCACCGGCTGGGGTTAATCGAGATTACCGGCATCACCAACAAGAGCTATTTCCGCCCGGAGGACATTCGTTCGCGATTGCAGATACAGAGCGCGACTCCGCTTTCGCCGCACGGCCGGTATAGCGGAATCCTGCTCAAAAGCGACGTGGCCACGCTGGAAGGCCTTTACAAGTCGAACGGCTTTCGGCAGGTGCAGATTCAGACCAAGGTGGATGATGACTACAAAGGAGTTGCGAACCATCTAGCGGTTCGCTTGAACATCGTTGAAGGGCCGCAAACTCTGGTGAGCGGGCTGCACATTGCGGGCAGCCAGATTATCCCGGCGAGTGCGTTGCCGGAGCTCGAAACCAAGGTCGGGCAACCATTTTCAGAGCAGAATCTGGCTAGCGATAGAGAGAAAGTCTTAACGTATTACTTTAACCGCGGTTTTCCCAACGCCACCCTCGATATCACGACCGACCCCACACCTGGGCAGCTGAACAGCGAAGACGTGACTTATACCATCAAGGAAGGCGAACGATTCACCGTGGACCAGGTCATGGTGGCGGGACTGGACCACACTCGCGACTATATCGTAAACCGCGAAATCCAGGTGCATGCGGGCGACCCGCTAAGCCAGGCGGATCTGCTGGACACGCAGACCAAGCTTTACGACCTGGGGATTTTCAACGAGGTCGACACAGCGGTGCAGAATCCTGAAGGGACAGACCCGAAGAAGAATGTGCTGGTGCAGGTGCAGGAGGCCAAGCGCTACACCTTTACCTACGATGTGGGGCTGGAATTCCAGACGGGGCAGCCGGCAGGGAGTAGCGAGCCGCAGGGGAGTACCGGAGTGAGTCCGCGGGTGGGGTTTGACGTGACTCGGCTCAACATGGGCGGGCGCAATCAGACGTTTCTGTTTCAGTCTCATGTGGGGCGGCTGCAGCAGCGCGGGTTGATCAGCTATACGATTCCAAAGATGTTTGACAGTGACAAGTTCAAGTTGATCTTTACGATTTTCTACGACAACAGTCTGGACATCGCCACGTTCACGTCGCAGCGCTGGGAAGGTAAAGTGGACCTACGGCAGCAAATCAACAAACCCAGCTTCATTGTCTACCGCTTTGATTATCGCAGGGTAAAAGCGAGCAACTTCGCGACTGATTTTTCGCCGGCGCTGGTTCCACAGCTGTCGTTGCCGGCGCGGGTGAGCGGGCCGGGATTTACCTATGTCCGGGATAAGCGCGACAATCCGCTCGAGAGCACGCGAGGAAACTACTTCACACTCGATTCTTCTGCCGATTCCACTTACTTCGGATCGGAATCGGACTTTGGCCGCGCCCTGACGCAGTACTCCACTTACTATGCATTTCGCGGAAAACCGGGGCACCAGTTCGTGTTCGCCCGGTCGACCACGATCGGACTGGAGCAGCCGTTTGGCGGCACCAAGGTTTTGTCTCCCGGGACCTGCCCTTTGAATGCGGCCGACGAGCCGACGTGTACGATTGAGACCATTCCGCTGCCCGAACAATTCTTTGCCGGGGGCGGCAACTCCCTTCGCGGATTCGGGTTAAATGAGGCAGGACCTCGCGATCCCGATTCGGGCTTTCCGGTTGGCGGAACGGCCCTCTTCGTCAATAGCCTGGAATTGCGTTTTCCGCCGGCGAACCTGCCCTGGCTAGGGCCAGGCTTTGGATTTGCCATTTTTCACGATATGGGAAACGTATTCACGGCAGGGCACGACATGATAAAGGGGCTGATGCGCTGGCACCAGCCTGATCCTGGGTTATGTCTGTCGTCCGGAGGTACAGCGAACCAACAGTGTCTTAACCAATTCAACGCCTCGGGATACGATTACACATCGCACGCCTTGGGAGTGGGGTTGCGATACAAGACACCCATTGGTCCGCTACGTTTCGACTTCAGCTACAATCTGAATCCAACGTCATACTTTCAGGAAATCCCCGGGCAGACGACGACGACCAATTTAGAAACTCAACATTTGGCGCACTTTAACTTTTTTTTCAGCATCGGCCAGCCATTTTAATGAATGCTCGCAGGAAAACTTTGATGAATGTTCGCCGGAAGACGAAGATTACGACGACGGCTCTCGCGGTCACCGTACTGGCGGTGATTTTTTTGATGCCGACGGCGGGGGCCGGTCAGGTCATCGACCGGATTGTGGCCCGAGTGAATGGCAGCATTATTCTGCAGTCGGAGCTGGATGAGGCTCTGAGCTATGAAGCTCTGTTGAATGGAAAGCCGTTCAACCAATTCGCAACCGAGGAGCGCCGCGCCGTTCTGGACCGCCTGATCGATCAGGAACTGTTGCATGAACAGCTGAAGTCTTCCGAGTTGCCGCACGCCACCGAAGCTGAGGCAGCGAGCCAGGTTGCCGGGGCGCGGAAGTTGTATCCGGAAGCGGCCACCGACGAGGGATGGCAAGGTTTGCTCGCGAAGTTTGATCTACGGGAAAAAGACTTGGTTTCGCATGTGCAGATGCAGATCGATTTGATGCGGCTGGTGGATGCCCGCCTGCGACCGGCAGTGCAGATTGATTCCAAAAGTATTGAAGCTTATTACCGCGACAAGTTCGTGCCGCAGTTGAAGCAAACCGGGGCGAGTGAAGTTCCGCTGGCCGACGTTTCCGGCAAGATTCGCGAATTGCTGACGCAGGAAAAAGTGAGTGAACTGTTGGTCTCCTGGCTGCAGGCTCTGCGTTCGGAAAGCGATGTACACATCCCCGGGACGGAGGTATCCGCGCGGGAGTACCAGAGCCAGTGACCGAGCCCGCCACCAGGCCGCGAGGCCGCGCATGGTGGAAATACCTGTTGATGGTAGCGGGTGCGGGGCTGCTGTGCCTGCTTGCCGGCCTGTGGTACCTCACCACGGATTCCTTTCAAAATCTGGTCCGCCGCCGCATGATCGCCGAAGTGGAACGAATCACCGGCGGCCGGGTGGAAATCGGCAGCATCCACACCGTCCCGTTTCGCGCGCAGGTGGAGGTGCGCGACATTACGGTGCATGGGCGCGAGGCGGCCGCGGAAGTTCCGCTTGCCCACGTGGAGCGGCTGGTGGCTCGGGTAAAGATAGTCTCGATTCTCCGCAGTGAATTCGGATTCCACGAAGTGACCCTCGATCATCCTGTGATTCACGTTGGTTTTTATCCCGACGGCAGCACGAATGTCCCTGGGCCAAGTGTGGTGAGGGCATCGCAGGTTTCGACGGTCGAGAGGCTGTTCGCGCTTTCGATTAATAATTTCTATGTTCGTCACGGCGAACTGCAATGGGACGATAAGACGCTTCCGCTGGAGTTCGCCGCCAATGACGTCGCGCTGCAGATGGAATACTCGTTTCTCCGCGGCCGCTACGAGAGCCGCCTGCTGCTGGGCAAAGTGGATGCGAAATATGACGGGTTTCGTCCGTTTGCCTGGATGACGGATGTGAAATTCACGCTGGCCTCGTCGTTTGCGGAAATCGATGCGATGAAATTGACGTCGGGACGGTCCCACGTTGAAGTGAGCGGGTTGATCAGCGATTTCCGCCATCCGCAGATCTCGGCCACTTATAGCGCTCACGTCGACCTTGCGGAAGTGGCTTCGATTACACGCCGCCAGGATTTCCGCGAAGGCGTAGTCGAATTCCAGGGGCACGGGAAATGGACGGTCGAGGAGTTTTCGGCTTCGGGTGCGCTCGAAGCGCGTGATTTTGGCTGGCAAGACGACCGGATTTTGCTGAAGAAGGCGAGCGTGACCTCCGATTATGCGGTGACCGATCAGCAGATCAGGCTGACGAAGTTGCAAGGAAAGGCGCTGAGCGGGAGCTTCGTGGGGGATGCTCAGGTCGATAACTGGCTGAATAGCATTCCTGCGCCACCGCCGTCGAAATCGAATCAGGCCCCGAAGAAAAAACCCGGACCGGAAATGGCCATTATTACGGCGGGCCGGCCGACCGGGAAAGGGCCGCGTGAAAAGCTTCCTGGAGTTCAGGTCGCACAGCTGCACCTTCGCGTGCGCGATGTTTCCGCGATGGAGCTGGCTGCTGCCCTGAAGACGGTCGGCCCTTATCTGAAAGATTCTCATCTCGCGGGATTGGCCGACGGCTTGGTCGAGGCCAGGTGGAGAGGATCGATGGATATGGCGGGGGCGGAGTTCGCGGCCGATGTAGCGCCCCCGGCGAAACTGGCGAAGGGCGAGATTCCGCTGACCGCGCACGCCACGGGCGCCTACCACTGGGCGAACGACGAGTTGGAGTTTTCCCAGTTCACTGCTTCCACGCCGGCGTCGCACGGGCAGGCTTCCGGAATACTTTCGTCCGCTTCGAATTTCCATTTTTCGGTCGCTACTTCGAACTTTGAAGAATGTCGTTCGATTGTGGCGGCACTCGAGGGGCGGCCGTTGCCATTTCGTGTGAGTGGCACCACGACCTTCAACGGAGTGGTGGGAGGAAACCTTGACCTGCCGGTGGTGACTGGAACATTGCTGGTACAAGACTTTGAAGTTACGCTTCCGGCGACGCAACTTACTGCCCAGCGCGAAGTCCATTGGGATGCGCTTTCGACTTGGGTACAATTTTCTTCGCGCAGTCTGACCCTGCGTGAGGGCAGCCTGCGCAGCGGGGACACGACTGCAACCTTCGACGCCATCGCAGCCCTGCGAAACGGCGACCTTACGGAAGACAGTCCTTTCACAGCGCACGTGAATTTGCAAGGGGTGGAAGTCGCCTCGTCCCAGGCGTTGATTGGAGTGGATTATCCGACCACGGGAGTGGCGGACGTTGTGCTTCAGCTCTCCGGAACGCGGGACAATCCGCACGCGCAAGGACAAATCCACATCAGGAACGGTTCGGCCTGGGGCCAATCGATTGCGCAATTCGACGCCGATGTGCTGGTCGCCGGGGGTGAGACCGCGCTGTCGAACATTCAGCTGCTGCATAGGCAGCAGCCGAATGACGACGCGAAGATTCAAGGCAGCGTCGCGTACAACGCGTCCCTTCACTCTTTCCGGCTGGACCTTACGGGCACGAACTTTGACCTGACGCGTATCCCGCAGATTCAACAAAGGGGTCTGCTGGTTGAGGGGCGCGGCAACTTCACGCTGCAAGGATCAGGAACGACGGAATCTCCCGCCCTCAACGGCCGATTGCAGGTGAGCGGTCTCACGCTGGACCACGAACTGGCCGGCGCGGTCGACCTGCAAGCCGTGAGCCGGGGCAACGAACTTCATTTGAGCGGGCAGTCCGAATTCGGTAAGGGCATGTTGCACGTAGACGGCGGCGTTCAGATGCATGGCGATTACGCGACTGCGCTTTCGTTCCAAATGGAGAACGTCGATCTCGACGCGTTCTTGCGCACATATCTCAAGGGGCCACTGACCGGACACTCAGCGGTGTCGGGAACTGTGGCCGTGCAGGGTCCGCTGCGCGATCCTCGGCAGTGGACGATGAACGGAAATCTTTCCAGCATCGAGATGGATGTCGAATACGCCAAACTTCACAATGCGGATCCGGTGCGCTTCAGCTACGCCAAACAGACCCTGCATATCGACCAACTGCATCTGGCGGGCGAGGGAACTGATTTCTCAGCAGGCGGATCCGTTCAGTTCGCGGGTTCCAGGGATCTGGACGTTACGGTGAATGGCAAGGTGGATCTGAAGCTATTGAACACCGTGAATCCGGACTTCACGGGATCCGGATTGCTGGCGATGGATATGAACGTGGGCGGCACGCTTTCGGATCCGCTACCGCAAGGGCATTTGCAGGTGAGCAACGGCGCGGTTGCCTACTCTGGCCTGCCGAGTGGACTGAGCGAGCTGAATGGATCGCTGGTGTTCACGCGCGATCGCCTGCACATCGAGAAACTGACGGCGCGCACCGGCGGCGGCACGATCGATCTCAAAGGGGACGCGACCCACTACAATCAGCAACTCAGCCTCGACGTGACGGCTACGGGGAAGGGAGTGCGGCTGCGCTATCCGCCGGGAGTGAGTTCGACTGCGAACGCGGAACTACATTGGGTGGGCACACCCTCAGCCTCGACCTTGACGGGCGAGATCATGGTGACGAAGCTGGCGGTGACTCCGAATTTCGACTTCAGCTCGTATCTGGAGAACAGCGCGCGCAATGCCGCCCTGACAAACGCCAACTCGCCACTCTACGGAGTCAAGCTGGATGTTCATGTGCAAACCGCGCCCGAACTGCAGATGAAGACCGCGGTGGCGCGACTGTCGGGCGACGCCGACTTTCGGCTGCGGGGATCCATCGCGCGGCCAGCAGTGTTGGGGCGCGTCGATATTCTGGAAGGTGACGCCACGTTCAACGGCACAAAATTCCGCCTGGAGCGCGGAGACATCACGTTTGCCAATCCGGTGGCGATTGAACCCCAGGTGAACCTCGAGGCTTCGACGCACGTGCGCAACTACGACCTCGACATCATGGTGACTGGCACCCCGGAGCGCCTGGCGGTGAATTACCGTTCGGAACCGCCGTTGCCGAAGTCTGACATTATTGCGCTGCTGGCCCTGGGCCGCACCGGCCAGGAATCCGAACGATTGCAAGAGCAATCCGGCGACGCCGTGTATAACGACGAAGCGTCTGCCCTGATCATCAGCCAGGCTATGAACTCGACGGTGAGCGGCCGCATGCAGAAGTTGTTTGGAGCCAGCCGCATCAAGATTGATCCGCAGGGACTTACGACAGAAACCAATCCCACTGCGCGCGGGCCGCAGGTGACGATCGAGCAGCAATTCGCCAACAACGTTTCGCTCACCTACAGCACCAACGTATCCCAAAGCAACCAGCAGATCATTCAGGCCGAGTATTACTTCACCCGGAATATTTCGGTGGTCGGGACGCGGGACCAGAATGGTGTCGTCAGCTTTGATCTTCGCATCCGGCGACGAAAATAGAATGGAAATATTCCTATTCCCATTTCAATGAGCGCCTCCGTCGAAGCCGGATCATTCGCGAATTTGCGGCAGCGGATGGTTGATGGCGATGTGCGCGGCCGTGGCATTGGCGACGAGCGAGTGCTTCAGGCAATGCTGCGCCTTCCTCGCCACGAATTTGTTCCCGAGGCTTACCGAGCGCAGGCTTACGAAGATCACCCTCTGCCAATCGGCGAAGGGCAGACGATTTCGCAGCCCTTTATAGTTGCCATCATGCTGCAGGCGCTGTCGCTTCAAACCACGGACACGGTTTTGGAGGTTGGCGCGGGATCGGGATATGCGACCGCGCTGCTGGCGGAACTTGCGGCGCGGGTGTTTGCCATCGAGCGATCTCCGGTGCTGGCTGCGGGAGCCACGCGGGTTCTTTCGAGTCTTGGTTATGACAACGTGAATGTGGTGCTGGGTGACGGCAGCCAGGGTTTTGCGGCTGGCGCACCCTACGATGCGATTCTTGTGTCCGCGGCCACTGCTGCCGTCCCCGAACCTCTGCTCGCGCAACTCCGCGAGGATGGAGGACGGATGATCATTCCGGTCGGACCCGCCGAGTCTCAGCAGTTGCAGTTGATTCGCATGCAGGCGGGACGACCTGTGGTTACGCTTTGTGGGGCCTGCCGGTTTGTGCCGCTGGTCCCGGGAGTGATTGGGTAACGCTGTCCGTCTTGGCCGCGCTTGTCGAGGCGGCAAGCAAGAACTGTCGCCACAAAGTTACACAAAGGAGCCCCTACCCGCAAAGACCTTCGTGATACTTCGCGCCCTTCGTGGTTGACGAATTTTCTGTTCGTCATTCGACACTCATCTGCGCTCGAAACCCGCGACTGCTAGAATCTTCCCGTGCCTGTTCTGCGCAATCTGCGCGTGACCCTGGAAATGATCAAATGGGAGCACTCCATTTTTGCGCTTCCATTTGCGCTGTGCGGGGCGATGCTGGCGGCCGGAGGATGGCCCACCGCGCATCAAGTCGCGTGGATTATCGTAGCCATGGTGGCGGCCCGCTCCGCGGCTATGGCTTTCAACCGCCTGGCCGACGCTTCAATCGACGCGGCCAACCCGCGTACCAGCACCCGCGCGCTGCCCGCGGGACAGCTTACGCCAGCGTTCGTCGCGACTTTTGTTGTGATCTCGAGCGCGGTGTTCATCGCAGCCGCGGCCGAACTCAATCGCCTCGCGCTGTGGCTTTCTCCGCTGGCGCTGGCTGTGTTGCTGCTCTATTCCTACACGAAACGCTTCACGCGCTGGTCGCATCTTGTGCTGGGATTCGCCCTGGGCATTGCCCCTTCGGCGGCCTGGATTGCAGTGCGCGGTTCGCTTGATCCGCGCATCCTGTTGCTGACCGCTGCAGTCACGTTCTGGGTTGCTGGCTTCGACGTTCTCTACGCCTGCCAGGATTTCGATTTCGACCGCAGCAGCGGACTGCACTCGATTCCGCGCTATCTGGGCATTTCCCGCGCGCTCTGGGTGGCGCGCGCGTTTCACCTCATCATGCTGCTTCTGCTGGCCGCTCTTCTGGCCACCTTTGGCATGGGCAAGCTGGCGATTACGGGAGTGGCGGTGGTCGCTGTTTTGCTGGCGTACGAACATTCTTTGGTTTCAGCGGGAGATTTGAGGAAGCTCAACGCCGCCTTCTTCACAATGAATGGAGTGATCTCGGTAGTGTTCTTCGTTTTTGTGGCGGGAGATTTACTGCTGCGGCGTTAAGTCGCGGTCGACGTGGCCTTTCCAGATCGCCCACACGAATTGCGAGCGCAGAATCGCTTACCAAAGTACTCTGCTTCGACCTTCCGGCACATGCTATTGTTCCCGAAAAAGGGGCGTGATTGTGAACCGGCAAAGAGCTGTTTCCCTTCTGATCGTGCTGGCGCTTTGCGCGGCCGCGGTCGCCGCACTTGTGCTGTGGCCTAAACACTACGTGGTGGGCCAGAGCATGTCGCAAACCATCGTCTTCTGGAACGATCACGACGCCTTGGTGTTCCTCGATGGAAGGACGACGGGCCGCTCCCGCAACGTGTTCCAGGATGTGCTGGGCCGCAGCCGCTATGCCTACCTCGGGGTTTTTCTGGGCGGGTTCGCCGATTTTTCCAAGCCTGACGTGGTCGCCTACCATCTCGCCACAACTGGGCAACTCGACCGCTTCACGCTTCCCGAGAACACCGTGATCTACGGCTCATGGACTCTGGCTGACGGGCGATTGCAATTGACGCCGCTGGCTGGCGTTGGCAATGTGGACGGTCGTCACGTAGGCACCCGCTGGGACGGCGAGGGGTTTGTCCCGGTGCCCGCACAGTCTCCGTCACAACCTCAGCCTCAGGCCGCAGGCAGTTCGAATCTGACGGCTGACGATCTCACGGACGATGAAGACGCAGGGTCGGGACCTCTCAGCAAAGCGCAGCGCCAGCAATTTAAGGATGCGGGCTGGCACTATAAGTTTCTTACCGGATACGAGGGTGGAGGCACCGAGGCCACGCTGCCCATCACCATGGGCGGGAACACCTATAACCTGACGCTGCAATCCGTTCCATTCTCGAAAGAGGGGACCGCGCGTTTCGACTTGCTTTCGTTCGGGACCACGAGCATCCAGATTTCCGGCGAGAAACTTGCCTCCGGGCCGCAGACGCTCTGGAGTAAGACGGGTTGGCAGGAAATTTCTAAGGCCGATTACCTGCGCTTGCAGCAGCAATATGGCCGTACGAGCCGCCGACCGCCGATGCAGTTCACGTGGCTGTTCGTCTTCCTGGCGCTGATCGTCTGGCGCTTCGCGGGCTGGTTCCATGTGCTCTTCACCTTCGCCACGATGAAGGGACGAGTGCTCAAGAACATGGCCACGCAGTATTCATTCCCTCCCGCCACGCCGGCACAGTTTCCGGCGCTCGATCTCGATTCCCTGCAACGCTACACCCGAGAGTTCGAAGGGATGGGCTTTACGCGGCTGCTGGACTACTCGCTGGTGTCCGACTCCGCGACGAGCCCTCCCTGCTTCTCACGGCTGATGGCGCACACCCGCTATCACTGCTTTGGCGAGATCAGCCAGATCTTTCCGAAAGGGAAGGCTCCGCTTCCATTGAAGGGCTCGATTCAGAGTTGTCTGCAGGATGGCTGGAGCCTCGCTTTTTCCGACCGCAAGCCGCAGGCCGCCAGCTCGCTGATTCGGCGCAGAAAAGCTTTGGGCATTTGCATGCCGGAAGCCACCCCTTCAGAACTGCTGCAGGCTTTTCTGAAAATGCGCGAGCAGGTTTGTCTTGACCTGGGAATTCAAACCGTCAACGACGATACTCTGCAAGCCTACATCAACAAAATGCAGCGTTCCGCCACCGAGATGCGCGAGGCCGTGCAGGAGAAAAACTTCGTCAGAGGCGTTCCGGAAGTTTACTTGCGCAAAGTCTCACTGCTGCACACGAAGCCGGAGTATGTCTGGCTGGGCGACTATCCCAAGGAAGCCGAGCAGCGCAAGCAAGGTTTCAATGCATTCGCTGCGGGCGCGCGCTGAGCTTACTGAGCGCCACTTCTCACGGGTTGACGCGGAGAAGCATGAGCGTGCCACTCTCCAGCTTGACGTTGCCTTTTTCCGAGCTCATGACCGATCCCAGAGCGGCATTCTGCACGTTTGCCTCGAGCAGCTTCAGCTCAGGCATTCCAATTACGCCCTGCGTGTTGCCGTTGATGGGCGGGCGCGCGCTGCTTCCCGCTGTCGTGTCAGTTCCGGCGGCGCCGGTCGACGGCGGCGGTGGTGGCGGCGCTCCCCCCATCGAAGCGTTATGGCTACCCATCGGCGATGAGGCGGTGCTGCCGCCGGTGGCAGGCGTCCCCTGGCTGCTGCCGTTATCGCCGCCTGAAGTGTTGTTGAGAGGCGCGATGATTGCCTGGATCGACATGGGCTGCTGCATTTCACCGGTTTTGGTCATGGCGTGATCGAATGCGATGCCCAATTCGGATTCTTTTTGCTCCTTCGTACGGGGCTGTGCGGCGGTTACGTGGCCCATGATTTTGGTATCCTTGGCCACGAGCACCTCGCCGCTATTGGTTTTCATGTCTTGCGTGACTCTGGCCACTACTTCGTCGCCGGTCTTTGCTTTTTTCGCGTCGACGGTCTTAGTCAACTCAACCGGGATCACACTACCGGGGGCGATCTTCGCACCTTGTGCTGCAGGACCGGCAGCAGCTGTCGACTGGGCGGGCACGGGTTGAGTTGGCATGGATTGGCCGGGCGTTGCCGGCTGAGGTTGCTGTGCGTTCTGCGTATTCGCCGTGGGCTGCGTCTGCGACGTGCCCAGATCAGATGACGACGGAGCAGTGCTTTGCGCTACCGCGGTCCCGCAAATCGCCGCGGCCAGGAAGGTTGCGACCGCAAGAAAGTTTTTCATTGACTCTCTCCTTAGGATTGGATTCCTCTCGGATTCCGCTCGCGTGAATCGAAGTTGCGCAGATACCACTGCAGGTACCCATTATTGTAGATGCAATTTTCCGCAGGGAGGTAGACCGGAAATTATTCGAGCACCAACCGCCAGGGACCAGGACTGCATCGAAGTGTCATGCAAACACGTTTCGTCACGGCATGGGCGGTTGGATTATGGATTGCCACAGGTTTGGCCTGTTCGCCAAATCAAAGCCCCGACCAGCTTCGCGAAAAGACGGCTGAAGCCACGTCTACCCTCAGACAGGACACGAAAGCCGTGGCCGAAGGCGTCAAAGAGGGCCTCACTTCCAAGTCCAAAACTTCGGTCGATCTGAATAAGGCCTCAAAAGATGATCTGCTGTCGCTTCCGGGGATTACAGCGCAAAAGGCAGACCGGATCATCGCGGAGCGACCCTATGCGGATACTCACCAACTGGTGACGCGGCATGTGGTGTCCGAAGATGAGTATGGGCAGGTTCAGGATCGCGTCGTCGTTACACATTAAAGTCACCCGTTGAACAGTTACCGGTAAAGCACGCTTCCGGATGGCCGAGCGGCACGGTCCTGCGATATCATCGAAGGGATGGCTCTACACGGTTTTCAGACGGACGATCCGCGGCTGCGACCGATCCACGCCAAAGTTGTGGCCGCCGCGCGGCTTGACGCTGACGATGCCCTCGCTCTTTATCGTACCGGTGACATTCTTGCCGTGGGTTGGATGGCGAACTACGTGCGCGAACGCATGCACGGCGACAAGACGTATTTCAACGTCAACCGGCACATCAACCCGACCAACGTTTGTGTAGCGGCTTGCCGTCTCTGCGCTTTCGGTCGCAAGAAAGATTCGCCCGGCGCCTACACCATGGCGCTCGAAGAAGCTTTCGAAACTGCGGCGTCCGGATACTCCGAGGCGGTTACAGAATTCCACATCGTCGGTGGACTGCATCCTGACTTGCCGTTCCAGTATTTTCTCGATCTCTGCTCCGGCCTGAAGCAGCGTTTTCCGCAGGTGCATCTGAAGGCCTTCACCATGGTCGAGGTCGCCTACCTGTCGAAGCGCGCCAAGCTCTCGATTCGTGAGACGTTGGAACAGTTGAAGGCGTCCGGCGTGGATTCTCTGCCGGGCGGCGGCGCGGAAATTTTTGCCGATCGCGTGCGTCACATCATCTGCGACCACAAAATCGACGGCGACCAGTGGCTCGAAACCGCAAAGGTCGCCCACCAGATCGGCTTGAAGTCGAACGCGACCATGCTTTACGGTCACGTGGAAAACGACGAAGACCGTGTGGATCACCTGCTCAAGCTGCGCGCCCTGCAGGACCAAACCGGAGGATTTCAGACTTTTATCCCGCTGGCCTTCCATCCCGACAACACGCCGCTGCAGCATCTGCCGAAAACCACCGGCATGCTCGATATGAAGCAGATCGCGGTTGGCCGCCTGGTGCTCGACAACTTCCCGCATATCAAGTCTTACTGGCAGATGGTGACATCGAAGATGGCGCAGATCTCGTTGCGCTTCGGCGCCGATGATATGGATGGCACCGTGATCGAAGAAAAGATTTACCACGACGCCGGCGCAACCACGCCGCAAGGCATGCGCCGCGAAGAACTCGAACGCCTGATCCGCGCCGCCGGCCGCGAACCCATTGAGCGGGATACGCTCTACCGGCAAGTTACGAGGACGGAGACGTCGGTAACGGTCGCGGTGTAGGAATTTGCAAGAAGCGCGGTCGGCCTAGGATGCTCTTCGCGAGCGGCGGCTTAACTTGTTTTCCGCGCTGGCCATGGCGTGGGCGTAACAGCAGATTAACGCGCGTCTGGTAGCCGCCCCCGTACAAATGTATGCCCTAAAGCTCTTAGGGAGTGGTCGCCTTCCGCAGTTCCTCCGCCGATCCCTGCAATAGATTTCTTAGCACCGCAACCTCCGCAGCAATTCCGGTGTGCAGTGCCGGATCCGCGTCGGGAGCAAACAGGGGAGAGTGATTCGAAGGCAGCATTACGCCCGTAGCCTTCGCCTGGGCAAACTTCTCCGGATCGGCGCCGCCGAGGCTGAAGTAGAGTGACGGAACGCCCTGCTCAACGAAAAATGCGTAGTCCTCCGAGGGAGTGATCGGCTCCGTCGTAATCACATTTGTTTTGCCCAGAGCCGCTTCCAGCGGGGCTCTCAGGCGCTGTGCCAGGGCCGGGTCGTTATACACAGAATCTGTCGATTCGTAGTGCTCGATGAGGGGTTCGCGAGGCGCGCCGCCGGCCTCGGCTTCCGCCTTTGTGATGCGTGCAATGGCGGCTAGAATTTGTTTGCGGATTTCGGGCTGGAAGGTGCGCACGGTGAGCCCCAGTTCGGCGTGGTCAGGGATGATGTTGTTCTTGGTTCCAGCCTGGATGTAGCCGACCGTGATCACCGCCATCTCGCCCGGCTTTAGTTCCCGAGAAGTGATCGTCTGCAACGTGAGAATTGTGCGGGCCGCGATTACGATGGGATCAATCGTAGTGTGCGGCGCCGAGCCGTGGCCGCCCTTGCCATAAATCGTGATGCGGAGAGAATCCGCGTTCGTGTTGTAGATTCCGGATGTAATCCCGGCTTGTCCGGCAGGCAGCAGATTGTCCACATGCATGGCCACCCCCACGTCGGGATTGGGGAAGCGTTGAAACAAGCCATCGGCAATCATCGCCTTCGCCCCGGAGATGGTTTCCTCGGCGGGCTGGCCGATCAGCATCAGCGTCCCATGCCAGGTGTTTTTACTGTGCGCCATGATCGCCGCAGTGCCCACGAGCGCCGCCATATGGAGATCGTGTCCGCAGGCGTGCGCCACCGGAACGTCGTGTCCAGCATCGTCTTTGGCGCGGACTTTGCTCGCATAAGGCAGGCCGGTTTTTTCTTCCACGGGAAGCGCGTCGAGTTCCGTACGCAGCATCACGGTGGGTCCAGCTCCGTTCTTGAGAATGGCGACAATCCCGGTGCCTCCAACGTGCTCGGTCAGTTCGTAGCCCAGGCCACGCAAACGGCCGGCCAGCTTCGCGGCGGTTTGAGTCTCGTGGCCTGAGAGTTCTGGGTTCTGATGCAGGTCGAGATATAGCGCATGCGCCTCGGGATACACGGCCTCAACTTCTTTTGAGCCAGAGGAAGCCTGCGCGGAGGCGGAAGAAAGAAAGAGGGAAAATGCCGTCAGGAACCCAAGGAGCAGAACTCTTGCTGATTTCATTTGTCCCGGATCATAACGCAGATCGCCGCGCCGGGCGAACCAACTAACTTAGGCCAGACGACCCTTCCGGGCGAACGCGGAGGTTCCGGACCGATCCTCCTGTGCGATGTTCGGAATGATCTCTTGGGCGACCGACATCGTCCATTCAATTCGCTCTTGCTCTTTTCCTGACAGGTGTACAATTCGATTCAGATAGCACTTGGTTGCGTGACTTCGTCGAAAACGCCGAGGTGCTCATGAACGTCCACGTCAGTTACCGTCTTCATAAGACTCCCGCCGTAGAGAAAGACATCCAACACCAGGTTGAAAAACTGCGCAAGCGTCTGCAGGTCTTCCGTCCCGAACTGGTGCACTTGAAGGGAGCGGTGGAGGAAATCTCGCCGCGCGAAGGCACCAGCGTTTCGTTGAACCTGCGTTTACCGTCGGGCCAAATGGCGGTGCAGGCGAAAGCTGCAACCGCGGAAGCCGCGATCAAGACTGCGTTTGAGGATCTGCTGCAGCAAGTCACCCGTCACAAGGAACTGCTGCGTTCGTCGCACAAATGGCAACGCCGGGGGCACGAAGTTTCCGAGCGGCGCAACCGGCAGGTGCCGTTCGAGCAGACTCTGGCCGCTGTGTATCCGCCGGTGGTTTCGGCGGAAGACGTCCGTTCCTACGTCAATGCAAACCTTTCGCGCCTGGAGCGCTTCGTCGAGCGCGAGCTCTATATGCGCGAAGCGCAGGACCTGCTGGATGCTGATTCACTCACCAAAGAAGAAGTGATTGACGAGGTCATCGCCGCCGCGCTTGGAGATGGTCCGGAAAAGCCGGAGCGGCTCGCGCTCGAACCCTGGCTCTATCGTTTGGCTCTGCTCGCGATCACCGAGCTTTCCCGTCCCGAAGAAAGCAACCGAAGCGCCGTTCATCTGGAACAATCGGCGCGCCCGCAGAATGTGAAAGCCAGCGACGAGGCGGAGCTGCAATTCCACCAGCCCGACGAGTCCATCACCGAGGAGACCATCATCGCGGACGATCGCGTGGCTACGCCGGAGCAGATTTTCGCGTCCGATGAAATGCTGCGGTTGATTGCTTCCGCTTTGCGCGATGTGGGCTCCGGGCCGCGCGAGGCGTTCATTCTGTTCGCCATCGAAGGGTTTGGCATCGAAGAAATCGCTGCGATTACCGGACAGCCCCACGACGGAGTGCTCAATTCCATTTCTGTGGCGCGCGAGCACTTGCGCAAGGCGCCCGGCGTGGCCCAGCGGGCGCAGGGCAGGCGAATGCAAGACAAGCGAATGCCCGAGAAACGGACGCCGGAGAAGATTGCTCCCTTCGGAGCCGCATAAAGCGAGACCAATTTTGAATTGCTGGAGAATTAGGTATGACCTTGACGCGCGAACAAATCCGGGAACTGGCAGAGCTTCAAGATCCGAAGTCCTGTGCTGCTGTAAGTTTTTATTTTCAGCCCGCAACCCCTCGCAATAAGGCGCACAAAGAAGACACGATTCTGATCAAGGATCTGGCCCGCGAAGCCCTGCGCAAGCTGGAGAGCAAGGAGGGCAAAGAGAAGAAGGAGAAAAAAGACGGCACCCGCGCCGATATTGAACGCATTGTCCGATTGTCGCGCGAATTCCACAGCAATGGCACCCACGCCAAGGCTGTGTTCGCCTGTGCCGGGCTGGACTTCTGGAGGGAATATGATTTGCCCGCGCAATTGCCGGGCACGCAACTGGTCGTCGACCGGCATTTTCATCTGAAGCCTTTGGCCCATCTGCTGGGCGCGTTTCCACGCCTGGGCATCGTATTAGTCGACCGGCATCGGGCTCGCGTGTTCGATCTTCGCCTGGGAGAATTGACCGAGCGCGAAGGCCTGTTTCAGCCGCTCTCGCGCAAAGGCCGCAGTGACGGTTATGCCGGTTACGACGGCGGCCATGCCCAGCGCCGCGTCGACGATGAAGTCCGCCAGCATTTCAAAACTGTTTCCGAGGTACTCAAGGACTCTTTCGAAAGTGGCATCTTCGATAAGTGGATCCTGGGATGCCAGGACGTTCACCGTTCTGTGCTGGAACCGCAACTGCATCCCTATGTAAAGCAGTCGCTGCTGGGGCATTTCCATGCCGACCTTGGGCACATTACGCGCGACCAGATTCGCACCGAGGCTGAGCGCATCACGGAAAATTGGAAAAGTGGCCGCTGCCGCGAGTTTGTGAACCAGGCTCTGGACCAGGCACGGGGCCACTCCCGCGGGGTTACCGGCCTGCGGCGAGTCCTGCGCTCGCTCGAATTGGGCGAGGTGCAAACGCTGCTGGTCGGCGAGAACTTTCTCGGCCATGCTGTGGAGTGTTCCGGTTGCGGTCACCTCGATGCTCACCTGGTCAGTTATTGCCCGGCTTGCGGCATGGCCACGCATGAAGTGGTCGACGTAGGGGAAGCGATTCTGCCTTGGGTGATCCGCCGCGACATCGAATTGTTCTACGTCAAAGAAGACCCCGAATTCGACAAAGTGGGGAATATTGCGGCCCTGCTGCGCTACCGTTCCGAGGGAGCGAATGTGCAGTCGATCACAACGGCCGCCAACGCCCGCTCCTTGGACGAAGGCAGGCTCTACCCCGGCCGCTTGCGCCGCTTCGCCAGCCGTTGAGTTTTGCCGCAGGCCGCGACACGATGCTGATGTGGAGACAGCCGCTCCCGGCTGTCTGGTCGATTGAAGCTCGAAGGCCTGTTCGTCAATGCCGGTAGACCAAGACCTTAGCGCGCAGCCGCCACTCGTGAAAGCCGCCGTCGCGGCATGGTATCCTGTGCCGCTTTGTACTTGTGGGTCGCAGTCGAGACCGTTCAGCAAAATTTGAAAGCCAAAGCTTCGTCCGCGTGACACCACGCGGAACCGTCGTTGGTCTACCATAGGCTGGTCTTCAGGAGCATCTCGTGACCTTCTCGCGCCGTGATTTCGTCAAGACGTCTGTGCTCGGGGCCGTTGCCGCTGGAGTCGGCGCGCCCTCTGTTGTCGCCGCTTCGGAAAGCGGAGAGCAGCCCGCACCCCAGCCCGGTTCTTACAAGCGTCCCATCATCGTGTGCGCGAATAATGGCTTTGCCTATCTGGAAGCGGCATTCGCTTTTTTGAAAGGCGGAGGAGACACGCTCGATGCCGCTATCAAAGTAGTGAAGGGACCGGAGGACGATCCCAACGACGACTCGGTCGGTCTGGGCGGCTTGCCCAATGAAGAAGGCGTGGTCGAACTCGACGCCTGCTGCATGCACGGTCCCACGCGCCGCGCCGGTTCGGTCGGAGCCGTCCGCAATATCAAGAACGTTTCGATGGTTTCAAAAGCGGTGATGGAGCACACCGGCCACGTCATGCTGGTGGGCGAAGGCGCAGAGCGATTCGCCGTAGCCATGGGCTTCCCGCGCGAAAACCTATTGACCGACCGCTCGCGCAAAATCTGGATGCTGTGGAAGCAATTTAATTCCGATCGCGACTGGTGGGGGCCGGGCATCGCGGACCCGAGCTGGCACGCGCCCGATGCCCCCGGCGGCACCAAGCCCAGGGCTGCGCTCTGGCCAGAGCGCATCGAGCAACTACGCCAGCGCGCGGCGAGTCTCGGCATCGAGCCGGAGTTCCAACTGGCAGCCGTGCGGCGAGTCTTGTTTCCGCCCACCGGAACCATCCACTGTTCAGCGTTGAATGACAAAGGCGAGATTTCCGGCATCACCACGACCAGCGGCCTCGCCTTCAAGTTGCCGGGGCGCTGCGGCGACTCGCCGATCATCGGAGCCGGCTGCTACACCGATCAGGACGTGGGCTCCGCCGGCGCCACCGGCAGCGGAGAAGAGAACATTAAGGTAGCTGGCGCGCACACCATCGTCGAGAACATGCGCCGCGGCCTGTCCCCGCAGGAAGCCGGCATGGACGCGCTCAAACGCATCGTGCGCAACTACAACAACGACATGACCAAGCTGCAGTTCATGGACATGACGTATTACGCTCTGCGGAAAGACGGCGCCTACGCGGGCGTGTCGCTGTGGGAAGGTTACACCCCTGGGAATCCGCACAAGATCGCAGTGCACGACGGCACTTTGCGCGCCGAGCCCACAACTCCGCTGCTCAAAGGCCAGTCGCGCGATTGGCCGCCGTTCCCGCCCATCCCCGACGAACTGAAGAAAGGTTCCGAATATCTGAAGTAGACAACACTGCTTCAGCCGGGTAGCCGGCGTGGCATAGCCCTACAAGTACACTGAAATAGTGTGCACCGAGTCAGGATGAAGAATATTACTCTTAGCGCGGAAGCTGCGCTGATTGAGCAAGCCCGCCTGGTGGCTCGGGCGCAGCACAAGACTCTGAATGCAGCCTTTCGTGAGTGGCTGGAGCAGTATGCAGCGCAGGCAGGAGGCGGAGCTGCCGTGGACGCGCTCATGCGCCGCCTCCGGCACGTGCGGTCAGCTGGCCCCTACACCCGGGATGAAATGAATGAGCGGTAGATTCTTCCTCGACACGAACATCTTTGCCTATACCTTCGACGTCAAAGCGCCTGCCAAAGCGAAGCGTGCGGCGCAACTTATTCGACGAGCCGCCGATACCGGAGAGGGAATCGTTAGCTACCAAGTGGTGCAGGAATTCTTCAAGGTTGCCTTGCGACGCTTTTCGCAGCCGATGAGCGTGGCGGAAGCCGAGCAATATTTGATCACAGTGTTCCGACCTCTTTTGGCAGTCCACTCGTCGGCGGCCATTTATATCGAAGCATTGCGGATCGCGGGAAAGTACCGGTTCGCCTGGTATGACGCGCTGATTTTAGCTGCAGCGCTGGAGAGTCAATGCAAAACGCTTTATAGCGACGATTTCCAGCACGGACGAGAGATCGAAAGCGTGCGGATTGAGAATCCGTTCGCATAGCCCGAACCCAACGGCTTACAAAAACCTCACCTTCACCCCCGGCCCTTTCTCCAGATGGATGCTCTCGACAAAGCGCACCTTGCTGGTTCGCAGCGTCATGATCACGGACGAGGTTCGTGTGCCCTCGCCGAAGAAGCGCACGCCCTTGAGCAGGGCTCCATCGGTGACGCCGGTGGCCGCGAAAATAAGTTGCTCTCCCGGCGCCAGATCCTCGGCTTCATAGATGCGCGTCTTGTCTTTGATGCCCATGCGGGCCAAGCGCTCTTCCTGCTCCGGTTTCACCACCAGCCGGCCCAGCATGTAGCCGTTGAGGCAGCGAATCGCCGCCGCGGTAATCACACCTTCGGGCGCGCCACCCGAGCCCATCACCACATGCACGCCCGTTCCGATCACGGCGGCCGCGATCCCGGCCGAAAGATCTCCATCGCCGATCAGCCGGATGCGGGCGCCTGCGGCCCGGATGTCGGCAATCAGCTCTTCGTGGCGCGGCCGGTCCAGCACAATCACCACCAGATCCTCCACGTCGCGCGCCAGCCGCTTGGCAATGCTCTTCAGATTGTCGGCCACGGGAGCGTCGAGCTCCACCGCGTGTTTGCAGGAAGGTCCTACCACAATTTTTTCCATGTAGCAATCGGGAGCGTTGAGCAAGCCGCCGCGCTCGGAAGCCGCGAGCACCGTGATCGAACCCGGCGCACCGGTCGCGCACAAATTTGTCCCTTCGAGCGGATCGACGGCAATATCAACCTCCGGAACTCCGGATCCGTCGGGAAACTCGGCGCCAACTTTTTCGCCGATATAAAGCATGGGCGCTTCGTCGCGCTCGCCCTCGCCAATCACAATGGTGCCGCGCATGGGGATCGAATCCATGGTGCGCCGCATGGCCTCGGTCGCTACCTGGTCTGAGAGTTTGCGTTCGCCTTGTCCCATGGTGTGCGCCGAAGCGATGGCGGCAACCTCCACCACGCGCAGGAATCGCGACGCCAAATCGCTCTCAATATTTTCCCCGAAGCTGCGGGCCTTGCCTTCCTGACGAACTTTTTCAGTCATGCAGTCTCCAGGTCCATGCCGTCATTTGGGGACGGCCTGTGACTATAGCGCAAACGCGCGGAGGATGGAAGAAGCCGCCAGACAGTTGCCGCCGGACAGGCGCATCAAGCTGGTTAGTCCTTCCACCAGTTGATTGCGAAAATTAGGCAATTCCGTATAGCAGTATACTTGGCGGGATGAGCGCATTCTCGAAAGCCAGATCCAGGACAGCATCGCTGATCGCCATTGTTTTGATCGCGGCCGCAGCGCTCGCTCTGGCGCGTCGCAGCCCGTCACCCGCCGATGAGGCCTACGACGTTGTGATTCTGAACGGACGCGTGATGGACCCGGAATCAGGGCTGGACGCGGTCCGGAACGTTGGCGTGAAAGACGGAAAAATCACCGCCATCTCGAGCGAAGCGTTGCACGGGACAACCGCCATCGATGCCAAAGGCCTTGTGGTTGCCCCGGGATTCATCGACCTGCATGAACATGGACAGGAACCGAGGAACTACGAATTTCAGGCGCACGATGGCGTTACCACGTCACTCGAACTGGAAGTCGGCACCGATGACGTGGACGCCTGGTACGTGGCCAGAGCAGGGAAGTCGCTCATCAACTTCGGCGTGAGCGTGGGCCATGTTCCGGTTCGCATGAGAGTGATGCACGACCCCAGCGACTTTCTGCCGAGCGGCGATGCGGCCCACAAAAAAGCCTCAGCGGAACAAATCTCCGAGATGGAGACGGCGCTGGCAAAAGGACTGGACCGAGGCGCTCTCGCCGTGGGCATGGGAATCGCATACACCGAAGCCGCCAGTCACGATGAGATCGTGCGCATGTTCCAGGTGGCGGCGAAATATCATGCGTCGGTGCACGTTCATCTTCGTTACTACGGCGCCAAAGAACCACTGACCGGACTGGCAGGTCTCGAAGAAGTGATTGCGGCGGCCGAGGCCACTGGCGCGCCTCTCCACGTCGTGCACATTGTGAGCACGGGATTGACGGAGACGCCTCAGCTCATCGCCATGGTCGAAGGCGCACGGAAACACGGCCTCGATGTGACCATGGAATGCTATCCCTACAACGCGTCGAGCACGCGGATCGAAACCACGATCTTCGATCCGGGATGGCAGGAAGCTCGGGGCATCACGTACAAAGATGTTCAATGGGCCGCCACCGGCGAACGCCTCACCGCCGAGAGTTTCGAACGATTTCGCAAGCTGGGCGGCGACGTTGTGATCTTTGGAATTCCCGACAGCGCGGTGCACGCGGCCTTGGCCGACCCGCAAGTCATGATTGCCAGCGACGGCATGCGGATCAGCGGTCCGAAGGTGCATCCCCGCGGGCAGGGGACATTCTCGCGATTTCTGGGCCATTACGTGCGCGAAGAGAAAGTACTCGACCTCATGACCGCCTTGCGCAAGATCACGCTGATGCCCGCGCAGCGCCTGGAAATGCATGCTCCCATGTTCCGAGATAAAGGAAGAATCCGCCTTGGCGCCGATGCCGACATCACCATGTTCGACCCGAATCGAATCATCGACCAAGCGACGTACGAAGAACCGCTGCAATATTCCGAAGGAATTGCGTTCGTGCTAGTGAATGGCGTCCCGGTGTTGAAAGATGGAAAGCTGGTCGAAAGCGTTCTTCCCGGCAAGCCGGCCCGCGCTCCAATCGCGCAGTGAGAACTATCTATCTGCGGCTTCGGCTTCACCCTGTGTTCCCCTGTGCCCCCAGTGGTGTGGTAAAAAATTTAAGCCCGCACCCATCACAATATTCGATCCTCGGCTAACGCCCTCCGTGCTATCCTCACAACCCTAAACAAAAATAAGGATCCCATGCCGGAATCGCGCCCGCCCACCTTCCTGTGCATCACGACCTACGAGAAGGGACAGGAGTTCATGCGCGAATGCAAACGTCAGGGCTGCCGCGTATTTCTTCTGACCGCCGAGAAACTACGCGATGCCGATTGGCCGCGCGAGAGCCTCGACGACACCTTCTACCTACCCGCCGATCTGCCCCTTGCCGACACAGTGCAGGCCGTCACTCATCTCGCGCGCTCGCACAAACTGGATCGCATCGTGGCGCTCGATGAGTACGACATGGAAACCGCCGCGACCCTGCGCGAACACCTGCGCATCCCCGGCATGGGCCTGACCACCATGCGCTATTTTCGCGACAAGCTGGCCATGCGCATGAAGGCGCTCGACCGCCATGTGCGCGTCCCGGATTTTGTTCCCGTCTTCAACCAGGAGGACATTCGCTACTACCTCGAGAGCGTTCCTGGGCCATGGGTGCTCAAGCCGCGCCAGGAAGCTTCGGCGATCGGCATCAAGAAAATTCATGCCGCAGAACAATTGTGGCCGGTGCTGGATGAACTGGGCGACAAGCGATCGTCGTTTCTGCTGGAGAAGTTCGTTCCCGGCGACGTCTTCCACGTGGACTCGGTGGTCTCTGAAAATGAGGTCGTCTTTGCCAACGTCAGCAAATACGGCCAGCCGCCCATGAACGTCGCGCAAGGAGGCGGAGTCTTCACCACCTTCACCGTGCCGCGAGCGAGCGAGGCCGATGCCAGCCTGCGGCAGATTAATCGTGACCTGATCGCCGCACTGGGCCTGGTTCGCGGCGTGGCTCATGCCGAGTTCATTCAGGCGCGGGCCGACGGCAATTTCTATTTTCTGGAGTGCGCCGCGCGCGTGGGGGGCGCCTACATTAACGAAATGGTCGAAGCAGCCACCGGCCTCAACCTGTGGCGGGAGTGGGCCCGCATCGAGATCGCAGGCGGCGATGGTACCTACAAACTTCCGCCGCTTCGCGAAGACTACGCGGGAATCATTCTATCGCTGGCGCGGCAGGACGATCCGGACACTGCCGCCTACAACGATCCGGAAATATTCCTGCGCATCAAGAGACATCACCACGCTGGTCTCGTCGTGCGTTCTCCCGATGCTGCACGAGTTCAGAAGCTGCTCGAGAGCTACAGCCAACGCTTCGTCCAGGATTTCTTGGCTGTCGAACCACCCCGGGAAAAACCGACTGCGTGACCGGCGCGTCGGCAAATGCAGACCTACAAGTGAGAAGGGTTCATTCCGTTCGCTTCCGCATGCTCATCAAAATAATACTGACCACGATCAGCGCAATTCCAGCGCCGAATTCCACCCGCTGTGCCTGCCGCAGACCGTCCCAGAATTCATCCGGAGGCCAGAAGATTCGCGTTTCGCGAACCGCATCCGTACAGGCCAACACGCCAGAGAGAAATCCGACCGCATTGGTAACTCGTCTCTTCTTCTCAGAAGTCATCGCGATTTCGGGTTAGAACGCGTCAATCCCGGTCACGCTCTGCCCGATAATCAGCGAGTGCACATCGTGCGTCCCTTCGTAGGTCTTCACCGACTCCAAATTCATCATGTGCCGCATGATCGGATAGTCATCAGCCACGCCGTTCGCTCCCAGAATGTCACGCGACAGCCGGGCGCATTCCAGAGCCATCCAAACGTTGTTGCGTTTCGCCATCGAAATATGTTGATGCTGCACCTTGCCCGCATCTTTCAACCGGCCAACTTGCAGCACGAGCAATTGCGCCTTGGTAATTTCGCTGATCATCCAGGTGAGCTTGTCCTGCACCAGTTGGTGTGAGGCGATGGGCTGGTCGCGCCACTGTTTGCGCAGCAGCGCATATTGCAGCGCGCAGTCATAGCATGCCATCGCCGCGCCCAGCGCACCCCACGCAATGCCGTAACGCGCCTGGTTCAGGCACATCAGCGGAGACTTCAACCCGCCACTCTTCGGCAGAAGATTCGCTTCCGGAACGTGAACATCCTGCAGCGAAAGTCCCGACGTCACCGACGCCCGCAGCGACCATTTGCCGTGAATGTCGTCTGCCTTGAATCCGGGCCGGTCAGTCTCCACCAGAAAGCCGCGAATCTTGTCATTCTCGTTTTCCACCTTCGCCCAGATCACCGCCACGTCGGCAATGCTGCCGGAAGTAATCCACATCTTCTCCCCGTTGAGCACGTATTCATTGCCCACTTTTCGCGCGCGCATCCGCATCCCGCCGGGGTTCGATCCGAAGTCGGGCTCGGTCAGTCCAAAGCAGCCCAGCTTTTCGCCCTTTTGCATGGCCGGTAGCCACGTCTGTTTTTGCTCGTCGCTGCCAAATTCATAAATCGGATACATGACCAGCGCCGACTGCACGCTCACAAAACTGCGCACGCCCGAATCGCCGCGCTCCAGTTCCTGCGTCATCAGCCCATACTCCACGTTGCCCATGCCCGCACAGCCATAGCCTTTGAGCGAGGCGCCGAAAAATCCCAACTCGCCCATGGGCTTGACCAGTTCCCGCGGAAATCTCCCCGCCCGGTTGCATTCTTCGATGACGGGAATCAGATTGTCTTCAATAAACTGCCGCGTTGTATCGCGCACCAGTCGCTCTTCATCCGTGAGCAGGGAATCGTACTGAATAAAATCGACGCCGCGAAATTTAATGGCAGGCATATAAAAAGTCTCCGTTGGCTGTAGAGTGAAGCCCGTATCCGTTTGCCGTCAGCAGGCCCGTGCGCATGCCGGCAAACATTTGACGGTAGCAGGGGCAAGGACGCGGGTCAACGCCGGCGGGAAGCGTGCCGTGTGGGGCGGAAAATCACACCGCCCGGCCAGCAGCCTGGTTACGGGTATACGGAAGCTGTCTCCTTGCGCATCATGACCACCCGGTCAGGCCCAAGTCCCCGAGACAGCCGTCGCAACCATACTGTAAAATTAAACCCACGGAAGAGACGGACGCACGAGAGACACAACCAAGAGAACTGAGACCCAGCCGTAAGTCTTCCCAGGTGGATTCGCAGGGTTCAGCCGCATCCCATCCACATTCGTCCGCAAAAAGGTTTCCGCGGATTGTGCTGCGCAAAGATTGCTGTAGATCAGACGCGATAGAAACCAGAAGAGATCAAAGACAGAGATCAGGAGAAATCAACCATGGCACCCGGCCCCAAGATCGCAAAAACAGCTGACCGCAAAAAGGTGATGGACACTACCAAAAGCACCGATTGCCCCAAGTGCGGCAAAACCACCCGCATCGTCAAACGCGTAAAAGACCGCGAACGTGGCGTCCCGGGCGGCATTTACATTTCGTGCTCAGCCTGCGAATTTTTTGAGAAGCTGTAAGCGCCTCGATTTTCAGATCGTTCAGGTTTCGAATCGCAACGTCCCGCCCGTATTAGTCCAGGGCGAGAGCGAGTTTGAGAGCTTCGTCCAATTCGGAGACCTTGGACCACGAGAGCGACCCAATAAACTGTGTCAGATCTGCTTTTGGCAGACTGCGGAGATTGTCGCAAGCGACCCATGAGTCATGCTTCATGCCCTCGTTTGCGCCGATCGCCACTTGGGTCGACAATCCGCTGCCGTCCGTGAACACGGGAGCGCACACGACGGTGGCATAGGCTGAATCAATCAGCGTTTGCCTGCTGACGACGACGAAGCGGCGGTAACGCTTCGGATCTCCCTCTGGTTTGTGGACGCGATAGATTTCGCCCCGCCTCATATCATTTCGCTAGGACACTATTCTTATTCTTCAGCAAAGTCGCCGAGTGGCGCTTGATCTTCCAGGGCGTCCAACGCGTCACGATTCAACTGCTCTGCGTTGCGGTTGATGATTGCCAAGTCCCGAGCCTCTCGCCGCGCACGCGAACGCTCCTTCAAATACCGCTGCAGTATGGCCTCTATGAATGCCGAGCGGGATTGCTTCGAACCCGCTATTCGGTCGATCCCGGTCAGCACTTCCCGGGAGAGTGTGATCGATGTCTTCTCTTTCATACTACCCACATACTACGAAAAGTAGGATCGTGGGAGAATCCGGAGGGTTTTCGCTGCGCTGCTCAGCATCCCGGTTATAACCGCCCTCTGTGGCAAGCGCACCTCCTCAGCGGCAGAACCGCTGCACATCCGGTGGAGGTGGTGTCGGGATCGCGTCAAACTCGCCACCCCATCCTGTGCATCCGCGAGCCGCAACGCTGCGAGTGACGCTTCCTTCCATCTCGCGAGCCCTCGCCTTGGCTCGTTCTAGCTGACTCGTTCCTAACTCCGCCTCCAGCGCCTGGAGATCGCTCGCAACACGGTGGTTCCCCGCGTTACTGCTGATCAGCATCCAGACATAAGCCTCAAACTTGTCCGGCGCCGCCACCCCGCGTCCATCCCGTAACAGCTTCGCGAACTGTTCCTGCGCCTGCGGCAACCCTTGCTCCGCCGCCTTGCGAAACCAAGCTTCGGCATTGGAATAGTCCTGACGCTCCAGCTTGATCTGCCCCAGCAAGTACTCACCGAACGGATTTCCGTGGTCCGCGGAGCTCTGTAAAAAGCCGCTGGCCTCGTTCAGATCACGGCCCGGTATTAGCCCGGCATAAATAATCCGGCCCGCCAGCCACTGCGCCAAAGGATCGTCCTGCTGCGCCGCTTTCTTGTACCAGTCAAACGCTTGACCAGGATCGGCCGTCGTCGCGCGCCCGGTTTCGTAGAAATATCCCAGCACGACTTGCGCCGGCGCGTATCCCATGTCAGCAGAGCGATGGAAATACTCGATCGCGTTAGCACCACCGCGAGTGGCGCTACTTCCGACCAGCGCGTTCATTCCTTTTCCAAACAGCTCGGACGCGCTCGGTCCAGCCGCGGCGGTTTGCGCTTTGCTCGAAACGCAGCTCAAAGCCAAACCGATTACGAATGTTGCCAGCGCGCGAACACGCATGAGCCCTCCCTGAGCAAATCAGTGGATAGGACATGGTGACCCGGCGCGCAGGCCGCGTCAATATCCATTGGATGATGGACCGTAGCGATGTTGGACCGGAGTAACGAGAGGGAGGGAGTTATCCCGAGATCTGCCCCAGAATCGCCTTCGCCTCGGCCGCCGGATCGGCAGCCTCCGTGATGGGCCGTCCCACGACAATGTGGCTGGCTCCGGCGGCGATCGCTTCGGCGGGAGTTACCACACGCCTCTGATCGGCATGGCCGGATCCGGCCGGCCGCACGCCGGGCGTGACGATCGCGAAGCCGTTTCCCAGTTTCCCGCGCAGGGCGGGAGCCTCCCGCGCGGACGCTACCACGCCGCGGCAGCCTTCAGCCAGCGCCAGCGTGGCGAGCCGCAGTACCTGCTCCTTGACCTGGCCGGGAACCCCGGTCGGTTCCAGATCGTGCTCGTCCATGCTGGTGAGCACCGTGACGGCCAGCACCATCAGCCCGGCCTTGGACCCGCTGGCTTCGTGATGGGCCGCTTCCACCGCAGCTCGTAGCATCCTGCTGCCGCCCGCGGCGTGCACGGTCAACATGCTCACGCCGAGCTGCGCGGCTTCGCGGACAGCCGCTCCGACGGTGTTGGGAATGTCGTGATACTTCAGGTCGAGAAAAACCTTCCGTCCCGAAGCCACCAGATCCCGCACCACTTGCGGCCCTTCAGCGGTATAAAGCTGCATGCCGACTTTGTAAGTCAGCGCGCTGTCTCCCACCGCCGCAACAATCTGCCGCGCGGCCGGGGCCCTCGACACGTCCAGCGCCACGATGAGCCGCTCGCGCGGGTCTTTCTGAGTAAGAGCCTGACTCTCACTCGCACTGATTGGGATGGGATGGGAAAAGGCGGTCTTCATCCCAATCAGTGTAATAGTTTTCAGGAAGGTTCTGCTACCGGGAGGGGATCGCCGGTATTGGGCGGTTATCGGCCACGGTGTCGTAGGTGGTGCTCTGCCGCCGCGGTTTCACCACATCCAGGCGTACCCGCTGCACGCCCCGCTTGTCGTAGCCGAGGGCCAGCGCCGCGCCATAGGAGAGGTCGATGATGCGGCCTGGGACGATCGGTCCGCGGTCGTTGATCTTTACCACCACGGCTCGCCCATTACGCAGGTTGGTGACCCGCACATAGCTTCCTAGGGGAAGCTTGAGGTGAGCAGCGGTCATGTCATACATATCGTAGGGTTCGCCGCTGGCGGTCAGCCGACCGTCGAAGTCGCTACCGTACCATGAGGCCGTTCCCACCTGATACGGTTGCGTCGCAGGCTTCTTGGCTTCGTGTTGTATTCGCCCTGAACTAATAGGAGCCGGTGTCGCCTCCGAGTTGTTCGGGCCCTGAGCTGCTCCTGTCCCGGCGACCAGAAAAGCAATCGCAAGTACTTGAGCTAAAGTTCGTCGCATTCAGTTCTCCTCGCATCTCAAAAGTGTCCTTGGCCTAGGCTTGTATGAACTTTCGTGTGTTGCAATCTCACTATGCTAGCGGGCTGCCAAACGGCGTGTCAACCCGGATCAGACCCCCCGGCGATGACCTCCTAGTAATCATAGTCTTACGTAACCTGTTGGTAATTATGGGTAATACCGGTACTTCCGTTGAAAACAATAATCTTAGCTATTTACAATTTGGTAAATACCCAGCGAGGCCGCGGGAGGTAGAATTTACAAGCCGTTCATAATCAGTTGGTTACGGCTATTGTCGGTTTAAGCACGATAAGAATCAATGACTTGCGAGCCCCTAGCCAAAGGTTTGCCATAAATTTATTTCCTGATGGCAGTCGCGGATTCGAGGCGGACGTTACGAAAGGTGCAAACGAGAGGTGCCGAACGATGTTAGATTCGCGCTTACTGGCCAAACCGAAAAGTGAGGGAGCATGGCTGAAGCACCCCCGGTAGTTCTGACCATCGCAGGGTTTGACCCCTCGTCCGGGGCAGGGGTTACGGCGGACATTAAGACCATTGCTGCCCACGGATGCTACGGGGTGGCCTGCATCACCGCGCTCACCGTCCAGTCGACGGCGGGCGTGCGCCGGGTGCATCCGGTTGAGAGCGAGTTGGTGGCGGAGACGCTGGCTGAGCTGGTTGCCGACGTCAAGATTTCGGCCGTTCACATCGGCATGTTGGGCAATGCGGACATCGTAAAGGCCGTTTCGGACTTCCTGGGGAGCCGTTCACGGAAAGCCAGGCTGCCCAATGTGGTATTGGATCCAATCATCAAGGCCTCTTCGGGTGCAGACCTGCTTGATGCTGCTGGGGTTAAGTTGCTGAAAGAAAAGCTGATTCCTCTGGCCGATGTGCTCACTCCGAACGTGGATGAGGCAGCCGCGCTGACTGGGCTGAAAGTTACCGATCTTGACGGCATGAAGGCTGCCGCCGCCCAACTGCACGAACTGGGATGTCCGGCGATCGTAGTTACAGGCGGACATCTGGAAAAAGCGACGGATCTGCTCAGTTTCAAAACCGCGCAAGGAATAGAGTACGAGATCTTTAAGGCAGAGCGGCAGCGCTCGAACTCCACCCACGGAACGGGATGCGCGTTCGCCACTGCCATGGCCTGCCATCTCGCGCTGGGACGAGGTTTAGCCGAGGCTGCTCTTCTGGCCAAGACGTATGTGACTGCCGCGATCTCCTACGGGCACGACTTGGGGCGGGGCATTGGTCCCGTCCACCATCTGTATCGCCTGGGCCAGCAACGGCGCGCGGCAAGTTCCGGGGACGAATCTTAAGATGGGACAAGCCTAGGATCCGCCTCGCCTTGAGAAAGTGCGTCCTGGCTCGCGCAAGCTCCACTGCATCTACGGAAAACTCACTAGGGTTCGTTGGGTACGGCGAATTTCCCGCTCAGCGCGTCAATTGTTCCTCGGGTGCTGCTCATCGAATGGGTGCCGGACGATTGCTGTCACGGCCCGCAACTCTCTGGTGCGGTTGAAGATCGACCATTCCACAGTAGTTTGGCAGGCCTGTTGCACCCCTCCTCAGGTGGCCATGATTTCATGGCCATAATTTTCATCAAGGAGGGTCAGGACTAGTGAAAAGACAAATCCTGCATTTCAAATATCTGCCGACACTCTTGACGTTGGCGGCTTTCTGGGCGACTGGACTCTTACACGCGCAGACTGGCCAGACTCCGAACATGACTCCGGCTAGCCCGGACGTCACCCGCCAGCAGCTCGCTAATTTCAGCATGTTCTTGAACGATCACCCAGAGCTCGCGGCCCAGCTTCAAAAAGATCCTTCTTTGATGGATAACCGCGAATTCGTCGACAGCCATCCAGCGCTGCAAAAGTTCATGGATGGGCATCCCGAAATTCGCGCAGACGTTAACTCAAATCCCAATGAGTTTATGCGTCAGGAGGATCGATACGAGCAGCAACTGGGCGACCGCGCGATCAGACCCAGCGAACTGGAAGCCATGGATCACTTCCTGGACAGCCATCCCGAAATCGCTGAACAACTCCAGAAGGATCCTTCCCTCATCGACAAGCCGGAATTCGTAGAGAACCATCCCCAGCTGAAGGAATTCCTGGCGCAACATCCGGAGCTTCGCGCGCAGTTTGACGAGCATCCCGACGCATTTATGCACCGCGAAGAGCGCTTCGACCACGATAGGGATCGCGATGCGACCCGCGTGCAGTTAGCGAGCATGAATCATTTCCTCGATAGCCATCCCGAAATCGCCGAGCAGGTTCGCAAGGACCCCTCGCTCCTCGATAACAAGAAATTCGTTTCCGGACATCCTGCGCTGCAGGATTATCTGCAGCAGCATCCGGAAATTCGGCAGGAAATCGACCAGAATCCCGTTGCTTTCATGCGGGAGGAAGATCGTTACGATCACCAACATGATGGCCGCGATCGTAGTATGAATAGCGGCGAGTTGGCGAGCTTCCACCAGTTTCTGGGCCAGCATTCTACGATCGCGGATCAGCTGACAAAGAATCCCGAGTTGGCCAAAAACGATGAGTACATGGAAGGCCACCCGGAACTGCAGCAGTACCTGCAGGCGCATCCCAGCGTCCGGGCGGAATTAACGCAGAATCCACAGGTCTATGTGCATTCCGCACAGCAGCTCAACGAGAACGGTGCCATGCCTGCAAAGGACATGACTCCTAAAACCCCGGGCCTCGATCCGAAACCGAAGCAGTAGTCTCGAACGCACCGCGGCTGGAGGGTGAATCGGTGCCCTCCAGCCCGGGGCGTTGCGTGTTTTGGCGGTGCGCGACTTCTTTTTTCTTTTGGCGGAGGCGATATGAAGATCAACAAGTTTCTCGTCGTTGCGATTGTCCTGCTTTCGGTTTCGTCCTTGAGCGCGGGTGATAAGAAGAAACATCCGGACAGAGGCATGCTCGAGAAGATGGAAGCGGTGCCTTGCGGCGCCAAGGAGCGGGGCCTTTCCGGCTTGGGCGCTCTTTACGGTTCTGTGGGAATCACGCACGTGAATTCAGACGAAAAACTTTGCCCTCAGTACCTGCTTCGAACCGACGAGATGGAGTATCACATTCGTCCAATTGACGGCAAGCACCCGGTAATTCTTCCGGTTGGCAAGGAAGGCGAATTCAAAATCAAGAAAGATCATCTATTCCTGAGAGTGCCGGACGGCGACCATAAAACGCGGGCGTACCAGGTGGTGTCGATGAAGCCATTGAACTCAACGAATGAGGCTCAGAGTTCGACGTATCAGCCTGCTCCGGATAAGCCGATTGGCCAGCCATCGACCCAATCTCCCTCCACCCAATCTGTCGAGCGGCCGGTGGCCAGAGGCTCCTCTGTCTCATCTGCCGGCGCACCTGTCGAACCGCCGCACTGAGGCTGCTTGAACTGTGAGCGGAACTCAGAGGCACAATCTGCGGAGAGCAGAAATAAAAAATAATCTGAGGCACCCCGCTTCTCGCAAAAGGAGGCGAGAAGTGGGGCACCCGCACGTGGCGTGACGCCCGGCATATCTGGTTAGGGGGCGCGGCTTACTGCGGGGTCACTTTCAGGATCAACAGGGCTTGCAGTTCGTTTGAGTCGACGTTTTTTCGTTCGAAGCTGGTTTCGCGGCGGGCATCTGAAAATCGAAGGTCTAGCAGGTAGAGCTTGTGGATCTCGAAAATCCGTCCTTCTTCTGAGGATTGAATTTCATCATAGAAGGCGCCGTCCAGCACGTATAAGTGCGACTTCCACTCGACCAGCGACGCTTGATTCTTTAGAAGCGGCAAAAGGAGTGCGGAAGAAGTGATCGAACTGGCTGGCACGTAGTCTGCTGTAACGGTGATGCGCCGGTTATCGTCGAGTTCATATTTTCCTTGCAGTCGGGTGCTGAGATCCTTGAAGGAAAGAGGATCCGCCGAGAGCACTGCGCCCTGCAGGACTGATTTATTGCCACAACACAGTTCGGGGTCGGGAAAGATGGTTTCCAAGGCGGCGGCCAGCACCGCAGTCCGGTCGCGCGCAGTTGCGGTGCGCGTTGGCAGTCCGGTGACGCGGACTTCCTGGTTTGCAAGGAAACGGCCTTGGGCGGGAGTGTCCTGGGCGCGGACGAAACAGGATGCAAGCAAGACGAAGGCAATGGAACTGTGAGCCGGGAGTTTCATGGTTCCAACATTAGGGGCAAATGAGATTCCCGCGAGTCAATCCGGTGATGGTCTTCTCGGACAGGCCCGGCTCATACTTTTCGTAGGAAACGCTGTATGTATCCGTATTCTCTCCTTCTTTGCCATGACTTCCGGTGATGATGACCAGCAATGTACCGTCCGGCTTATAAAAGGCATCCTGCGAACGTTCTCCGCTGTATCCGTGAATCTTCTTAAAGCCGGGAAGGTGCGCGCTGTACCATGCCACGGTCGCATCCACTTTAGCGACAACGGAGTGGTAAGAATTCCCTTGAAATTTGCTCTTGCAGATTGTTGAGGAGGGCATTTCGCTTGGTTGGCTTCCGAACTGACGAGCCTGGCTTGCAGGAATGAGGGGGAGTCCGGTCAAAGCATCGGTGGTTAAAGTTGAGGAAAAAGCGAGATACAGGACTGCCGCACAGATGCAGAATTTCATTGCAGATCCCTTCTTGAGGTCGACAAAACTACAATGACGCTTCGTTTCTACGCCGAAGTGTGGGGCTTGTAAAGCCTGTTGGCTGGCCGCCTGAAAGGTCCGAGGCACCTGCTTGTCAGTTCGAACGGAGTGCGCGAAGGCTAGTCCTGATCGTCGTGATCTTTGTGGGAGGGGGTTTTCAGGAGGATGCCGGCTACGAAGGCTGCGGTTGCGGCTAGCAGCCACTCGATGCGCCACATCTGGATGGCCTGAAAATCGACGAAATTCTGCGCTTTGTAGATGAGGCTTACGCCGACGGCGCCGGCCACGCAGCCGAGGCCGATGAAGAAGGCGACCAGTGAGGCGGTGGGAAGGCCGATCCAGCGCTTGATCTGGTGGAAATGCAGGTATTGTATCCAGGCTGGGAGGGCGATCCGGCGCCAGCGGATTCCGGCGGCGGTGGCGCGGAGCTTGGCGGCTCCTTTGACGAAGAAGTCGGAAGACAAAAAGTCCGCCGAAAGGTAGGCGGATTGATTTTCGGCAGCTTGCAGATTGTTTCGTTGCAGCTGGGAGGGCCGCGGGGTGCCGCAGGAGTGGCAAAAGCGCGCGCCCACCAGATATTCGGTGGCGCAGCGTTCACAGGCATCGCTCAGAGCCGAAGCGACGTCCTGGGGTTGACTGGCCATGTGCATGGCGGCTGGCGGCTGCCAGAATTCCTGTTCCACGTTGTGGGTTAGTTCCGCCATCGTGTCGACCCCAAAAAGTTGCATCCGAGATTCTTCAAGAGGCAAACGTAACGCCAAAGCCGACTCCCGCGTAAGTATTGGCGAATTAATGACTTACGAGTTTTGCTCAGTGCCCTCTACAGGACTCTCCGGCAATAATTACTTGCTTTTCCGCGTAAAGATGCGCTGGTTTCTAAAGTCCAAGACCTTCCGGCGACATCGAAACTGATTTCTGACGTTGCGTTTCAACCCGCCCAACGCCTGTTCCGCAGTAGACCGAAAACGTGTGGCAGAAAACTTCCGCCGGTCTGCCGAGCTCCATTCGGCAGACCGGACAGAACGGCTCACTCGAATGTTGCTGAAAACCCGAATGAGTGGTCGGACTTGGAGCAGATTATAGGGGCGGTGTGAAGGGAATTGGAGTGACTGTTCTGGCCCTCCGCTAACGGATCTGGTTCTGGGAAGGTCCATCCCATGCTGGGTGATTCGTTTAGACTGGGGAAACCCAGGTGAGCGCGGCCGACTAAGGGCTTTTACCACAGGACACAGGGGGCGCAGGGTATAGCTGAGCGCTTCAATTGGGGTTTGATCTTCGCGGCTTCGTAGGGAGAATACTTCGTTGGTTCATTCTGTAACCGGAAGCGGCCGTTTTCTACTTCTGATTTTGATCGCCTTCTGCGTTCCTGCAGCCGCCGCAAGCGCGGTTCACGATCCGCAGGTCGACGCTGCTTTCGACCACTTCTACAACATGGAGCACGAACAGGCGACGCACGACTTCGAGAAGATTCTGGCGCGCCATCCCAAGGACCCCTCTGCGGTGAACCATCTGCTGGGCTCGGTGCTGATGCGCGAGCTCTATGACACTGGGGCCATGAATACGGGCGAGTATGCCAACGACAGTTTTATTGGGCAGACGCACCGGTCGGGGGATCCCAAGGTAAACCAGCGGATTCGGCAACTCGTGGTCGAGGCCGAGAGACTGGAGGAAGATCAGCTTAAAGCTAATCCAAACGATGTGGACGCTCTGTATGACCGTGGGGTTACCCGTGCGGACTTTGCGCTCTACACGGCGCTGATCGAGCGGGCATGGTTTTCGGCTTTGCGAAATGGAGTTGGGGCGCGGCAGGACCACGAACGCGTGCTGGAACTCGATCCGAACTATGTGGATGCGAAGCTGGTGGTGGGAACGCACAATTACGTGATGGGGAGTCTTCCCTGGGGAGTGAAAGTGGCGGTCGCGCTGGTCGGGCTCAGCGGCACCAAAGAGAAAGGGTTGCAATATTTGCGGGAGCTGGGGCGGAGCAACGGGGAGAATGCGGTGGACGCCAATGTCGTGCTGTGCCTGTTCCTGCGGCGCGAACATCAGTACGACGAAGCGCGCGGCATTATGGAAGGGCTGGCGACGCGGTATCCGAGGAATTATTTATTCTCGCTCGAAGTCGCCAACTTGCTGCGCGATTCCGGGCGCTGGGACGAAGCGGAGGCGGGTTACCGGAAAGTCTGGCAGAACGGGCGCGACGGGAAATATGGCGCGCTGCATTATGAATTGGCAGCCTGGGGGCTGGGAGAATTATTTCGCAGCCGTAAGGATTATGCGGGAGCGGCGGCGGCTTATGAGCTGACGAATGAGGTGTCGAGTCCTGATCCGGAGACTTTGCAGAAAGCTAATCTGGCGGCGGGAAAAATGTATGACTTGCTGGGGAAGCGGGACATGGCGGTGAAGAAATATCAGGCGGTGGTGGCGGACAACGGCGGGAATGCGTTGGCGGAACAGGCGCGGAGGTTTATGAGAGAGGCTTATCGGGAGTAGGGGTTGAGGGTGGGCTTGTGATTTTGGGTTTTGGACCTTGGGTTTTGGAGCTCGGGCTCAGACCATGGAATGGGGCGCTGGGCTTCGCCCGAGCTTGGACAGCCGCGGCGGCTGTCTCTAGATGGATTTGGGGGACGCGGCTTTGAGGGAACTTTCTCGGGATGATCTCCGTATCTTTAGGCGGGGACAGAGCCATGTACTGCAACTACTGCGGAAAAGTGATTCAGGACGATGCGGCGGTTTGCGCCTATTGCGGGATTCGCGTGGGGGCTTCGGTGGCGCGCAAGCGGCTGGTGCGGCCGCGCCAGGGGCGCAAAGTCGCGGGTGTGTGCCTGGGGTGCGCCGAATATTTCGATATTGACGTGACTGTGGTGCGGCTGGCGTGGCTGATCACGGCGCTTATGACCTGCGTTGGGTTCATTCCCTACCTCGTGGCCTGGATCGTGATGCCGGAGGAGCCGTTGCAACTTATGGCTCCCGCGGGCGCACAGCAGATGACGAGTGTGTAAGGGTCACCGACCGGCTCCTCCTTGCGGGCAGTGATAGAGCCGTCGAGCTTCTTGATGGACAGCCGAGGGCGGCTGTCCCCCATAGGCAATCTTCCAAACTGAGAGATGACTCACGGGCCGAAAGCCGGGCGCCGAAAACGGCGTTTGTGTTTAAATCGGCTGCATGCAGCCTACCCTCTCAAAGGTGAAGAGCGGCGACGCCGAGATTGCCTACCGGGTGCTGGGCGAGGGCGCTTCGGTTGTGCTTCTGCATCCTTTTCCCGTAAATCATGAATTCTGGTTGCCGGTGGCTCGGGCGCTGGCTGCGCGTTTCCGCGTTATTTTGCCGGACCTGCGCGGGCATGGGGCTTCTGGAGGTGGGGAAGGGCCAGCCACGATGGAGAAACACGCGCTCGATATTGCCCGCGTGATGGACGACGCTGAGGTGGGGCGCGCGCCGATGATTGGGGTGTCGATTGGCGGATATGCGTTGTTTGAATTCTGGCGCCGGTTTCGCGGGCGCGTGGCTGCGCTTGGCCTGTGCAATACCAAGGCTCCGGCGGATTCGGCAGAAGGACGTGCGGGGCGGCTGCAGGCGGCGAACGATGTGCTGGAACGCGGGACGGAGCCATTCTTTCAGACGATGATTCCGCGATTGTTGGGGAAAACCACGCGCGAGGCTCGTCCTGACTTGGTCGCGGGCGCGCTGGGCATGATGCGCAAAATGTCGGCTGCGAATGTGGCGCTGGTGCAGCGGGGGATGGCGGAGCGTCCGGACTCGATGGAGACATTGAAGACCATCAATGTTCCGGCGCTGGTGATCACCGGAGAGGAAGACATTCTCACCGGCGTGAATGAAGCGGAGTTGATGCGCCAGTATATTGCGGGGAGCCAGATGCGGGTGATTCCTAAGGCCGGGCACTACTCGGCTTGGGAGCAGCCGGAGGATATGACGGGGCTGCTGTCGAATTTTCTGGAGGGAATTTAGGGTTGGTCTCTGATCGCGTTCTAAATTCGTTCACCCCGGAGGACACAGGGGAGCGCAGGGTAAATCGGAATCCAGGTCTAGGATTTGTGGGATGGGTCGGGCTACAATCGTGCTGCTTATGAGAAGACTGGTTGCACTACCGGCATTGTTATTTTTGGCGGCTGGCGCATTCGCGCAGACCGCGGCTGTTTCCCGGCCGCGCATTCTCGGGATTGATCACGTTTCGTTTTACACTACGGTGCCTGACGGAGTGCAGAAGCTTTACGGCGTTGTGCTGGGACTGGCGGACGCTCCGGCGATTGAACCGGGCGGAACGGTGCGCTACATGGTGGGCGTGCAGTGGGTGGGCTACGGTGCCGCGCCCGATCCGAAGGCGACTGACCGCATGGATCATGTAGCGTTTACCACTGACAACATCGTGGAGCTGCGGCATTATTTGACGGCGAACGGGGTGAAGGTTTCGGGCGTGCAGGGCTGGTCGGATCACAGTTTGAGTTTTTCGATTGTTGATCCTGAGGGACATCGCGTTGAATTTGTGGAGCGTCCTTCGGTCGAACCTGCCGCTAGCGAACCCGCCGCGGTTGACAATGCCAAAGCAGGTGCGCCGGCGTCGACGTCGGCGGTGTCGCGGCGCATGATTCACGCGGGGTTCCTGGTGCACAACCGCGGTGCGGAGGATCAGTTTTATCGGGAGCTGCTGGGCTTTCGTCCTTACTGGCACGGAGGAATGCAGGACGACAAGACCGACTGGGTGGCCATGCAGGTTCCGGACGGAACGGATTGGCTGGAGTACATGTTGAATCAGCCAGAGCATCCGGATTTGCACCTTTCGGGAATGATGAATCACATTTCACTGGGTGTGTCCGACATGCCGAAAGCGCAGGCGACTCTCGAATCGCATGGCTGGAAGCCGCACGATGGCGAGAAGGCGCAGATGGGCAGAGACGGCAAGCGGCAGCTTAACGTCTTCGATCCCGATCAGACGCGCATCGAACTGATGGAATTTAAGCCCGCGCAGAAGCCGTGCTGCTCTGACTTCACGGCGCCGCATCCGTCGGACTGACGCGGTATAGTGATCTCTATCTAAGAGGCTGTAATCCGGGAAGAAAATTGAGGTTGAATGGGGAACGATGACTACTTCTTCGGCTAGCGATCTGGTTGATCTGGTTGCGGGGAAAACGGTGGTGACTGCGAAAGGTGACGGACCGACCGTCGAGGTGAGCGCAGCCGTCAGTCGGGTTTTTCTTCTGACGCTCGAGATTACCGACATTATCGAGCAGGAGTCGCTGGATGTGAGCGTCTACGGATCGGCGGACGGGACGGCGTGGAGTCCTAAGCCGATTGTTGCTTTTCCGCAGAAGTTCTATCGGGAACAGTCTGTGCTGCTGCTGGATTTGACGGCGCATCCCGATGTGAAGTTTGTGCGCGCGCATTGGGATGTGGCGCGCTGGGGACGCGGGACCGAAGCGGTGATGTTTGAGTTTGGGGTGACGTTGAGGGAAGTTCCTGCCAACATTTTGCAGGAAGCTGCGGCTGAGGCTCGAGCGAGAGCTTGAAAGGCTGCGCTCTTTCACCACGGAGTCACTGAGACACGGAGAAGAGCTCTGAATTGCTCTTCGACAAATCAATAATTGACAGCTCTGCTCGGCCGTTCTCTCCGATACTTTCCGCTATATTAACCTCAGGATGAAAAATGAATCACAGGTAACGGTGCGCCCGGCGCGCGGTTTGAGCGGCAATGTGCGGTTGCCCGGAGATAAATCCATCTCGCACCGCTACGCCATGCTGGCGGGGATTGCCGAGGGCCGGTCGCGGATTGAGAACTATTCCACTGGCGCCGATTGCGCCAGCACTCTCGGATGCATGCGCTCGCTGGGGGTGAAGTGGGAGCGTGGGAGCATCGACGGCGTCGAGAACACGATCGAGATTGAGGGGTGTGGGCTCGCCGCTCCGGACGCCGCGCTCGATTGCGGGAACTCTGGTTCGACGATGCGGATGTTGAGCGGGATTGTCGCGGGGCAGAAATTTACCAGTGAGATGGTCGGAGACGAATCGCTTTCGCGGCGGCCGATGGGGCGCGTGATTACGCCGTTGACTGCGATGGGCGCGGAGATTGGCTCGCAGAACGGGCTTCCGCCGCTGCGGATTACGGGTGGAAATCTCAAATCCATCGCCTACAAAATGCCGGTGGCCAGCGCGCAGGTGAAGACGTGTTTGCTGTTTGCGGGATTGTTTGCCGATGGAGAAACTCGCGTCGAGGAGCCGCTGCGTACCCGTGACCACGGAGAAGTTGCGCTGCGCGCGTTTGGAGCACAACTTGAGCGCAAGGGAAATGAAGTGAAGATTCGCGGCGGGCAGAGGCTTAAGGGACTGGAGACGCGCGTCCCGGGCGATCTTTCGAGCGCGGCGTTCTTTTTGTGCGCGGCGTCGTTGTTTCCGGGATCGCGGCTGACCATCCCGAATCTGTTGATGAATCCGACGCGGGCGCGGCTGCTCGACATCCTTACGCTGCTGGGGCTGAAGATTTCCGTAACGCAGATCGAGGAGATTCACGGCGAGCTGGTGGGGACGCTGCAGGTGGAGGGCGCCCGACTGAAGGGTGCGACGATTTCTGGAGCCGACTCGGCGGCGCTGATCGACGAAATCCCGGTTCTGGCGGCGATCGCGCCTTACACGGAGCAGGGAATTGAGGTGAGCGATGCCAAGGAGTTGCGCGTAAAGGAATCGGACCG